>Ga0207662_10000087_pt1 | contig 43630 bp, 60 predicted proteins | sample KBSS33LmetaG_FD_184338 | JGI IMG/M metagenome (GOLD analysis project Ga0207662, IMG submission 184338) | Switchgrass rhizosphere microbial communities from Kellogg Biological Station, Michigan, USA - KBS S3-3L metaG (SPAdes) (version 2) | ecosystem: Host-associated > Plants > Roots >... | reverse complement strand
GGCGTTCCCCCTCGTCGTGCCGAGCGACGCCCCGCGCGAGGTGCGCGAGCTGGCCCGCACGAGCCGGATCAACCTCATCGCCATCATCATCAACTCGCTCGTGGAGTCGCTCTTCCTCGACGGCATGCGCACCACCTCGCCCGGGGTCGGCGACGAGTTGCCGGCCGGCGTTGTGCCGAACCTCGACCCGGGCGCCGGCGGGGGCGACGAGGACGTGATGTCGCCCATCTGGCGCGTGCTGCAAAAGAACCGCTTCGACAAGAAGCAGGGGGGTCTTTACCGAGCCGTCTTCACGTACGGCTTCGGGTACGCCGTGGCCACCCCGGGCCGCAGCGGGCTGCCCGTCGTGCGGCCGGTGAGCCCGCGCAAGATGACCGCGATGTACGACCCGACCGATCCGGATTACCCAGTCGAGGCGGTCGAGCGGCTGACCGACGGCACGTACCGCTACTACGAGGCGTACAACGGCGAGGCGGCGATGTGGCGGCTCGCCTACGACCGCGACTCGAAGCGCCTCGGCTTCATGACCGCCGAGCCGACCCCCCTCGGGCTCGATTACGTCCCGGTGATCAAGTACGTCAACGCCGACGACCTCGACCTCGACGACGAGCCGCTGTCGCAGGCCCTGCGCGGCAGCGAGCGCAACCGCGTGGATGTCGTCGCCGGACAGGTCGCCCCTGTCATGACATTGCAGGATCAGACGGACATCTCCTCTTTCGCTCTCAAGAGCGCTGAGTGGTACACGGCCTTCCGGCAGCGGTGGGTGAAGGGCTGGATTCCGGAGAACCGCTCGGTGCGCATGAAGATGGGCGCCTCGCAGGTGTGGACGTTCGAGGAGCACCCCGACGACATCGAGCTTGGCGAGTTCTCCGAAACCTCCCTCGAAGGCTTCCTCCGCTCCCGTGAGAGCGTGCTCAAGTACGCGGCCACGCTCTCTCAGACCCCGGTGCACGAGCTGATCGGAGAACTCGTCAACCTCTCGGCCGAGGCGCTCGCCGCCGCCGAGGCGGGCCGGGATCGAAAGGTCGGCCTCGCGAAGGTCTGCCTCGGGGAGTCGCACGAGCAGCTCGCCGAAACGATCGGCATGTACGTCGGCGTCGAGGTTCCGGAGACGATGGAGGCGGTGTGGAAGGACACCTCCGCGCGGGCCTTCGCTGCCGTGATCGACGGCCTCGGCAAGGTGGCCCAGATGTTGCAGGTCCCCCCGGAGATGCTCTGGGACCGCATCCCGGGCGTCACCCGGCAGGACGTGATCCGGTGGAAGGAAGCGGCGAAGCAGGGTGACTCGCTCGCCGCGCTGACCAAGATGCTCGAAGGTCAGGCCAACCCGGGCGGCGGCGCGCCGGTCGCCAACCCGGACGGCTCGACGACCCGCCCGAGCGGGCTCGTCGTCCCGGCGGGCGCGCGTACGTAATGGCACTTACGCCGGCCGGCAACGCCTTGACGACCGCCCATCGCGCGCAGCAGCTCGCGATTCGCGCGCAATCGCTCGAAGGGCTGCTCCGCATGTGGGCGGCGGTCGACGTCACCGACCTCAGCGGCACCATCGAGGTCTTCGCGCAGGCCGCTGCGCTGCTCGCCGGCAACGGCTTCGACCAGAGCGCGGCGGCGGCGGCGAACTACTACGGCCTGTTCCGGCGGGTCGAGATCGGCGCCGGAACGCAGATCGCGACCGCGGCGAAGCCCGGCGTCGACATCATGGCGGGCCAGATTCGCGGCGCCGCGCTCAAGGGCATTGTCGACGGGCGCAAGGCGGGCATGCCGATCGGTCAGGCGAAGACGCAGGGCCTCGTGCGGGTCATGGGCACGCTGACGAAGCTCGTCCTGTCCGGCGGCCGGAACACGATCATCGCGGGCACAAACGCCGACCGCCGCGCGCTCGGGTGGGCGCGCGTGACGAGCGGCGACCCGTGCGCGTTCTGCCGCATGCTCTCCTCGCGCGGCCCGGCGTACAAGACCGAGAAGAGCGCCGGATTCGAGCCGCACGACCACTGCGCGTGCGGCCCCGAGCCGGTGTACGCGGGCGACCCGCTCGCGGGAAGCGCGGCGGTTGCGCAGGCCGAACAGCACCTATGGGAGTATTCGACGGCACAGACGTGGGCGCGCGATAACGTGACGCGCGGCAAGGCGACGAGCAATAATGCTCTCAACAACTACCGGCAGTGGCTGAACGCAGGTTCACCCGAGCCGGGGCAAGCATCTACGGACGGAGATCCGGGCAATGGCTGACGACGACTCGTCGGGTAAGACCTTCACTCAAGCGGACGTCGACAAAGCTTTCGCCGCGGGCGCCCAGCGCGCACGACAGGCGGCGGCCGAGAAGTACGCCGATTACGACGACCTCAAGGCGCGAGCCACCGAGGCCGACAAGAGCAAGACCGAAATCGAGAAGCTGACCGCGTCCGTGCAGGCCCTGACGGACCGCGCGGTGAAGTCGGAAGCGGCGGCAGCCCGCGCTTCGGTGGCCGAGGAACTCGGCCTCACCTCGAAGCAGGCTCGCCGGCTGTCCGGCTCGACCCGCGAAGAGCTGCTCGCCGACGGTCGCGAGATGATGGAAGACCTCGGCCTCAAGCCGAAGTCGACCAACGGCAAGACGACGGCGCTGGCCGGCAAGGGCGGCGACGGGCAGGACGTGGACGACGACGACCTCGACGAGGACGAGGACGACGAGCCGCAGCAGCAGGCCCCCCGCAGGCGCGAGCGCCCACGCGAGGATCTCCGCAGCGGTGCGCCGGTCACTCGCCGCGAGAAGGAGTCGAGCAACCCGATGGACCTGATCAAGAACATCCCGAGGTAGGCACCGGCGGCGGGGAACTACCGGCCGCACGTAGGAAGGAAACAAGGTGGCTAACAAGTTCCTCAAGCCCACAGTGATCGCGAACACGGCCGTTGGCCTGCTGTACCGCGAACTCGTCGTGGCCCGCACCCTGTGGACGGGTGCCATCAACCCGGGCGAGTTCAACGGCGCCTTCAACGACACTGTGACCATGCGCGTTCCGGCCCGCCGGACCGCGACGAAGCGCACGCTGCGCGCGGGCACCGCCATCACGGCGCAGGCGTCGAACGAGTACGGCGTCGCGGTCAAGCTCGACACCGACATCTACAACGCGGCCACGATCACCGACGAAGAGCTCGGCCTCGACATCACGGACTTCGCCGTTCAGATCCTCAACCCGCAGATCAAGGCGGTCGTCGAGGGCCTCGAAGACGAGGCGACCGACATCATCGAGGACACCGACTACGACCTCGAAATCGACCCGACCGACGCGGACTTCGTCGTTTCGGGCGACACCGACTGGTACCGGGTCGCGACCCGTGCCCGCCGGACGCTCAACGAGAACTTCGTGCCGCGCTCGGGCCGGACGCTGCTCGTCGGCGCGGCGGTTGAGGAAGAGATCCTCAACTCCGACCGGTTCACCCGGTTCGACTCGCAGGGTCAGTCCGCAGCGGACGCCCTGACCGAGTCGAAGATCGGCCGCATCGCCGGTTTCGACGTCATCCCGACGACCTCGATCGACGAGGATTCCGCCTTCGCCTACCACAAGACCGCTTTCGTGCTGGCGACCCGCGCCCCGCGCGTGCCGCAGGGTGCGACCTCGGCGGCCCTGCGCGCGGCCGGTGAGCCCGCCGGCGGTGGCGCGTTCTACGACGGCCTGTCGCTGCGGTGGCTGATGGACTACGACTACGCGAACACCACCGACCGGTCTCTCGTGGACATGTGGAGTGGTACCGCGATCGTGGAGGACCCCATCACCCCGAGCGACCCGAACTCCGCCATGCACTTCGTCCGCGCCATCGCCATCCGCGAAGGCTCGTGACGTCGCCTGACGACACGGATGATTCCCGGAGCCTGACCGAGAGGCTCCGGGAATTGGCCAACGAGCGCACGCGCTCACTCTGCCGGCCGGCGCTCGTCGAGGTCGCCGGCGGCGAACCGATCGCCTACGACGACGAGGACGAAGACGAATGTCGTACAACAGCAACGGCCTGAACGCGGCGGTCAACGGCATCGCCGCCGCGGGCACCTACATCTCGGCCCACACGGGCGACCCCTCGACCGGCGGCTCGAACGAGGTCGCGGGCGGCTCGTACGCCCGCGTGCAGACCACGTGGGGCACTGCGTCGAGCGGCTCCCGCGTCGGTTCGCAGGTCTCCCTGAACATCCCCGCCTCGACCACCGTGACCCACTGGGGCATTTGGTCGGCCAGCACCTCGGGCACGTTCCTCGGTGGCTTCGCGCTGTCGGCGTCCGAGGCGTTCGGCGCGGCGGGCACCCTGAACCACACGCCCACCATCACCGCCACCGCGAGCTGACCCCCGTCCCTCCGAGCGTCGAGGCGGTGCCGTCATGACGGTCGCATTCGTCGGCGGAACCGGGGTCAGCACGACCGGTTCGGCCATGGGCACCACCTCGACCACGGTGGCATACAACAACGTCGCCGCGGGGCGGCTCGCCATCCTCACCGTGGGCTGCAAGCCGAACACCGGCACCATCACCACCCCGAGCGGGTGGACGAAGATAGGCGAGCAGCAGGGCGGCACCGGCACCACGGCCAACGATACGGGCCAGACGAAGACCGCCCAGTATTACCGCGTGCTCGACGGCACGGAGACCGGATCGGTCACCGTGACCGGGACTTCCACCGGCTCGATTCAGGGCGCGATGGACGTCTACTCGAAGAGCCGCCCGAAATGGGACGCGAGCCTGTTCGCGGTCGCCTCGGACGCCTCGCACGGCACCAACCACTCGGCCACGAGCGGCACCTTCACCGACGGCACCGGCGTCAACGCGGGCGACTTCCTGCACGTCGGCCACTCGGGCGACACCGACGACTCGACCACCGCCACGAGCGCGGCCACGATCACGCAGAGCGGCTCGACGATCGGCACGGTGACCGGTCGCTCGCAGCGCCGGAACACATCCGGCAATCAGGGCATGACCTACACGTGGTCGGCGTCGGTCAGCGCGGGCAGTCACAACGACGCTGCCATCGTGACCGGCTTCACCTGGTCGGTGAGCTCGTGCGGCCCCGACCTGACGTCGGTGCTGCGCGAGTACGACAACCTCGCGAACCTCGTCGACACCTTCGACTCGACGATCGACAGCGCGAAGTGGGACTCGGGCGGCACGGTAGGCGTCACCTCGGGCGCCGCCGTCCTCGACGTGTCGGGGTACACCTACCTCGCCAGCACGGGCAGCTACGCCTTCGCCGAAGGTGACGTGGTCGTGCTGCACACGGTGGACTTCCCCACCACCGGCGGCACATACTACGCGGGCATGCGCGTCGGGCCGAAGGGCAACGGCGGCGGCGACTTCATCGGCATCTACTTCCACGGTGACGGGACCGTGTCGTTCGAGCGCTCGGGATCGACCAATGTCGACGCCACGCTCGTCGAGGCCGATTACGCGTGGGTCCGCATCCGGCGCGACGCGAGCGGCGTGCACCTCGAACACTCCGCGACCGGCAGCTCGTGGACCGAAGACCGCCTCATCGAGACCTTCGATTACCCGGCGTGGATCAACAGCACGGGCCTCGAAGTCGTCATCGAGGGCGCCGAGGGCGACTCGTGGTCGGTCGACGACTTCAACAACGCGCCCACCTCCCACGACACCTCGGGCACCGCGAGCACTGCCGTCACGGCCTCGGCGACGGTGGCCACCGCGCGCACCACCACCGGCACCGCGTCGGCGTCGACCACCGCGACCGCTACCCGCTCGACGGCCCGGGTAACCACCGGCACGGCGTCGGCCAGCACGACCGCCACGGCGGCGACCTCGAAGGCCGTAGCCATCGCGGCCACGGCGCCGGCCGGCGCTACGGCTTCGGCCACCTCGAACCGGACGGCCGCCACCTCGGCCACCGCCAGCAACGCTGCCACGGCAAGCGCTTCGGTGGCGACCGTCCGCACCACCATCGGCACCGCCTCGGCCGCGCTGTCGGCGACCGCCACCCGGGCGGGCGTGCACGTGACCGCGGGGACGGCGTCGGCAGGTGCATCTGCAAGTGCATCCGTCGCGGGCGTCCACACGACCACCGGCACGGGCGCCCTCGCGACTACCGCGACCGCCTCGACGGCGACCGCCCGCCCGACTACGGGCACGGCCCCGGTCGCGCTCGCGGCCGCCGCGACCCGGGACACCGAGCGCGTCACCGAGGGAACCGCCGGGACGTTCGTTACCGCCACGACCGAGGTGGAGGGGCAGGAGACCCACTACTCAAGCGGCGAGGCGGAGGTCTTCGTCACGGCGTCGGCCACCGTCGATACGGAGCGCACCACCACCGGCACCGCGTCGGCGTCGGCCACCGCGACCGCCGCCCGCTCGACGGCCCGGGTAACCACCGGCACGGCGTCGGCCAGCGTCACCGCCTCGGCGGTCAGCGAGGCCGCCGAGGGGCACACGACGTCCGGCGCGGCGCCGGTCGCGATGTCGGCCACCGCCACCCATGCGAGCGCCCGCGTGGTCGCCCGGGTGGCCGCGCTGCTGGCCACCGCGACCGCCACCTCGGGCACGACGCGCGCCACTGAGGGCACGGCCACGGTCCACGTCACCGCCTCGACGGTCCTCGCGAGCCACGCCCTCAGTGGGCACCCGCGCATCGTCGAGGCGGACCGCGCCGCGCGGGTGCTGGTCGCCGGCCGGCAAACCCGTATCGTCGACACAGCGCGCCCCCGCCGGCGGGCGGACTGAGGGAGGCCAGCACCATGCAGCGTTACGACCCGGGCGACAGCGCCAACCTTCGCCGCATCGTCGAAGATCCTGACGGCGTGCCGACCGACAGCACCACGACGTTCGAGTACCTCGCCCCCGGCGCCGACGATCCGGCCACGGCCAGCGTCACCCACAACGGCACCGGCATCTACGACGCGACGATTACCGACCTCGCGCTCGGCGTCTACGAGTACACGTGGACCACGACCGGCGTGATCGAGGACGTCAAGACCGGCCGGTTCTACGTCGCGCCCGCGCTCGACGAGGCCCCGCCGCTCGCGCCCTTCGAGCTGCTGGCCCGCGCCCTCGGCGCCGTGCCCGACGACTTCCTCGACGAGGAGCGCGACCGCGCGGAGGGCCTGCTCGACGAGGCCAGCGAGCTGATTCGCGACGTCGCGGGCAAGACGTGGCTCGACCCTGACACGGGCATCCCGACCGGCGTGCCTCGCCGGGTCGCCCGGATTTGCGTCGCCGCCGCGAAGCGCGGCTTCGAGAATCCGGAGGGCCTCGCGCAGCGGACCATCGGCGACAGCTCGAAGTCGTACGACCGCGCGGGCCGCGAGGGGGGCGAGGCGGTCTACCTGACCGCCGAGGAAGAGTCCGCCATCCTCAAGGCGGCGGGCCTGTCCGGGTTCCAGTCGGTGACCCTGGTCAGCGCGTACAGCGGCGACCTGCTCGACACGTGGGCGGAGGTGAACGCCGAATGATCCCGGGAGAGATCGGCCTCGGCGAGCTGAACCGCCGGTGCCACGTCTGGCGCAACGTCACCGCACAGGACTCGGTCGGCGGCACGACCACCGCCCTGACCAAGGTCTCGACCCGCCCCGTGCCCGTCAAGGTGTCGCAGCCGGCGAGCGTCGAGCAGCTCGAAGCGCAGCGCGCGGGCGCCTCGTTCTCCGTCATCGTGCACGCGAAGCCGCGAGCCGACATCCGGCGCGGCGACGAGCTGCGCTTCCTCGACGACGGCGACGACCTGCGCGTTAAGTCCACGATCGTCCCTTCGACCCCTGTGTACCTTCGTGCAGACTGTGAGCAGGTTCAGCCCGAGGGCGGACAACCGTGATCGGTGCGCCGTCTTACCTCTGGTCGATTCTCGTGCCCACCATCGGCGAGCGCGAGGCACTCTTCCTCCGCCTGATGGGCGTGCTGCTGCCGCAGCTCGACCAGCAGGGCGGCGCCGTTCGGGTGCTGGCGTGGAAGAACAACGGATACCCCCCGCTCGGGGTGATCCGGGATGCGCTTGTGCGCGACGCCGACTCGGAGTACGTCAGCTTCATCGACGACGACGACCTCGTCCCGGAGGACTACGTCGCGGAGATCGTGAACGCGTTCACGAGCCGCCCCGCGCACGTCGGCTTCAAGATCGAATACACCACCAACGGCGAGGGCCGCGAGGTCGTCGATCACTCGCTGAGGCATGGGAAGTGGGGCCGGGATGCGTCCGGTCAGCTCGTGCGCGACTTCACGCACATCGACCCGGTGCGCCAGGACATCGCCGCGCTCGGCACGTTCATCGTCCCGCGCAAGCGCGCCGAGGACCGCGCGTGGGTCCGGCAGGTGCGGCCCGCGCTGATCGGTCAGCCCGAGGTGTATATCGACAAGATCATGTACCACTACCTCTGGCGCGAGGACACGACCGCGTGGCGGCGGCAAGAGCGCCTCATCCCGCGCGAGGGTCGCCCGCAGGTCGACTCGCCTCACTTCGCATGGCACGGGAGTTCCTCTTGACCGCCGATCTGATCGTCGTCGTTCCCTCGCGCACGCGCCCGCAGAACGTCGCCCGCGTCGCGCAGGCATGGTGCGACACCGACGCCTTCACGCAGGGCGCCGAACTGATGTTCGCGGTAGACCGCGACGACCCCCAGTTCGAGGAGTACGCAGCGGAGGTGCAGGCGGCAGCGCGGCGACACTGGGAATCCATCACCATGCACACCTCGGACGCATGGCGGCCGATGGTGCCCAAGCTCAACACGGTCGCGAGCGCGCTCGCCGAGGGGCATTACGGGGACGCGATCGGCTTCGCCGGCGACGACCACCTACCGCGCACGAAGGGGTGGGTAGCTCGCTACGTGGCCACGCTGAAAGCCTTCGGCCCCGGCATCGTGAGCTGCCCGGACGGCTACCGGAAGGATGGGTTGCCGACGCAGTGGGCGGTGAGTGCGGAGGTCGTCCGGGCGCTGGGCCGGATGGTGCCGGCCGGCGTCGAACACCTCTACTGCGACGACGCGATGAAGGCCCTCGGCGAGGCGGCCGACGCGTACTTCTATCTCGACGACCTGCTCATCGAGCACCTGCACCCGGTCGCGGGTCACCCGGGCGACGCCCAGCACGAGCGCGTCAACAGCCGACCGCAGTACCGGACCGACCGCCGCGCGTATCGTACGTGGCAGCGAGAACGCCTCGCCGCGGACGCTCAGATCGTCCGTGAGCTGCGTCAGGGAGAGAAATGACCACCATCGCCGATTACGTCGTCGCGAAGCGCGACGGAGTCCTCAAGGCCCCCGACGGCACCCGCTACCGCATGCACGCGGGCGGCACCCTCGCGCACCGCGAGCACCCCGCCGTGATCGCCAACCCGCAGGCGTGGGCGCCGGCGGAGATCGACCTCGACGTCATCGCGGGCAGCCCCGAGGCCGAGGAGTCCGGCAAGCTCATCGACGAGGCGTACGGCTACCTCAACGACATCGCCAACCTGCTGCACGGGCGGGGCCTCATCGACGAGGCCGACACCGAGCCCGGGTGGCTCGTCCGGGCCGTCGCCCGCGCGGTCGGCGCCGAGCCCGCAAGTGCGGCCGCACTTCCCGAGCCCGAGGCGGAACAGGTTGCTGACGAGGTGCCGGCCGGCGTCGAGCCCGAGCCGGTGGCCGAGGACGAGGCGGAGGACGTCGCCCCGCCGACGCGTTCCCGCCGGAAGGCGCCCGCGAAGCCATGAGCGTCGGGCGCCGGAAGAACGTGACGATTCACGGCCTCGGCGAACTGGAGAAAAAACTCCGGAAGCTGCCCGAGGTCGTGGAACGCGCGGGCGGGCGCGCGGTGCGGCTCGAAACCGAAGAGACCGCCGACGACATGCGCCGCTTCGCCCCGCACGACACGGGCGAACTCGAAGAGTCGATCGGCGCCGAGTACAACGCGAAGACGATGACCGGCCGCGCGACCGCCACGGCGCGGCACGCGGGCTTCGTCGAGCACGGAACCGAGGACACGCCCGCTCAGCCCTTCGCCGAGCCCGCGGCGCAGATCGCCCGGCGCCGCTTCCCCGAGCGGGTGCGCACCGAGGTCAAAGAGGAGTTGAGGAAGCTGTGACCGCGATGACGAGCCGCTCGCCGGGTAACGCCGTGCAAGCCGCCTTCGTGTCCCTGCTCCGGGCGGACCCCACGATTGCGGGCCTGCTCGCGTCGATCGCTGGCGTCGACCCGCTCACGCCGGCGGTGATCGATCAGCCCGCCGAGGGGCAGACCTACCCGTACGTCGTTGTCGGCGATCACCTGAGCATCGCCGACAACGACCACACCTCGTTCGGGCGGGAGGGCACGGAGAACCTTCACATCTGGACGAAGGCTCGCTCGAACAAGCCGGGGCAGGAAATCGCCGACGCTTGCATCGGCGTTCTCGATCACCAGGTGAGGGCGCTCAGCGACGCGCTCGCGGCCGAGGGCTTCAGGTGCGTGTCGGTCCGCGCGGAGTTCGATCAGGCGCTCCGCGATCCCGATCCGCAGGTGCGCCACCACGTCGTAAGATTCCGAGTGCAGACCCAACAAACCAGCTAGGGAGGCCCGCCGATGAGCGGTCGCGACGGATTCGGCACGCTGTTCCAGCGGGCTATCAACCTGACCCCCGGTACCACGTACGAGACGATCGCCAACGTCACCAACATCAACGGCCCGGAGCGCAAGCGGGAGACGATCGACGTCACCTCGCACGACTCGGAAGACGGCTGGATGGAGTTCCTCGGGGGGTTGAAGGACGGCGGGGAGGTCAGCCTCGACATCAATTACGACCCTGCCGAGGCGACGCATGACCTCGACGACGACTTCGACGACACTGCCCCCCGGAACTACCGGATCGTGATCCTGCCGGGCACCGAGGACGAGCACACGTGGCAGCTCAAGGGCGTGCTGACCACGCTCGGCGACGAGTTCCCGTACGACGACAAGATGGCCCGCTCGATGACGATCAAGGTCACGGGCAAGCCGGTGCTCACGCCGACCGGTAGCTGAGCAGCACCACCCGCGCACATCAGGGAGAACACGAAATGCTGCTGTCCAAGGAAGCCATTCTCTCGGTCGACGACCGCCAGTTCGAGGACGTCGAGGTGCCCGAGTGGGGTGGCTCGGTCCGCGTCCGGGGCATGTCCGGCCGCGAGCGTGACGCGTATGAGGCGTCGATCATCGATCAGCGTGGCGGGGAGCGAAAGGTCGTCCTCGCCAACGCGCGGGCGAAGCTCATCGCGAAGTGCGTGATCGACGAGAACGGCACGCTGATGTTCACGCAGGACGACCTGCGCGCCCTCGGCGGCAAGAGCGCGAAGGCGCTCGAACGGCTCTTCGACAAGGCCCGCGAGCTGAGCGGGATGTCGGAGGGCGACGTCGAGCGGCTCGCGGAAAATTTCGAGGACGACCCGAGCGAGGGCGCTACTTCCGAGTAGCTCTCGCGCTCGGGTGCACGGTCGAAGAGCTGCTCGACCGCGCGTCATCCCACGAGCTGACCGAGTGGGAGGCGTACGAGCGGGTGCACGGCCCGATTGACACGGGCGAGCGGCTCGACCACCTGTTCTCGATGCTGATGGCCACGATCGCGAACGTGAACCGGGGCCGGAAGCAAAAGGCATACACGGCGGAGCAGTTCCGCCCGAAGTGGGACCCACGGGCACGGCCGACTCGCCGGCCGGCAATGACTGGCGAGGAGATGCTCCGAGCCGCGAAGCGCGCAACTCGCGCGATGGGAGGCTGACGTGTCCACTCTCGCCGACCTGCTGATCGAGATCGGCCTTGACGCGAAAGAGGTCGTCAAGGGCGCCGGCGAGATGGAGGGCAAGCTCAAGAAAACGTGGGCAGGGGTGACGAAGGCGGCGGCGATCGGGGGCGCCGCCGTCGGCGCTGCGCTGCTCGCGGGCATCGATCAGGTGGTCGAGTCGTCGAAGCCTATGGCGCTGCTCGAAGCGCAGTTGGGCGGCAGCGGCGACTTCGCGAAGGAGATGGGCGAGAACGCGGGCGCCATCTACTCGAAGGGCGTCGCCGACTCGATGGAGGAAGCGGCCGGGGCGATCCGCGACATCTGGCAGAACAAGCTTGTTCCCGAGGACGCTTCGGACGAGGCGATTCAAGCCGTGGGCAACAAGCTGATCGCCCTTAGCAAGACCACCGAGGCCAGCACGAAGGAGGTCTCGACCGCCGTCTCGACCATGCTCCGGACGGGCATGGCCGACAGCGCCGAGGAAGCCTTCGACGTGATTCAGCGGGGTGTGACGGCGGGCGTCAACAAGGCCGACGACCTGCTCGACACCTTCACCGAGTACTCGACGCAGTTTCGCAAGCTGGGGCTGAACGGGAAGACCGCAACGGGTCTGCTGTCGCAGGGCCTCAAGGCCGGTGCGCGCGATGCCGACACCGTGGCGGACGCCCTCAAAGAGCTCTCGATCCGGGCGATCGACGGCAGCAAGACGACCACCGACGCGTACAAGGCGCTCGGGCTCAACGCGAAGGACACTGCCGCCGACTTCGCTGCGGGAGGCGAGCGGGCGGAAGGCGCGCTCGGGCTTGTGCTCGACAAGCTGCGCGCGATCAAAGACCCCGTGAAGCAGCAGGCGGCAGCGGTCGGCCTGTTCGGCACGAAGGCCGAAGACCTCGGCGACGCCCTGTTCGCGCTCGACCCGAAGACCGCCGTGAAGGGCCTCGGCCAAGTGGCGGGCGCCGCCGACAAGGCGGGTGACGCGCTGGAAAATTCGGCCGGCGCAAAGCTCGAATCGGTGAAGCGTCAGATTCAGTCGGGCCTGACGGAGCAGCTCGCTAAATTGGTTCCATACATCGAGGCCACTTTCGGGTGGATGCAAAAGCACCCGGACGCGGTGACCGCATTCGCCATCGCCCTCGGCGTGCTGGCCACGGCCCTCGGCATCGCCGCGGTGGCGCAGTGGGCGATGAACTCCGCCATGCTGGCCAACCCGCTGACGTGGATCATCCTAGGCGTGGTCGCGATCATCGCCGGTATCGTCCTGCTGGCCACGAAGACGCGCTTTTTCCAGACGATTTGGGAGGCGGTCTGGGGCTTCATGAAGGCCGTCGGACGGTGGTTCGCTGGGCCGTTCGCCGGTTTCTTCGTCATGCTCTGGCAAAAGATCGTTGCATTCGCGAAGGGCGTTTGGACGGCCATTAAGCTGTACTTCGGTTTCTGGAAAGCCGTATTCACCACCGTCGTCGGATGGGGCGTTTCGGCCGTACAGTTCCTCGTCAATAAGTTCACGTCCTTCGTGAACTTCCTCAAGGGCATCCCCGCCAAGATTCGCGCGGGCCTCGCCTCGATGTGGGACGGGCTGAAGAGCGGCTTCCGCAGCGCGATCAACTGGGTAATCGGCAAGTGGAACAGCCTCCACTTCACGATCCCGTCGTTCTCCGTGCTCGGGCACACTTTCGGCGGCGGCACCATCGGCGTTCCCAGGATTCCCGCGCTCGCGTCCGGCGGCATCGTCTCAGCGAAGGCGGGCGGCTCGCTCGTGCAGGTCGCCGAGGGCGGCGAAGACGAGGTCGTCGCCCCGCTGTCGCAGCTTCCCGACCTCATGCCGCGGGACAACCGGCCGATCGTGGTGGAGATCGCCCCGGGCGGCGAGCAGGAGTTCCGCCGGTGGGTGCGCAAGACTGTCCGGGTGAAGCCCGGTGGCGGAGAGGTGCTCTGATGATCGCGACCCGAGTCGAGATCGCCCCCGGTGCGAATCCCGCCGCCGCCCCGAGCACGTTCACGTGGACCGACGCCGGCAAGCGCCGCGCGAAGGTCGACATGGGGTACACGGCGGGCCGGGACGACGAGGCCACGCAGACCGAGGCCGGATCGTTCAGCGCCACCTTCGACGACCGCGACGGCAACCTCAGCCCGCGCAACGTGCTCGGGCAGTGGTACGGCAGCCTCGCGAAGGGCAACCCCGTCCGCCTGCTCTACGACCGCGTGGCCGACCCGTTCACCCGCACCGGCAGCGGCTCGTTCGGCACCACGGAGGACGGCTTCGAGTGGGTGAACAAGAGTCACGGTGAGTACCTCTCGACCACCGGCACCCGGGGTCAGATCGTCAACACCGGCACGAATACCGCGAGCATCGAGCTGCTCGACGGCGTCGGGTCGCCTGACGTCGAGGTGGTGTTCAGCAGCGTCCCGAGCGCGCTCACCACCACCTCGAACTACCGCTCGGGCGCGGTCCTGCGGTACACCGACAACTCGAACTACATCCGCGCGATGGTCGAGTTCACGCCGGCCGGCACCATCACCCTGTGGTGTCAGCGGGTGTATCTCGGCAGCACGGTCGAGGTATTCGGCCACACCGATACCGGCCTGACCTACGAGGCGAACAACACCCTGATCGCGAAGGTCAGGGCCGACGGCCCGTACGTGATGATGAAGGTCTGGCACATCGGCAACGACGAGCCTGACTCGTGGATGGCCGTTGGCACCGACCGCGCGCTCGATTCGGCGGGCGTCGGCCTGATTCAGTGGAAGGCCAACTCCGACGCCACGTACACCGCCTACGTCGACAACTTCGAGGTAACCAACATCCTGTGGCAGGGGTCGGTGCCCGAGTGGCCGAAGCGGTGGCCCGACAAGAGTGGCGTGGACGCGATCACGCCGATCAGCGCCGCGGGCATCCTGCGCCGTCTCGCTCAGCCACGCACCGCGCCCGTGGCGTCCCCGTTGCTGCGGCAGCTCAGCGGCGAGAACCCTGCCGGGTACTTCCCGCTCGAAGACGCGAGCGGGGCGACGTCCGCCTCGTCAGCGGTCTCCGGCCTCGCCGCCGCCACGGTCACTGACGTTACGTTCCAGTCTGAGGACACGCTCCCGGGCGCCGCCGGCGTGGCCGTCCTGAACACCGTCGGCACCTCGAAGATCACCGGCCGGATCAAGCCGATCAACACCTCCGACGGCTACGCGGCCCTGTGGTTCTTCAAGATGGACACGCTGCCGGCCGGCGACGTGCAGATGATGGAGATCAACTGCACCGGCACCGTGACGCGGTGGGTCGTGGGCGTCAACGCGACCGCGTGGACGTGGAAGGGCTACGACCGCGACAACACCCTCGTTGTGGACAACTCCGCCTTGCTCGGCACTGTGCAGGCGGGCAAGTGGGTCGCGTTCCAACTCGAAACCAATGTTTCGGGCGGCACCGTCAACGCCGCGCTTATCGTGCACGTGGTCGGCAGCGGCGCCTTCGGCGCGAGCAGCGCCTCTTACTCGGGCACGGCCACCCGGACCGACCGGTTCACCCTGACCCCCGTCACCGCCTCGATGGCGGTCGGGCACCTGTGGTTCGGCGACAACGACCTCCCCTTCGTCGATGGCACCTTCGCCAACGTCGCCTACGGCTGGACGGGCGAGGCGGCGGCCGACCGGATCATCCGCCTCTGCGGCGAGGCGGGCGTGCCCGTTTACGTGCTGCTGGGCGACACCGAGCCGATGGGCCGACAGAAGAGCGGCAAGCTTGTCGACCTGCTGCGCGAGTGCGAGGCGGCCGATCAGGGCATCCTCTACGAGCGCGGGTTGGCGCTCGCCTACATCCCGCGCATGCGCAGGTACAACATCCCGGTCAGCATGGCGCTCGAATGGAAGGGAACTTTCTCCGAGCCGCCCGAGCCGCTCGACGACGACCAACGTCTCCGCAACTCGTGGACGGTCAGCCGGACCGACGGCGGGTCGGCCACGGTCACCGACGAGGACTCCGTCGAGCTGAACGGCTTGTGGGACGACTCGACCACGATCAACATCGAGACCGACGCCCGCCTCGTCGACTTCGCCGGGTGGTTCGTATCGATGGGCACCGCCGACTACCTGCGGTGGCCGCGCGTCACTATCGACCTGTTCGCCCACCCCGAGCTCATCGGCGCGTGGCTCGCTTGCCGGGTCGGTTCCCGGATCACCGTGGCCAATCCGCCCTCGCAGATCGCGGGCGAGGTCATCGACCTCGTGATCGAGGGCATCAACGCCACGATCGGGCTGACGAAGTGGGAACTCGAACTCGCGTGCTCCCCGGCCGCGCCGTGGCAGATCGGCACCTTCGACAGCACGGGCCGCCTCTACGACGTCGACAGCGTGACGCAGATCGACCTCAGCCCGAACGATGAATGGTGCCCCGTCATCACGGCTGACCAACTGGGGTTCTGGTCATGGAAGGATGCGCCGTATCCGATCCTCGCTGCGGGGCAGCACAACATCGTCATGGGCATGAGCCGCCCGAACTCGATCGCCATCGCCGATGGAACGTTCGAGGTGGGTGTCGACAGCAGTTGGTATTGGACGAGCGGCAGCACGGTCGACCTCGTCACGAACGACAGCGTGTATGGCTCGAACTGCGCCATGCTGACCGTGGGCGGGTCGCCATCCTTCTCGGGCGTGCGCAACTCATACCGCGTTGGCGTCGAGCCGGGTCAGACCGTGCAGGCGGTCGCGTGGGTGAAGTGCTCGACGGCCCGGGACGTGGTGCTCAACGTCGATTTCTGGACGGCGTACAGCGGCGGGTCGGGCGTCTCGTCCCTCGCCGGCACGGTGTCGGTGGCCGCGAACACGTGGACCGAGGTAACCGTTACGGGGGTCGTGCCGGCGACGGCCACGCACCTCGAATACGGCCCTACTCTGCTGAGCAGCCCTGCCAACGGCACTACTCTCAAGTTCGTGAACATCGACATCGCCCGGACGGACGAGCTGAACAATCGGCAGCTCGCCACGCTCATCCGGGCGACCGACGGTTTCAGCAAGGCAATGCCGGCCGGCAGCGCGTTCCGCGTGGCCACCCCCGCGAGATACGGACTCTGACATGACAGTTTTGGGCGGCGCCCCGGTACTCGCGGCCGACATCAACGAGGCACTCAACCGGCGCATCGGCAAGAGCGAGGCCACCTCGGACGGCACCGGGGTCACGGGCACTGAGACGGTGTTCGAGACGGTGACCGTGGATCTCAAGGCGGGCCGCACCTACGAGGTGAGCTCGTACTTCCCGATCGCGGGCAACAACACGACCGACGATTTCTTCATCCTGCTGCGGCAGGGCACCACCGCGAGCGATGCGCAGCTCACGTACGACCGCGTGCACTTCGACGTGGCGAACGGGGTCTACGTCGCTCAGCCACGGGTCGAGGTCACCGCTGCCGCTGACGCGACGGTAACCTTCGGCGTCTTCGTCCGCCGGGTCACGGGCACCACCACCACCGCCACGCCGAAGGGTGCCACTTCACAGAAGCGGTACCTCACGGTGGAGTTGAAGACCACCGCGTAAGCACAGCTCAGGGGGCGTACGCTCGGGGCATGGCCAAGTACGAAATCGTCATTCTCGACGGCCAGTCGCCTCCCGGAGACTGGCGCGTCGCTATCGAGGGCGTCGACATGTCCGACGTCGAAATCAACGGCTTCGCCGAGGATCTCACGACCAACCCGATCGGTAGCCTCGCGCTGCTGGTCACTCCGCTGAGCGTCGCCTCGATAACCGAGGTCGACATCTCGCGGTCGGTCACGGTGACGTCGTGACCGACCTGACCGAGGACGACTTCCCCGAGTACAACGAGGTCGAGGCGTCCGTCGGAGAGGCAGAGTTGCCGGCGGACTCGTTCGACGAGGAAGCGGCCGACTTCGAGACCGAGGGCGGGTGCGCATGACTGAGCGCTCGCAGAACGGGTACTCGATCGACCCGGGCCTCATAGCCAAATTCACCGTGCAGGGCACCGCCGTCAAGTTGAACCTGCGCAAGGGTGACGCCGCGGTTCTGCTGCTGCACTTCGCGGCCTGGTGGCACACCCACATCTCGCCGCTCAAGCAAGCCCAGTGCGGCGGGTACAACAACCGCGTCATTGCGGGCTCGAAGACGAAGTCGAACCACGCGAGCGGCACCGCCGAGGATCTCAACTGGAACGAGTTCCCGCAGCACGCCCGCCGGACCACGGTGGCCCAGCGGTCGGCAATCCGGGCGCAGCTCGCGTACTACGAGGGCGCACTCCGCTGGGGCGGGGACTACTCGTCGAGCAACCTCGACGAGATGCACGTCGAAATCAATGCCGGGTCGGCGAAGGTTTCGGCCATCGCCGCCAAGATCAAGAAGGATGCCGAGCCGATGCGAACCGCTGTCACGCAGAGCCTGACCGGCAAGGTGCCGCTGCTCAAGCAAGGCGACCGGGACGACAAGCTGACCGGATACAACACCATCGTGCGGATTCAGCGCATCGTCGGCGCCGACGACGATGGCATCTGGGGTCCGGCCACGACGGCGAAGATCGCCTCGTTCTGCAAGCTGCCCGCGGCGAGCTGCAAGACGCTGAGCGAGCAGGTCTTCCGGCTCGTCTTCGGTTTCGCGAAGTAAGGCGCCCCGGGCACCCCCGCCCGATACGAGGAACGCATATGTTTCTCTTAACGGCCCGCCGTCACCCACTGTGCGCGGCGGGCCGTTTCGGACAGTGAAAGGCGGGGCAGGAGATGCCGCAGTGGGCAAGGGTGTTCACGCTGCTCGTGGGCATGCTGGCGTGGCTCGCGATCGTGGCCGTATCGCTGCTCATGCAGCAGATACCGAGCGCGGTCATCGTGGGCTTCCCTGCGGGTCTGTGGCTCGCCCTCGCGGGCGGGTCTAGCATCGCCCGGAGACGAGAGGGCTCGGCCGCAGAGGTGGCGGCGACCGACCGAGAGGACGAGGCGGCATGATCGACCCGACGTACGTCACGCAGGCGCTGGTTTGGGCCGCGCTCTGGGCGGGCACGGGCCTCGCCGGCCGGCAATACCTCGCGGCCAAGGAAGCGGCGAGGCGAGCGGCCCCGCCGGCGCCCGCCTCTAAGATCGAGCGGTGACGATGTTCGGAGAGAATCCGCCGGCGTGGCTCCGCTGGGCCAACACGAGCGGCGCCCGCGCCACGACGACGCTGATCGCGATCGTCGCCCTGATGACCTCGGTCGTGCTGCTGGCCCGCCTACAGGGCTACATCAATTGCGTGGCCGACTCCCAGCGGCAGGACTCCCAGCGCACGGCGGCAATCGCGGTGGCCACCGACGCTGAACGGGCGGCCGATAACGCGTTGATCGAGGGGCCGCTCCCGGGCGGGCCGGACGCGCAGCAGCTACGGGCCAACTCGTACGCGGCTCGCCAGGTGACCGACCGCGTACGCGCGCAGAATCCGCCACCGGCGCTAAACCCCTGCTGAGGGCTACTCTCGGGGCATGACAACCAAGAAGTTTTGGCGCGAGCTACTTGAGCGCGCAGCGAAGAGCGCCGCGCAGGGCGCGGTGGCGGGCCTCGGCGCGGCCACGTTCAACATCCTCGACACGTCAGCCCTCGTGGGCGTGGGGACGGGCGCGCTCACGATGTTCGTCCTCTCGGTGGCGACTTCCATCGCGAGCGCGCCCATCGGCGACTCGGACTCTCCCTCGCTGGTCTAACCCCGGTACGACGTCAGCAGGTCCCACGCTGCCGCCGCCGCGAGCGGCACCACGCCGTTACCGGCGGCGCGCAGCGCGGCGGCGCGTTCCATCCGGTCGACCAGCATGCCGGCCGGCAGGCCCATCATCCACTCAGGCAGGGCGGGCGACAGCCGGGGCGAGCCCTGCGGCCCACGCTCGACCGGCGCCGGGGCGGGCTGCCCCGTGATCTGCTCCCACAACCACACCGCGTCCGCGTACCGGCCCCAGATCTCCGGTTGCGCGGCAGCGGCGAGCAGTGGCGAGCCGGTCGAGCCCCACGAGTTCGGCCCGCGCTCGGCGTCGCCCACGGTCGGCGTCGGCAGCATCTTCGCCACCGCGCCCGCGAGCGGCAACGTCCCGCTTCCGTAGACCTGCCCGGGATTGCCCCGGCCCCTTTCGCCGTCGCTGGCCCGGGGCGTCGGCAGCAGGTGCGTCACGCCATCGAGGCTCGGGCGCACGGCACCGACCCGCCCAGCGGCGCCACCCTGGTTAGAGCCCGAGCGGTCGGCCATCGGCGTCGGCAGCAACGTGGCCACTGTCCGCAGGTTGTCGCCGCCCTCGCGCCTGTCGCTCGATCCGGCGCCCGACATCCCGTCGCGGGAGGTGGGCGTCGGTAGCAGCGGAAAGGCCCCTGAGAGCGATGCTGCGGCATCGTCGAGGTTGTTGCTCCGCTGAGGGTTGGCGAGGCGCTTCTCTGCCACCTCTGGCGACAGCAGCCCCCCGCGCGTGCTCATCGAGGCGTCCGGCGTCGGCAGCAGGTTGACCACCGCGCCGAGGGGGGCGCCCTCGCCGTTCGGCTTGCCCTGCCGCTCCCAGTACGCGCGGTCGCCCTCGTTGCGCAGATCGCCGTCACGGGCCACGGGCGTCGGCAGCAGGAAGCGCCCGCCGGTCTTCGGCGCGCCGCAAATCTGCTTCGTGCCGCCGACCCGCACCGGCTCGGGCACCGGCCCCGGCCCTGCCCACCGGACCGCCACGGCGTACCACCGGTGGCGGTGGTGCGGGGCGCCGACCGCGCAGGCTCCGAGCACGCACCACCGCACCTCGTAGCCGTCCTCGCGCAGGTGGGTGAAGCGCTCGCGGAGCGTCCGCCCTCCGTCGTGGGCCACGATGTTCGAGACGTTCTCGAAGAACAGCACGTCGGGACGCACCGCGCGGTACGCCTCGCGCACCCACGGCCACAGGAAGCGGGGGTCTTCCCGGCCCGCCTGACGACCCGCGATGCTGATCGACTGGCAGGGGTCGCCGCTCGACATGATCGCGACGCGCGGCGCGAGCCCCCACGGGGCGGTTTTGACGTCGCCGACGTTTGGGACGTCGGGCATCATCCACTTGAGCAGGTCGGCCATCGACGGTTCGTTCTCCGCCATCCACTCGGGCTCGGCCGGGACGGCGGCGAGCCGCAGCGCCATCCCGAGTCCGTCGTACCCCGTGCAGATCGACCCGTACGGAAGCTTCACACGATCACCTCAAGGTCGCGCCACGAGTAGGTGCGGTACGACCACGGGTCGTCCTCGCGCAGGCGGAATCGGACATTTAGGCGGCCCGGGCGAGGCTCGTTCTGCGCTTCCATGCCCACGGCGTCGAGCGCGTCGAGGTACCGGCTCTTGCCGCCCTGCTGCCTGATGAGGTCTCGCCTCATCTTTGCGTTGAACCGAACTCGCATCTTGACTCCCTGCTCACGTGCTCTGTTGTGCCTCAAAGCTAGCAGGTACCTGCTAGGTATGGCAAGCCCGGAAAAGGCCCCCCGGAATCCGGAGGGCCTCACCAGGTTACGGGGTCAGCGCGCGAAGGGGTTGTACGGCGCGGCCGGTGCCCCCGTGGCGGCCGCCGGCGCCGGGGCGGGCTCGGGAACGGGGGTCACCGCGGGCGCGCTCACCACCTCCGGCGGCGTGGCCTGCACCTGCTCGACGACCGCCGAGGCGTCGGCGGCGATGCTGGCCGGCACGCTCACCGGCTCGGCGGCCGGGGCGGGCTCGGGCTCCGCGCTCGGCGGCACCGGGTCGACCTTCTTGCGGGGGCGGCGCGGCTTCGGCGCGGCCACCGGCTCGGGCTCGACCTCGGCACCCGCCGTGGTGACCGGCACCGGCTCGGGCTCGACGCCCTGCACGACCCGGGCCGGGAAGTTCTCCGCCTCGTCCTCGGCCGCGACGACCATGAGGGCCGCCTCGACCTCGCCCGGGGCGTAGCGGAGCAGGCGGGTCGCGTCCGGCGAAGCGGCGGCGAAGAGCACCCGCCCGCGCGGCGACTCGCACCCGTGCTCGTCCGTCTCGTACACCTCGACGAACACCTTGACGATGGTTCCCATTTTCAGTCTCTCCCGTCGGTGACGATGATCGTGGCGCCGGGACCGAGGCCGTTCGCCTCGGTGGCCCACACTTTTTGAAGGCAACGGATGCCCAGCACCTGCGAGTCATCCGCGAAAAGGCGGGCGTTCTTCTCGCCCTTGTTCGCGCCGCCGAGCGCGTCGAGCGTCGACCGGAGCAGCTTGTCTATGTCCGGCGCGCCGGCCGGCAGATCGCTGCCGGCGGCCCCGCACTGCTCGCCCCGGATCACCCTGAACGTGATGACCTCGAAGGCGACCCCCTGCGAGCGAGGGAAGATCGGCAGTTGGTCGGGCGTGATGCCCGCCTCGCGGTACGCCTCCAACGCCCCGAGCATCACGGCTCGGCGCCACGCGGGCAGGTACACGCTCTGCTCGATCATCGTTCCGGGTGCCGAACCGCCCCGCTTGCTCCCCTGCGGGGCGGGGCGGCCGGACACCGAGATGAGCAGTCTCACCCGAGCGGGTGCGGGTACTGCCCCGCCGTCACGAGCTGCATGTACTGGTTGACGAGCGCGAGGTCGGCATCGGTCGCCGCCGCGAGGTACCACGGCGCGTTGGCCTCGGGGCCGGTCTTCACGATCCGCCCGCAGACCGGCGACGGCCACCCGCCCGGGGCGGGCATCGACGCGGTGAGCTGCGAGATGAGACGCGACTGGTTGAGCCACATGCCCTTGCGGACGTACGGCAGCGGGGCCGAGTCGGTGTGCGGGGTGCCGCCCAGCGCGTACGGCTTGCCGCCGTAGGCGATCGGCGTGAAGCCGCCCTGACCATCGTCGAGCACGACCACCGTGGCGGTCATGCGGTCCTGCTCCGTGTTCCCGGCGGCGCGCTGCTCCGCCGTGATGTGCTCGGGCCGCCGTTGTACCCGCTCAAGCTTGAACGGGAAGATCACGACGAGCCGACCGTACATGTCGGGCAGGGCGGCGCCCTTGCCGTCGCCGACCACCGGGGCCGGGGCGTTGGCCACCGCGCCGAGGGCGGGCGGGGCACCGGCGGGGGCGTACTGCTGCTGCACCGGCGCGGCGGCGGCCGGGGCCGCGTACTGCTGCGCCTGCTGCTGGGCGTACGGGTTCGCGGCCGGGGCCGCCTGCTGCTGGGCGAACGGATTCGCGGCCGGGGCCGTCGCGTACGCCTGCTGCACGGGGTGGGCGCCCTGCTGCACCTGCTGCGCGGCACCCGCGTACGGGTTCCCGGCGGCCGGGGCCGCCTGCTGCTGGGCGAACGGGTTCGCGGCCGGGGCCGCCTGCTGCTGCTCCGGGGCGGGTGCGCCCTGCTGAGCGAACGGGTTGTGGGGCTGCAACTGCTCTCCTCGATTCAGATCCTCGATGCGGGTTTGGTGCACCGGGAGGGGCGAGTACGGGTCGCATACGCGTCTGCGTTGCCTCGTCCACTCACCTGCCGACCTGCCGTAACAGGTCCACGGGGCAGGTGTCGCCCCTCCCGGTAGCCGGATTCTGCCAGGCCGACTCCCCTTGACGGTCGCAGCGCCTCGACCGTGGATGTTGCGAAGACTCACGGGTGTGCACCCCCGAGCGCTGCTGCTGTGCGCGGCAGGGCGTTCGACTCCCTGCATTGCCGCCCTATCCCGAGCCGAGCAAGGGAGTCGGGCGGAGTTCTTACCACCTTGAACTACGCGCCGCACGCCTGGCGAAGCGTGCCCGGACGTTCGGTCTTCGGGTCGGCCTTGCGCTCGCCAGAACGCTTGCCGTTCACCGTCCACGTCACGCCCAACCGAGGAACGGGCGGGCCTTGATCCCGCATCTCCGGGACCCCCGGGAAGGTGTCGTAACCTTCGATCCCAGTTCGCCGGCGAGCTGCTTACTCCACCGTTCCATGTCGCCCCCGCGGCACCGGTCGAATCCACTACCGCGAGGGCAAGTCCTGACTACATCCGTAGCCTAGCAGGTACCTGCTAGGCCGACAACCCCGTGACCCACCCGCAGGCGCACTTTCCGCTGCCCGTGTGCAGCGCCCGCTGAGGGCACTCGATCTGACGGCGGCGCGCCTCGGCAGCCTCGGCGACGCGGCCCTTCCACTCCCGGCCCAGCGTGCCCGTGTAGATCTCATAGACCCGGGCGAGCGCGTCGAGATCGCCCGCGAGCCATACGACCTCGATGGCCTGACGATCCGGCTCGTCGAGGTTGCCGGCCGGCACGGTGCTCGGCGCCGGGGGCGCGGTCACCTCGACTGGGTGCCACCTGATCATCCCGTCGGCGTCCCGGCGCGCCTCGAACGTCCCCTCGGCGCCCGCGGCGTTGAGCTCGCCCTCGGCGGCGGGCCGCTTGCCGGCGACGACGTCCCGGCCCACAAGGCGGGGCGCGGTGGTACTCGCGGGCTGAGTGGCGACCGCGTGATCGGTGAACATCTGCACGGGCTTTGGCTTGACGATCCCGGGCATCTCGACGAACCACGCGCCCGCCTCGCCGAGCCGCTTCTTGGACGCGTTGACGTCGTCCATCTGCGCGGCGGCCCGCTGCGCGAGGCGCCACCCGGCGGTGAGGTCGACGAAGTACGGCGTCGCTGTCCCGTCGATCACGTGCACGACAACCGCCACGTCCTGACGGACGCAGGGCGCGGTGACGTAGTCGCCGGCCGGCACCGTCACGGTGTCGTTCCGGCCGCGCTCGAAGGTCACCGAGGCGCCGTTCGGCAGCCACATCCGCTTCGCCCGCGAGTAGATCGCGAGCTGAGGCGGGATGTGCAGGCCGTTGCGCCACGGCTCGGCCTCGGACTTCACGTCGGCGATGACGTTCGACTCCTCGCCGTGCGTGTGCCCGTGCTGGCAGACCCACGAGCCGCCCATGAGGGCGGTCAGGCCCGCGATCGTCTCTACCCGGTCGAAGGTCCCCGCGACCTGCAACTCGTCGTTGACGACGGTGCGCTCGATCTCGACGTTCGTCCACCCGTTGCTGCGGCGCATGAAGTCGTACGCCCGCAGGATGGTCGACGGCCCCGCCGGCAGTCCCCGGCACACGCTCTCGATGTTCTCGCCCCGGTCGAGCCGCTCGGTCAGGTCGTGCAGCGCGGTCCCCTTGCGGGCGCCGTCGCTCTGCTTCGCCGCCCCCATCGCGTCCCTCACGATGCCGTTCAGCTTGGACTTGTCGGCCTGCGTCCACCCGCTGACCGGGTCGGGGCGACCCATCGCCTTGACCGACAGCACGAGGTCGTCTCGCAGCGCGAGCCCCTCGGCGACCTGCCGCAGCTTCCACTGATCGAGGTTGTACGTGTCCGTCTCGACCTGCTTCAAGAGCGTCGAGGCGCGGCGGTACTCCACGCCCTCGTGGTCGAGGTACCACCCGTAGTTGCCGCGCGTCGACATCGACCCGGGCAGCGGCTTCGCATTCGTGACCTGCATTACTCTCCCTATTCCTCTACTTCGAATCCGGCCGCGCGGAACGCGGCCACGAGCCGTGCCGTCTCTCGCGGCCCGGGATCGGTCAACCAGTTACCGTCGTCCTCGGGGGCCGCCCAACCGGCCCGCGCCGCCTTGACGATCTCCGGCGTCACTCGTACGCGGGTCGCGGTCTCGATCGCCTCGTCGAGCTGCCTTGCCAGGATGGCGCCGCCGTCTCGCTCACCGTCGTAGTGGTCCCAGAACGCCTCGATTGCCCGTTGCCGGCGGTCGGCCACCGCGATGCACGCGGGGCACGTCACGTCCTCACGCCGGAACGAGACCGTGAGTCCCCCCGGCGCGGCGCCGGCCGGCACGCCGTGCGGCGGCAGCAGGTGGGACATGCCGAAGTGGATCACCATGCTATCGGCGCCATCACGAAGGCGATCGTCGCCGCCAGCAGCGCATAGATCGCCGCGGGCAGCCACGCGTTCGCCCACCATTCCCTGCTCATGATCACTCCCTCGAAGGGCTCGGTTCGGATCACCGAGCAACACGATGCCGTTCACGACTGAAAGAACTCCCCGATCAACTCGACGGCGAGGCCCGTCGCAATCAGGGCCTGCACCGCGCCCGCCTCCCCTGAGACGTCAGCGCGGAAGACGATATCGACCGGTGCGCCCGGGTCAGGCTCGTCGGTCACCCGCACGCCGTGGCGCACGAGGGTCACGAAGAACCGCCGGGTCACGGGGTGGATGCCCACCGCCTCGACGCCCCACGTCGCCCCGTCCGGCCCCTGCACGACGTCGCCGCCGTGCAGGGTGCCGTATGCGTCGAGCATCTAGCGGGGCATCGCGGCGTAGGTGGCCGCGTGCTGCTGCGCCGCCATCACTCGCGAGATCGCCGCCGTGATGGCGTTGTGGGCAGCGTCGAGCGCCCACGTCACGCTCTCGTCGGCGTTGCCGACCATCGTGGTGCGGCCGAAGTTCATCATCGCGACCATGTCCCGGGCGGCCTGCGGCGCGCCACTCGCGTCGGCGCCGACCGCGACCCGCATGAGGCTGAGCGCCTGTACGGCGGTCACGTCGGTCGCGACGAGCAGGCTCTGAGCGGTCTCGATCTGACCCCGGATCATGGCGAGGCCCGAAACGGTCTCACCGGCAGCGGCCCCCGCCGCGCGGATCATCGCGGTCAGGTTGTCACGTGCGTTGTCCATCTGGCCTCCAAGGGGCACGATTTCGGCGTCTTTCGCCGCTGCGGGCAGGGCCGCAGGCGGGTCGTTCGGTCCGGGCTCGGGAGCGTCGGCGGGCCGACCCGGGAAGTAGTCCTCGTTGCGGGCGCGCGGGTCGACGTTCGGGCCGTGCCTGCGCAGCAGGCCGACGATCCCGTCAGTCGTGGGCGGCGGGGGGCCGCCCCGCTCCTCGACCTCGCGGAGCACGCGGTCAAGGTTGGATTCGTTCGCAGGGGGGATCGTCGGGCCGGGGCCTGCGGCGACCTCCCTGCGGTAGTGCTCGGCGATGCGCCGGTTCAGCGCCCGGACGAACATGGGGATCGTGTCAGCGATCACCCGCGCACCGTCCGGGCTGGTCGGCACGTACAGGCTCGACCCCGGGCAGCGCCCGAACCACGCGTGAGGCCCCACCACGTCATGCAGGGGCAGCACACTGTTTGTGTCGGTGCTGCTGGGGCTGACGCGGTAGTGGAGAGGCTCACCCTGCCACTGACAGGGCGGGAACGGGCAGCGAGCGACGCTCACTCGACCCCCAGTTCGAGGTAGCTCGGGCGGTGCCGACCGATGACGACCCCCGCCGCCGTGCGCTCGAACTTCGCCAGGGCCGCCGTGACGTTGGCCTCGGCGGTCTCCACCTCGTCGGACGTGACCGGCTTGACCACGGCCTCCCACACGATCGCGACCCGCGCGGCCAGCACGAGCAGGAGCAGGAACAGGCGAGACATCAGATGATCTCCTTCAAGACGATGCCGGCGACGGCCAGCAGCAGCGGGACGGCTACGACGAGGATCGCCGCGGGGTTCGCCAGGCGGACCGTGTCCCAGATGCTGCGTGCCCTCGATGTCATGGGTCAAACCTAGCAGGTGACCTAGCAGGTTTGCAACCTCGACCGCTGCTAGGTTTTCTGCTAGCTTTGCCCTCATGACTACCGCACCCGCAAGAGCGACCGACGTCGCCGCGCCGGACGCCACGGCGGCGCGGCGACTCGCTCACCAACTGCACACGCTCGTGGATGAACAGACGTTCGCGTACATCACGGGCCTGTCGGCCCTGAACGCGGAGAAAGAGGGCATCAACCCTAAGCAGGGGGAAACGGTCCGCGACCTGCTCGACGCTGCCATCGTGGCGGCGCACGAGGCCGACCCGAAGGCGTACGCGAAGGCGGTCCGCAAGGGTCGGCTGATCCTCGCCGCCAGGAAGCGCCCAGCGGCGTAAGGTCGAGTCCCCGGACGCAAAAACGGCGCGGCGCCTCGTGAGGGTGCCGCGCCGTTCCGTCTCCGCGAAGAGACCGCTCACACATCAGGGAGAGATGCAAGCATGCTCGACGATACAGCGGCCGGACCCTTCGGGCGAGCCGCTCAGCTTTACCGGGACGCGGGGTGGCAGGGCACGTTGCCGCTCGGCCCCCGGCCCGGGATGAAGTCCCCGCCGCCGAAGGGATGGACGGGCCACGGCGCGCCGTACCCGTCCGGCGCCGACGTCGCCGCGTGGGCCGACGACTTCGGCGACCGGAACATCGGCATCCGGATGCCGGACGGCGTGATCGGCCTCGACATCGACGCGGGGTACGTGAAGGACGGCATTCTCAAGCGCGGTGACGAGTCGCTCGCCGCGCTTGAAGCCCGCCTCGGGCCGTTGCCGCCGACGTGGGTCAGCAGCGCGCGGCCCGCGCCCTCCGGGATTAGGTGGTTCCGGGTGCCGGCTGGCAGCGTCTTCCCGGGCGAGGCGGCGAAGTTCATCGAGATCATTCAAGCGGGCCACCGCTTCGCGGTCGTCTGGCCCAGCACCAACCCGGACGCGGACGGCGCGCCGTACCGGTGGCGGTCGCCGGACGGCGCCGAGGTCGACGACGTGCCTCACCCGGCCACGCTCACACCGCTACCCGCCGCGTGGGTCGAAGGGCTCGCGCGTACCGAGGCGGTCGCCGGCAAGGCCGACCTGACCGGCGGCGCGCAGGGCGCGTACCTCTCGGCCATGCGCGAGGGCGACCCCTGCCCCGTGGTCACGGTGACGCGGGACAAGTACCTCAACGCGCTCGTCACCGACGCCGGGTCGCGCCACGAGGTCGCCCGGGACGGACTGTCGGCCCTTGTGCGCCTCGGCGGCGAGGGGCACCGGGGCGCACGGGCGGCGGCGGCGGCGCTCGCGGCAGCCTTCACCGAGGCGGTGGGCGAGGCCCGCGCGGTGCAGGGCGGCGAGCTCTCGCGCCTCGCGGAGGGAGCGGTCAACCTCGCGGCGAAGGCCAACCCTCAGCCCTTGCAGATGTGCGCGCACGACATCCCCGAGGCGACCGTCGTGCCTGACGGCGAGGTGCTCGCGGGTTTTATGACGCCCTCGGCGGGCGCTCCGGTGGCACCCCCCGCCACCGTGGCCACTGCCGAGGGCAGCGCAACCATAGTTGATCAACTCATCCTGCGTATAGAGCAGGTGCCGGCCGGCGCCGAGCGCGACGCCCTCGTCCGCGCGGCCGCCGGCGAACTCGTCGAGCAGCAGGTCGACGAGGTGAGCGTGCAGCGTGCCCGCGCCGCGCTCACGACGAAGAGCGGCATGTCGGGCGTCGGGCTCACGGAGTTCGCCGACCTGCTGCGCGAGGCGAGGCGAGCCCGGAAAGAGGCGCTCGCTCATCAGCAGCAGCTCGCCGCGCACGCCGAGGCGCAAGGGCGCATCGAGCTGCGGCGGGCGGAAGGGACCCTCTTGCCACCGCCACACGAACCGGTGGACGTCGCCCGCCACCTCGTCACGAGCCTCCCGGCCCCGGCGCGGTGGTGGAGGGGCGACTTCTACCGCTGGGACGGCACCCGCTACATCGAGTGGCGGGCGGACTCCGTCGACAACTTCCTGTACCGCGAGACCGCCGACGCGTGGTTCGAGGGGCCGGACGACCGGGGGCCGGTGAAGTGGCGGCCCAGCGAGACCCGCATCGGTGCGGTGGCCCACGCACTCGCTCGCGGCGTGCTGCACCGCGAGGGCGGCATCGAGCCGGACGACGAGCCGTCGCAGGTCGCGTGCTCGAACGGCGTTTACGACGTCGTCACTGGCGAGCTGCTGCCGCACACCCCGGAGCGCTTCAACCTGCTCGCGGTGCCCTTCGCCTTCGACCCGGCGGCGACCGCGCCCTCGTGGGCGAAGTTCCTCGACGAGGTGCTCCCGGCCGACGCTCAGCGCTTCCTGCAAGAGTGGTTCGGCTACGTGCTCAGCGGCCGGACTGACCTTGAGAAGATCGCCAACCTCGTCGGTCCCCCGCGCTCCGGGAAGGGCACGATCGCCACGGTGCTCGAAGCCCTCGTCGGGGGCGAGAGCGTGAGCAGCCCGAGCATGCCGTCACTCGTGGGCAACTTCGGTGAGCAGCCCCTCATCGGCAAGACGCTCGCGATCTTCTCGGACATCTCGTGGAAGCACCGTGACATCGTCGCGGGGGTCGAGATCCTCAAGGCGATCAGCGGTCAGGACACCCGCGACGTCAACCGGAAGAACCGGGATATCTGGCACGGGAAGCTCGGCGTCCGCTTCATGATCATGGGCAACGACATGCCCACCTTCACCGACGCGTCCGGCGCCCTCGCGGGCCGCATGATCCACGTCGAGTTCACCCGCTCGGTGGCGGGCCGGGAAGACCCGGGCCTCAAGCCGCGCCTGCTGCTCGAACTGCCCGGGGTGCTGAACTGGGCGCTTGAGGGCCTGCGCAGGCTCGCCGGCAACGGGCGCTTCACCGTCCCTCAGTCGTCCGAGGAGCTCGCGGGCGAGGTGCGGCGGCAGCAGTCCCCGGTGCAGGGCTTCCTTGACGATTGCTGCACGTTCAGCGAGGGCGTCAACCCCGTCCCGCTCGACGAGCTGTATCCGGTCTACCGCGCGTGGGCCAGGGGCGCCGACGTCGGCATGCCGCTCGACCGCGAGCGGTTCTCCCGGGCACTGCGCTCGGCGGGCCTGATCATCGAGCGCAAGATGGTCGACGGCACCCGCGCCCGCCGAGTGCACGGGATCGCGCCGGCCGGCGTCACCGCGTGGTCGATGCTCCTCAATCCGGGGTGGCAACCGGTCACGGCGGTCGAGCCCCCGCCCGGGTTCGAGCCCCCTGCCCGGTAGTGCCCAGTAGATTGCCCGGCCCCTGCCCAGTTCCCTACCCGGTTATTTCCGCTGGTCAGGCGCCGATTGCCCAGTATGCCCAGTAGTTTTCGACATCTCATAGGTAAGGGAAGGAAGTAAAAAAATGAAGGGGTCCAAGATCACGTTATTTTAAAGGCCCCCTTGAAGTGAGAGCACGATAGGCAGTTGAACCGGGTAACCGGGTATCCGCAGGTCAGGACCCATCCCGGTACCGGGCACACGAACCGGGCACCGGGCAGAGCACAGGAGAACGCATGATCATGAACCTCACGCCGCACGCGATCGACGTCTACGCCCCCACGGCGCCGGACGTCGTCGAGGCCACGCCGGCGGGCATCCCGTCGATGCGGCCCGTGCTGACGATTCAGCGCTCGGGCGAGGTGGCCCGGATCGCCGAGCACGTCGTCGAGGAGCATCGCCTCAGCCCCCGCAGCGGCGCCGAGGCGCTCCCGGGCGGCATCGTCTTCGTGGAGTACGGCCACGTGACCGACCTGCCGCCGGTGCGCGACAAGGTCTGGTACGTCGTCAGCCTCGCGACCGCCCTCGCCGTGCCAGGGCGGCCCGATCTGCTCGTGCCGTGGCGGCAGGTGCGCAACGCGCAGGGAACCGTCATCGGATGCCGTGGCCTGGCGAGGCCCTGCTGATGGCGGGCGACGTGCAGCGCGTGCAACTGACCTTCGGCCCGGGGGCGGGCAAGGTCATCGTCGATTCCCTCGTCGAGGTGATCGAGCGCTTCGCCACCGTGACCCCGGTGCCCGCGGCAGACAACGACAACCCGCACGCGCCCGCCGTCGAGCCGTGGGCGTTTTTCAGCCCGAGTCATGACGGCGACGTGGTCAGCTACCTCGACGACCGGAACCAAATCCGGCACGTCCCCGTGAAGCGGATGACCGAGGTGCCGCGGGCGTGGCGCCGTCTCTACGTCGAGGTGCGCGATGCCTAGCACTCCGACGCCCCTGCGACCGTTACGCCGGTCGCCGTGCACCTGCTGCGGACGGTTCGTGGTCGTGCTGCTCGCGACGCCGGCCGGCAGTCTTACCGCGTGCCTCAACTGCGATTCGTGGGCCGGTTGCGGCGCCCACAATCAGGGTAGGTTCCCGGGCATGGAACCCATCGAGAAGCAGGACGAGCAGCCCACCCCGCAGGCCGAAGCGCTGCACGGCGACCGCGCGGCGGTCGAGACCCACGAGCAGCCCCCGAGCGTCGCCCTCGACGGTGACACCCGCGTACAGACCGGCGAGCCGGTCGACGACGAGGACTGACCAGCACCACCGAAGCGGCGCCGCCGGCAACGAGGCGCCGCTTCTCTTTGCCCTCGCGAGAGTGTGACGCACGTCACGGGCACCCCTTGACCAGACCTAGCAGGTTCCTGCTAGGCTATGGGTACAAACAACGAGTCAGGGGAGTCACGATGAAGGTCAGCTTCAAGATCTCGAAGGACGAGTCGGGCCGCACCGTCCGGACGCACGTCGCGTCCGGCCTCAAGGTCGTCACGACGAAGACCACGAGCGGCACGGAGTTCGTCTTCTACGGCCCCGGTCGTGACGGTGACGACTACTGGGGCGAGGCGCACACCATGGCCGAGATGAAGTGGATGGCCGAGGAGCGGGTCGCGCAGATCGAGACGGACCGCGAGATCGCCTACGAGGACGCGCTCCTGATCTGGGGCGAGATCATCGCGAACGGCCTCGACGCGGTGGCCAACGTCGCCGAGCACCACGCCCTCAAGCCGGTGCGCACCCTGTGGGCTGCTGCCGCGCACTCCCTTGAGTCGGGTTTCCACGATGCCGCTTCGAACCGTCTCCGCAGGCTGATGGAGATCCTCGGCGACCCGAGCCTCGTTGACAGCGACCCGCAGGCGGACGCCAACCGCGCCGCCGCCGAGGAAGCCTTCGGCATCGGGCAGGTGTGCGAGCGGGACATCGACGGCGAGACGTGGGAGGTCACCATCGACGGCGCCCCGCGCGTCGAGGCCGAAACGAACCGCGTTTTCATCAGCTACACGGTCTGCCGCAACGGGCGCAAGCGCTACGGCTCGTGCTACGTGACCGACCTGCGCCTCCCGGAGACCGGTCGCCCGATCGAGCCCGCCGCCGTGCTGGCGCTGACCGACGAGGAGTACCTCTCGCAGGCCCGCGCCATCGTCGAGGGCATCGACCAGTACGCCCGCCGGAACTTCCCGAGCGTCCGGAAGATGATCGAGGCGGTCGACAAGGCGGAGACCGCGTACGGCGCCTTCAAGGCTGCCGGTGCCGCGAAGGACGTCGCCGACGCGACGGCGAAGCTCAGCGGCACCGACCGCAACCGCAGCTTCCCCACCCGCTGATCATCGAACAGGGAGAGACGATGGAGAACATCACGAAGGCCGTCACGAGGGCGAGTGCCGTCCTCGGGGCGGTGCCCACCGACAAGTGGGCCAGCACCACGACGATCGGCCTGACGCTCGACGACCGGGGTTTCTCGTGGTCGTTCGACACGATCCGGGGCGTACTGAACCACCTCCGCGACAGCGGGACCGTGCTGCGCCGGATGGTCGGCCGCACTTACGAGTGGCGGGTCGCCTCGAACCACGCGGCGCAGGCCGAATGGCGGGTCGCGGGCGGCGAGGACTACGCCGCGCGCCCGAAGGGCAACGTCGCCGTGCGCCCCGCCGTGGAGATCCTCGACGAGCTGCGCGCGGCGATCGATGCCGCGCAGGTGCCCGCCGACTACGTGCACACGCAGGTGTTCATCGGGGACGGGGCGGCCCTCGGCACGCTCGTCACGGCGTCGCACGACCTGACCACGCGGGTTATCGCGAGGGCGCAGGCCGTGGCGCTGCGCGAGGTGCTGACCGTGCTCGACGGCTACATCGAGGGCATGCAGGAGAACCACGAGGCCATGGGCCACCGCGACTCGGACTGCTGCTCGACGTTCGCCGCCGACGACGTGCGCAACATGCTCGACGAGGCGGCCCGCACGTTCGCCGTGCCGCTCCCGCTGCGCGGCGAGGGCCGTGACGATGCCACGTCCTGAACTGGGAGACCTCAAGAAGGGTGACCGGGTCGTCATCGTCGAGGGGCGCAGGGGTACGGAGACGCTGGCCATCGTGGTCGGCAAGGGACCGAAGTTCGTGCACGTGCTGCCGGCCGGCAAGGTCGATGACCCGTGGGCGAACAACTACCGCCGCAAGTTCCTGCTCAGGGACATGCGCGAGGGCGAGTCCGGCACCCGCGTGGGCGTTCCCGCGACTCTCAAGACGCCCCCGCAGCAGGCGTGGGATCAACTCGTGCACGCCGCGCGGAAGTTCCTCGCCGGCTGCGGCATCGAGATCGTGCACCGAGGCGCGCTCGACACCGACGACGGCGTCTTGAAGTTGGCCCGCCTGCTGAGCGCGGCCGGATGGGAGAACCCCGATGTTGACGGATAACGAGCCTGACCCGCGCGAGGAAAAGCTTCCCGCGTGGGCGCGGCAGCTCATCGGGACCGAGCGGCGGCTTCGCCGCGACGCGCAGCGCCACGCCGAGCGGGCGGCCCTCGCGACCGCCCCGGAGCAGAGCGGCGCCATCCTCGACCGGTTCAGCGACCTGCCGATCGGCCTCGGTGAGCACCCGCAGGTGTCTTTCCGTATGGCTTTCCCGGGTTACAGCAAGCCCATGCAGTTCATCGACGTGAGGATGAGCGAGCGGGGCCTCTACCTGAACGCGGCCGATGAGATCGTCGTGCGGCAATCCTCGATCAACGCGCTGACGGTGGTCCGGTGGCCGTCGTGACGAAGCAGCGGTGCGATCACTGTTACCGGTGGGCCACGACCACGGTGTACCGCCGGGGGCTGCTCGCGCGGCTCACCCGGCGGCCCGCCGTGGCGGTCCGGGTGTGCAGCGACCACCTCGACCGGTACCGGGGGCAGCGGTTCAAGGTGACGTGGCGCCGTGGCCGGTGACCCGTTCAGGATCTTCCGGGAGGCGGGCTCGGCGCGGCAGGAGAACTTGAAGATCTTGTGGCCCGAGCTCTACTCCGCGCTCGCCCTGCCGGCCGGCAGCAGCAAGCCCAACATCAACTGCGTGGTGCACTCCACGCGCTACCCGGGCGAACACGAGGTGCTGCCGGCGGTGGGTCGGCTGACCTTGAACGGTCAGCCCGCGTGCCGCCGGTGCATCGAGGCCCTGTCCGACCGCGTGAGCGGATACCCGCTCGAACTGACCGACCCGAGGACGTGGAAGCCGTGAAAAAGACTCCGTGGTATGACGCGCTGCTGTGCTGGGTTCTCAACGGTGGCCACCGCTACGGCACGCCGCGGGAGCAGAACTGGCGCCGTCGCGAGAACTGCGTGTGGTGTCGGCGCGAGCGTGTGACGGAGATTCGCTGATGGGCGCCAACGCCCTCGGGCGCCGCAACCTCGCCCGCCTGACCGCGATGACCGGCGTGCCGATCGCGCACGCCGTGGTGTGGTCGCACGTCGAGTCCGGTCGGTACTGCCGCTTCCGTACGGCGGACAACCGGTGGGGGCAGTGGGATCGCTTCACCGGGTCGTGGGAGTGGGACTTCCCGAAGTGGATCTTCGACACCACGTCGCAGGAGTTCCGGCTCGTGCTGCACGACGGTCACATCCGCATGCGGGTGCCGCGCGAGCAGGTCGGCCGCGCGCACGGCTTCCTCGCCGACGAGGGCCTCCCGCCGATCCCGGGGCGGTTGCTGCTGTGAGCATCGACCCCCGGAACGTTGCCCGCCATCGAGTCGCCGTGGTCGCCCGAGCGGCCGCCTCGCCGGCGGGCAACGTCTTCGCGGCCGACTGGCGCGAGCGTCGCGCGCTGCGTCGCATGACGGCTCGCGGCGAGGCGCGACCGGTGCTCGGCCTACCGAACGTATGGAAGGTTTCTTGAATGAGCAGGGTCCGCTTTTGGGCGATGTACCTCACGAGCGTTTCGATCGGCTACCTGCTGGCAGCGGTCATGCTCTCGCTCGGATTTCGCTATCGGCGCTCGCCGTTCGAACTGGCTCGGCTGACCGCGCGTAGCCACGCGGCCGATGCCGCCGCGAAGGTCGGCCCCTACCTCGCCCCGGTGACGCTCGTCGCTGGGCTGATCGGCATGGTCGTGTTCGGCGCGGCGCTGATCGGCTGGTTGCGGTGATCCTGCGCTCCTATCAGCAGCAGGTGTGCGACGGCGCGGTGTGCCTCTGGCGTGCCGGCCGGCGCCGCATCGCTGCCGTCGTGGCCACCGGCGGCGGGAAAACGGTGATCTTCTCGCACGTTGCGGAGATGTGCCTCGCCGCGGGCGCGCCCGTGCTCGTGCTGGCCCACCGCACCGAACTCATCGACCAGGCGATCGAGAAGATCGAGAAGGTCGCGCCGCACCGGCATATCGGCCGCTTGCAGGGCAAGGTGAAGCAGTACCGCGCCGAGGTCGTTGTCGGCTCGATTCAGACGGCCAGCACGAAGGCCACGCTCACGCTGCTCAAGCTGCGCCGCTGGGGGCTCATCGTCATCGACGAGACCCACCACGCGGCGGCCGAGTCGTACCTTCGCGTTCTGCGCGAGCTGGGCGCCTTCGACGGCGACGGCCCGCTCGTGCTCGGCGTGACGGCCACCCTCGACCGGGGCGACGGCAGGGCGCTCGGGGAGATCTTCGAGGAAGTCGTCGAGCCGCAGCTTGGCCTGATCGACCTCATCCGGCACCCCGAGGGACCGTTCCTCGTGCCGCCCCGCGGCGTGCGGGTGAAGATCGCCGAACTCGACCTCGCGAGGGTCAAGCGGGTCGCCGGCGACTTCAATTCCGGCGCGCTCGGCGCGGCGATGTCGGCGGCGATGGCACCTCAGAAGATCGTCGAGGCGTGGCAGAAACACGCGCCGGGTGAGAGCACGATCGCGTTCCTGCCCACGGTCGCGCTCAGCATCGAGACCGCCGCCGCCTTCAACGAGGCGGGCACCCCGGCGGTGCACCTCGACGGCACCACGCCCGAGAAGGTGCGCAGCGACGCGATCGACGCATACCAGCGCGGCGAGATCTTGATCCTCTGTAATGTCGGGCTCTTCACCGAGGGGACCGACCTGCCGCGCACGGGGTGCGTCATCCTCGGGCGGCCGACGTCGAGCACGAGCCTCTATCAGCAGATGGTGGGCCGGGGCCTGCGCCTCTATCCGGGCAAGTCGTTCTGCTGGATTCTCGACGTCACCGGCGTGACCGGTCGGCACCGTCTCGCCACGCTGGCCACGCTCGACGGTGCGCCGCGCCCCGAGGACATCCCGGACGACCTGCTGATGTACCTCGACGACGAGGACGCCGAGCCCGAGGTGCCCGACGACGAGCCGGACGAGCCCGAGCCGGTGACGTACGCCGACGGCGATCTCGCGCACGAGCTCGTGGACCTGTTCGGCGAGTCGCAGATCAATTGGCTGCTCACCGACAGCGGCACGTGGTTCGTGCCGGCCGGCAACGCGGGCTTCGTCTACATCCGCCCCGCTGAGCAGCGCGGGTTGGTTGACCTGCGCTATTACTCGAACGGACGCACGTCGAACAAGGGGCACGGCGTGCTGCAAGAGGCCCTGCCGATCATGGATGCGATGGCAGCCGGCGACCGCTACGTCTCGTCCAACCCGATGTGGATGGCCGACCGGGGCGGACGGTGGCGGTCGGAGGTCATGCGAGGCGGGCGGATCAGGGGTGAGTGGTGGGACGCGAAAATGATTCAGGAAGCGAACCGCGTCCTGTAGACCGGTGGCGGCCCTGCGGGGCGTGTGCGCGCCTCGTGCCGCCGACCGGGTGCAAGCACTGGCAGCCTCGCGGCGCGGCCGGGAAGTGGCGCGAGGCGGAGCGTAGGGCGAAGGAGCAGGCCCGCGAGCGGGTCGCAGCGTTCAGGGAGCAGATGAGCAGATGACGCGAACCGTAGCGACGCCGGACGGGAAATACCTGTGCGGCTCGTGCCTCAAACTGTGGGCGACCGACGAGGCGGCGACGGACTGCCGTCACGACTCGCCGGCCGGCAACGACTACCCGCAATGGGTGCTCGCGAGCGCGGTCGCGTTTGCGTGGCTGATGTGCGTGATCACGCTGGTCATCTTGCCGGCGTGGCTCACGTGGAAGGTCGTAGGTTGACGGACCTAGCAGGTACCTGCTAGGTTTGAGGAGTAGGCAGGACACGACGAAATGAGGCCCGGATGGACGCGCACGGCAAGCGGATCGATGCCACCCCCGACGGTGAGTACGCCGACCACGGCGAGGTCAAGATCGTGATGACCTCGGAGCAGTTCCGCGAGCTGCGCAACCGCCTCGACGAGGTGGGCGACAACGGCACCCCGGAGAACTGGGCCGCTATCGACGCCTTCACCGAGGCGTTCGACGCGGTGCAGAACGACCTGCGGTACCTCGGTTAGTCCTGACGACCCACACCCCGAGGTGCGCCACTTCCCCGGCGCACCTCGACCGGCCCGCATGGCTCAATGGCAGAGCGCACCCCGCTGAGGGGTCAGCCGTACGACTGAGACGGTAAGAGATTCCGGGTTCGAGTCCCGGTGCGGGCACGTAAGCACACCCGACGAAATGAGTGACCATGCAGCCCGAGTACGGCCAGAGTCAGCCCGCGCCGACCCCCTATTTCAACGCGCCGCCCCCGAAGCCGCCCAAGAAGAACCGCGCGGGCTGCCTGATCGGGGCCGTGATCTTCTTTCTGCTCGCGATGTGCTTCCTCGGCGTGGCCATCGTGACCACGTCGAGCAGCAGCGACGACAAGGGCCTTCCGAGCCTCACGACGAGCGTGGCCGCGCAGGGCGTCACGCCGACCGCCGAGCCCGCCAGCACGGGCGGGGTGGCCACGTCGCGCGCCCTGCGGAAGACCGACCTCAGCCTGTCCGTCAAGGTCACCGAGAAGCAGTGCTTCGGCAGCGCGGGCTGCAACGTGCAGTTTCAGATCAAGGCCACCCTGCTGACGACCGACGACATCGAGGGGCCGTGCGAGGTGATCTACGAGGTCAAGGGCCTCGAAGACCCGCAGACCAACACTCTGACCGTCAACGACTCGGAGAACTTCGAGCAGGACGGCTTTCAGTTCGGCCAGACGAGCAGCAGCAAGGCCAAGCTGACCGCGCGTGTCACCGAGGTTGACTGCTCGTAATGCACTGCGCGAGCTGCGGCTATCCGTTCCGCTTCCATGACCTCGGCACCAATCGGTGCCCGATCGAGTCCGCCGACATCAATGGTCGGCGCGGCACGTGGAGGGTCCCGAGGCCCGCCGACCCTGCCCTGTACCCGGAGATCATGCGCCGGGACGCCATGGCGCGCCGCGCCGAGGACGAGGAAGCGAAAAGGCCCTACGAGCCGCCACCGCCGCCGCAGATCGCCGCGCGGGCGCCGCAGGGGCCGACGGAGTACGCCACGAGCAACCGGGGAATGAGCGCGGTGAAGCTGGGGCGGCTCGCGATGGACGCGGGGTGGGAGGTTGAGCCCTGGTACTGGAAAGAGCACGACGGCACCGAGGGATGCGCCCTGCGACTCGCGCAGGGCGCGCTGAGGGCCGTTGCGGTGTGGTCCCGCACGCTGGCCAACGCGGGCGGCGCGACGGGATGGAAGGCCGAATACGCGTACGCCTGGCGAGCCGACGTGGCCCGCTTCCCCGCACGCCTCAACATCACGGATTTGGAGAACCTGCTCAATGACCAGACCCACGACTGAGTTGCCGTCGCCCGCGGCACTCGTGGCCGAGGCCATCGCCATCGGCCGGGACGTCACCAGTGGCGACGGTGCGATCATGCGCGCCCGCCTGCTGCTCGACATCGCCCACGAGCTGCGCGTCGCGAGCGACGAGCGTCGTCGCGAAGAACTCGCCGGCAAGGTCGCCGCCGACGTGCTCGCGAAGGCCCTCGGGCGCCCGCGGCGGTCGCCGGTGAAGGAGCGGCGTAGCGCGATCGACATCCTGACCGACATGCGCGAGGGAGGCGACCTGTTCGGCGACGCCGAGGCACTCGCACGCCTTGGCAGGGTGGGAGCGGACGTCTTCGCGAAGCGCAACGCCGACCGCATGTTCGGCTACGAGCGCGGTCAGAGCGCTCCGCCCTGCTCGCGGCAGGTCGAGCTTGCCCGGGACGCGCAGGCTGCCGGCGCGCTCAAGACCGACGCTCAATGGTCGCTGCTGAAAGAGATCCTCGACCGCGAGGCCGAGGCGTACGCGTGGGCGCCGGCCGGCAGCGGCGACGCGGGCGATCTCGCCGACGTCGCGCAGGGCGAAGCCGCCGAATCCGACCCGCTCGAACCCTTCCCGCTGCGCGTGCCAGAACTCGCGGAGACGCAGCGGTTCACGCTCGACGAGCCGGTCAGCTTCTCGTTCCCGACCGATTGGGTGCAGGGCGACGAGTCCACCTGCCGTTTTTGTCAGACTCCGGTGATTCTGGACGTCGCCTCGCTCCCGCAGCAGACGTACGGCAACGGCGGAGACGCTCTCCTGTGGCGCCACAAATACACCGGTCAGGCGGTGTGCGCTACGCCGCTCACGGCGGAGCAGATCGAGAACCTGAGCGCCCCCGCGCACACCTTCGCGACGCCGGCGACCGTCCGGAAGGACCTTGCGACCGGCGGGACGCTGTACGGTGGGGGCGGTCCTGAGGCGGTAGTCTGACGCCACAACACACGGACATGTGAGCCGAACAAGCCCCCCACGCGCTCACATGCGAGGCCCTCTCACTACCCCCATGGTGAGAGGGCCTTTCCGCGTACGCTCCCCATATGGCAGGTACTGAGGGGCGCGCACGAGGTACCCGGGAGTGGCGCACCGTACCCCTACCTCCCGGGTGGGACACCATCACCCGGCCACGCATCCTCAAGCGTGACCCAACATGCAAGCTGCGCACACACTGTTGGGGTGATCCATCTACCGAGGTAGACCATGGTGATGGTGGGCCAGACGATCACAGTGACAGCAACCTACGAGGTGTGTGCACACGATGCCATGCGCACAGGACAGGGCAGCAGGGTGCGGCAGCTCGACACGCGCGTGATGACAAACGGTTACGTCGCCGGCCGGCGAGGCCATCACTCACTGCGATATACAACACGGAACGTGATGCCGGGGTGGGGGATGCCCCCTCCCCCAGGGGTTCCCTGCGCGGCAGGGGTTAGCGTCTGCCAGCCTGTAGGCATTCCGGGCCGCATTCTGGGGCGAAACGGACATCACTCAGCGTAACCTAGTAACTCTGAGTAACCGTCACTCAGAGCGTCATATATGCTAGGTTTCTGCTAGGGAGAGGTGCAGATCATGCCGTTGCCGGGTGCAAAACCGCATACCGACCGGTCACAGGTGCGTCACCGCGCGCCGGTCGCCGAGTGGACCGAGTTCGACGATGTCCCATTCGAGGACGGCCCGAAGCTGCCGCCGCGGGCGCGCTCGACCGAAGCCGCGTGGGGTGATGCCGGCGTGCTGCCCGGGAGCGAGTGGCCCGCCGCCACGAAGCGGTGGTGGGAGGCGCAGCGGAAGATGCCGCACGCCGTCGCCTGGTCGCAGACCGATTGGGAGTTCGCCTTCGCCACGGCCGAGGTGCACGCCCGCACCTGCGAGGGGTGGCGCGGCTACGGCGGCGGCGAGCTGCGGCAGCGCGAGAAGATCATGGGGTCGTACTGGGACGCGCGGCGCGACCTGCGCATCCGGTACGTCAAGCCGAAGCCGAAGACTCCCGATGCCGACCTGCCGGCCGGCGTCACGCCGATCAACCGATACCAGGACTTGTGATGGCAAACCACTACATGAACACCTACATGATTGCCGGCGTCCGTCGCGTGATCGAGTGGGACACCGACGTGCCCGAGCGCTACTGCGCGGGCGCCCCCGACGACGGCGACGGCACGGGCCTCGTCATCAATCCCGCCTCGAACATGTGCAACGTCCATTGGCCCGCCGACGAGGGCGGCGCGACGTGCACCGTCGCCGAGCGCACCCCGACGACCTGCCTCCACCCCGTTGACCGCCTCGACGCCGACGCCCCGCCGCTCACCCCGCGCTGTCTCGAATGCGGTCTCAGCGGCGTGGACGTCACTGCGCAGTGGACCCCTACGCCGCGCCTTGTCGAGCAGGCCCCGGGCGACACCTCGGATCCGGTGCTGTGATGCGCGACGAAACGTTCCCCAACCTCGACCCGACGCACCCGGACGGCCCGCGCGGGTTGCACTCGCTCGCGGCCGCCGGGCCTCGCCGACCGGTACCCGAGCCCGCCCGCGACATCCTGAACGGCCGGACGTTGCCGGCGGTGCCCGATTGGGTGCAGGACCGCGCGAAGTGGGTCTCGCTCGACCGCACCACCCGGCGCCGCCTGCTGCGCGAGCACGAGCGGCGCACCCGGGCATGACTCTCACGGCCACGGCGGCGCCCGTTTCCGACCTCATGCTCCCGGGGTACCGGCTCGATCCCTGGTACGGCACCCGGGCGTGGGTCACGCTGCCGTGGCCGGACGATCCGGACGAGAAGCGGTTCCTCGTCGCGAACTCGCTCGGGCCGGGGGTCATCGAGTGGGCGGAAGGGCGGGGCGACGGCCCGGGACTCATCAACCCGCAGACCGGCGATCAGTGGGAGTACACCGCAGGTCAGAAGCGTTTCCTCATCCTCTGGTACGCCTTCGACCCGACCGACGGCCGCTTCCGCTACCGCCGCGGGGCGAAGCGCGGCTCGAAGGGCACCGGGAAAGACCCGTTCGGCGCTTCGATCTGCAATGCCGAACTCGTAGGGCCGACGCAGCTCGTGTACGACGAGGAGATCGGGTGGCACGGCGTCCCGCACGGCATGCCGCTCGTGCAGATCGCCTCGAACTCCGAGGCGCAATCGAAGGATGTCTTACGCGTCGCGAACTCGATGTGGTCGCGCGACGCGCGGGCGTACTACGGCCTCGACGTCGGCGAGACCCGCACGAATTTGAAGGAAGCCGGCGGCCGCCTTGAGGTGCTGACCGCGTCCGAGGAGTCGGCCGAGGGCGACCCGGCGACCTTCATCTTTGTGAACGAAACGCACCACATGACGCAATCCAACCGAGGTCACCGCATTGCGGCGGTGGTCCGGCGGAACGTCGGAAAGTCCCCGAAGCACCTGCAAGCGCGCACGCTCGACGGCACCAACGCGCACGCGCAGGGCTCCGACAGCGTCGGCGAGCGCACGTTCAGCGCGTGGCAGCAGCAGGTGGAGGCGCACGCGCTGAACCCTGATATCCCCATCGACATCCTGTACGACTCGATCGAGGCGCCGCCGGACACGAACATCTTCGATCCGGACTCCCTGCGCGAGGGCCTGCGCGCGGCGTACGCGGACGCGCCGTGGGCTGACCTCGTGCGCCTGTTCGGCGAGGTGCTCGACCCTGAGCTCTCCCCGGCCGACGCGATCCGCTATTACCTCAACGGCCTCGCGGCGGCCGAGGACGCGTGGGTTGACCCGCGTAAGTTCGACGCCCTCTCGCGTCCGGCTGAAAAGGTGCTGGAACGCGAGCAGATCGCGATGTTTCTCGACTGCTCGAAGTCGGGCGACGCCACGGCGCTCGTGGGCTGCCGCCTGTCCGACGGATTCTGTTTCGTGCTGGGCTGCTGGGCGCCGCCCCGCGGCAAGGCGGGCGAAGGGTGGCTCGCCCCGCGCGACGAGGTCGACGCCGTGGTCAGGCACGCGATGGACTACTACCGCGTGGAGTGGTTCGGCGTCGACCCCTCGCCGGCGAAGGACGACGAGTCGGAGACGCTCTATTGGATGCCGACCATTGACGCGTGGCATCGCGACTTCCACAAGAAACTCAAGGTCTGGGCCACCGGCGGCGCGAAGATCGGATCGTCGGTGCTCTTCGACATGAGGATCAAGACCGTGGGCGGCCCGGACCGCAACCGGCAGTTCACCGCCGCCGCCATGCAAACCGTGATCGATATCGAGGAGAACGGGCCGACGTCGTTCACGTGGGACGGTGACGCGCGCCTGCTCGCGCACGCGCACAACGCGAAGCGACGGCCGAACCCGTGGGGCGTCAGCCTCGGGAAGGTCACGCGCGACAGCAAGAAGCACGTCGACCTCGCGGTGTGCATGGTCGGTGGGAGGATGGGCCGTAGGATCGTGCTCAATTCAGGCAAGGTCCGCACCCGGCGGCCCGGGTCGTCAGGAAGGGCGAGTTTCTGATGTTGGACAACCCGGAAGACGTCATCGAGGCGTCGATGCGCCTCTACGGCGTGCAGACGACCGAGCGGACCGACTTCGACACGCTGCGCCTCTACGCCACCGGCGAGCAGGCGTTCCCCCTCGTCGTGCCGAGCGACGCCCCGCGCGAGGTGCGCGAGCTGGCCCGCACGAGCCGGATCAACCTCATCGCCATCATCATCAACTCGCT
>Ga0207662_10000079_pt1 | contig 44307 bp, 65 predicted proteins | sample KBSS33LmetaG_FD_184338 | JGI IMG/M metagenome (GOLD analysis project Ga0207662, IMG submission 184338) | Switchgrass rhizosphere microbial communities from Kellogg Biological Station, Michigan, USA - KBS S3-3L metaG (SPAdes) (version 2) | ecosystem: Host-associated > Plants > Roots >... | reverse complement strand
GTCGATTGTGGAAAAGATGTACGTAAAAGAGGTAGGCAAAAAGGAGCAAAGAAATGCTCCAAGTGTCAAAAGTTCCACGTGGGGACTTGCTGAGAACACTGGCGGTAAATTACGTCCTGATTTAGTAAAATGGGACGGAAAATTACCACTCGCAATTGCAGGTAAAGAAGTACCCTATCTCGTAGGACAGTACGCAATAGACGTTGCCACTCTTGCGAATTTGCCAGTACAATCGCTAGCTTACAAAACTGGCCATTCTCCTCTTCTCTTGCCATGGGCGCTTCGGTATTCTCCCGAGCAAGCCTATCTTGACCTCGGAAAACTTGCCCCGTGGGAGAAGTGGAAAGTACTCTGGGCACGCATTGGAGCTCACTATTTTCAAGATACTGCTGAAAGATGGTATCAGGAAATGATATCTAAATATGAGTGAACCAATTATGTATTGGCTGTCTCCAGTGCGTCATTTTGTTACAGGCTTCCCCTTGGAATACGTTTACTCAACGATTGGGTGTCAACCGGGATATGCGCAACTGGCTCGGAACAACTACTCAGTTATTGTAAATGTAAAGGCACTCCTAGCGTATAAAAAAGGCGCTATGGTACAAGATGCATTTCCCGAGCTCTCTGCTACCGATAGAGAATTTCTTATTACAGGCATGAACCCTGAAGAACAAGCCAAAGTATTTAAGGAGGAGTAATGCATCATCTAGCAGCTATTGTGACCACAATTGTAATCTGCTTAATTATAAGAGATTGGTGGTACAGTTGATGGAAGAAATAGTATTAGCACTCTTTCTTTGGCTACTGATTGTGCTAATTCAAGGTAAGAGTAGCCGGACACCTTAGCTCAGTTGGATAGAGCGATGGACTTCTAATCCGTAGGTCACTGGTTCAAATCCAGTAGGTGTCACGTATGATTAATTGGGGTTATGTATACGATGAATTCTATTATGGAGGTATTAGATGGTCTAATACCTGGGTAAGTTATTCAGGTAATCTTACCGCCAAGTGTCTTAATAATTTTGCAATAGGTCTAGGAGCAGCAGCTACTGAAGAAATGCGCTTTCGTTACGCTATGCATCGCGTGTTTGGTTGGCCAATAATAGAACCAAAGGGTTAGTAATGACTAAAATTGTGAATCAGGGTACTGTCTCTTGGTTAGTTACACAGGATGACAATAGGATGGTGAATTGGGTGTTGAAGGGGAAATACCCTGACTCTACTGAATTCATTCTAGGTCGTGGATTTGTTGGTCAAGTTACTGAAGCCAACGTTAATATAGCCAATGAAGCCGTTGCATTTATTATGAAACGACGGGGAAGATGATATGAAATTAGTAGGAGATATGACAGAGGAGGTAATTTTTAGGTATGATTCAACTCATATTTACCCGGCAGTTATTACTAAAGTACTTTACGATAATGTTGTAAATTTAGTTGCCTTTAGTGCAATTAATGAGGAGCGTTGGTGGCTCTATTGGCTTTGGATGTGGTGTAAGATTGGTAGGTGTGCACAAGTATTTACTATTATGGTAGAGCAATAAATGACGTATAACTCTTGGTTTCCATTATTGGTAAAATATTATGGAGATAAGCTACCAATTAAGGTAAATTCTCCTGATGATTTAAGAAGTGGTGTTTCTTTTAAAGTAATAGCTACAAGATATGTATCGCTCCCGTAGCTCAATTGGTTAGAGCAATCGCCTTATAAGCGGTAGACGGGGGTTCAAATCCCCACGGGAGCACGGGAGGTTAAAGGTGCAGTGTGATATTATATCTCTTTTCGTGGACGGATGTTTAAATGAACACCAAGCTGATATCATTAGACATCATCTAGGACAGTGTGAAACTTGTGAAAAGGAGCTGCAAAAGCACTCTGAATTATTCATGCGAATATTGAAACCACCAATACTTCAGTCACGATTAGCCGAGGCTGTGGATGATTTACTAAATACCATCCAAACTGTGGAGCATCAGGCCATCTTTGAATTTCTGAATTTAGGTGTTACATTTTCACAGATGCGTCTATATAGAATATTGTCTCCAATGGAAACTGGTATTATGGTGGATGGAGAAATTGCGTGTACTATAAAGGTAAAATGGCCTGAATTACCAGATATTATGTATCGCAATTCTCCTGCTATAGATATTAAAGTTACTTATCTACCACCATTTGAGCACTTAAAGATCGAATAGTACTATGTACATATAAGTGCAACCCGGACCTGTGAAAAGGTGCCGGGTTCTTTTTTTTTGTTATTGAGCTTACAATTGGTGCATCTTTATGCGACGGGGATCGGTGGGGTAGCTGTGCGCCCAAGACACGTTTTCGCCATTGACGTCAATTTCAAAATGTCAGACGATGCGAATATCGTGTTGAAAGCGAAAATCGGTAGGTCAGTGTGCAGCCCTATCGGTACCACCGTTGCCCAGCGCAGCCGTAATCGCGTGCACAATCGGTGAAGAGCCGCTGCAGTCGATAGCCGTTGAAACAGAGAACCACTGTTTTAGGGGACCAGTGGGATACGGGAATTGACGAAGTATAAGTGTTCGAGCTCAATTAGTTCGATGGACCTCGGTGTACCGAGACTAATAGTTGAGTTAGGGTGCTGTTAATAGGGTTCCAGTCTACTGGCTATATACTATAGTCCAGAGATAGTAGGTCCCCTATTGTCTAGAAGGGTGGTATTATGCGACGTGTAGTACTGATGCTGTGCTTATTGGCTGGAATAGCAGAAGCAGACCCTCCGGTAGTTGGTCAAGGAGTAATATTTCAATATGACTCTACACACATATACCCTGCAATTATTACAAAGGTACTTCACGATAATGTTGTCAATTTAGTAGCTTTTAGCGCAATTAATTCTGTTTGGTATACAGGGGGCTATGATGGTGCCCTTGTACCATCAATGACGTTTGCATCTGTAGATAAAGCAGCTGCAACGGATTATAGGTGGGACGATAATCCTAATGTTCCGGTAGAAGGACCTCAGGGTCCCGCGGGTCCAGGCTCTAACGTATCTGGTATTAGTACACCCACTCTATCATTAAATGGGTCATCTGTATTATTCGATTCTACACATGATACCATATATACAGCAGTAGTATCAATTACTGGTGCTATTTCTTTATCAGGAGGATTTGATGGTTTCGTATCACTCCTCTGCGACGTTAATTCTACTCCAACCACACCTATGGGAGGAGCAGGAGCTGTTGCTAGTGGAACTGTTGTTGTGGGCGTTTCTATGGTTACTGGAGGGTACTATACTGTCAGTGCTAGGGTAGCTGCAGGGCATAGGTGTAGATTAACTACAACGAGTGCTGTTGGTACTCCTACATATTCTATAATTAGTCAAAGATTGCAGACGCTAGCTCCGTAGGCAAATGATACCAGGATAGTGGAGAATTATCCTGGTATTTTTGTATTCTCATAATATTTGTGAAAGGGACTCAATGTTTAGAGATATTACTGGTAAAGAAATTCTTGTTGGAGATACGGTTGTTTATGCTGCGCGCCGCGGTAGTAGTGTTTGGTTAAATAAGTGTAAGATTGTAAGAATAGATCCTGATAAAGGATTAGTCATTAAAAGAAGTACTAGTAATAAAACATATTACTATAAGAGTATGTCATCTTTAGCTATTATTGAAGATACAGGAGCAAATTCATGACTGGCAATGAGTTGCGCCGTGAATTAAAGAAGATTGGTGACAGAAATCGTCGATTTAATGAAATGAGTCCTGAGCGTAAACGAGTCGCTATTGCGCGAGATACTATTGAGTCGTTACAATTAAAGAAAGTTGTAGCCGAGAGAGGTAATTATTTAGGTTGGTCAAGTATGGAAAATGGAGATAAATTACCTATAAACTATAAGTGTCAAGCATGTGCACTTGGTAGTATGTTTGTTGGCCTAACTACTAGAGTTAAAAATATAAGCATTAAGGATGCTAATGGTGGCGTACGGGATGATATTACTAATAACTTATCAAATTATTTTGCTGATTATCAATTAGATGCTATTGAGTCTGCATTTGAAACACCTTATAAATTTAATCATTATACCGCTTCATTATATGAAAAATTTGGTGCACAATTTAAAACAGACGAAGAGAGACTTGTAGCTATTATGCAAAACATTATCGATAATAACGGTACATTTAAGCCATGAGTACTACAGAAATAGGCAAAGCACTTGCGGGTGCATTTGCAGAGATTGACCATGCAACTAAGAATGCCGCAAATCCTCACTTTAAGTCAACGTATGCAAATCTTGCTGAGGTGTTGGATGTTGTCAGAGCAACCTTTAAGAAGCATGGTCTCGCTGTTGTTCAACTGCCCGGTGCCCTGCGAGTCGACGGTAACTATACATTTGTAGCAATTACTACCACCATTATCCATACATCTGGTGAGATGATGGGTACTACAATGGAGATGCCAGTTAATGCCGATAAGAACGGAAGGATTACTCCACACGCTGTCGGTAGTGCTATTACGTTTGGACGAAGGTACGCACTGGCCGCTGTCGCCGGAATTACTCAGGAAGATGACGATGGAAACACTGCTTCTGATGGAAGCGCGGATGACGAGACTATTAACATTGATTCGCTCCGAGATGAGGTCACAGCAGCTACTACCACCGCAGGACTAAGAGCATTACAGCCAATTGTTAGTGCAACTGGTGATGAGGAATTGGCTGAATACCTTAAAGCTAGGCATAAGAAGTTAAAGAAAGAGGGTAAATAGTGGCTATTACTGAGTTAACTATTGACCGAGCGCGATGGGGTACATCTGCTTTATTAAACAAAGACGGTACAATGTGCTGTCTTGGTTTTCTTAGTAAGGCATGCGGAGTACCAGACGAATGGATGCTAAACGTAAGTTTTCCTAGACGTGGATGGGCTAGTGAATTTGATGTAAATATAGAATTTGTCAGGCTCGACGTTTATGCGAGGTCACCCGCTGACGCAGCTAAAATAAACGATAGTAATGAGTATAGTAAAGAACAAAAAGAAACTATGTTAATTGATTTATTTGCAAGAAATGGAATTACTTTATCGTTTATTGGAGAACATCGAAGTGAATAATATAGCTTCAATCATTAGTAAAGCTAAACAATATATAGACACATTTGGATGGATTAAAGGAGACTATGGTAATCCAACCATTGGATTTTGTATTGTTGGAGCGCTGAGAGCTGCTGTTGATGTTACAGATAATAGAGAATATGGTTTACCATCAGAATTAAATGAAACTTATAAGATTTTTACTGAGCCTCTTAAAGTAAGAGGATTTTTTCCTTATAGATATACTTCTTACACAGCAGAAAATGAGATTCTATTGGTAAAGGAACCATTTGCTGATGCAGCGTGTTTAGTTGATTTAAATGATGAAACTTATACCTCTAAAGAAGAGATTATAAAGCTGTTTGATGAGGCTTTGGAAGAAGCGAGTAAGACTGCATGAATGGTTATCCTCCATTGTGGGATGAAGAGTTAACTAAATATGGTGTAGATGTACCTAAAAGAACTATATCATTAGGGGCACCATATAATGTTGGTACTTGTGATTTGGAAATTAAACTTAAATATAATGATATAGAACAAGCTACCGGCGGTATTTACACAGGTAAAGAACCATTAACTACAAAGGAAATGGTAAACGTGCCAAATAGAGCTAATCGTATCCATTCCTACATGTTACAGTACTGGCCGCAGCTCATAAATGAAAAAGGGGTATGGGTTGTTGGCTCCACTGCTTACATGTTGTCAGAGAACAGAGAGCCTAAGGATAATGGCGATCTTGACCTTATTTGTCAAGATGTAGATACAGTTAAACATATATGTAAATTAATTGGTACCGAAGATATGAGTTGTAAGACATATCTTGGTGGAGAACGTATCTATAGTAATGGTAGGCAAGTTGATGTGTGGCCTCTCAACAGAGGTCAGACTATAGACGATGCTATTCTAGGATTTTCTGCTACACATCCACAAGCCAGGGTTGCATATGAATTAGCAACTGGAAAGCTCACGGTATATCCAAATGTTAACTGTTAAGTCTATACCTACCAATAAAGAAATTCTTACAAAAGCAACAGAATTAATACAAACGTACGGATGGATACAGCACTCAGCCGGTAGTAAAAGTAAGGGTTATTGTAGTTTTGGAGCTTTACACGATGCAATTCTTAGTTTTTATTCAGATTGGGAGGAAAGAGATAAGGCAGAAAATTCTACTTTAGATTTACTCAATAATCAAGTCAAAAACGTAAGTTCAGATCATACCAATATTGTTGGTTATAATGATGAACTTAATAGAACTAAAGATGAAGTATTAACAATCTTTAGGAGAGCTATTGATGAGTGTATTTCTTAAAGCTATCAATTTAATTACTAATAACGGATGGACTAAAGGTAGATATTTTAGAGAATACCCCGGGATATACAATGACGAATCAGTAGGAGCAGGATACTGTATCGTAGGAGCATGCGCTGCAGCAGCAAATATGCCAGTGAATATGTGGGAACAAACTAAAGATCATTTGTTATTATCTAAATATACAAATCGATGGCCAACCTATCATAACGATAGAATTATTACAAATAAAGATGAAGCAATTAAATTATTAGAAAGGGTATATTATGCTGAATGCGAGCTAGCGAAACAGACAGAGCACTTATCTGCCCAGCCAGCTTAGTCCGTAAGAAAACAGCTAAGCGAAGCGATAAAGCAAATAAAACTGCAGCATGGGGAACACTTGTCCACAAATGGAAAGAAACAGGGGACACCCAAGGAAATAAAACACTCCTCAAAAAACTCCAGCGCACGTATATTGATAGAGAGAAATTGTGGCCAACGACTAGTGATTCACATGGACACGAAGCCACATTCAGTATCGATCTTGAGTCATTGCAACTGCGAATTTGGTCATCCAAGGGGAGTAACTATAAAAGGGACCACTGGAAACGTAGACACCCAAGATATCGTTATGTCACTGGAAGTATTGATTGGTTATCTTTCCGAAGTAAAGACGGTTTACCGTGGGTTGATGATCTCAAAACAGGAACGTGGTCAGTAATAGCTAAGTACTCTAAGCAATTAAGAACTTATGCACTAGTACCTTGGATACTTAGTGGATGTAATACAGACGTATGGCTATCTATTACACAATGGCCAAAATACCGATTGGACTGTAAACCAAAACGCAATTGGTACAAAATTAGTAGTAAAGAATTAGCTAAACACCTAATAAAAATTAAATGGGCTGTTAAGAATACTCATCTGGCAATTCCGTCAGTGAGTGGATGTAGATTTTGTCTCTGTAAACCTGATTGTGTAGAATTTAAGGAAAGCGAATATAATGTCTGAGTTTAAGAAATTTGATACGCAGAGTGTTACTAATTATTGGAATGTTAGATTAGCTAAGGATGCAGTTGCAAAGGAGTTCGGTGAGAATACCTTTGTGTCTGTGACTTTTGTTGATTCATCTCGTTTTGACGGAGACGAGGAGATGTGGGTTGAGGCAAATGTTACCAAGCGTAACTCTGCCCTCGCTTCTTATTTAGAGAAGGGAGATGTGATGGGTGTTTCTGGAAAGCTCACTATGCGTCGCTGGGGAGATGATAACGATAAGGTTGCGTTTAACCTCCGTAATGCAGAGCTTCACGTGGAGCCTGGACTCCTTGCAACTTTGAAGGAGCGTGGTTGGACTCCTGGAAGTGAGGAGTTGAAAGGTACTGAGAAGCCTAAGGGTAAGACTAAGACTGCTGCTAAGGGTGGAAAGACTGCTGAGGCACCTAAGAAGCGCGGCCGCCCACCGGGTAGTGGTAAGGCAAAGATTCCCGTCGAGATAGATTTAGATGATGATGAGGCTCAGGATGATGGAAATGATGAGGGGGAGGAGTAAAGATGGCTAATTTTGCATGGGCATTGGAACAATTACAATCAGGTAGTGCTGTTAGACGTACTGGTTGGCAATTTTTGGACAAATCTACTGCACATATCAAGGAAGTTCAATTTAAAGGATTTAATCCTTGTTTAGTGCAATATAATACGTTTGCTGATGGTGTTGTTGATAAATATCCAGGAATTACCTTGGACTATGATGAGTTGATTGCTGGTGATTGGGAATTAGCATGAAATTTGCCAGGGCACAATTAGAGGCCCTGGAACGCGTAATTGATGGATTAGCTGGTGCATCTTCTAAATCCTGGAAAGATACACGCAAGCATTTACTGGCACTGCAAGACAAGTTAAATAAGCTTAGTGAACCTAAATTAAAGGTTAAACCTGGTATAGGTGTTGAGCGCGCTGTTACAGCAATGCGCGAAATCTTAGGAGATAAATTAGCTGTACCTAAGAAGCCTGGCGACCAGTGGATATTTTGGCAAGCTAAGCGCATTCGTGACCTTGGACTTACAGAAGATGACTGTAAATCTATAGCCAAAAATATATTAGCTAAATGGAATCCACCGTACAGCTTTGAGTATTGCATTAAAGCTGCAGATAGATTATTAGCAGAGAAAGCCACTCGACCTAAGGAGTCTGCACCCGCAGATATGGAAGAATGGGAATAATTACCTACGCCGATATTGTCCGTAATCGAGTAAATGAAATTAAAGAGCAGCGGGCAATGTTAGCTAGGGGTGAAGACCCAAGGGCTGTTATTCCCACTGGTCTACACGAATTTGATAAGAGGGCAGGAATCGAAAGGCGCATCCTTACCGTAATTGGTGCTGCAACGGGTGAAGGTAAAAGTATCTTCAAACTGCACATATCAATGGCTGCGGCACAATTAGGCTATAGGGTGCTCCTTCTCGATTTTGAGGACCCGGGCGAGAGGACTGCAGACCGCTCCCTTTCCACCATTACCAATATCGATAACGCTAAGATATTGGGATTGGAATTATCGGATGTAGAAATGAAGCAAATCATTACTGCATCTGAGAATATTTATGAGTGGGGAGAGAATATAGAGTTTCATCAAGGCCTAATAGATACTAATGAGGCTCTCGGCATTATTGAGTCGAGTGATGCTGACTTAAAACAAATTGATTACGCACAAGCATTTCCAGAGTCAAACGATAAAACATTAGAACGTACAATCTCAGATTTTGCATGGAAGGTTAATAAAAATGCCCAAGAAACTAACTCAGCCAACATCATCTACTCCCAAATCAAATCAGCAGTCGAAGAAAGAGGACTCAGACAATACGAACGAGCAAAGGGCAGGGATCCTGACGGGCCTGTATTTGTTGAAGGCTTCCGCCCTTTTGGTGCAGCAGACCTTGCATGGGCTACTGCCCTCGGACAACGTGGTAAAGGTCTCGGTTATCTCTTCCGCCCTAACCGCTACCGTAGGCGATTTGGAGAAACTGTTAAAGACAATGTGATGGAGCTAATTTGGCCAAAGAAGAACTTTGGTAAAGAGGGTAGAGTGGTGGTTGGTTTTGATGGTGCTCACGCTAAACTATATAACCTAGATAAAAAGGTAGCAACATGAAAAATCTTGATTATTATAGAAGTAAGCACGGATATGATTTATATGGGTATTTACTTACTACTGGAGACGTATTAGAAGATACTGATATGTATGATTCGTCAAATGGTAAGTGGGAAAGTTGTCCCTGTCCAGGATTAGTTCTGCAAGAGGGAATATCTGTTAGATGGATTCGTCCATATAAGGAGTAAACAATGAAAGTTACAGTTGCAGCAAAACCAATTGGTGCATTGTCAATAGTTGAAGTGGATATTGATTTATCTGAATTTGACCCAAGTATGGATGCAGATGCAGTTAGGGAAGCTCTTGAGATATATATTTGTCAAGATGCTGATGTTGTAGATATTGATGAGATAGATTTATACACAGAAGCGGAACGTGTGTATAAAGCTTTGAAAGAGATGTGATGAGTAAGAGAGATGAGTTACGTGGTAAATATGTAAAAAATGTAAGACAAATGAAGGAAACAGAATCTGTTCCTACTCACACCATGGGAGATGATGTTGTTGGAAAAATCGATTTTGATTACAGTACCCGTGGCCCCAATGATTACGTTGTGTCAGGGCCTATCAGTGGAAGAGGCTCCGGGCCAGGTCGTGAGTTTCTCTCAGGTGACGATGCTGAGGTATGGGCAAGGGAACATTTTGGTAATCGATTCAAACATAGAATACGTGAATCTGAGAGAGGCGGCAGATGGGCGGTTCTAGTAGCTCCACTATGTACACCGTAGAGTTTTTAGTCGGAGAAAGATGGGATCAGCACAATGACTCCCCGCAATTTTACAGCGAACAAAGTGCCAACGATTGGATTAAAAATAGAGCTAAAAAATTCGGCAGACAAACATCTGAATACAGAGTAGCACCTTTGGCATACAAATTACCAACTACAGTCAAAGGTGACATGAAAGAAGGTCTTACCAACGGTAAACCTCAGCTTTCACAACTACCTCAAGCTGGATTAATTTATACAGCAAGAGCATTTGAATACGGATGTTCTCCTACTAAGTATGAACGTGGAAACTATTTACGTCCTACTGTTGATACCCTCGCTGATTTCGACCGTCTACTTAGTTATATCGATGCTCTACTCCGTCATGCGACTAAACTCACTACGGAAATGAATAGAGCAAGGGGATGCACAGATCAAACAGAGGCTGATTTAAAGGCAGCTGCAATGTATATAGATAAGGAGAGCGGTTTACCTCATCTCTGCGGAATGATGGCTAGCGGAATGATGGCAATACAGCAGGCAGCAGATGCGGGATTAATTCCTGCGGACCCAGGGAGACCTTGGGAAAGGAAGTAAATTGAAAGAACTTGTTACAGTTGAGAAAGCTAAATATGAAGCACTACTTAAACTGCAACAGGAGTACAAGAATCTTGAGAGAAGGTATGGTCAGATATGTCAAAAGTATACTGACCTAGAACGTCGCCACTTTGAAGTATTAACTACTAAAGAGTTGGCGGACAGTGTAATTAATTTAGGAAACTATGCCAGAGAAACCGTGGATACAAACATATAACGGTCATGCTGTAGATTTACTTAATCCCAGTGCAAACGATATTGACCACATCGATATTGCACACGCGCTCAGTTTAATTAACCGCTTCACTGGTCATACAACTGAAGCTTGGAGTGTTGCTCAGCATTCCGTGGTCGGCTCTATCCTGGCTGAAGTAATTTACCCTGAGATTAAGTGGCTACCTCACCAGTTCCTTTTCCACGACGCAGCAGAAGCGTACGTGGGTGATGTGAGTTCTCCTCTTAAATCAGTCCTCGTCGGCTATAGGGACATTGAGGAAAAGCATAAGAAGTGCATTGAGGCACGATTTGCTATCTCATTGGGTGGACATTGGGAAAAATTAGTTGACCTGAGAATGCTTATTACTGAGCGTAATTTACTTATGCCGGATAGTAAGCGACAGTGGAGTGTGGAGGAAAAGCCATTTACCTTTGATGAGTTTAAGGAGTATCTTACCATGAAACCTGATAAGACACTTCCTCCTGACACTGAGATTCAGCTCTTTTGGAATTGGCTTTGGACACCATGGCTCCCTGAAGATGCTGAGACTGCCTTTCTTGATAGAATGGAACATCTTGGAATATGATTAAAACAATTCAGCAAACGTGGTATATAACTTACTATAATGACCCTAGTCCTAGTGTTTGTATCACTAGAAAAGAAAATGGCGTTATACTTAATAGACATGACTTTACACCTTCCACAACTAGAGAACTAATTAAAGAATTACAAGAGGCTCTTAGTGAGGCTGAAGGTGCATGATTATAGAGCAAAGGAAGCCTAAAGATGGAGATGTATGGTCCGTACTCTCAGATATTCATTTTCCGCACGCCGACGTTCCAGCACTCAAGATAGCAATTGAGATAACAGAAAAGGTAGGTGCTGATTCTATTATTCTCAACGGAGATATAATGGACGTATCCTGTCTATCTGACCACGAGAAAGACCCGGATGCACCAAAGAAGTTTGATAAGGAGTGTGATTCCGCTCGTTGGTTCATTAATTGGGTTAATACTCGTGGCACTTCCACCAGTTGGATATTTGGTAACCACGAGAGACGCTGGCATCGTTATCTGCATCGGCGTACTCCTGAGTTGTATGGTCAATCGTTACCAGTTACCGCGTGGTTTAAAGGTAAGGTATTAGATGGAAAGCTATCTGAGTTTCCTAAGATACGCGCTGGAAATTTGGTCATTGAGCACGGTGATAGTTTTTGGCCACGCGGCACTTTTACGCCCACCAATCCCGCCGTTAATGTACTTGATAAAGCCCCGGACCAAACTACCATTATTGGTCATGTGCACAAGGAATCATTTTTCTGCCGGAATTCGCTGGACGATAAGGGAGTACGAAGAACCCACGCTGCACATTCTTCTGGCCATTTTAGTATTCCAGATAGTCACAGTAAATATGTTGGTGATTACGCTAATTGGAATCAGTCTTTTAGGTTGGTTAATTTCAATACTATAGACAATAAGATTCGTTTTAACATTACACCAGTTGAAATTCATAGAGATAGTAAAAATAAACCGTACGCACTGTTTCAGGGAAAGGCTTATAGATAATGGGCAAGACTAAAACTTTTGGTACCGCAAATGATAGTGGTGTCCCTGAGGTTGAGTTTAATTTAGCAAAAATTGTTCAAAACGCTAAAGCACGTGGACTTACTTGGACTAAAGAAACTGCATATAGGTTTTCTAATGGTAAAGCTACCCATGATTGTGACTTTGTTGATGGTATAACTAAATGTTGTGCTGTTGGAGCGGCATGGCTAGAGCCTGATACTAAGGAGTTGAATGTAGATACTGATGCAAATGATATGGGATTTGCTGGATTAGTTCAGCACTGGAAGGGTAAAGATGGTTATCTAATGGACCACGAATTGCTTGGGCTTGGATTTCGTTTAGCAATGCGATAAAAAGTATATCTATGAAATACGAAAAATCTAATGATAAAATTCCTGTCGTTGAAATGAAATTAGCTAAATTAGTACAAAATGCTAAAGCTAATAATTTAGATTGGACTGCTAAAGTACTTTGGAGAGATAAAGACGGTGGAGCAATTCCTTCGCCTAAAGGAGCAGCTAGTTGCTGTGCTTTAGGAGCTGCTCGTTTAGCTAAAGATACTAAAAACTATACTATTAGTACGTATGCAAATGATTGTGGTATTATTAGCCATAATTTTTATGAATTACCTGAACCTGAATTACTTGGTCTAGGTTTTCGTCTCGCAATGAAAGACTAATGCGTCTACAGGACAGCCAAGCTAATTGTGGTTCAACGGCTGTCAAGAATGCTCTTTGTGCACTAGGTATCGATCGTTCTACTGAGGAGTGTGAATTGCTTTGCGGTACCACTGCAATTCAAGGCACACCTCCTCGTAAAATGATTAAAGGTCTGGAGTCCATACACGAGTTGGACGTTCAAGTAATTAGTGAGCACCGCAAGGAAATTGCTCTATTACTTCTACGCGAATCTCTTAGGGATGGGCGCCCGGTCATTCTCCTAGTGGATAAGAATGAGCATTGGATTGCAGCTATTGGATTACTCGGTGATAGAATAATTATTGCGGATGGAGCAGACAATGAGCTCGTTACCAGCTACCCTAGCAACGGAATTAGCGACAGATGGATTGGTACCTCCAAACGTCAAACATATTACGGAATACGTTTATGATAAGACTGTTTGGATTGTTAAAGATTATGAAAATATCTATGGTGTATTTCCAATAGAGCACCTTGCAGATAGTTTCATAGAGAACAGTAAATATGGTTATAGACTCGGAAAGCAACAGTGGAAAATCACTCGATCTTCCCAAGCAGTACCTGACTACTACGGAAGAGTGGGACAAGTTAGTAAGAGCGATTGAGCGACGCGGTGTAATGGGACTGGATACGGAGTTCTACAATGTCGATATTAAAAAGCAGTCCACAGTACTCAGAGCTAAAATACATGTCTGGTCAATCGCTATTCGATCTAAGGTATTCGATCCGCGAGGATACACTAAAGCAGTTGGATATGTCTTACCAGTCGCGGCTCTTGAGCATTCGGGAATCCGAAGAATCCTTGAATCAAGAAATATCCTTAAAGCGGTCCACAATCAGCCAGTCGATGCACACGCTCTGTTTAACCACGGCATACAACTACGGGGTGCGCTCAACACTTTAAACCTTTGTAGATGGGTATGGCCTGAGATGAATAAAGTCCCAGGCTATACTCTTAAATCATTGATGGTTACAAAGTTAGGTAGAGAACCTATATGTACCTTCAAACAATTAGTGAGCTATGTATACTACGAACCAGTGGCTAAATTTAAACAAGTCCGGCACAACGAATATTCTTGTGGACGTAAAAGTTGTAGAAGACGGAATTGTCATAGTAAATCAATCGTATCAGAAACAGTGGAGTATATTAGAGAATATAAACGTAAATCTGAATACCCCCTTGAATCAATTGTTCCAGGACATGAACGATTCACTCTGCTCATTGATTACGCGGCAGAGGATGCAGTTGCTGCACTTGAGCTCTTAGAATTAGCACTGAGGGAAGATGATCCTGCACCATATCCATATCCCGATGCTACTGGACGAATACCTCCAAGGCCAGGTTTCTCTCAGGTGGTTGAAGAGGCTCTTATTGAAATGGAACGCAATGGATTCCGTGTGGATGTTGGCTACTGTGAATTCCAATCTAAGAGAGCAGCTAATGATGAGCGCGTTACTCTAGATAGATTAAAGCAATGGTTCTATAGGAACATTGCTACTAAAAATGTTTCAGCCGATGAAATAGACGCAATCTGGAGTAGTCCAAAACAGCTGATTGCATTTCTTGATTCCATAAAGGCCCGTCGTTCTCCTATTTGGAAAAAGGGTCTAGTCAAACGAGGCACCTGGAAAACCGATTCAACTGCCCTGGATTGGGTGCGCAAATCTCATCTAGAGGATAAGCCGCACATCTCTGAGCTCATAGCACTAATATTACACTTGAGAAAGATAAGGAGTGGAAAGAAATATGTTGATAAACTCCCCCGATTTATGGCTAGCGACGGCTTTGTTCATCCTGTTTGTGGTCCGGCCGGTGATTCTGATGATTCAGTGGGCGCGGTATCCGGTCGCTTAGGGATGAAAAATCCTGAAGGTCAACAATTACCTAAACCTGACGAGGAAGAAAGTCAGGAAAAGAAAGATCTATATTGTGTCCGACGAGCAATTATCGCGTAATCATTTATACAAAGAAAATACCGATACATATGGTGATGAAAGTTATTGTGGGAGAACAATGCGATTACATTCTCCTGATGATATTACATTAGAAATATCTAAAACTACTTGCTATGATTGTTTAGATATAGTTGTGCAATTAGGTAAAGAATGTGCAGAGCGACTTACAGAGTTACCAGTACGACACTCTTGATGAATGGTTCCACAAAGAACCCAAGAGTAATAGTGGTGAAATATTAGTTGTCGGTGACTATAAAGCTCTTGAAGTAGTTATCTTGGCAGACTTCGGTATTCGTCTTTGGGGAGATGACCAATTAGCTAAGATGATTGAACCGGGCGCTCCCGACATTCATTGCGTTAATGCACAAAAAATATTTGGAGAATATCTTGGTTGGACATTTCAAGCTGATACTAATTTCCCTGAGCTCACTGGTGTACGAGTTGATAAGGTTGATTGGAAAACGTTTTTAAAGCATTGGTACGGTAAGTGGTTACGTTTTCTTATTAAAGCGGTCTGGTACGGATTAAGTTACGGTAAATCCGATTACGGCTTCCAAACTCTGGAGGACGTGAACGGTAAAATGATTGGTAAGGAGCTTGCTGGTAAATTAGTCGAAGGGACTAAATCAGCAGTTCCTATCATGGGAAAGTGGCACAAATATGTTGCTGATAGTATTCGTAATTTTGGAGGTATTTATACTCTTGGTGGGCGTTGGTTGGATGTTAGTGAATTGGCGAGAAAGGATGATTGGGGACTCGCTTCCGCCTGTAGAAAAGGGGACAACTTCCCCCCACAGGGCACAGGAGCAGAAATTATCAATTCCGCGCTCGTTAATGTCTACCGATGCAAGCCTCTTAGACGTATTGGGTTTAGAACATTTATCCAGGTCCACGATGAGCTCGGATTACGTGGACCGATTGCAGAGGCCGTATCCGCAGTTAATCATTTAAAAGTGTGTATGGAAACAGCTACAGCGAACGGTATCAAATTATTGGTACCATTACAAGTTTCAATAGGAACAGGATATGACTACTACAGCGCAAAATGAAAGATTTACTATTACTGCAGAGCGTCAATATCGTAGAGTGTATCAAGGTACACTTTATACCGTTGATTGGGCTGATGATGATGGTGAACATCAAGCTACTTCTCGTAATTTTTATGCATTAAGACGATTTATAAATAATGGTTTTTCTTATGAGAACATGGGTTGGCTTGTTAAGAGAGGCGTTAAGGTGCTCGCATGAAGTTACCTAAATTTGTTTATTACCTCAATGAGCCGGGCAGCGAGCATTACTATGGTACTCGTCACGGTTCACCATTTCGTTCCAAGTCTCATGCTGAATTACAGGCAAAGAATACATGCCATAAGGTTGTAGAATTTGTGCTTGTTAAAGTTAATGAAACTCCTACAATTGAAATTACTGGATGAAAATTGGTATAGTAGGTTCTGAAGGAGCTAAATTTACTACTTACACTGAAACTAGAGCTAAGAGAATAATTCACCGACTACTGGATAAACCAGAAGTTACGCACGTGGTGAGTGGTGGATGTCATCTCGGTGGTATCGACATTTGGGCAGTGGAAATAGGAAGAGAGCTCGGGAAAGAAATAATAGAGCATCGTCCAAAGAATCTGCAATGGTCAACGGGATACGCACCACGCAATTTACTAATTGCTAAGGACTCAGATGAATTGGTATGTATTACACTCGAAAAGTTACCTGAGAACTATAAAGGTATGCGTTTTGACTGGTGTTATCACTGTTGTAGTACTTCTCATGTTAAATCTGGTGGCTGTTGGACGGTAAAGAAAGCTATTGAAATGGGTAAACCAGGAAAGATTATTGTAATAAAGTGTTAGTTTCACCTAAAGTTTTTGAAAATAGAACTAAATGTCATAGTACTTGGCGTTGTCCTAAATGTAAATCCAGCAATGGAACATATGAAACAATTACGTCTAGTTGTGATGCATTTGACGATGACTATATAAGATGTGAAAATTGTAAACATACCTATTGGGTAGAGGGAGCAGATGCGTGAGTGACGATAATCAATCAGAATTCACATGTCACGTCGTTAAAGTTGTTAGAACGGAGCCTCATCCGAACGCGGATAGGCTTGAGTTGGTCACTATATCTCTGGATGGTAAGGAAGAGTTCCCAGATAAGATTATCAATTCGAAAGGTGACTTACAGCCTAGTGAATTGGTTGTCTACGTTGGTCCTGATTCTGTGGTCCCACTTGATGAATGGATTACGACCAAATTTACCAGCGGAGTCCCGATTAAAAACCCTTTCCTCTTTCTCAAAGAGCGACTCGATGCCAAAGGCAAAACGCATTACAGAGTTCGCTCAGCTAGAATCCGTGGGGTCTATTCTCCAGGGTTGCTTATTAGATTGCCCTCAGCGCTGGTGGGCCACTTGGCAATCGGAGAAAATGTGGCTGAGCCTTTGGGTGTTACCAATTACGAGACTGACCGAGGACTCATTAAAGTGGGTGTTGTCGGAGGTGTGTCCAAGGTGCGCGCAAAAGATTTGTATCCAGTATACACAGTCTACTCGTTACGTAAGTGTCCTTCCATTTTCAAAGAGGGAGAATTAGTCAGTGTCACTGAAAAGATTCATGGTACTAATTTCCGGTTTGGTTATGGTGGCCGTCGCCGTTTCTATTATGGTACTCACCGTACCAATCTCTCAGATAATCGTGGGTTTCTTACTCGGTTACGTGATTTTGTGTTTGGGCGTAGTAGGGTTAGTACTAATCCTGGGCTCGACAATCCTTGGAAACGGGTCGTGGTTGATTATGCGCTGGAAAAGGAATGCAAGGATGCACGCGATTACATCTTCTATGCGGAAATCTTTGGACCAGGTATCCAAAAGGGCTGGGACTACGGATTAAAGAAACTAGATTTTCGTGTATTTGACATATATCATGTGCGTGAAAAGCGTTGGGTCAGCGAACTAGAACGATACTTAGTAGCTACTAGTTGTGGGTTTACATTAGTTCCAAAAGTAGCTAAGGTATTTTATAATTTAGATGATATTAAACGAATGGCAGAGTATCCATCTGCATTTGGTCAAACTACTATACGTGAAGGTGTTGTGGTTGAATCTTTAGAAACTGGTAAGAAAGCTAAGTGGGTAAGTGAACGTTATCGACTGAGCAAGGACAATTAATGCACTGCTTATTTTTCGTTAAGGTTACTAGAAAATTTAAGAATAGAGACTTTATTATGGGTGTTGAATTGTATGAAGGAGACACCTATCAAACTCTTTTAACAGATGTCACACTTACTTTAGAAACAGCAATTAGTGTTTTTACACAAGACTTTCCTAATGAAACAGATAAGTTCTATGCTGAAACATTAAAGGGAGTTGTGGACCGTTTATATCCTGAACGTAAATTCTTTCTAGAGATAGGCGACGATAACGATAATTGGGTTCAAGTTTATACTCCTGAGAAACAAAATGATATTAATTAAGGCTATATTAAAGGAAGCAGATAAGGTTTATGCTGAGCGCAAATTAGGAGAAAAGTGCTATACAACTCCATTACTCGAAAGACCTAAAATTAAGTCTGAGCATGTCGCAGCTTTTGCTGAAGCTATGGTGAATAGTATCAACGACGAGTTGTCAGTTATGAAGACTCGAATATTAGAATTGGAGAGGCAACTTGACATTAAACGGCCGCCTTGCAGTAGCCCGATTGAATAAGTTCAAGGGTCAAGGTAATTATGGACTCGGTGCAGGTAATAAGAACCCAAATAGTACGTCACCCTTTGAGTGGAAAAATGGTTACTACGCGTGTGATTGTATATCCGCTGTATTATGGGCATATCTCGTCCCTAAACACCACCCTAATTTCCCAGAATACGAAGGATATATAAACGTTGACTCCGCCCTTATGGATGCTGGACTACTTTCAGGTGGGAATGGAAAGTGCACCTTTTTTACCCCAGTCACTGAAGCTAAAGATGTACTCATTGGCGACATGGTTGCGTTTCCGAGCATACGAGCTAAGGAGTTGGGCGATACCTCCTTATCCCCTTCCACCAGATGTCGAGTTGGTCATATTGGTTTAATTGCTGGTTGGCGTGATATTAATCAGATGGACCCTGATGAGAGCAAGACACCGTGGAATGGTAAGGTATCTGATTTAGTAGTTCTCGAGTGTTCATCTGGTTGGCCAGCTATTAAATTTGGTTACGATAAAAATTTCCACATTCGTGATAATAGATCTGTGTGTATTTGGAAAAATATTATACACACCAATGAAAAGTGGGCAACTAGAGTAATAAGGTATATTGGTCCATGAAATTAGAACTCACTGATTATGAATGGAAATGGCTTACTGTTTATGTCGGTAAAGCAGGTCCAGATAATTTAGCTACATCAGTAGCTATTTATAATAAATTAAAAGAAAAGAATAGCGTGCTTGAGAAAATTAGAGAACTAGAAACCGAACTTGAAAAACTTAAGGTAATAATTAGATAAAATAAAAGCCGGCGCCCAATCACGGGAACCGGCTAATTGCATTTATATGTTAAACTTATTTCTTTGTAACACCTTCCACTAACTTCTCAAGAGCTAAGAGACGCTCCAAGACTTTATCGTCTACGGATGTTTTAGTCTTAGGTGCAACCACCGCTAGGACAGCAACACCACTCGCGAGAAGTGCAGAAGCAAGAGCAATAATAAATGAAATGTCCATCGAATACCTTACGAAAATATGGGTTGTGGGGAAATACGGATATTCTAGTCTAGATGAGGCTAAGCGAAATCATCCAACTCGTACACCAAAGGTCATTATATACAACGATAGAGCATGGCCCACACCAGTTACAAAAGATGTATGGCCAAGTTATTACCGAACTCCAGAACCAAAAGAATCACTTAGGTCAATTCTTGAACGGTGCTGGGAATCGTGGAGAGAAAAGAATGAAGATACAGCCAGATGAATTATGCGAGGCTATAGAAGCACTACTCGCAATTGATTACAGCAAGAGATACATGCCTTGGAGTGAACAAAATATTGTTAATCAGGCTAGGGCACTTGCCAAGAGATATAGGACAGAGACTAATTCGATAAGTCCAGTGCTCCTGAAACCTTCCGAGGAGAAAACTTTTCAGGATGGACAATTGGAATTGGCTTTCGATTATTCTGAGCCAACCGAGCCTGACGTTTCTGTCCCCGAGTATTCTTCTGGAGTACCTTCTTCGGTAACCCCTGAGCTAGTGAACACAACGGATGTATCTTCCCTGTGTGACCTGCTTGGATTAGCAAATTACGAAGCACGCCCGTAGCATCGGCAAGAGCTTCATCATTGGTACAGCGGACAACAGTCCATCCAAGGGCATTTAATTCTTGGGTGCGCTGCTCGTCCGCTTCTTTTTTGGCTTTTTCGTTGTGCGATTTATCATCTACCTCAATAATTAATTTAAGCGTGGGTAGGAGAAAATCAGGAAAAAAGCGCACACCCCACAGGTAGTAGGGGAACTGAATACGATAAGGAACACCGAGTTTAGCTACAGCTTCCTCCATCGCAATTTCAGCAGGAGTAATATCGCGATAAAGCTTACCAGCCCTACCAGCCATGGGATTACCGAACATGAACTATTTGTCTTTCCAGATAATAAGAGAACACCCTAGAAGGGCGGATTTCGTTTCATCTATCCTAGCCTGGTAGAGTGACAGTTCCACTATCTCTGGAATAGTAAGACAAATCTTATTACCGCACACTTCACCCTGTAATGATGGAGTAGTCGGAAAAGCAGGAACAGAACACTTAGCTACTGGGAGCGGAACTGTGGGGCGGGAATTTCCGGCGCAAGAGAGCGAGAGCAGCATCAGCGTCGTTGGTAGTAATAATTTTAGTTGCTTCAACATTTAGTTCTTTACTTCTTTTCTCTCTATCTAATTCTGCTTGCTTTTCACCAGCAGTAATTCTTTCAGTGGCGCTTTCAGTAATATTGGTAAGATCAATAATTTTCTCTTTATTAAAGAAGAATTGTTTAATCCAAACAATTGCACCCGTAATTAGTCCACCACCAAATAATGATAAAATAACTGTCCACACTATTTATTCTCCAATGCCGTAACTCTAGCCACTAATTTATCAACTATTACAGTCAACTGTTTAACCGTCTTATTAAGTGAATATGCTAAATGCAACGCCGCAGCCCCAAGTCCCATATCTATAACCAAAGCAACTATATCTTTCACCGAGAATCCTAAATTTTAAAGGCCAATGTCATAAGTGCCTGAGTATCTGCTGCTAATAGTGTTCCAGTAGTTGCACCAGTTGCAGTTGCTGGGGCTCTTATACCAGCACCAACAATGCACCCCGTACCTGAGTTGGTGTTGGAACAATAGTCAGTGTGTTTAAATAAATTAGTTAATCCTGCATTAGTAAGTACGCCAATTTGTGGAGCTACTGAATCAATACCATGTGCAAGAATATGTACAATTAAGCAGTTGGTAGTAACTGGAGTAATTGATGGAAAAGAAACTGATGCGGATGGCGTAGCTTGTGCCACTGTAGCAGTAGTAGGATTAACATCCAATCCACTACTATTACGAATTACAAATATACCAGAACTCTTTTCACCATCACCAGCAACATCCGCAATAGTTGGAGGAGTATCTCCGTCCTGAAGTGTCCGAGTAAATACGTGTAACCGCGCATCTAGAGTTGCACCACCCCACACCGGAGAACCAGTCACTTGAGTCCAGCCAGTAGGAGCTGTAATTGGGTTATCACCAGCACCCGAATACCAAAGCACTCCAATATCACGTTTATTGTTTACACTTCCATAGTAATTAGGAAGTGGAATTGGATTAGAGAATGCTGCAGAACCAGTCACCTGTGGTGTAGCTTGAACACCCCACCAAGGAGAGTTTAAATTACGTACAGTATCATTGGCTGCAGCAATTGCAGCAACAGCACCTCTTTTACCAACTTCACAATAGCCTAATACACCGCCCGCATCATCAACGTAATGTGCAGTATCACGTAAAGCACATTCATCGGTATAAACTACAGCAACCCTACTATTTTCAGGTCGCATAGCAAATGACTCCATAGCCATTCGCACATCATGAATACCACCACCAAATGTACCTCTATTGGAAAGTCTTTCAACAACTATACCAATATTACCGTAGCGTGCTCTTATTTGATTAAAGAGCGTTATCATATTTGAATAATACGCTGCAGTTGCCGCACCATCACTAGCATCATTTCCATGTGCCCAATAAAATACTTTAAGTGGCTTATTATGCGCAACAATAGCGGCATCAATAGCTGTAAATAGGCGCTGAACCCACTGTGCACCTACCGTTGGCCAATTAGGATTAAGGAAGTGCAGAGTAGAGTGAAGTGATGCACCATCTGTGGTAAAAGTAGAACCACCCCAAGCACTAGAATTTGCTGTATTTAAATCTAATCCAAGTTTTAAATCAAAACTACACGTACCAATATTGTATGGAGCACCAAGACTAGTGGTTCTCGGTTGTAAATTTTGTTTACCTTCCGCTACCCAAGTACCACCAGTCGCACCTCCAAGAGTAGAGCCTTCTCTAGCGTACTGAAATCCTGCTAATGGAGTACCAATAGTAGGATAATCAGTCATATTAGCTGCAATACCCGGACCTTGCGCATTAGATGAACCGGATATAAATATTAGACCCGGACCGGGAGCTACCGGAGCGAACTGCGCAGTAAATGAACTACCAAATATATTACCAAATACATTTCCAAAATATACTGAGTAGCTTTCAGCCATTAAGTAGAAAAGACCTGACTAGCGAAACAAAATAGAGTACCGCTACCTGAAGCGTTTACATATTTAAATCTGTACAACTTAAAATTAGTAAAGTTAATTTCATCACCAAATTTACTGGCAGTGCCAGCTGGGTTGGTAGGAGTAAACGATGTAACTTGAAGCCAATCAGCATCACTAGTTAAATCTGGATTAGTTTTATTAGAACGCCAAAGAGTTAGAGTACCTGTAGGAGTACCAGTCCATTCAAAATGATAACCAAAGCCCTGGACTCTAGGACCAATAGGATCAGAGTAATATACGTTGGTACTTGATACAGCAACACCAGGAATCTTAAATGGTAGGGCAGGATCAACTTGACGAGTATTGTAAAGTGAGTATGTAGCGGACATTTATTTATCTTTGTAATTGCGAGACGCGAGATTGATTAGGATTAGGTGAAGAGACTGCAGGAGGTCGGCCGGTCGGATTACCTGTGGACATTTTACTTGGAGGTGGACCATTATTCTCAGGGGGCTTGGGAAGGAAATAAGATTGCAGTTGTGCAATAACCTCTGGCTGTTGAAATCCATTAAGTGGAATACGGAATAGCCGGCCGAGTGCGCTGGACTGCTCCCTTGTTAGTTTACTTAGGTATTCAGCATTATTAGCAAGCGCCGTAGCAGCCTCTTCCATATGGGCTGGCCACTGTTGCCACAAGGTATCTGCGGCTGATGGGTCTGATTTTCCGTCAATGAGACGCTGAATCGCCTGCACAGGTGAGAGAACTGCTTCCATCACATACGCTAATTTAAGCGCCTCTGAGTGCGTCGGTTTCCAATAGCTATTGAACATATTGGTAGCAAGGCCAGGATCTCGAGGAGCTACACCGAGCATAGTTCCAACAGCACCAACTAGCGTTGCGTGAATTTTATAAGCTATATCTCCCGGTTCACTGAGCAGTGGCTGAACAGCAGAAAATGATGCGTCGGTGGCAGAGCTAGCTGCAATATGTAAATCATTTACTCGATTCAGCGCTAATTTGCGAATATCAGTTTCTTTATCTTCATCTCCACTTGGAAATGATGCTTTAAGAAACGCTGTTACAGGGCCTAATTTATTTACAACAGTAGAAGCCGCGCCTCCGTATTTAGCAAACATATTACCAATACCTAATTTAGTAGCTGCCCTTGAATTAAGTACCGAAGCACCAATAACTGCACCCTCAACACCATCCAAACCATAACCAACTAATCCACCAACAACAGTTCTAGTTGATGCACCGAGAAACCCACCACCAACGCCATGATCTGCGACTCTGCCCAGTCCGTAGCGAACTGCACGTTTACTATTAAGTCGTAAAACATCTAAGAGCGACTGTCCCGTAGCTTCTTTCTCAATAACTTTAGTAGCCATTGAGGATAGGGTAGCATGTGTTCCTGCAAGGGTTGCCGCGGGTGTTGCTTCTGCCGCTAGACCTAATTCAGTTGTTAATTTATCTATGGCCTGAGCAACTGAGCTACCCGGGGCTGCATTATTAGCTAATTTAGCAACAGTATCGGGGTGCAGTCGTGCAAATCCTTTAAGATCTTTGGGAAGTACAGGTAAATCAGGAACTACAGGTCTATTGCCTAATTTATCGAGTACCGGAACAACCGGCCATTCAGCTTCAGGCATAAGTGCTTTAGCATCATCTATAGCTTTACCTAATTTATGTACAACACCAGCTCTATCACCATTTGCAAATAGTTTTTGTGATTCTACTCTAGCATCACCTAATATTTTTCTTACATGACTAATAAGAGACCTATCAGAGGTTGTTAATGGAGTTGCGTACTGTCCTGGATTAGGCTTTAAAGGTAAATCCGACATTCGTCTACCTTTAGTTAATTGATCTAGTGCTTTTCTTTCTATTACATCCACATCCACAATTAAACGTCGGACTGCAGCAGGATCTGTACTAATTGCATCAAATTCTTTTGAGAATGTTTCAGCAGCTTTATCCCACTGCTTCTGTGCCACCTTCGCAGCTTGAAGTGTGGATTTATTTGCTGCAACTAATTCATTGTACGACTCAGGAGTACTCGAAAATATATTTGCTGCTTTTTCCTGAGCCTTTTCAGCTTCAATTGCAGCTTTTGCTCTCTTACTACCACTAAGTAAGCCGTCACTTATTTTACCGAAGCCAAAATTGATGAGAGCACCGACTCCAGCATCGACAACAATACTTTCAATTGATAATGGATCACCAGCAACATTAGCGTGTGAAATATTACCAGCAATACCATAGACAGCACCCTCCGCTAATCTATTACCAGTTGCTCCTGCTATCTTGGAAAGTGGAAGTGCTTCTCCAACGGCTTTAGCGCTTGTTCCAAGAGCTCCAGTCGGGGCTAGGAGAGCAGCCGCTTCACCGAGGAAACGTGCACCAGGGCGCTCTTGAGCTCGAATTTGAGAGTTCCGGGCATTAGGATCTACCGCGGCTCTTATTTGACCGTACGCACCCAGCGTTGCAGCATCGGCAAATCCCTCAGCAGCTGCTTTAAACCCTTCACCTAGACCTGCACTCCTCTCAGTATTAATATCCTGAGTGGAACGAGCACCAGCTTCTGCTAAATTTTCAGTATGAGCTACATCATTTACAGCTATATTATCTGCAACTTCCTGAGGAACTGAAACAACTCTTCCTCCGGGAAGTACAACATTTACTAATTTACCCATTATTGCGGATAATCTCTAAACATCCCCAGTGGATTATTGGTAAGTTCATCCTTGATACCATCAATACCTATACTAAGAATGTACTTAGCGTAGTTTTGAGCAGCAATTGGAACTTTCTTACCATCAGCAGTTTTACCGCTGGAAAGTGTTTTTAGTGTTTTCTGAGATTCTGCACTCATTGTGGTTATATCTTCATTAGGTGCAAAATCTTTTAGTGAATCTGGACTAGCCCAACCAGTAGCTAAATGATCTATAGCAACTGCCCATCCAGGCATTTTTACTTCATCACTTGCTTTAACTTTACCCTTAGTTGGTTTATCCTTGAAGAACTCGTCACCGCTAGTGAATTGTGAACTATAACTACGCCATAATCCACTACCATAAGATGACTCATCGGTATCTTCGGAATCTTTACCAACAACCTGCGCTTGTTCCTTAGCAGCAAATTTATCTACTGGCTTACCTCCTTCAACAGAAGCAGTGTAAATAGCTTTGGCACTTGGATTAGCGTCATTGCGAGGCATGGTGCGCTGCTGTTCCTTAGGAATTGGGTCAGTATGTGCATTCATAACGCTCTGGAAATCAGACCTAACATCCTCGCGGAATTTAGTCCAAATATCAGAGTTATTACCGGACTGATACCACTTATCAAATGGCATCAAAGAACGAATTCTCTCAGCTTCTTTATCCGATGCACGAGTACCGAATTCGGTTTTACCAATTTCAATACGTAACCGTTCCACCATAGCTTCGTATTCACGCTTAGCTTCAGAGAACCGGTCGATAGGATTAAGATGACCCCACTTATCATCAGCGTGTTTAGATCTAAACTCAATAGCTTCTTTAATTTCCTTATCAACACGCTCATAATCTGATTGAGCCTTAGTAGCTATTTCTGCATCTTTAGCGGCATTTATTCTCTCTTCACCAATAATCCATTTAGCCTTACCATCAGATGGATCAATAATAATTTGACGCTTATTATTTTTGATCTCATTTTTTCTCTTCTCAATATTAAGTTTTTCTCTTTCGAGATTAACTTTAGCAAGTTCAAATGCAGTTTGCGTTTCCCATTTCTTTTGCTCAAATACTCTCTGCTCGTGTTGCTTAACCATGGACTGCTCATTTAAAACAGCCTCAGTGTCAAGATGCGCCTTAGTAACTCCGGCCTGAGCAGTGGCAAGTCGAGACTGAAATCGTGCTGCTTGAAATTCAGTCTGTGCCTTTAAACCCTCGATAATAAATCCACGGTAGCGCTGTCGAGCCTCTAAATCGTCTGCACTATTCTGCCGTGCAATATGCCAAAGATTAAGAGTATCGTTTGCTTCAGCTTCCTTCTGTTGAATTTGACGCTCTTGTTCCCTGATTGACCTATCAACCCATTTATCAATTTGTCCACCAACGTTGATATTGATTCCTTGAGCAGCAAGAAAACCTTGAGCGAACATGGCAAGACTAACTCCGCCCATTTCAGCAGTGGAAAGTTTTGCTAATGGACCAGCAATATTTACGGAAAGAGCTCTAACTGCAGCTAACTGCTGTTGATATTTATTGGTAAAATCAGCTGCAGAAACCTTAGCGATTTGTGCAGCCTCTTTTTCCTGGCGTGCTGCTTCGTCAAAAAGCGCCTGACGTTTTACATCAATTTGACTGAGTTGCTGCTCATAATCAGTATTAACGCCTTGAATACCTGTAATAGCGTTTTCTTCACCAGTAATTGCTCTGCGGTATCTATTTATCTCATTGTCTGTATTAACAAGATCTCTTTGTTCATAATTAGCAACACGCTGATCAATTTGTCCTAACATACCCGCTGCGCGTTTTTGACCAGCAGCCGTAGGTCCAGCGTAAGAGATACCTATATTTTGAGCTATTGAAGGAACGTATGAGCTTTCACCAGTATCTTGTTCTGGTGAAGTTATTAGTTCATTAGTAGGATCTGGTAGTATTTGGTCTGGCATTTCGTTTTCCAGTAGTTATCCCAGTAGCATAGTCTTTTTGTAATGGATAACCAGTGTATTCAGGATCATTTTTATCGTAAACAACATCACCATATTTATTTATTAACTTACTACCAACCCACTCAGGAGCATCAGTAGGTGCATAGATGGATTCTTTTGAGAATGTTCTACTGTAAGGAGTTTTCCATGTATCAGGAAAATTCTGTGTTGCTCTACTATCACCCATTTTTTGTGCCTTCCAAAATCCGCGCATATCATAGTCTGCAAATCGCTCAGTAGGATTAAATGGTACATTATTATGTATTACCCAAGAACGAAATTCTTTCTCTTCTTCAGGAGTAATTTTAGTTTGATAACCACTATCATCTACTGATGCAGCATTTACCTCTCTTTGTTTATACCCAAATAAAGTAGAAAGTGCTGTTAATTCTTGAATGGTCTGAATACCGAGTGTCTGCAGTGCTACTAATGGATTAGCCATTTTAACTAACCTGAGATGGTGATGTAATTGGTCCAGGTGACCATTCAACTGCGCCCGGTTGTTTATTTAACTGGGCTTGACCCTGACGATACTGAAGAATTGCAGGAAGAGCACTTGCACCACCTGCAAGTACCTGTGTACCCAGTCCAGGTCCTGGTGGAGCAGCTCCAATTACACCTAAGAGAGCCCTCAACTGTGCCTCATCATTTAATCCAAGCGTTTGTAATTGAGCCTGAAGATTAGCTAATGAAAATTGATTATTAGCACCTGCATTAAACTGATTAATATTTTCATCTGCTGCTCTACCCTGAGCAATTACTTGACCCAATTGACCGATGGCATTTGCTTGTTCCTGAGCCCTAAGAGTTGCTGTATCACGAGCACTTTGACCTTCAATAGCAGCACCCATATTTGCAGCATTTAAATATGCAGCACCTTGATTAACGCCTCTTCCAGCAGCAGTAGCAGCAGTACTAGTTTGACTTGCTACAGCTCTATCCATTGCTTCACGCATTTGAATAGCAGCGGCGGAAGGACCTTCCCCTCTTGCCATCGCCTCTAATTGAGCAATTAAACCGGCCTGATTACCTCTAACATCGGAATAACCAGCTTGAGCAGCACCAGTACCTAATTGAGGTGCCTGACGATTACCCATAGTTTTAGCTAATTCAGCTAATTGTTTTTTATACTTATCATTAGGATCCGAACCGTGACTGCCTAAAAAGCCACTAAGTAATCCTAATCCACCACCAATAGCTGTACCCCAGGGACCAAATGCAGAGCCAGCCATAGCTCCACCCGCAGCACCTTGCACTCCTTGACTAAAATCAAAATCAACCATTATTTATCCGTTACTGTAGCGGAAGCAATCCTACCGAGGCCAGGACGTGCTCCTAATTCAAATTCTAATGAGAGTGGGAAATAAGACGGTCCGTCAGGAGCATTATCCAGTAACTCTAACTGGAATCTCTGACAATTCTGGCGTTTTGCTCTTTTATTGAAGGAGTAGTTACCTGATTTATCTGATACCTGAAGTGCATCAACTTGTGCTGCAGTAAGAGAGCCGTAATCTTCTGCAATAGTTAAATAGGTACTAGTATCAGGTGACAATACTTCTCGTTCCTCCCAAAGAGGTGAACCATTATAGTAAGTACGAAATTCAAGCTTATGTTCACCAACAAATTCTCCAACAATACCATACCGTTTAAGTAATACATAACCAGATAATAGGTTTTCACCTTTTAATTGACTGGTTTTAAATCCAAAGGTATAGGTTTGTCCACCATCATTATATCGTTCACTATTTGGTATATATAGTTTACCATTGGTAGTTGATAAGGCGCTTTGACTAGTTCCGTTAATAAATAAACCAATCCATAACGACCATCTATTGCCTGATTTATAATCCCAAAGTAGTGCGGTACCATTAGTAGTAAACCATACTACTTCCTGTTTTTGTGAATTAAGCATCACACCGGTAGGAGTTAAATCTTTAGCTAACGGCCTAACCATATCAGATATATTTATAACTGATGCTGATCCTGTTAATAGATAAGGACCACCTTCATTCCAATACACTAATCCTGCATCAGTAAGCATAGTACCAAAATGAGTAGTAGCACCTTTTTTAGTAGCAAATTTAATTGGTGAGAAATTACCCCTACCAAAATTATCAGGACCATTTGTATCGAGTAGGAAAACTTTTTCCTTTTCAAATACAGCTAATGTATCATTAATTCCTGCAATGGATGTAATTGGGTTTTGTTCTGAATCAATAACAACACTTCCTGTAAGTGCACTAAATCCTGCTCCAAAATTAGTTATTTTAATTTTAGAGAAGACTAATTTACCTGCGGGAACTTGACCGCCAGAACACCACAATCTATCGTTATATGCAATTATTGTGGTGCAACCAATTGGTCCATTTTCTAATAACTCAGATAATCCGCCAATTTGTGGTTGATAAGGATCTCCAACATTCAATGCAATTGTTGCATCTGAAAGAGTAGTTATGAAGGTACCACCAGCTCCTGAATTAGCTATAGTTCCCTCAAAGAAATAAGTGGTACCACCCGCAAGAGTTCTGTATACTTCAATAGTAGCATCTGTAGCAGTACAACTTTGCACAAATGTAATATCCCAAGATATTTTTTGTCCACCAGCAGCAGTAACAGCAGCACTAGTTAGGGCAGGGGATATAAAACGCTCACCTCTATTGTTATATCGAACAACATAGGCTCTTATTCTATAATCACCAGCCGATAAACCTCCACCAGCCGATGCAACACCAAAATTAGTAATTGGATAATCTTGAAATCCAGCATCAGAAACAGTGGTACCGTCAAAATTCTGAACTGCGGAACCAGATAAGTATATTGAACTGCCGTACTGAGTATTAGTTATCTGAGGTAAAAAATCAATAGTAGAATATAATAAATGATTAGCATTTGTAGCAGTATTAGCTATTGAACGAACCCACAAGAACTTGTTAGAATTAAGAGGATCTCTACAAACTCCTCCAAGATTTTTAGTTCTCGTAATTTGTATAGCTGTACCTCGTTCTGAATAGCCACACACTATGGGCTTATATACTCCAGATACTAAGAAATAAACTGGAGAATTACCTGAAACTAACCATATAAATGTTTCATTACCAACACGAAATGCTCTTGATATTGGTTGACAAAAATACTTAAATGTATTTAGAGCATCAACAGATGTAGTTGTACCATCCGATGCAAACGATGATATTCTAGTACCAGGCTCTAATGAACCAACATTAGCATAAGCTATATACACAACCCAAGAATATATACCGTTATTATTAGGTACACCTTTACTAACAATACTTAATCCAGTTTGTGTAACTGCATTTTCTGAAGTAAATGTAACCTGTGTATGACCAGTTTTGGTTGTGAGTGCAGGAGAAAATTCTCTAGCAAATGTACCAGTAACAGCGCCCCATGCAATTCCAACTTCTCCTGCAGGATTAAGTGATATAGCTACATTACCATCTGGAGTTGTTCCACCAACATTAATAGTTGTATCAGATATAAAGGGTGAATTCTGAACAAATGTACCAATATAGTAGCGCGCTTTAAGTGTGGGTCCTGTTCTATAAAGTAAATAATACCCACCATTAAATGATGCTGTTTCTATATCATAAGAAGCAACAGAAGTTACAACATTACTTTGTGCAGTCCACGATATGCCTGCATACGATGCAGTGTAAAGTATTGCAGTCGTACTATCGTACCAATAAGCAACAAATTTTCCAGACGAAAAAACAACTCTTGGATCTCTATTATTGGTGGTTGCACTATTTAATTTAGTAAACAGTACCAGCTGATTTGTATCTCTATTAATAATTTGTGCGTAGGTACTACCAGAGCTTGTATAAACTAAACAATATTGTGTTTCAGTTACACAAATATCGTGCACATTTTGTTCGGTAGATACTGCAGTAGCCTTAAGTGGTGGATTAATATCAACAACACTAGGTAAATAACAAGGAATGCCGTACGGTAAATCTGAGGTACCAGCTGTTGGAAGGGCTGCATTATGATTATACCAATAAGTAGATCCGCCTAAGCAACGTTGTGATCCGTCCTTAGTATGAATCAATAATCTATCACCAGTCCAACTAATATCATTCCCATCATAAGTAAATGTTGCAAGATTTTGAGAACTGATTGGATGATGTTGAGCAATTAAACTATTACTAACAACAGTATTACCAAAACCATACACCCAATTACCAACACTAATTTGCCCGTTAGGAAATGAAGAACTATCTCTAAGTATATCTACATCATAGCCAGTTCTGCGTTCAATACTAGTACTATCTGTAAATCTAGCATTTATTAGAGAAGTAAGTGCTTGAGTATCATCATTAGTTCGTAAATCAAGACCTTTTTTACCTATATCTATAGGTACAACTTGTGTAATTTGACCATCATAATCTGAATTGGAACTCTTTTGCATTTATGCAGTCCAAGTATAACTTAATCCGCCAATTTGTTCACCAGTACCAAATCCAGATGCGCCATCTCCAGTTACCTCAATATACCATCGTTCTCTAACTGCAACTGCTGTAGGAGAACCAATAGATATAGTAACATCATATGTTCCTGCTCCAGTTGGTGTACTAGAGGTTTGTATAGTGGTTATAGCTCCGGTTAAACTATTTCTTTTCTTTAAAGCTACAGTAATTGTAGTAACACCAGTTGGTTTAACAACTCTAGCAAGTACTGTCGTAATTTTATCACCTACAGCTACGTCCAGTGGTTCAGAGTGCCACATCCATACAGCAGCAGTTGAAGTTATAAGATCAAACGTATTTATATTAGCTGTAGTAACACCAGGTCCAAGTGTAAATGGTACTTCTTTAGTAAATGAACCGTGATTAGGCCCAATATAACCGCCATTAAGTGTAACTAATCCATTAAATGTAGTTGCAGCTGTAATAGCAACAGTACTACCATCCACAATTGCAGTTGCAGCAGAATCATATGCAACTAAACCAACACCAGATGTAGGTAACGATTTAAAGTTAACAACTTTATTAGCTACAAGAGATGCGTCGACACCTAATGTAACTGTTGCCGATGTACCTTCAAGAATAACTTTTCTAACATCAACATCGACTATAGTTGACCCACCAGCACCAAAAAATATATACTTAGATCCTGCACTATTGTATGATAAAAGTGCAGATACAGCTATATAGTCACCACCAATACCACCATTAACTGCTACGTTTAATTGTCCACCATTAGTAATTTGAATGGTACCGGTACTATCTACAACAAACCATTCACCATTGTTATAGTAAATAGCTCCTGGAATAGTACCTCCCGGAGTACCACCACCAAATGTAATATAGCCAACATTGGTGGCAGCATTTCCATTGAAGGGCAGGGCAGTATTAATGTTTATTTCACTAGGAAGAACGGGAGCAGCTAAATCAGCATCAATTGCTGTTAGCGCCTGAGCGGTTTTAGTAACAACTTGAGTTTGTGTATCTGAGAGACTAGGTATGGGAAGATTTAATTCAATGCCAGGCATTTAGAACACCCAAAGAAAATAGGTACCAGCAACGGTAGCTCTAAGGTTAAGTACTGTTTTATCTGTTTCAGTTGCAGCAATAGGAGTTTCAATTAATCCCGCTCCTGTATGTCCCCTATAAATAAAAAACCCGGTCGGAGTAGATCCAAGACCGGTAACCACTCTCTTAACAACACTACCAGCAACATCGGCAGCAGAGAATGTAATACTTACCTCAATACCTGAAAGTATCTTTATATCTTTCATTGAGGAAAGGAATGTACGTATTTCTTTCAAATAAAGACCTGTAGGACCATCTATAGTCCTAGTCTTTGGAAGTGCGGGCAGTGTCATTACGGATAATACCAAGCAGCAGGAGTATATGGCCACGTTAAACTATTAGCAAATAATTTCTGTTTAGCGTATGGTCGAATAATTCTAACCTTTGGTCCATCTCCCTGAATATTACTAAATGAATCCATTTTAATACTAGCTTCTGCGTCGATTATTAATCGTTCAATAGCCTGAGATGATGCACCTTCGCTAGCTAGTGCTTTTCTAGCTAATCTAAGAGCTACATAGTCTTCATATCCTTCAGGCAGAATAACAAATTTATCAAGAGCATCCAACTCAGGAAATCTAATATATTTTACCTGATAACCACTTGCTGTATCGGGAGGATGAAGAGTAACAGTAAATGTAGGATTTCCACCACCATCAGGAAATACATCAGTTGCACCAGTCCATGTAACAGCGGTATTATTTGGTACAGTAATAGCATCGTCCCAGTACGGCTGTCGACCATACTCAGACATTGCTGGTGAAATTAATCTAACTTGATTTCCTATAACTTGCGCCACTCCCATTATAGCGAGTGGAGTAGCTGGAAATGTAAAACTAGGACCAGTAAAAATACCCGTAATTGGTAAAAAAGATAGTACTGATTCTCTAACCCACTTCCTGTATATATTAGCAAATTCAGATTTAGCTAAGGATAACCAATCAGCTGGTTCTTTCCAGCCGTCAGTTGCCTTGTGATTATCGTCCACATATATTCGTGCACGATCAACAATATTTTGTATGGTGTAAGCCATTAGTCGATGCTCTTGGAGTCCAACCAAGTTATATTAGGAAAAGCACCGAGTATTTAGTTGTTAAGCAGGATCTTGCCCCGCATCACTAATAGTACCAGTAAATTCAATTACGACCCTATCGTTGGCTGCAGGGTCAGCAACAGCCGGCTGCACATAAGAAGCACCAACAGGTAACTGTAAAAGTTGAATTTGGAAAGAGCGAGTTGAGGCATTCCAGGAATCCTTAACAATCCAACCCTGTAAGAATACTGTGGGAACACCAGCAGCATGCTCAACCTGCACCCAACCAGTTAATTCAATCTGTGGTGCAGGACATTTGGTTGAAAGAGTGATGGTAAATAATCCAGCAGAGTTTCTAACTATGGAACCACCTGGATTAGCGAAAACTCCCGACCGACCATCTCTAATTCTGTCGAAAGTTGTAGTATTAACAAATCGGAAAGACACACGATGCGTAATAACCTTGGCACCGTACTGTAACGTTGGCTGAAGAACAGGCATAAATAACTCCCTATTATGCAGTCAAGAAAGTACTATTACTAATTGGATTATTACACAGGAGCACAGTCCAAAGACGGAATCTCATCTCGATACCATCGCCGTTCAGGTTGTTACCAGTTGGCGAACCAGGAGCAAGACGAAGGAAAACATTACCATCGTCGTTAATGACGTGTGGCAGATTTCCAAGAGTGTAAAGAACCCAAGAAGTCCAGTCCAGAATATATCCACGACCGTCCCTCATCTGAGGAATCATAATCGCAGTAACGGGACCGTACGGAGTATTGACGACAAGGCCATCAACACCGAATCGCTGCATTGCCGTTGGGTCTCGAACAATCTGACCCTGAGGCTCTAACGACAGAGTAAGCCAATCATTAGTGGAAAGGCAAACACAGTAATTAGCTGCAGCTCTATTAACAAATCGACCCATCTTCGAGAATGCTCTCTGAATGGTTTCATTAATAGAACCCTCGAACGGGAATCGCCAGCCGGAAATGGCAGGATCACCAGAACGAGTCACACCATAAAGTGTATCAGCCGGGTCAGCAGCTGGAATGAACTGAGGAATACCTGGCATGTACTGCGCAACACCACCCGCAGTATCTTTAGTACCCTGAACAAATGCAAAATCGTTAGCAGCAACGTCACCACCAGCACCGCTAGTTCTCGTAAGAGTAACTTGACCAGTAACTGGATTGAGAGAAGTCACAACATAAATATCGACTCTATTAGCGCCAGCACCCGTTCTACTGGCGTTAAACACAACTGGCATACCGCGAAGGAAGTTGTACACATCCGACGCAACAGTCAGTGTAATAACACGAACAGCAGCAGAACCACCGAGCACACTGATTTGACCTAAATCACCAAAACCATCCTGCCAAACGTTACGCTCAATTGTATCGAGCATTCCATTAGCAACACCATCAGCCTCGGTGGATTTAAGGTCAATAATGGTACCAGTATCATTCTGCTTTAACAGTAACCCATCGAATGTTAATCGACCGTACTGCGCAAAAGGAGTACCAACGAGCCAACGGAAAGTCTGGCTAACGTTGTACACCGACATACCAGTAGTAAAATCAGTAGAACCAGAGTACGCATCTGCGACCCTAATGGTCTCGTAGAATGCGGAACCCATGGTGAGGCGCTTTGCATCGCGCCTGAGACGAGCAAGAGTAACGCGGTTTTTCTTATACTCCGCATCACGATTAGCTAAATTAAATCGCTGAACAAAATAGTCGCCAAGTGCGGCAACTGTAGCAGTAGCACCCATTAATACATAAACATCCTATTAGGAGAGATTTTCATATTTCTTTAACACTGCATTCTTGATTTTCTCGTGTAACTCTTCAGTCATTACACCAGATGAATCAGGTATGAGTGGTGGAACTTCAGCACCCGCAGTTCCTTGATTAGCCGATTTGAATTCTGGCTTAGTTTCAGTAATGGTGCTGGTCTGGTTTTCCCCCTTGGACTTATCATCCTTATTCTCGCTGGATGGGGGAGTGGGCTTAAATCCAAATACCTTTGCGTACGGAGCCATCTTTTGCTCAATAAGCTCAAAAGTCTTGGAAGGATCAGCAATTTTGCCCAAGGATTTAATTTCCGAATCCAGAATATTCGGATCTGCCTTAATTGCTGCTGCTAGTGTGGGATACTTACTTGCGTCCACGTTTTCTTTCTTCACGCTGGCAACCATCTCACGATGACTATCTTTCTCGACAATACCCTTAACAGTCTCGGCTAAAGACGTAACGAGTTGCTCGAGATGAGAGGTTGCGGCAATCTGCGGCCCCATCTGCACCATTGCAGCCAATTGTGGGGGACAATCTTTTCCCATTGCATTTGCCACGAAATGTCGTGATAAATGATCAATATCAAGTCCCTGCTCCCTAAAATAATTAATAGGATCAAGAGTAGCTCTGCGCGTATCAAACACAGTTCCAGTGGGTTTACGTTTACTTGAGAGCTCAGCTTCGAGAGCAGCGACACGTTCCAGTAATTTAGTTTCAGTATCAGACATAGTTATTAACTCACAGTATTAAATGTTAGCTTATTGTACAACTCCCTGAAGACCCTCATTAGGGTCAAATCCAGGGGCGGGCATCTGCTGTTGCATAGCCATAATTGCGGATTTTTGAGTATTAATTGCTTCAAGTATCCATTTTTCATGAAGTGCAATAGCTTCAGGATGAACACCAGTTTTAAATCGTTTTAATCTTTTTAAATTAGCAACAACTTCAGGAATACCCCAAGTAAAGTCCGTATACTCAGCAGGAGACTCATACTCACCAGCCTCCATCAATTCCATGTATCGCTTAATATCGTCCTTACCAGCCATTTCCTGTTCATCAATTCTCTCTAGATCAGGATTTCCAATCATAGCAACATCATCGTTAGGCTTTATTTTACCTTGCGCTTGCCATGCCGCGAGAGTTTCTCTACGTGCAGCCGGCGATTGAGAGGAGAGAGGAACAGCCTCAAGAGTCCAAGTGTACTGTTCCTTTTGAACTTCTTTAATATCGTTCCAAGATATCATCTCAGCAGACGATTTCTCTCCACCCATATAAGATACCTGGAATTTACTAGACTTACTACCAGCCCTACCTAATACATCTATAAACCTATGAGCAATTTGTAATCGAAACTGCTCATAACGGGTCCATAGTCGTAAGTGCCGCGCATCTTCCATATTTTTGAATTCTCGCACTCCAGCGGATGAATCCAGTCTAACTTGCTGGGGAAGATCGGCATTAGCAGACATCTCAGAGAGTCCAAAGTACGAGTAAGCCGCTGCTCTATTTCTTTCACGCTCTTGGTAGAGGTCATTGAGGTTTGTGGGCCATTGGAAAGGCTTAGGCTCTGTACCTGTGTATCCGAGTATACGTCCAAATTCATTATCCCATTGATTTATGTCGATGCCTGAATTAGCGTGTGCAATAATACGAGGACGAGAACAAATATCCTGTACATTCTTAATTGCATCATTCAACTCATTTTGAGTAACTTGATAAGGGATGCATTCTTCGACACCAGAAGATGAAAAGAATCCACTCCCGGGATCTGCCCAGTGAAGGAAAACAATTGGTATCCAATCTTCTTTCCAAGCTTCATCTGCAAGTATTTCATTACAACAAACTGCTGTGTGCCTACCACCTTTACCCTTAGCATCAGGTCTACGATAAGCCTCAACAAAAATTACCCAATCTGGAGCGACCTCTCTATATTCAACATAATTACGATCTTGTTCACCACCTTTAAAATCAGGATACATTGCTTCAACAGCAACCCTTGGCATAGCCATTCTTTTACGAACGGTGCGAGGAGGTGAGCGATTGGTACATTCTCTATTGTCAATAATTATATTATCAAAGAAAATAGGCTCAACCGAGAGTGTATCATTTTGGTAAATAACCTCGGCGGCACCAATTGAACTAACATATGCATCGAGAAAAGCCTGAACGGATGCGTTTTCCGACGAAGTCTGAATCCAAGTAGCAGCAATAAACTTCTGTAATTTCTCTACAGCTCTCTTTGCAGTATATGATTCACCGTGAGGTACAGGACTTGGTATGAGAGGTTGAGAACACGCTTTGGACAACATGCTCTCACCGATAGATTTAACTAAATTCTCTGTCCTAAGATTAGCCGGGAATAATTCCTGATCTGCCGCAAGATTGCCCCATCGGAAAGCCGGCAACTCTCGGTTATAAAACAGAGTGGAGTTCCAGAGATTAAACTCGTGCCAACTCCCTTGACGCTGCTCAATCGCGGCAGTTTCCGTAAGAAGTGCCGCAGCTCTATCTCTACTGTACTCATCCTCTAATACTCCAGTAGGAACTTCCGCGTTCCACCATTTTACAGTTTGCATTAAGCACGATTACCCTCAGCTATTGGACGAGTAAATTTAGGTAGTCTATCACCAAATATTGCACTATAACCTACAGGCCTAATCATATTAGCCTGGTCCTGTAGTTGTTTTAATACTAAGTTATTTTTAGATTCAATATAATCATCGGTGCTACCCTTCGCTTCGAAACCAATAGCATCGGTGGTGGTTTGAGTATCCGCATCTCGTGGGAACTCAATAATTAACTCATCACACTTAAGAAATACTGCCCCAAATTCTTTCATTATTTGAAGTGTCTCTCTAAGTTTTTCGGTATCTAGTTTTTCCATATTTAAGTTCCCACGGCATTTTCATAGATTGAAGTGCCTTAGCAATAGTGGGTGGTAGATGAAATTGACCCATAAGGGCAACATGACGCTTCGGATCTTGAGGTTGAGAACGATATTTACGAAGTTCATCCTCTTCCCATTTCTTTACCCACTCAGGAGTCCCATACTCAAACATTGGAGGCGCATCCGATTCCTTTGAGAAATGATGCATGCTCCCACGGTAAAGATAAAGAAACGCGTCAAACAGGTCCTTTTGACATTTTCTATCGATTTCTAATTTACCGTGCTTAGCAAGATTAGCTTTACTATCCGATTCAAGATTCCACTGAACCGATGATAATTGAGCCTCTAACTTAGTACCTTCAATTATCTTAATCTCGCCGCGGCGCATGGAAGAATTTTGCAACTCAATTCCATCGTACTTTTCTTTCTTAATGGACTTCTCAGCAGGTAAACCATATTTCTGAATTAACATATTCAGAATCATGGATCCACCTTGATTACCGTGGTCCACAAATATCTTTTCGAATTTACCAAACTCACGCTGAGTAGCTACAACTAATTCTCCCACATCATCAGGGAGTAGATGAGGGGCAGAATAGTCGTAAACGTGCCTAAGCTCTTTATAGGTCTGAGAATAAGCTGCAACAACAAGAGCAGTATCCGATTCAAAGCCTAAATCTAGTCCTGCAACCAATCTCCAAGGTCCTCTATCTTCAGGAAGCCCTGTGGGATTAGTTTCCGTACGCGCAGGTATCCAATTCGCCTTACCAGAAGGTTTCTCGAGTAGATATCTACTAACGAGTCCATCGGATGAGAGTGCCCATTTTCCAAGGTATTCTCTGAGCCAAGTAGGTTCATCATCTGCCCATTTCTTATTGCGTTTACGTCGGAGTGCATCGTCCCACTGGTGATCTTTTGCTTTATTATCTTGGAGTGTCCAAGAGTGGAATGACCAAAGATCCCGAGTAGCTCTACCGTAAGGGTCTTTTTTCTTGTAGGGAACAAGATAAGGTTTACCCTCTTCATCCACTGCTTCGGGACATGTAGCTCTATAGAATGGACCAGTAAGAATAGACCCTGGTGTTCCAATCATAAGGATTTTACCCTTACGAGAACTGCGCTGCGGTTCTATTTTATTCTCTAGGAGATCCTCTAAAACTCCAGGAGCAAAAGATTTACACTCGTCAATGATATATAGGTCGGCTTCCATTCCCAGGAACTGTTCAACCTGCTCTGGTTTATCAGTTCCCATAAGGTATCCAATGGAACCGTTACGGTGTGTCCATTTAAGGTCAGTAGAATTGAATTCTAGTCCAACGTCGAATTTTCGATTGAGTGCGTGAATTCCACTTGGCCCACCGTCCCAATATAATTTCTTGAGCTGCTTTAAATTAAGGGAGATGACGAGAGTAATAGCGTACGGTTTACTCTCACCTGTAATAAGCGCTGCACACACCGCACAATAGGTTTTTCCAGAACGACGAGGACAGCAGGCACTACAGTAATAATTATTATCAATGACAACATCAGCTTGAGCTGGATTATTAGCGCGAAGATCTTTAAGAATACCACGAGCAGTATCCTTACATTTCTTTAATAATTCATCGTCCGCAGTGCCTATTAATTTTTCAGCCCTTAGGGACTTTTCAAGTACTGCTGAATCCATTCATCATCGCTGTATTTCATATTTAAACCTATTGCTCTCCACATATAACAAAACAAAGTCCACGTATACTGTGGTATTTGTAATATTGGAAATAGTATAGGATATTCCATTATTTCACACGAGCAGGAATAGGATCCCACTTCCACCAACGTGGTAAGAATCTATAAGATGAATCAGTCTTATGGGTGAATCGAGGATATTTCTTATCTCTATCATCCCACTGACTCATCTGTTCCGCTAACATTTGAGTAGCAATACCAAGTCTACGAAAATCTTTCTTGGTATATATCCAATGAAGAATTCCAGGCTCAGCAATGGAATAACCCATTACTCTGCCCCTATTTTCATTTTCACCAGGAACAAGTGCTACAATAGTCCTACATCCAGGACGACTCATTAGTTGAGTAGCAGTAGCTCTTGCAATCTCTTCCCAATGATTGTTAGGAACAGTTCCAGCATACTTACTTTTACGATAGGAAGAGGACCAGGAATCAAGGATAAACTTTAACTCATCCACATTAGGAGTACTAAATTCTATATTCATACTTATTCTTTTTCTAATTCAGCTAAACTATCCGCTGCAGCTATAGTTTTTACAGCTTTATTGTGACTAGGATTCTTTTTACGCTTCCTAATTAATCGTTGTATAATGCTAGAAAACGTAACGAGATCCTGCGCCTCAATTTTAGCTATAGCAGCCTCAAGCACTTCTTGTGGAGTTAATTTACTTCTCAACTCCTCTGCCACCTTAGTAGCTCTTTGAAGTGCATCAATTGATCGTACCAATGTGGCAGATAAATCTAATAATCGCTCTATATCTTCACAGGTGACTTTCTTGTCACCCATATAGCGCTCATTACCATTTTTATCAACACCAATCATTTCCTCACGGATACGATCTTGTGCCAATCCAACCATAGATAATTGTCGTCCAACGAGGGTTTCAATATCCTCGTGACGATAATCCATCTTGGGTGGTGTAACGTAATTAGACCAGGAAGGCAACTTACTGAGCGGCGTCAGTTTATGTCCATTCCTGGTACCTGGTGGACGTCCACGCCTCTTAACTTTAGAGGGTTCATCATCCAATAAATTTTCACTCATAAGAAGACTATGATGGACTTGAACCATCAACCAATTCCTTAACAGGGAACCGCTCTACCTTAGAGCTAATAGTCCTTGGTGGCCTGGCTGTCCAAAATAAAGGGCACCCTGTAGCTCGGCTCAAGCAGTCATGCTATACATTCAGCAAGGCACCAGTTTATTATCCAGGATAGTGCTAGGTAACCTGTTCAATTAATATATTACTGCGGTTTGCCATGGGCCGCATCTCCTAAATAATTAGGTGTTTTGATTCTGTAAACTAAGTAATTATTTAATTAGAGCCGCAAACTGGACTTGAACCAGTAGCTTTCCTCTTTATATCGAGGTGTCTCTACGTTGGACTATTGCAGCAGCTTCCCGTACGTCTACAGGATTTGTATGAACCGGCTAATGTATCATACTACATTTTGTCTAGATAGTAGGATTCGAACCTACGACCCGATGCCTCCAAAGCACCTACTCTTACTCACTGAGCTATATCTAGAAATTCTATGACAGTGCGCCTCATACCCTAAGAAGAGGGTAGGGGTACTTTTCACCCCAGTCATTCGGAACATTACTCTTGCGTCCTGCTATTACCTAGGAGTTCCTTTTTTTTTTTAATAAAAGTAGCGTGGTCTTTGCCGGGTTATTGTACCACACCTATCGCCGCTATAATATTTCTATCTCACCGCACGATCACTTTATTAATAAAGAAGTACCGATTAATCATTTCGCCGTCGACAGCTAATGAATCCCGAGAGAGCTTGACTTGTCCCATAAAGGAGCAGAGGCCGGTCGGTGTTAAATTGTCGGGCGCTGTTACCAATGCAGCTATATAAATACATCAGGTTTAACCTAATATGGCTTGCGTCTCACGATAGCAAGTATATTTATAATTGGATTTGAACCAACATAACTCCCAGTAGTAGCGGACGGAGGAATCGAACCTCCTATTGGTTGACATGGGAAATGAACCCACCGAGCGCACCAGCTGCTCTAATCCGCAATAGTTACTTTTTAAATAATCAGAGAAGTATAACTCTTTAGTTAAATAGAGAAAAGTTATTTAATCCTAATCTCTATCTTATTGAACCGGCGAATTGGGTACAGACCAAAATATACTTATCACCCCGTACATTTAGATCGTAGAGCAACTGTACAGTAAACTCAGACTAACCCGTAAGTGGAATATCTTTATCTGTAGCTAGCTCCCAATTCTTAATATATTTACACTACTGTACCCCTATGACATTGGTGTAAATTATCGTAACGCTTCACTTCGTTACGCGGGAAGCTAGGTAGAAACATGACCTCCTTTATTTAGTATAGCTTTAATCAACCACGGCTATTTAAAGGAAGCAACCCTAACTACTATAAATCAATGTAGAGAATTATTTTGTACACCTCAGCCGAAGCGCACATTTCTTTTCTTTCTACCAAGCCTCTTAGCAAGATGGGATGGAACATTTCCATTTCCTGTTTAGTCCCATCGCGCAGTCTTTGTCGGGAGTTACGTAACTCAACCGAGCTGACGCGTGACGGATAAGTGGAAAAGCTGTTTAACCACCGTCACTTGTCTTACTTAACTGTTGTTTGAACCGCTGAATCGACCAACTGAACAAGATAATATTAGCACACCGCGTGCCAGAAGTCAAGTTAAATTTGCATTGATCTTGCAAGAATCGTTGACCCGGTGCGTTACCTACATGTGAGATAAATAAAATCCATGGGTAAAATAATTGACTCAGGAAGATTTAATTGTGCCAAGTAATTAAATTGACTGGTTTGAAAATACACTGGAAGGTAATACTAATTCTACCAAGATTAGTAGTAGAGGAAAGCTCCTCGATTAATTATTGTAAAAAATTATTTCAAAAATATTAGCCGGATATGAGACTGCCCTACGGCCCCACAGAAAATATCACCCGGGGAAACCGGTGTAATTCCTCATGATTTCAACTGAGTACAATATTACCCAGTGTAATTTTACAGTACGACATATTTGTCATGCTGTAATTGTGCACCATGACATTGGTGTCATACTAGAATTGTGCACTATGACATTATTGTCGTGGTGTAATTGTACAGGAGATGGAAAAATAGTACGCGCACTGTAATTTCATTGTACCTGAAATATTACACATACCCAGTGTCCACGTGCACACCGTGGCATCTGCGCACAGTTGGATGATGAGAAATATTCCTCAGCAATTGCAATTAGTTGCACCGTCATTTGTAGTCGACCACACACTAGCCGTGCCCAGACGCGCACTTGGAGAATACTGTAATTCTACACACTCGTGATTTCAACTACTTACGTTGTCCTAGAGCTGGCACTAGGGATGCACTACACCTCTTCGTCGGAGATGAACCAGGGAGGATGAAAATGGGCAAGAAAGTTACGTCACTCATGGATACACAATTTCAATTGGACCATCGTGCAGCATTTTCACAACAGTGCACTGAATTATCAGTAGGTGATGTAGTTTTCATGATTGACCACTACTGGCCTGGCATCATTGTTGCTGATGTTACTGGTCAATGCACCACATGGAAGGTGGAGACT
>Ga0207662_10000078_pt1 | contig 44345 bp, 40 predicted proteins | sample KBSS33LmetaG_FD_184338 | JGI IMG/M metagenome (GOLD analysis project Ga0207662, IMG submission 184338) | Switchgrass rhizosphere microbial communities from Kellogg Biological Station, Michigan, USA - KBS S3-3L metaG (SPAdes) (version 2) | ecosystem: Host-associated > Plants > Roots >... | reverse complement strand
CGGGCACGGCGCCCTGGTGGAGGATCGGCTGCCAGGTGCCGCCGAACGTGTACGCGGTCGTGATGACCTCGTCGCCGGGCTCGATCCCGATCGCGTAGAGCGCCGAATGGATCGCCGCCGTCCCTGAGTTGAACAGCAGGCAGGCATCACGACCGACGAAGGCCGCCCATTCGTTCTCGAGGGCCGTCATCTCGGGAGCACCGACGCCGCCGAGGACCCCTCGTTCGAGCACGGCAGCCACCGCCGCACGGTCCTCAGGACGGATGTCCGGCCAGCGCCGCTTCAGCCCTTCCGGGACGCGATCAACCTCGGGAGAGCCCATCTGACAGGCCCCTTCGCGATACGGCTCGACGGTCGATCGATCGTACCGTACGGCGACAGCCGGAACGGGCCGGTCCTACCGGGCGGACCCCTGCCCGAATGGCAGACGGGGGTCGATGCCCTGGTCACCCCAGGTCTCGCGAACCCATGTGTGTGACGGGTCATCGGGCGCGCGCCAGGCACGCTCGCCCGGGCCGGCCATCACGTTCAGGTAATAGAGGTCGTACCCGGGCGCGGCCATCGCCGGCCCGTGCCAGCCGTGAGGCACGAGGACCGTGTCACCCGTGGCCACCGTCGTGAGGAGGTCGATCGGGCGGTCAGCGGTCCCGTAGATGTGCTGATACGCGAGACCCGGGCCGGCGGGTCCGTCCGTGACGATGTAGTGGTAGATCTCCTCGAGCTCCGTCTCGCTGTCGCGCACCTCGTCGTGCTTGTGCGGCGGATACGAGCCCCAGTTGCCGCCGGGCGTGAGCACCTCGACCGCGATGAGGCGATCGGCCTCGAACTTGAGAGCCGAGGCGAAGTTGCGGACCTCGCGCGAGCATGCCCCCGCGCCGCGCAGCTCCACGGCGACATCCGTAGCCGGCACGTAGCGCGCGGGGAAGCGCGCCTCCGCTCGCGCCGCTGCTACGGCGAAACGGCCACCGCCGGCGCTCGAAACCTCGACGCCACAGCCGGGCGGGACATAAACGAAGTCGCTCGGCCCGGCCCACACGCTCTCACGACCTTCGAGGTGGTACATCTGCCCATCCACGGTCACGTCGAAGGCTCCCGCGAGCGGCAGCACGACTATTTCGTCGCCGGCGGTCTCGAACGCCAGACCAGCGCCCGACGCGAGTGTCGCGGCGCGCATCCCGCTGACCTGCCAACCGGCGGCCTCCGGCGTAAGGACGACGGACCAGCCGCCGTCGGCGAGCGATCCGGCCGGTCGGTACAGCGAGGAACCGGCGGCGGTCACGCCGGCTTGAGGTCGGGGTTCGGGACCAGTGCGTCGGCGACCTGGTGGAGCAGCTCGTGGTAGGAGCCGATGAAGGCGCGCAGCGTCCTCGCGCTCGGCCCGAACGTGTCGAACTCGTCCGGTGAGATCCCCTCCGGCTCCATGGCCCGGACGAAGTCCGGGAAATGGCGGCTGAGGTCATCGACGATGCGTGGATCGACCGGGTCGTCCATCCGGGGCCGGACCTCGACGTCCGAGGCGTTGAACCGCCGCTGCCAGCTCGACGGGATCGTGATGATCACGTCCCCGCCGATCAGCTCCGACCAGTGGAGGTGGTGTCGGATCGCAGCACCCAGCGGGCGGGCCCGGAGCCCGCGACGCTCGAATTCCTCGACGGTCCGCTTGAACACCGCGACACCGGACCAGGGCAGCGCAGTCGGGTCGGCGATGATCGCGTCGCGCTCCGTCTGGAGGCGGAGCCAGTCCTCGAGCCGGCCCATCATCACGGTGATCACGGGGCCCATGTCGTCGACCCGCAGACCCTCGGCCTCGCGGCGCTTCAAGCCGCGCTCGACCGCCTCACCGGCCGCCACGGCCTGCGGGACCGAGAACGACACCGTGGCGTTGACGTTGACGCCGCGGTACGTCGCCTCCTCCATGACGCGCACGCCGACCGCGGTCGTCGGGAACTTGACGATGATGTTCGGGGCAAGGCCCGCGAAGTGTTCGCCCTGGGCGAGCATCCGGTCGAACGAGCGGAAGAGGGTCGGGTCGGTCTGCATCGAGAGCCGGCCCTGGCGTCCGCCCGTCGCTTCGAAGGCCGGAAGCAAGAGCGGCGCGGCGCGGAGCGACATCTCCTCGACGATCGCCCAGGCGAGGTCGATCTCGGTCGCATCCGCTCGCTCGTTCGCGAGCGCTTTGACGCGGTCGCGCCAGTAACCCGGTTCCGCCTTCCAGACGTCGTGCACGATGGTCGGGTTCGCGGTCGCTCCGACGGCTCCATAGGAGATCGCGTACTCCAGCTCCGACACCGAACAGGAGTCGTTCCAGATGTCGGTCGCGGTGGTGGAGATCGTCCGACCGAGGGGCGAGTCGGCCAGCGGCAGCGTCGTCGAGGCGTTGATCGTCTGCGTCGCGCTTCCCACCGAGGAACCTCCCGCTCACCGCATTGACACTGGTCCGTGGCCGAGATACCGTCCGAACCCGGTCTCAGCGTAATCGATTACGCGCGACCGCTAGGAGGGGACGTTGCCCGACGCGCCCGCGGTCGTCCACGATACGCCACCGCGCCGGGATACCATCGCCGCAGCGCGCGTCCTGGAGGGGGTTGGTCGAGGAGGGTCGATGGCCGTCACCGTCGATGACGACGCGCGCGAGCATCTGCGCGGCGATCACGATGCCCTCCCCGACGCGTCGATCGGGACGGTGCCCATCCTCTGGTACAACGCCGATGACGGGGTCGGTTGGGATGCCGCCACGATCCTAGATGAGATCGCCCGGCTCGGTTTCGAGGGGACGCAGCTTGGTCACGATTTCCCGCGCGGCCACGCGCTCCGCGACGAGCTGACCGGCCGGAACCTGCGCCTGGCCGAGGTCTATGCGGCTCTTCCGTCCACGGTCGATGGCCCGAACGACGACGCCCTTGACGTCGCCCGTGCCTGCCTTCGCGAACTCCACGACGCCCGCGGGGACGTGCTGTGCGTCGCGGTCGACGGCTCATCGGACCGGGATCTGGCTGGAGGCCGTGCCGGTCGGCCGGGGACACCGGCGTTCACCGACGCAGCCTGGGACGTGCTCGCCGACGTGCTTCACACCATCGCCGACGAGGCCGGGGCGCTCGGCCACCCGACGGTGTTCCATCCGCATGCCGGCACCTACGTCGAGACACCGGCCGAGATCGAGCGACTGCTCACGACGACCGATCCCGAACGCGTCGGCGTGTGTCTCGACACCGGCCATCACATCGTCGGCGGCGCCGATCCTGTCGCCGACCTGCGACGGCTCGGCGAGCGGGTCCGTCACGTCCACCTCAAGGACGTCGACCGGTCGGTGCTCGAGGGACTCCGGGCGGGTCGCTACGCCAAGCTCGAGGAGGCCGTCCGCGACGGCCTGTTCACCGAGCTCGGTGCCGGCGTGCTCGATCTCGACGGCTCCCTGGAGATCCTCGACGGGCGTGGCTATGACGGTTGGCTGATGGTCGAGCAGGACCGGAGCGTCGGTCCACCGTCAGAAGCGGCGGCGATCGGACGGCGCGTGCTGGCTGCCGCGCTGCGCCGGCTGGGTGGCGACGGCGTATCCCGCGGGCGGGCGATGAGGACCGTGGCGTGAGGATCGCGCTCATGGGTGCGGGGCGCATCGGCAAGCTGCATGCGCGCCTGCTTCGGCAGACCGAGGGCGTCGATTCGGTCGTGATCGCCGATGTGAACGCCGAGCTGGCCGCGACCGTCGCGCGTGACGCAGGCATCGATGCGGCAGCCTCGATCGATGCCGCGTTCGACGGGGCGGATGCGGTGGTCATCGCCGCCACCACGACGGCCCATCCCGGCCTGATCCGACAGGGCATCCAGCGAGGTCTGCCCACGTTCTGCGAGAAGCCGCTGGCGGCCGACCTCGAGGAGACGATCGCGATCGCCGCCGAGATCGATGCATCCGGCATCCCGTTCCAGCTCGGGTTCCAGCGCCGGTTCGACGCGGGGTATGCCGAGGCGCACCGCCTCATCCAGAGTGGCGCGCTGGGCACGCTCTACAACATCCGGCTGGCGGGCCACGATCCGGCCCCGCCACACGAGGCGTACATCGCCCAGTCGGGCGGCCTGTTCCGGGATTTCTCGGTCCACGACTTCGATGTCCTGCGGTTCATGACCGGCTGCGAGGTCGAGGAGGTCTACGCCGATGGCGCCGTGCGTGGCTTCCCGGTGTTCGAGAAGTACGACGACGTCGACACCGCGGTCGTCGCGATGCGGCTGACCGATGGCCCATTCACGGTGATGACCGTGGCGCGCCACGACCCTCTCGGCTACGACATCCGGGCCGAGATCTTCGGGTCCAAGGACAGCATCGCGGTCGGGCTCGGCCCGCACACGCCCATCCGCTCGGTCGAGCCAGGTGTGCCTGCGCCGGCCGGTCCCCTCTGGCCCGACTTCCTCGTTCGATTCGAACCGGCCTATGCGGCCGAGTTCGCAGGCTTCGTCGCGTTGGCGCGCGGCGACATCCCAAGCCCTTGTACGGCCCAGGACGGCGTTGCGGCTTTGCGCATCGCCGAGGCGGCCACTCGCTCGCTCCACGAACACCGCCCGGTGCGGCTCGCGGAGGTCCCCGGCTGAGGGGAGGGCTCCGCCCTACCCCTCGAGACGTCGGGACGAAAGGAGGTGTCCATGGCGGCCAGCGTGGCCGCGAAGGCAGATCCATCCCCTCGGCTCCGCCACACGGGTGGATGACATCGGGGCCGCGGCACTCGTCGCGGCAAGCGAACAACGGAGGAGAAGGAACGGAATGACTGTGAGGAGCAAGGTCCTCGTCGCGCTCGCCGGCGCGGCCATCGTCGTCGCCGCGTGTCAGACCGGCACGCCGTCCGGGTCGGGTTCGACCGGAAGCGGGTCGGGGCCTGACGGCGCGCTCGTCAAGCGCAGCGACATCAAGATCGAGATCGTCACCCACGGCCAGGCGCAGGACGGCTTCTGGGGCGTCGTCCGCAACGGCGTCAAGGCCGCTGCATCGCAGATGGGCGTGACGGCGAACTACAGCGCTCCGGGCGCCGAGAGCGACATGCCAGGCATGGTCTCGCTGATCGACGCCGCGGTCGCCAAGAAGCCGACCGGTCTGGTCGTGTCGATCCCCAACCCGGACGCGCTGGGTCCGGCCATCAAGAAGGCCGTCGATGCGGGCATCCCGGTCGTCTCGATGAACTCGGGCTCTGACGTGTTCAAGAGCCTCGGCGTCCTCGTACATGTCGGCCAGACCGAGTACGAGGCGGGCCTTGGCGCTGGCCAGCGGTTCAAGGACGCGGGTGTCAAGAACGCCGTGTGCTTCAACCAGGAAGTCGGCAACCAGGCGCTGACGCTGCGCTGCAACGGCTTCTTCATGGGCCTCACGGGCAAGGAAGACGGCAAGGTCCTGCAGGGCAGCATCTCTGACCCGGCCGGCATGCAGGCGACGATCGCGTCGGCCATCCAGACCGACCCGACGATCGACGGCATCCTGACCCTCGGCCCGTCGGTCGCCAAGCCGGCGCTCGACGCCGTCACGGCATCCGGCAAGCAGATCCACCTCGCGACCTTCGACCTCAGCGCTGACGTGCTGACGGCCATCAAGGACGGGAAGATGGACTTCGCTATCGATCAGCAGCAGTTCCTCCAGGGCTACCTGCCGATCGTGATCCTCACGAACTACGCCGAGACGAAGAACCTCCCGACCGGTAACGGCGAGGGGCTCATCATGACCGGCCCCGGTTTCGTGACCCAGAAGGACGCGGCCGATGTCATCGCGCTCGCGGCCAAGGGTCTCCGCTAACCCGTAGCTCACGCCGGCATCGCCGGCGTACTGGGGGGGTCGGCGCCCGCCGGCCCCTCACCACCCCTCGGAGGAGACGGATGGCGAGCACAACGACCGCGGCCCCGACGGCACCCGGTTCCGGCCGACTCCGGCAGATCTCGCTCACGCAGCGCGTCCTTGCCCGCCCCGCGGCCGGCGCGCTGATCATCGTCATCTTCGTCTGGGTCGTCTTCCTCGTGCTCTCCCTGGCACGGGGCAACACCGCGTTCCTCAGCCTGGCCGGCACACTCAACTATCTCGACGTGGCCGCCCAGATCGGCGTCATCGCGACGTCCGTCGCGCTGCTCATGATCGCGGGCGAGTTCGATCTCTCGATCGGGTCGATGGTCGGGTTCGCCGGGATCATGATGGCGATCGGCGTGACGATCTGGGGCCTGCCCGTCTGGCTCTCGATCATCCTGGCGATGATCCTCACCACATTCCTCGGCGTGATCAATGGGTTCATCGTGGTCCGCACGGGCCTGCCGTCGTTCATCGTCACGCTGGCGACGCTGTTCATCATCCGGGGCTTCTCGTCGGTGCTGACGTCGACCGTCAGTCCGATCACCTACATCCCGATCGACCCGACCCTGCTCAAGACCGATCCGCTCGCCCAGATCTTCGGCTTCAGCGCCACGATCACGAATGCGGACGGCAGCACGACGAGCGTCCAGGTCTCGATCCTGTTCTGGATCGTCATCGCCATCGTCGGCGTCTATCTGCTGGGGCGAACGCGCTTCGGTAACTGGATCGCGGGCGTCGGCGGCTCCTCCGCGGCAGCCCGCAACCTCGGCGTCCCCGTCGCGCGGGTCAAGATCGCGTTGTTCGCGTTGACGGCGCTATCCGCGGCGATCCTTGCCGCGATCCAGACCACCCGGTTCACCTCCGCGGACATCCTGCGCGGCACCGGGTACGAGCTCGACGCGATCACCACCGCCGTCATCGGCGGATCGCTGTTGACCGGCGGCTATGGATCCGTGGCCGGCACGGCGCTCGGGGCGCTCGCACTCGGGATGGCCCGCCAGGGCATCGTGTTCGCCGATATCAACGCCGACTGGTACAAGATCGCGATCGGCACGCTGCTGCTCGTCGCGGTCGTGCTGAACGGCTGGATCCGGCGCCGGTTCGCCGGGCTGAGCTAGGAGGGCCGACCCGTGGATGCCACACCCATGACCGACGCCCTCATGGACAAGAAGCCGTCCGCGACGGCTGGCGACGCGCCGCCACTGCTCGAGGCACGCGACGTCTCGAAGTATTTCGGGGCGGTCGTCGCGCTCGAGGGGGTCTCGCTTACTGTGCGGCCGGGTCGCGTGACCTGCCTGCTCGGCGACAACGGCGCCGGCAAGTCGACGCTGATCAAGACGCTGTCCGGCGTCCATCGCCCGGATGAGGGCACGCTCGCGGTCGACGGGCAGCCCGTCGAGTTCAATTCGCCGCGCGACGCGCTCGACGCCGGCATCGCGACCGTCTACCAGGACCTGTCGGTGATGCCGCTGATGAGCATCACCCGCAACTTCTTCCTCGGCAACGAACCGACCGTCGGGGCGGGCCCGTTCAAGCGGTTCGACCTCAAGAAGTCGGCCGGGATCGCCAGGGAGGAGATGAAGCGCATCGGCATCGACGTGCGCGACACCGACCAGGCGGTGGGCACGCTGTCGGGCGGCGAGCGCCAGACGCTGGCCATCGCCCGTGCCGAGTACTTCGGGGCGCGCGTGTTGATCCTCGACGAGCCGACGTCGGCCCTCGGCGTGAAGCAGTCGGCGATCGTGCTGCGCCACATCATCGCTGCGCGCAATCGCGGTCTTGGGGTGATCTTCATCACCCACAACGTGTCGCACGCGCTGCCGATCGGTGACACGTTCACGATCCTGTCGCGCGGGCGCACGGGCGGCCAGTTCAACCGTGGCGACGTGGACGAAGCCCAGCTGCACAGCCAGATGGGCGGTGGCGACGAGCTGCACGAGCTGACCCGGGAGCTGGAGGCTCTGGCCCATACGGGATCGGCGACGACGACGCCGACGGAGCCGCCTGCCGCAGACGCTCCAGGCAGCGCCGTCACCCACTGACACCACCACCACCACCGACTGGCGGCGGCGCCGGATCCGCGCCGATCCGGCGCCGCGGAACGGAAGACGATGACGGCAACCATCGCCGACGTCGCGGTCAAGGCCGGCGTGTCGACGGCGACGGTCAGCCGCGTGCTGGCCGGTGTCGGGCGCGCGCGACCGGAGACGCGGGCGCGCGTCCTCGACGCCGCGCGCACGCTCGACTACCGGCCGTCCGAGATAGCCCGCTCGCTGAAACGACGATCAACCCAGACCTTGGGTCTGATCATCACCGACATCGAGAACCCGTACTTCCCGCAACTCGTCCGCTCGGTCGAGGACGCGTCTCGAGCTGCGGGCTATACCGTCCTGCTCTGCAATGCGGCCGAGGACCCCGTGCGGGAGGCGTCCTACCTCGACCTGCTGGTCGACCGCCGCGTCGATGGGCTGATCATCGCGGCGAGCAGCATCGGTGCCCGTCAGGGCGAGTGGCTGACCGCGCCGCCGATCCCTGTCGTCCTGGTCAACACCGAGGTGCCGGACTCGGGCCTGCCGACCATCACGTCCGACAACGCGGCCGGCGGGCGACTCGCGACCGAGCACCTGCTCGCCCTGGGTCATCGCCTGTTCGGGTATCTCATGCCGCCGCCGCGCAACGTGGATGCCGTGCCCCGGCTGGCCGGCGTCAAGGCAGCGCTCCGTGACGCCGGTCGTCCCGACGACGCCCTGACGGTCGTCGAGGGTGAGGCTCTCGTCGGCGGCGGTGAGTCAGCGGCGATCGACCTGCTTGAACGCGCGCCCGAGACGACCGCGATCCTGGCCTACAACGACCTCATGGCGATCGGCGCACTCCGCGCGCTGCGTCACCGTGGTCGACGTGTGCCGCTGGACGCGAGCGTCGTGGGCTTCGATGACGTGGCCGTGGCCGCATTCGTGGATCCGGCGCTCACGACGATCTCGCAGCGGACCGAGGAGATGGGCCGCTGGGCGGTCGAACGGCTGCTCGGCGATGACGAGGCGGAAGCCACGACCGTGAAACTGCCGGTCGACCTCCAGGTCCGCGATTCGACGGGGCCGGCGCCCGGCTGACGCTGCGGTCAGGCGCGCAAAGCTACTGGCGCGGGTCCTCCACGCCGACCTGGGCCGTCAGGCTCGGGATGACCGCTCGCCGGACACGCTCGCGTGCACGACGGACCAGCACTGCCCGCTGATCCGGCACGCCGGCCAGACCGATGTCCTCCACGGCCAGCGAGCCTGCCGCGGCCGCGAACCGGAGCGCCCTCGCGAGCGACTGCCCGGGAGACGCGGCCACGCTCGGGCGGACCAGGACCGCCAGAAGCGCCGCGAGGAACGTGTCCCCTGCCCCGGTCGGGTCGACCTCGTGCTCTGTCGGCGTCGGCAGGTAGCGCAGGACCTCGACCGGCCCGTCATCGCCGGTCGTCACCAGCAGCCCGCCTTGGCCTCCCTGGGTGACGAGGAGGCGCGCGCCCGGGTGCAGGAATCGCGCGAGGTCGCCCAGGGACGTCTCACGCGCGACGTCGAGATGGCTCAATCCGACGAGATCCGCGCGTTTCAGGATCTCGCGCTGGCTCGGCGCGACCCGCTGGACATCGCCACCGGGGACCATCTCGCGGAGCATGCCCTGCCACGCGACGCCGACCGTCGCGTGCCCGGGAATCACATCGACCCAGCTGTCGGGCACCTCGTTCGCGACCGGTACGAGCGACCACGACCGAGTCTCCATCCACGACGACGGCAGGGGGACGGGTTCGACCGGGACGCCTGCCGCCATCGACACCTGCCGGCGGCCCGTGGGCGTCTCGATGTTGTGGAAGATCGGGCCTTCCGGTAGGTCGACCTTGAGGATGTCGACGCCTGCGTCGCGCATCGCGTCGAGTTCCTCGGCCGTCGACGCCTCTCGGTCGACGCCGACGACGGCCGCGGTCCGAAGACCGAGCCTGGCCGTCGTAAGGGCGGCGTACGTGACGCCGCCGCCCAGCCGCCATCCGCGCGGATCGTCGGGCGCGATGTCGCGCGCGGCCGACCCGATGTGGACGACCTCGACGGCAGGTGACGTCATTCCGATCTCCGGGCGACTGGTTCGTTGGCGCGTGACGGTCCGCCGGGTGGTCCCGGGCGTGCGGCGTATACTGCCGCACCCGACCAGCACCGCGAGGCTCCCTTGTTCTTCTACGAACTCCACGAAGGCGATGACGAGGTCTATTCCGACGTCCTTGTCGCGAGCGAGTCGGAGTGGGAGCCACAGGAATTCTTCGAGCTCGTGCAGCGGGTCCGCCACGACGTCCAGCACGGGTATGAGCAGGACACGCTGATCGAGGCGATCGCGCTCGTGCTCGAGCGCGACTACGAGTTCATCTACGTCAACGACGATCGACTCGCCGCGGCCGTCAACGTGTCGACCCAGGACGACGACAACTTCCTCGCCGATCTCGATGGCGATGACGATGACGACGAGGAGGCCGAGGTGTTCAAGGACGAGTTCCGAACCATCGTCGCCGACTTCGATCCGGACCTCGGCCGGCCGAACTAGGGTCGCGGGCCGGACCGCGTCTCAGCGGCTGAAGAGGATCTCCAGCACGTCGCCGTCCTTGACCCGATAGGTCTTTCCTTCCGAACGTAGCCGGCCCGCCTTCTTCGCCTCGGCCATCGACCCGAGGCTGAGCAGATCCTCGTACGCGACCGTCTCGGCCCGGATGAAGCCCTTCGCCAGGTCCGTGTGGATGGCGCCGGCCGCGTCGACCGCCGTCGACCCATCCGGGATCGGCCACGCCCGGACCTCGTCGGGGCCCGCCGTCAGGAACGACACGAGCCCGAGCAGTCGATACGACAGCTCGATCACGCGGCCCAGGCTCGACTCGGTGATCCCGAGCTCATCCATGAACACGGCCGCCTCGTCGGGTTCGAGCTCGCCGAGCTCCATCTCGATCTTCGCCGATAGCGCATCGACCATCGCGTGCTGGTGCGCGTACGTCGCCGCCACGCCTTCGACCAGCGCCGGTGCGGCACCCAGATCCCCCTCACCGACGTTGAGCAGCACGAGTACGGGCTTCTCGGTCAGGAAGCGGAACCCGCGGATGGCCTTCGCCTCGTCATCGTCGAGACCGAGGTCGCGGATCGGCGTGCCGGCCTCGAGCCCCGCATGGATCCGCTGGACCACGGTCTCTTCCCGCTCGGCGGCCTCGCGCTCAGCCTGCGTCCCGTGACGACCGCTCGTCTTGAGTCGCTCCAACCGACGCTCGGCCATCGCCAGGTCGGCGAGCGTGAACTCGAGGTCGAGCTGCTCGAGATCCCGCACCGGGTCGACCGAGCCCGCCGGGTGGGGGTGGGCCGGGTCCTCGAACGCACGGACGACGTGGAGGAGCGCGTCGGACTCGCGCAACCGCGCGAGATGATCGGCCGGCAACTCCTCCGTCCCGACCCGCCCCTCGGAGGACGCCGGCGGCGCGGGGAGGTCGACGTACGTGACGTCGGCCTGGACGATCTTCTTCGGCTTGAAGATCTCGGCGAGCCGGTCGAGCCGGTCGTCGGGGACCTTGACCACCCCCACGTTCAGGGTCACGCCGCCGTACCCGCCGGTCTCGGCATGACCGCGGGTCAGCGTGTTGAAGACGGTGGTCTTGCCGCTGCCGGCAAGCCCGACGATCGCGATCTGCACGATCAGTACCCGGCGGCCGGGTCAACGACGTTGAGCAGCGGCTCGCCGGTCGCGAACCGCCGCAGATTGTCGCAGAAGAGGTCGACGCTGCGATCGAGCACGCGCCCGCTCGACCAGGCGGTGTGTGGCGTGACGATCACGTTCGGTAGTTCGTAGAACGACGACAGAGCCGGGAGCGGCTCCTCACGGAACGTATCGAGGACCGCGCCGCCCAACGGGCCGTCGCGCAACGCCCGAAGGAGCGCGCGTTCATCGATGAGCCGGCCGCGAGCGACGTTGATCAGCCACGAACCGGGTTTGACCATCGCCAGCGTGTCGGCATTGATCATGTTCTCGGTCTCGGGGGTGAGCGGCGCGGCGAGCACGATGAAATCGGATTCACCCAGCAGCTCCGGGAGCATCTCCGGACCACCGACCCGGTCGAGCATCGCCTCGCCGAACGACAGGTCATCGCCTTCGCGGGACGATTCGACACCGCTCTCGGGGCGCCGTCGGACCGCGATGACGCGACAACCGAATGCCGTTGCGAGCCCACCGACGGCGCGCCCGATCGATCCGAGTCCGACGATGCCGACGGTCACGTCCCGCAGCTCGCTCCCCTCGAGCGGCTGCCACGTCCGTTCCCGCTGCAGCTCGAGGAGCTGCGGCAACCGACGCGAGACGGCCAGGATCATCATCAGGACGTACTCGGCGATCGGGCGGCTGAACACTCCCCGCGCATTGGTCACGATCAGCCCGCGCTCACGCGACGCTGGGGTCAGCGCCCGTTCGACCCCGGAGGTCGCCGAGTGGACCCACGCGAGCCGGGGCGCTCGCGCCAGAAGCCGGTCGAACGCATCGGAGTTGAGCCAGCCACGGAGCATCACCTCGACGTCATCGAGCGGGCCATCGGCGAGGCCCTCGATCGAGACCGTCACGAGGCGCGCTCCCGGTGCGGCCGCGCGGATGCGCTCCAGGTCCCGTGCGCGATAGCGCGCGGAGAGGATCGGGCTGAGGGCGATGGCAGTCGGCGCGCCGCCGGGGCCGCTGCCTGGACCGGCGGTCGTCACTGGACCGGGCGGTCGGTGGGATCGGCGAGCAACGGCGGCGACGCGGGCGCCACCGATGGCGGTGACTCCGTCTCGACGCCATCGAGGACACGTGCGATCCAGCGCGCCGGTGCCTCGATCTCGCCGTCGCGCGGCAGGCTCTCGGGCCCGGCCCACAGCCGCCGGAGGGCATCGGGTCCACGGGCATCGGCGACGGCTCGCACGAACAGCTCGCCCTTCTTGTACTGATCGAGCTTGAGGTCCATGCCGGTCAACCGGAGCATCGCGCGCTCGAACGGAGTACGACGCGTCCGTCGCTCGTCGAACTTGGCGCGGATCCGCTCGACGTCCGGGACGAGCCCGTTCCCCACCTCGTCCATCACGTAGTCGCTGAACCCCTCGAGCAGGCTCATCACCGCCTGTGTCTCACGGAAGAGCGCTTTCTGCTCGTCCGTCATCAGGCGTTCCATCCAGTGTTCGCCGCCACCCTCGCCGCGGAGCGCGCGCCCGAGACCCTTCATGGCTTCCTGACCCATCCCGCGCACGTCGCGACCGAACAAGGTCAGCTGCCGCTCCAGCCGTGACGCGAGGTACGGCCGGAGCCATGGGTGGGCCTCGAACTCGAAGGCGTGGGTCGTCTCGTGCAGTGCGATCCACGTGCGGAACGAGGCCAACGGGACGCCGAGTGCCTTGGCCGTCAGGCGGATGTTCTCCTCGACGAACAGGAGGCGCCCCGGTGCCGCTTCCGCGGACAGCAGCGCGAGATCGTATTGGCCGAGCACGCGCTGACCCATGAACCCGAGCAGGACGCCGAGCTGGCGGGTCGTGATCCATCGATTGGCGAGCGCCATCGCGGCGACCGTGAAGCCGCCGCCGACCGGCACGACCTGATCGAGCAGGTCGTGCTCGAGCTTGCCGATGAGCGAGGCGAACGAGGCGGTGTTGGCACGGACCCAGCCGGCCCGATCGACCACGCCGGAACGCTCGACGACGCCCGGCAGCTCCGTACCGAGCGCGGCCGACAGCGCGGGCACGATCCGGTCCATCGCCGCGGCGTACTCCGGTTCCGCGGCGCGCAGCTCCTCGTCGCTTAGCCCTCCGGGTGCCGTCCGGAGCCGTCCGATCGCGAGGCGCTCGACCGTCCCCCAATCGACCAGACCCTGCCGTGCCCGCCGCTCCATCTGCCGCCCGACGAGCGTGGCTGCGGCACCGAGCGCCGACCCGATCAGGATCCCTGCCTGCCACGCGCGATCGTCGCGCCAGGAATCGGGTCCCCGCTTCGGGCTCATCGGGCGAGCGCCCCGAGCTCAACGGGTTCGACCGAGACGAAGGCCGGGCCGAACAGCCGTCCCGCGACGGCCTCGAACCGGTCGGCGTCGCCGGTGGTCATCTGCACGTGGGATGGGGTCGTCCCCGCGGGCGCCTCGATGCGGTTGACGCTGAGAAGCTCCGCGAGCGCGGATGCGGTGGCGGTAGCCGAATCGACGATCGCGACGTCGTCACCGAGCAGGTCGACGAAGAGCGGCCGAAGCAACGGGTAGTGCGTGCAACCGAGGAGCAACGTGTCGATCGCGTCCCCCAGTGGTCTGCCGTCGTGGTCCTGGCTCCGCCCGGCCGCGGACAGGAACGGGGCGAGCGACTCGGCGATCGTCGCCTCCGCGTTGGCACCGCTGAGCTCGCCGGTCTCGACCATCGGGACGAGCGCCGGTGTGGGGTGCTCGACGACGTGGACGGCGGGGTTCTCGACCTTGATCGCGTCGTGATACGCATGGGACCGGATCGTCGCGGGCGTCGCGATGACGCCGACCCGGCGGTTCCGCGTCGCGAGAGCCGCGGCAGCTGCACCGGGCCGGACGACGCCGAGCACCGGCAGGTCGTACCGGCGGCGGAACGCGGCCAAGCCGACCGCCGTCGACGTGTTGCAGGCAACGACGAGCGCTTTGACGTCTCGCTCGACGAGCGCGTCGAGCGATTGGGTGGAGAACGCCAGCACCTCGTCGTCCGATCGGGTGCCGTACGGTGCGCGATCGTTGTCGCCCAGGTACAGCGTCGGCTCGAGGGGGGTCCGCCGGATGATCTCGCGCAAGACCGTCAGCCCCCCGACCCCTGAGTCGAAGACGCCGATCGGTCGTGGATCGGACACTGGACCCCTAGCCGCGCCCGGCACCGACCGGGACTCGCGGGGAGCCGATCAGCTCCGACGCGACACGCATCAGGTCCTGCGTGATCGGCGCAGAGGGGTTGGCCAGGATGAACGGCACACCCTCGTTGTTCGACCGGACGACGAGCTGGCCGTCGGACATGACCTTGTGCTCCGGGATGCGCCCCAGGGCGCGTTGGAGATCCTCAGGCTCGATGCCGCCCGGGCTATCCGCCCGGTTCACCAGGTAGCGGACCTTCGTCGGGGGATACCCGATCGACCGGAACGTGTCGGCCATCGCGATCGTGTTGTGGATCGTCGTGGAGTCGTACGTGACGATCTCGATGATCGTGTCGCTGGCGTCGAGGAAGCCGAGGTTGATGTCGTTGATCGAGCTCGACATGTCGATGACGATCGCGTTGTAGACGCGGCGCAGCAGCGACAGGACCTTCTCGATGTCGCGCGGCGAGATCATCTCCGCCATCTCGATTCGCGGCGGTGCCAGCAGGATGTCGATGCCCGAGGGGTCGCGCCACAGGACGTCGGACAGGTCGGACTCCGAGATCCGGTCGGTCGGCAGGTCGAGGATCGAGGGCGCGTCGGTCGGCACCTTCAGCAGCGCGCGAAGATCGCCGAACTGGACGCTGCCGTCGATCAGGACGGTCTTCTGCTCGAGCTGGGCCATCGCGACCGCGAGGTTGAACGCGATCGTCGTCTTGCCAACGCCGCCCTTCGGCGCGAAGACGGACGTGATGCGGGTGACCCCGACCGAATGCGTTTCCGCGAACTGTTTACGCACGCCCGAGATCTTGTTCATGAGCTCGAAACCGGAGAACGGCATCGACAGGACGGCGTGGACGCCCTTCGCCGGGTCGACCTCGACCGGGTTCTGCGGCACGGTCAGGACGATCACCGGAACGCCCAGGCCCGCTTCCTGGATGTGCTCGACCAGCTTCGGGCCCTTGGTCCGGCCCTGGAGCAGCGCATCGACCATGACGACGTCCGGTCGGAGCTGGCGGATCTGGTCGACGGCGCGGCCACCGTCGGACAGGACATCGAGCAGCTTCACGGCTTGCTGCGCGTTGAGGAGGCCGCGGATGTACTGCGCGACCTGCGGCACATCCTCGACGATCAGGAGCCGCGTCTGGTCGCTGCTCGAACCACTGGACATCGGGCTCGACGATACCACGCGCTACGTGTCGGACCGGCGGTGCGCGAGCGCACCGCCGACATGCGCGGGCGCACCGCCGACATGTGCCAGCGCACCGCCGACATGCGCGGGCGCACCGCCGACGTGCGTGAGCGCCACGCCTCCCGCAACGACCGTCACGCTCATGGGCGCTCGGCGATCAGCACGGCCCGTTCGGCGCCGTACCCGAGCGGTGTGAGGTCGTACCCACCGGCGACCACCTCGACGCGTAGCCCGGCCTCCTCCGCGAACGCGATCAGCTCGTCCGCCGAGATCAGCCGCAGACGATCCTGCCGGATCCACCGCCGCGGCGCCTCGCCCTGCGGCGCCTCGTCGAAGATGGCCGTCAGGATGACCGTCCCGCTGCTCGCATCATGCACGGCTGATCCGGTCTTCGTGACGTGCGCGCCACTTTCGGGATCCGTGCGGATCCACTCGTGGAAGACGCGCCCATCAAAGCGGGCGAGGTCGTCGGCGTCAGGGAGCCACGCGTCCACGGCGGCGATGCCGCCGGGGCGCAGCTGGGTCGCCAAGGCGCGGATCGCTGCACGCTGCCGTTCCCGGGTCGCAAGCAGCATGATCGAGTTGAGGGCGATGAACGCCAGACCGTAACCACCCGGGCCACCCTCCGGCTCCGGAAGCTCGAGCAGGTCACCCTCGATGAACGTGATGGCATCCGGTCGGAGGCCCGCGTCAGTGGCGCGTTCGCGCGCGCGAGCAAGCATCGCCTCGTCGATGTCGACGGCAGTGACCGCGTGGCCGGCATCAGCGAGCGGGACGGCCAGGCGGCCGGTCCCGGCGGCAAGCTCGAGCACCGGGCCGTCGGTCCGGTCGGCGAGCGCGCGGTACAGATCGAGGTCGCCCGGATCCTCCTGCAGGTCGAGGTCGTACAGGCGCGCGAGCGCGCGAGCCGTCTCCTGATCCGGGGGCTCGATCACCCGGCGGCCGGCTCCCACCGGACCGGCGTCCCCGCGGCCTTGCGGACGGCCAGTGCGCTGATCGCCTCGAGCGCTGCGCGGTTCGCGGCCATCGCGGTGGTCTCCGCATGGTCGTACGGCGGGGAGACCTCGACGACGTCCATGCCCGCAAGCTCGACCGCGCCGACGATCTGACGCACGGCCCGCAGCACTTCACGGGTGAGCATCCCGCCGGGCTCCGGGGTCCCCGTCCCGGGTGCGAGCCCCGGGTCGATCACGTCGATGTCCAGGCTCAGGTAGATCGCATCCGGACCGTCGAGCGCTTCGTCGATCGCCTGCGCGATGACCGCTTCCGCGCCACGCTCCTCGATCTCGCGCATGAAGTGGTAGCGCAGCCCCTGCGCCTGCATCCACTCGAACGTCTCGACGGGTGGCCAGTACCCGCGCAAGCCGACCTGGACGAAGTTGCGCCCGGCGACGGCACCGGACTCGATCAGGCGGCGCATCGGCGTCCCGTGCCCGGCAAGGACACCCCAGTCGTCGTTCGCGGTATCGGCATGGGCGTCGAAATGGACGATCCCGATGCTCTTCGGCCGGCGGAGCTCGGCGATGGCCGTGGCGGACGGCCAGGTGATGGAGTGGTCGCCACCGAGGACGATCGGGATCGCGCCGGTCGATGCGACCTCGTGGACCTTGCGATAGATGAGCGCGTGCGCGCGCTCGATCCATGCGGGGATGATGTTGGCGTCGCCCGCGTCGACGACGTCGAGGACCTCGAACGGCTCGACGTCGAGCTGGAGCGAGTTGATCGAACCCGACGTGTACTGCGCCTCGCGGATCGCCCGCGGGCCGAATCGGGCACCGGAGCGATGGCTCACGGCGTCGTCGAAGGGAGCGCCGACGATGGCCACATCAGGCTTGCGTGCCGCGAGCTCGGCAAGATCCGTGATCCACGGCAGCTTCATGAAGCTGACCGCGCCGACGTAGGTCGGCAGATCGAAGTCGCTGTACACCTCGTACTCGCGATCCCAGCCGTTCGCGGTCGCGAAGTCGGGGACGTGGGGGCGCTCGGCCACGGAGGTCCTCCCGGAGACGGACACGGCCGACATCAGGGCCGCGTGATGGGATCCGTCTCGTTCGGGGCGCCGCCGGTTCGCGATCCGGCGTCCAGCGGGGCGCGCCGGCGCGATGGTACACCCGGGGTCGGTCGGGTCAGCCCCCTTCGCGGAACGCCGCCCAGGCACGTTCGACGAGTGCCGGGTCCTGGAAGAGATCGACCGCCGTCTGGGCGATGAGCGTCGCCGCGAGGAGCGTCGTCTCGTCGGCTCGTGGGGTCGCGGCTGCGTCGCGGAAGGCGATCGAGTGGCCGGCGACGCCTTCCTCGCAGATCGCGAGATCCGGGTGGATCGTCGGCACGACCCAGCTGACGTTCGCCATGTCGGTGCTGCCGGCATTCGGATCGTCGCCCATGTCCTCGATCCCGTAGGCCGCCATGTTGGCCCGGAAGCGCTCGACGAGCGGCTGGTTGTTGCGCATGGTCGTCGCGCCGCCGGAATAGATCACGTCGACGGTCGTGCCGGTCGCCAGCGCGGCTGCTTCGGCCATCTTCGTGAACCGGTCCTTCATCTCGTCGTAGTACGCCTGGTCGTCTGCGCGGATCATGAACCAGGCGGACGTCCGGTCCGGGATGATGTTCGCCGCCGTGCCGCCCTCGGTGATGATCCCGTGCACGCGAGCCGCGTCTCTGAGCTGCTGGCGCCAGAGTCCGACCGAGGTGAACAGCTGGACCATCGCATCGAGCGCGTTCCTGCCCTTCCACGGGTCCGACGCGGCGTGCGCCTGAAGGCCGTGGAACACGACCTCGACGTCCTCCGACGCGAGCGGGAAGCTCTCGACGTGGCTCCGGTCGCACGGGTGATAGAGCAGCGCCGCGTCGACACCCTCGAACAACCCGTCGTCGATCATGATCTGCTTGCCGCTCCCCCGCTCCTCGGCCGGCGTCCCCAGGAAGACGATCTCCCCGGGCAGATCTTCGGCCACCGCCGCGAGGGCGATGGCGGCACCGACGCCCGAGGCGGCCATCGTGTTGTGGCCGCAGCCGTGGCCCAGACCTGGCAGCGCGTCGTACTCCGCGAGGATCCCGATCCGGGGCTTCGTCCCGCCACGACCACCGCGCTTCACCGCTCGAACGGCGGTCGCGAGGCTGCCGGCGGGATGCTCGACCTCGAAGCCGTGTCCACGCAGGACCTCGGCGACCCATGCCGCTGCATGGTGTTCCTCGAAGGCCGGCTCCGGGTCGGCATGGATGCGATGCGAGAGGTCGATGATCTCGTCCCGGGCCGCCTCGACGGCAGCGGCGACGCGCTCCTTGAGCTCAGTGAACGGCTCCGCGGGGCGTATGGCGGTTCGGTCGGGCACAGGTCCTCCGGGCGTGGCGTGGATCGGACCGACTGGGACTGGTCCGACGGCGGATGGTACGGCCAGCGCGTCCTCGGTGCTTTAGCGCTCGGCGGACAAGGTCGCTTCGGCGACGGCGGCGAGCGCGATGATGAACAGGGCGATCGGCAGCTCGAGGGCCGATTGCAGGCGCAGCACGATGAAGATCGCCACGATCAGCCCGATCCAGCCACCCCGCCTGGCCGCGCGGAGCCAATCGCCGCGGTAGGCGATACGGCGGTGCCGTGCGAAGACCACCAGCCAGAGGATCGGCGTCACGGTGAGCCCAACGGCGAGCCCGATCAGGGCCGCCCCGATGAACCCGGCCACCGGTTCCGCGACCGGGTCACGGGTCGTGACGATCAGCGCGACGAGGACCCACACGAGGACCGCAGCGCCCAGTACGGCGAAGTTCGACAGCCGGTCGCGGGCCTCCATGACCAGCGAGTCTAGAGGCGCCGCTCGGCCCCCGGTCACCTACCTCGGTCGGGCGGCACTCGACGGGCAGATATCGCGGAACGGGCAGCGGGTGCAGACCATCGGTTCCGGCGTCGCTTCGAACCGGCCGGCCCGGATCCCACTCGCGACCTCGGAGATCCGAGCCCGGGCCTTGGCGACGCGCTTCGGGTCGACATCGACCCTCCCCACCAGACCCGAGTCCAGAAAATGGAGCGCGACCTGGTCCGGAAGCCGGCCCGTCATCGCCTCGTAGCCCATCGCGTAGATCTGGAGCTGGAGCGACTCGCGTGCGCGCTGCTTCGCCTTTGCGGGGTCACGGACGTCGGACGTCTTGTAGTCCGTGATCGTCACCCGTTCCCGACCCATGATCCCGAGGGTCGGCGTGACGACGTCGGCGGTCTGTGTCGCCGCCTCTGCGGGCGGGGCTGGCTCACGCGACCCGGCGCCGTCCGTTACGGATTCGATGTCGACGCGATCCCACCGGCCGCGAACACGGTCGCCATCGAGGTCGAAGGCGAACTCGCGCTCCACGTAGGTCGGGATCACCGCGTCGGGGCGCAGCTGTTCATCGCGGAAGCGGCGCAGTGCCACACGCGCCGCCTCGAGCCGCGCCTCCTCGTGCTCGCGGCTGACGAAACCCTCGTTCGACCAGGCCGACTCGAGCACCTCGTCGAGCTCCGCCTCGGACATCACGTGGCCACGTGCGTGGCGGTGGTGGAAGACCTGCACGGCCTTGTGCATCGCCGACCCGTAGATGAGGGCGTGATGCGGCGGGGTCGGGATACGCAGGACGTGGCCGTACTTGTAGCGAAGCGGGCAGCTCAGGTAGGCGTCCACCTGACCGAAGCTCAGCATCAGCGGCTCGCCGCGGGACGTCGAACGCGCAGCGACCGGTACGTCGACGGCCGCGAACCGCGCCAGGCGCTCCTCGGGGGCCGGGGTCACGGCACCAGTGCCCGGCGTCGCCGCCGATGCTGGCAGGTCCAGCGCCTCCAGTACGAAGGGCGATACGCGGCGAGCCCGAGAACCGCCGTAATCGGCCGTGTGGGTGAGCACGAGCTCGTCGCGCGCCCGCGTCATGGCGACATAGAACAGTCGCCGCTCCTCGGCGAGCGCCCGCTCGGGCGTCGGCGGGTCCCCTCGCCCGAGACCCGCGGGGAGCGGTAATGGCTCTCCCCGACCATTGCCCGGGAACCGGCCGCTGACCAGCCCCGGCAGGTAGACGATCGGGAACTCGAGCCCCTTCGCCTTGTGGACCGTCAGCACCGCGACGGCATCGGCATCGGGGTCCAGGTCGGCCGTGGCTGGGTCGTCACCCGCCTCGATCAACGTCTCGAGGTGCTGTGCGACGAACATCGCGCGGTCGTCGGCCAGGACCGCGGACTGCGCCCGGATCAGGTCGAAGAAGCGCGCGATGTTCCCGAGCCCCTCGTCGGCTGCGGTGGTGGCCGTCGCGGCGAGGCGGGCGAGCAGGCCGCTGTCACGGAGGAAGGCGTACAGGACCTCGCCGGCCGGCCGCTCATGGGCCATCGACGTGAAGCGCGCGACGTCGGTCACGAGCCGGTGGATGCCGGCACGCGAGGCGGGCGCGAGACGGAGGATCCCGGGCTGCCGCTCGACCTCCTCGAGGACATCCCAGACGGACCGGTTTCGCCGGCGAGCCGTGTTGACGACGCCCGTGAGGTCTTCGCCGTCGATCGCGTAGACGTCCGATGCGGCGAGCGCATAGATATCCACGCTCGAATGCGGGTCGGCCACCGTCCGCAGGAACGACAGAAGGAGCCGGACCTCGGGACGCGCGTACAGCCCGGACGAGCCCGAGAACCGCCACGGGACGCCGGCTACGTTGAGGGCCCGCAGGATCGGATCCGCGTGGCCGTTCGCCCGGACGAGGACCGCATGGTCACGGGGCGCCCCGCCTCCGGCGATCCTGCGCGCGATATCCGCGGCGATCCAGTCCGCTTCCTCGGAGCCCGTCGCGAACGGTTCGAGCTGGACGGCCATGCCCGCCTCGCGTCGCTGGGGACGGAGTCGCTTGGCGATCCCGGTCCGGACCTCGAGACGATCGGGATCGTTGAACCGGATGAGCCGGTACGAGGCGTCGAGGATCGGTCCGAGCGAGCGGTAGTTCCGGCGCAGCACGACGGTCCGTGCGGTCGGGTAGCGGTCGCGGAACTCGAGGATGTTCTCGATCGCGGCGCCACGGAACGCGTAGATCGCCTGATCGTCGTCGCCGACGACCGTGACGTTGCGATGCGGCTCGGCCAGCGCCGTCACGAGCTCCGCCTGCGCGCGGTTCGTGTCCTGGAATTCGTCGACGAGGACGTAGCGGAATCTGCCGGCGATCGCACTCCGAGCCGACGGCGACTCGCGGACCAGCCGGAGCGCGAGCGCGACCTGGTCGCCGAAATCGATGAAACCGTTCTGGGCCAGGAGCTCCTGGTAGCGCGCGTAGGCGCGCGCGAGCTCGGCCTGGCGGGCAGCCTCCTCCGAAGCCGCCGCCCCATCGACGCCGGTCTCGGCGTCGACCAGGGCTGCCTCGGCTGACAACCGTGCCGCGTGCTGCTGATACGCCTCAGGGCTGATGTCCTCGTCCTTGCACCGGCTGAAGAGCGTGACGAGGGCAGCCAGGAAGCGGGTCGGGTCGCCGAGCGGCCGGTAGGCATCGAGCTCGAACTCGAACAGGTGCTCGCGCAGGAAGATCACCGCCTCGGCGCGCGACAGGACCCGTACATCCGGCGGCAGGCCGAGCTGGAGCGCGTGGTCACGGATCAATCGATCGCCGAAAGCGTGGAACGTGGCGATCTGGGTATCCGTGTAGCCGTAGGGAACGAGCTGGTCGACGCGTAGTGCCATCTCGTCGGCGGCCTTGTCGGTGAACGTCAGCGCGAGGATCTCGGACGGCTTGGCGCGCCGCGTCGCGATGAGCCATGCGATCCGGCGAGTGATGACCTGAGTCTTGCCCGTCCCGGCGCCCGCGACGACGAGGAGTGGTCCCTGATCGTGCGTGACCGCACGGAGCTGATCCGGATCGAGCCCACCGAGCAGACCGTCCATCCCCTCCGGGACGGGCGGTGTCGCGATCGATGGGTCCATGACCGGCACGAGCTCGCGCCACGCCGGGATCTGTTCGAGTGGGGTCGGTCCACGCCGTCGCGCGCGGACGGTCGGGCGAGTCACCGGTGGCGTCTTGGGGTCGACGATGTGGGCCATGTGCGAACCATCGCCGTCCCCCGTGACACCTAGCCTGTCAGGCCGTCGCCTGTTTGATCGCGGCGGTCTCCTCCTCCGACAGCGCACCATCGGAACGACCACCCCGGATCGACTTGGCGTAGACCCGCGTACCGGTGCGGGCGTGCAGGCTCGATAGGACCCAGCCGTTCCCGTCGGCGTCGAGCAGCGCGAGGGCGAAGCTCTGGTTCCCGCCGGTGTCCTCGAACGGGTTGAAGCGCACGAGCCCGACCCGCTGGAATGCGCGAGGCGCGGCGGTCTCGAGTCGGTTTGTGCGTGTCCCAAGCCGCTCCACCTCGCGACCGAGCTCGTACACCCGATCGAGGTGTGCGCCGAGTACGTCGCCAAGGTCACCGTCCTCACCGCGGGTCAACCCGACGACCCGTTTCCGCAGCTGGCTGAGCTGGCGCGTGAGCCACAGCACGAGTACCAGAAGGACGACGACGGAGACGATGAGCACGAGGACGATCGGCCCGATGTTGGCGGCCACGGTCGCGTTCAGGTCGATCTCTGGGTCCTCCGACGGCGGGTCGGCGCGAGTCTAGCAGTCGGTCCTTGGCCATCACGTATCGGATGGCCGCCGAGGCCGCGGTGCTATCCTCTGCCGCTGGCGGCGACCCGACCGACGTCCCCGCCCATCCACCGACTCGTCCCGGAGGATCATCGACGACCATGGCCAAGCGCGTACGCGGTGGTTCGAGCCGCCCGGGCCAACGGGCACGGCTCCAGCGCCGCTCCCCGACCGCGCGACCGACCACGGAGTCGACTTCGACACCGTCGACGGGGTCCGTGTCGCTGACCGCCGCCGAGGAGGCGCGCGCGGCCGAACTGGAAGCGCAGATCGTGGCGGCCGAGAAGGCCGCCGACGCCAAGACGAGCCCGGCGCGCGATCGCTCGCGTCGACCCGTGGAGGGCGAGGTCCGCGTGCGGAGCGGATCGATCGCCGAGCGGGCGAGCCACGAGTACGCCTACGTCGCTCGTGATGTCCGCCGGATCGCCAAGATCGGCGGTTCGCTCGTCGTCTTCCTGCTCGGTCTCTGGGTCGTGCTCGAAGCCACGGGCATCGGCCGCATCTAGAGGCAGGACGGCGACCATGGGCGTGACCGGCATCGGCGCCATCTCATTCCGGGCGGGGGACCCCGAGGCGCTCGCCGCCTGGTATGCCGAGCATCTGGGCGTGGGTGGTGGCGAGATGGGCATCTGGGAACAACAGGCCGGCTCGACCGTCTTCGCGCCCTTCGCATCGGACACCGACTACTTCCCTGCCGACAAGCAGTGGATGCTCAACTTCCGGGTCGACGGACTCGACGCCTTGATCGCGGCCCTCCAAGCCGACGGCATCGAGGTCATCACGAACCCCGAGTGGGATGCGCCTGGTGTCGGGCGGTTCGCGCGCATCTTCGACCCCGAGGGCAATCAGATCGAGCTCTGGGAGCCCGACTGAGCCACCCCGCGTCCTAGACTGGCCGCGATGCCGACCGCACGACCACGCTCCGGAGGCGCCAGGCCCGAAGCGCTCTTCCAACCACCACCCGAACGACAGCCGCTCGCGGCGCGCATGCGGCCGCGGAGCCTCGACGAGTTCGTCGGACAGGAGCACCTCGTCGGCGAGCGGGGCCCGCTCCGCCGCTCGATCGCCCGCGGTCATCTCGCGTCATTGCTGCTGTGGGGCCCACCGGGAACCGGCAAGACCAGCCTTGCGCGGCTGCTCGCCGGGGAGGTCGGTGCGCAGTTCGCCACGATGTCCGCGGTCATGGCGGGGGTCGCCGATGTCCGTTCGACGATCGCCGAGGCCCAGGAACGGCTGGCGCTGCAGGGCACACGGACGGTCCTGTTCCTTGACGAGATCCATCGGTTCAATAAGGCCCAGCAAGACGCGCTGCTCCCGCATGTCGAGGACGGCACGGTCACGCTCATCGGAGCAACGACCGAGAATCCGTACTTCGAAGTGAATGCCGCACTGCTGTCGCGGATGCGGGTGTGGCGGCTCGAAGCCCTGACAGACGGGGACGTCGCCACGGTCGTCCGACGAGCCCTCGAGGACGGGGAACGGGGTCTGGGTGGCCCGCTCGGGCCGGACGGCGGCGTGACGCTCGGCCAGGAGGCCTTCGATCACCTCGTCGGGCTCGCGGGAGGCGATGCCCGATCGGCGCTGAACGTGCTCGAGGGAGCGGTCGCGCTCGCCGAGGCCGAGGGCATCCGTGACGCCGATGGCCACGTCGCGCCACGGCTCGAGGACGTCGAGGGCGCTGCTCAGCAGCGGGTCCTGGCGTACGACCGCGCGGGCGACGGGCACTACGACACGGTCTCGGCCTTCATCAAGAGCCTTCGCGGGAACGACCCGGACGGGGCGCTGTACTGGCTGGCGTCGATGGTCGCGGCGGGTGAGGATCCCCGGTTCATCGCGCGCCGACTCATCATCAGTGCTTCGGAGGATGTGGGGAACGCCGATCCGCGGGCGCTGCAGGTCGCCGTCGCGGCGGCGCAGGCGCTCGACCACGTCGGCCTCCCGGAAGCGCAGTACGCGCTTGCCCAAGCAACGACGTACATCGCCACAGCGCCGAAGTCGAACCGATCTGGATCTGCCTACTGGGCCGCGGCCGGCGACGTCGAGGCGCGCGGCTCCCTCGCCGTGCCCCTCCATCTGCGCAACGCCCCGCACCGACTCATGCGCCAGCACGGCATCGGCGTCGGCTACCAGTACCCGCACGACTTCGAGGAGGCGGACGTCGACCAGCAGTACCTGCCCGACGAGCTGACCGACCGGCGCTACTACCTGCCGACCGACCAGGGCTACGAGGCCACCATCGCGAACCGGATGGACGCGCGGGCCGAGAAACGCGCGTCGGGCAAGCCGAAGCGCTCGGCGTTGCCGAAGCCCGAGATCGCCAAGGGCGCGGGCGGGGACCTGATGCGGACGCGGGAATCAAACCGGAAGAAGCTCGCGGAGACCGAGAAGCAGGACGCGAGCTAGGTCACAGACGCGGGTTCGCGACCCCGTCGATGACGACCCGCTTGCCGGCGCCCCAGACCTCGAGCCGGAGGGTCCCGGACCTGCCGTGGTCCGGGAAGCGCGCCACCGGCAGCACCTGGCGGTATCTCGTCGATGGCGAGTGCAGGTCGACCGTCTTGAGCACCACGCCGTTCCAGTACACGCGGACCTTTCCGCAGGTCGGGCAGGTGGTCGCCACGAGCGAGATCTCGCGGGCCCGGATCCGCGTGCGGGTCAGGGTCGCGTGATTCGTCGACGAGCTCAGATACGTGCCCAAGTAGTAGTTGCTGCCCGTCCCCGCCCGCCAACCCGGGGAACGGATGAAGACGCGATCGTCGACGGGAACCGTCGTACAGGCGTTCTCGGCGGGGTAGGACTGGGACCCTCGATCGTCGAAGGCGTACACGCTGAAGCAGTAATACGTACCCGGCGCGCCGATGAACGTGCCCGTAGTCGACGTCGTCCCCGTCCAGCGGCGCTTCCATTCGACCCAGTTGCCGTCCCACGGGGCACGGAAATACCACACGTCATAGCCCGTGATCGCCCCGGCGCCGGGGACCGCGCTCCAGGAGACCGGGAAGGTCGGGTGCATCGTGACGGCAGGCAGCGGCGCGACGGTCGCGACGGGGCGCTGTAGATGGAAGTCGAACTGCCCGTAGCCCCCTGGGGCGTGACCCACATCGCTCGGGTCGCTACCCACTTGGATCCAATACGTGTGGCCCGCCGCGGCTTCGAAGGTGAGCATGACGCTGGCGAACCCATCGACACTGGCATGGGCACACGCGATCAACGCGAGATCGCCCAGGCCACTTCCGTCCCAGATCGCGACCTTCGGGAGGTACATGTCGGTCTCGCCGCTCGCAAACGAGGCCCCCGACCTGACGTCGTACGGATCGTCTGCGTTCGCGTCGAAGCGGAACCAGATGGTGTCGGCGATCGCGCTGCTCCCGTCGGGGCACAGCGGGTGCGGCTCGTTCGTCTCGCTGGTCGCGCCGCTCGTGTCGAAGCTCGCCGCGTACGGCGCCGCCAGGACCTGAGCGTTTGCGAAGTCGTCATGGGCGACGGCCGCGAATGCCCGCGCCGGCGCCCACGATGTGAGGATCAGGAACGCGCTGCCCATCGCGATCAGACGGCGCAGCACGGTCCCAGTCGTCATGGCGCGATCATCTCGACAGCGTCAATGCCGCACGTGCGCTCCGCGCGCCTCCCACGCGACGTGCTCGGCGGTTTCGAGCTGGAACGTGGAGTGATTGACGTCGTAGTCATCGGCGAGGCACGTCGCGAGGAAGTCGAGCACATCACCCGGTTGCGCGTCCGGCTTGAGGACCACGTGCGCCGACACGACGTTCATCCCGCTCGTGATCGTCCACGCGTGGAGGTCGTGGACGTCGCTGACGCCGGGCGCGTCGAGGATGTGGCCGCGGACATGGTCGAGGTCGACACCACGCGGCGTCGCTTCCAGGAGGACGTCCAGGCTGTCACGCAGCAGTGCGACGGTCCGGGGGACGATGAGGATGGCGACGACCAGGGAGGCAAGCGCGTCCGCCTGGTACCAGCCGGTGAGCAGGACGACGACGCCGGCCACGAGGACCGCGACCGACCCGAAGAGGTCGCCAAGCACCTCAAGGTATGCGCCGCGGACGGTGAGGCTCTCGCGGCCACCGGCTGACAGCAGCCGGACCGAGATGAGGTTCGCGACGATCGCGCCGGCGGCGACGAGTGTCACGAGACCGGCTTCGACCTCGGGTGGTGCGATGAGACGCCGCAGACCTTCGTAGAACACGAAGGCGGCGATGCCCAGCAGCAGCAAGGCGTTGGCCGCAGCCGCCACGATCTCGAGCCGGTAGAGCCCGAACGTTCGCGCGTCGGAGCGGGGTCGCGCCGCAAGACGCACGGCGACCAGCGCCAGCGCGATGCCCGATACGTCGGCGAACACATGGGCCGCGTCGGCGAGCAGAGCAAGCGAGTTGCTGGCGATGCCGGCAGCAAGCTCTGCCAGGAGGATCGCGACGCTCACCATGAGCGCGCCGGCCATGTTCGGTGCATGGCGGGCCGCTGCCGTCGGCGCGCGCGACTCGGTGGCGGTCATCGCGTCGAGCAGCATAAGCGCGTGACCCAGGTCAGCTTCGGGAGGCGCCGCGTCGCGCCCGGCCCACCCGGCCCGTCACACTGGCCAGGACGCGGCAGGCGCCGCGGGAGTGGAGGCCGGCCGTGTCGCGATCGCCCGTCGCCTTGACGCGCTCGCTCTTCGACCGGATCTTCCCCAGCGGCGCACTCCTCCTCTCGTTCCTGAGCTTCGTCTACTTCATCGCCGGGATCGTCCGAAACCGGGTCTTCGCCAACACGTTCGGGCCCGGACCCGAGCTCGATGCGTACAACGCAGCCTTCCGCATTCCCGAGATCGCCCTCGACGTGCTCGTCGCCGCCGGACTAACGGCGCCGTTCGTACCGATCTACACGGCCCTTCGCCACGACGACGAGCACGCGGCGAACGATTTCGGCCGGACCGTGTTGACCGCCGCGGTCCTCGTGATGGTGGTGGCGGTGATCGTGATCCTGTTCGCCGCACCGTTGCTGGCAACGACCATCGGCGTGGGCTTCGACCAGGCCACACGCGACCTCTATATCGATCTGCTGCGGATCAACTGCTTCGCCCAGATCCTGTTCGCGGCGTCGATCTGTATCGGCGAGGTCCTCGTCGCCAACCGCCGCTTCCTCTTCTATGCGCTGGCGCCGATCCTGTACACCGCGGGGATCGTGGCCGGGACCGTCCTCGGAGCGGAACGCTTCGGGATCGTCGCGACCGCGTGGGGCGCGGTCGGCGGGGCCGTCCTCCACCTCGGCGTCCGGACCCTCGGCATCCTCGGCACGAGCTTCCGGCCACGTCCCGGATTCGGCTTCCGGACTCCGGCCTTCCGCGAGTTCATCCGGCTGATGCTGCCAAGGATGATCAGCCACCCGATCGAACCGCTGACCTTCACCTTCTTCACCGCGCTCGCGACGACGATCGCGGTCGGTGGCGTCAGCACCGTCAACTTCGCGCTCGACTACCAGGTCGTGCCGGTCAGCCTGATCGGCATCTCGTTCTCGCTGGCCGTCTTCCCGACGCTATCGACGGCCTACGCGGATGACGACCGCGTGGCATTCCGTGACGTCCTCGGCCGGAACGTCGTCACGATCGGCATCCTGACCACGCTCGCGGGGATCGCGCTCTTCATCGGGGCGCCGATCCTGGTCGAGGTGCTGCTCGGGGGCGGCGAGTTCGGGCCGGAGGACGTGGCGATCACGGCGACGATCGTCGCGGCATTCGCAGTCTCCGTGCCCTTCGACTCGCTGGCCTATCCCCTCTCCCGGGGCCTGTACGCGACCCACGACACGATCCGCCAGGTCGGCGCCTCGTTCGCCGGGTTCGGCGTCGTCCTGGCGTCGTCCACGCTGCTCGCGCCGAGCCTGGGACTGGTCTCGATCCCGATCGGCTACGCCCTGGGGATGATCGTCAAGGACGTCCTGCTGGCCGTATTCCTGGTCCGTCGCGTCCAGGCGATCGGGCGGGCCACGCCGCCGCCGTCACTCGTCGCGACCACGTAGCCGCGGACGCGCGTTAGCTCGGTCGCGGCTTCGTCGGGACGACCGTGATGAATAGGCCGTCGCGGTCCTTGTACTGACCCTCGGGCCGGTGCCAGGGCAGGAAGTTGTCCTGCAGCTCTGCGAACGAGGTGAAGAACCCGGGCGGGTTCGACGGTCCCCAGATCGACGAGATGTCCGGGTACCACGGGTCCAGGATGTAGGCGCCCTGGATCTTGGTGTTGCGGAACGTCGCCGGGTCGCCGCTCGCCCGATACCCGGTCATCACCCACGTATGCGCCCCGCGCCACGCGAGCAGGATGGCGGGCGAGTGGGTCTTCTTGATCGCTGTCGCGGCGTCGCGGAGCGCGTACGTCAAGGTCTCGAACGCCCGGACCTCGTAGCCCGGTGCGCCGTAGGCCTTGAGCGCCAGGGCCATCGCACCGGGACCCCATTCGCCGTTGTGGCTGTCGGAGTACGCCTCCCACTCGTGGATCCGGCCGGCGATCTCCCGTTGCGTCGCGTCCGACGTATCCACCTTGCCGAGCACCGCGAGCACGCTTTGGACCCCCGCGGGCGCGCACCAGTCGGGCCGGATCTCGTGCGCGAAGACCTTGTTCGGATCGCCGCGGACGACGTTGACGTCGACCGGCGTCGGCTTGGGTTTGGGCGTTGGCTTCGGGGTCGGCTCGGGTGTCGGGGGCGGGCTGTCGCCCGGTTTGAGCGACGGTGTCGGTGTCGGGTCGGGAGTCGGCGACTCGGTCTCTTCGGGTGGCTCGGTGACCTTGACCGTGGCGACCGTCGGCCGGTCAGGCACAGGGCCGGCCATGAACCGCTCCACGCGGTTGACGACCCGGAGCCACATGTGGCCGGCACCGAACGTGTCCGTGGCGACCGCCGTGGCGGTGAGCACGCTCCCGACGACACAGATGCCGACCGCGCCCACCAGGAAACGTCGGAGACGGCTCGGGGCGCGGTGGGTCGGTCGGTACACGAGGGATGGGCTCCTACGTTCGCCTGGGCGTCAGGTTCATGACGCCTGGGAGTGCCTCCGCGTTACTTCGCCATGCTTGGTGCGCGGCCTTGGCGCCGTCTTGTCTGACCGTACCGCCGAGTGCTCGACGCGTCTAACGGGCATCCGGACCGTCCGTCCCTCGCGCCTGTGGCACCATCGCTCTCGACCAACGCCCGACGCATGCCGTCACGCCAGGAGCCTCAGCCGTGGACCGTTTCGAGCCGAATCTCCGTATCCCCGGCCCTACCGCACTGCCGCCGAGCGTCCGCACGGCCGGCGCCCGCCAGATGATCAACCATCGCGGCCCGGAATTCGCCGCGATGCTCAAGCGGATCCTGGACGGCATCAAGCCGTTCTTCGGGACGACCTCGGACGTCGCGATGCTGACGACGGCCGGCTCCGGCGGTCTCGAGGCAGCCATCGTCAACACGCTGTCGCCCGGTGACCGGGTGCTCGGTGTCAGCATCGGCTCGTTCGGCGATCGATTCGCGAAGATCGCCGGGATCTACGGCGCGGATGTCACGAAGCTCGACGCCGAGTGGGGCTACGCCGCGGCTGCGGACGAGATCCGCGAACGACTCCGCGGGATGCCCGACGCCAAGGCGGTCCTACTAACCCACAACGAAACGTCGACGGGCGTCATGAACCCGATCCCGGAGCTCGCGTCGGCGATCCGAGAGGAGACGCCCGATGCGCTGATCCTCGTCGACAGCGTCTCGGGTCTGGGTGCCGTGCCGTTCGAGATGGACGCATGGGGCGTCGATGTGGTCGTGACGGGTTCGCAGAAGGCGTGGATGGCCGCCCCGGGTCTGTCGATGATCGCGGCGTCGCCGCGCGCCTGGTCCGCGATGGAACACGCGCGGATGCCTCGCTTCTATCTCGACCTCCGCTCCCACCGTGAGGCGGCCGCCGACGGCGAGACGCCGTTCACCCCGGCGATCGCGGTCGTGTTCCAGGTCGACGAGGGTCTGCGGCTGATGCAAGACGAGGGTGCCGAAGCCATCTTCGCGCGTCACGAGGCATGCGCCGCCGCGTCGCGCGCGGGTCTCGCGGCGCTCGGCTTCGAGCTGTTCGCCGACGAACGCCACTACTCACGGACCGTGACCGCCGCCAACGTGCCCGATGGGCTCGACTGGAAGGCGTTCAACGGCACGCTCAAGGAGCGCGGGCTGGTGCTGGCCGGTGGCCAGGGCAAGCTCAAGGGCCGCATCTTCCGCCTCGGCCACCTCGGTTCGGTGACCGTCGAGGAGATCCTCGGCGCCATCGCGATGCTGGAAGCGGCGTCGATCGAGTCTGGGCGTCCGGTCGAGCCGGGCGCCGCGGTCGCGGCTGCTCAGCGGGCCGCGCTCGCGTCCAAGGGCATCTTCAGCATGTCGGTCGCCGGGACCACCGCGTGAGGGTCCTCGTCGCCGAGAGCGTCGCGCGCGAGGGCATCGATCTCCTCGCCGCGCACCACGAGGTCGACGAGCGCATCGGCTGTACTCGCGAGGAGCTCGGGGCGATCCTGCCCGACTACGACGCGCTGATCGTGCGCAGCCAGGTCCATGTGGACGCCGAGCTCATCTCGGCAGGCGCCCGCCTCATCGTCATCGGCCGGGCGGGGGTCGGCGTCGACAACGTCGACCTTGACGCCGCGACGCGCGCCGGGATCACGGTCGTCAACGCCCCGACGGGCAACACGATCGCCGCAGCCGAACACACGCTCGCGCTCCTGTACGGCGTCGCGCGTCGGACCGCGGCAGCCGACGCGAGCCTGCGCCGCGGCGAATGGAAGCGCGGCGAGTTCACCGGACTGGAACTGCGCGGGCGAACGCTCGGGATCGTCGGTCTCGGCAAGATCGGCCAGGCGATCGCGGTCCGGGCGCGGGCGATGGAGATGGTCGTGCTCGGCAGCGACCCCTACCTGACCGATGAGCAGGCGGCGAACCATGGCGTCGAGCTCGTCGACATGGCGACCCTGCTCGAGCGGTCCGATGTCGTGACCGTGCACGTCCCGCTGACGCGGGCGACCAGGGGGATCATCGGCAAGAAGGAGATCGCGCGGCTCAAGCCGGGCTCGATCGTGCTGAATGTGGCCCGCGGTGGGATCGTCGACGAAGCTGCCGTCGCAGCGGCGCTCGCGAGCGGTCACCTGGCCGGCGCCGGTTTCGACGTCTTCGAGACCGAGCCACCGACCGACTCGCCGCTGTTGTCCGCCCCCAACACGCTGCTCACCCCGCATCTGGGTGCCTCGACGGCCGAAGCCCAGGTCCTCGTCGCCGAGGAGGTCGCCGGACAGGTCCTCGATGTCCTCGAAGGGCGCAGCGCGCGCTATGCCGTCAACGCGCCGTTGCTCACGCCCGAGACCGCCCGGGTCATCGCACCGTACCTGCCACTCGCCGAGATCCTCGGGCGGTTCTTCGCCCAATTCTCGCGCGGCGGCGTGCACACCCTCACGCTCGAGATCGCCGGTGAGCTGGCCGAGCACGAAGCGTCGCCACTCACGGCCGCGGTCCTGCGCGGACTGCTCGAGACCGTCACGACGGAGCGGGTCAATCTCGTCAACGCGGGCGCGCTCGCGAAAGCGCGAGGCATCTCACTGGTCGAGCGCAAGACCCGCGATGCCGGCGCCTACGCGACCCAGCTCACGTTGTCGAGCGATGGTTCGCCGGGCGGCCGCGGGATCACGGTCGGTGGCACGGTCGCCGGGAGTGAGGCACGTATCACGCGGCTCGGTGGGTACCGGCTCGACATGGAACCGACGGACGTGATGCTCATCACGCGTCACTCGGACAAGCCGGGCATGGTCGGGCGTGTCGGCGCGATGCTTGGCGAGGCCGATGTGAACATCAGCGCGATGCATCTCGCCCGGACACGCCCGCGCGAGGACGCGCTGATGATCCTCGCGCTCGACGACGACGTGCCGCCCGAGGTCGAAGCGGCGATCCGCGATCTCGACGCGGTGCTCGACCTGTGGACGATCCGGCTCGGCCGCGACCACTGACGCATCAGGACCGAGCCCATGACCGAGCCCAAGTCCCCGCCGCTGATCCCCGAGCTGCTCGACGCGACCCTGGTCCTCGTCCGCCACGGCGAGTCCGAGTTCATCGTCCAGGGCCGGTTCCAGGGCCATGCCGAGACGGCGTTATCGCCGGCCGGTCTGCGTCAGGCCGCACTCGTCGCGGACCGGCTGGCGCACCCGCACGATCCGCCGGCCCTACCCCTTCCCGACGGCCCGCTGCGCGAGGTCGTCCACTCGCCGCTCCGCCGGACGACCCAGACCGCCACGGCGATCATGGAGCAGCTGACGGCCGCGCCTCCCCTGCGTCCCGAACCCGGTCTGCTCGAGATCGCCCAGGGTGAATGGGAGGGGCTGCACCGGGACGAGGTGATGGCACGGTACGGCGACATCCTGGCCGCATGGCGACGCTCGCCGACGACGGCGTGGGCACCCGGGGGCGAGTCGCTCGCCGAGGTCCAGGCCCGGGTCCGACCGGCGCTCGCAGGGATGCTCGCCACGCTCGCCGAGGGCGGCATCCCAGGATCCCTCGACCGCTCGCAGGTGTCGGGCTACATGGACGAGCTGCCGACCCACCCCTGGACGATCGCGGTCGCGCACGACGGCGTGTTCAAGGTCGTCTTGCTGACCCTGTTCGACCTGCCGCTCGAGCGCTTCTGGATGTGGACGATGGATCTCGCGGCGATCACGGTCGTCGAATTCCGGGCCGGTCGGCCGGTCCTGCGCGCGCACAACCTGACGGGTCACCTCGCGCCGCTCCTCGACGAGGCGGCACAGCAGGAACAGGAGGAGCGCAGCCGGAGCGGCGCGCTCTAGATCGTCAGGGTCAGGGCGGCCGATCGCGCGCTAGCGCCTGCGCCCGCGACCCTTCCGACCGCGGCGCCGCGGCACGAGCCGGAAGAGCTGGAAGCGAAGGCGGCGATGCGCCGCGTGCAGCGCGGCCAGACGTTCATCGGGCAGTGAGCGACCGCCGTAGGCGACCTCGACCTTGGCCTGGGCCACGGTCTCGAGCTCGGGCCGCACCATCGGCAGTTCGTCGGCGAGGGCGCCTGCGTATTCGTAGACCGTCTGGTTCGGACGGGGACCGAACCCGAGCCTGGTCGCGAGACGGGATACCGAGCCGTACACGTCGTTCGGTGACTCCGGACCGTGCGGCGAGCGACGCCAGGCGACGGCCGCGATCGATCCGACGATGACCGCGAGCAGGATCGCGATCCCGATGAACAGGCCGGCCGGCGGGCCACCGTTCCTCTGGACAGGCCCGGCCCCGCCACCACCCGGCTGCGGGTCCGACCGCTCTGGCCTCTCCGGGATGTCAGATGCGCTACGCGACGGCTTCGGCGACCCGCTTGCCACGGGCGCACCCGACGGGATCGGCGTCAGCTCGCCGGATCGCGGCGGCCCGCCGGTCGGGTCGAAGTCGATCCAGCCATACCCCGGGAAGAAGGCCTGGACCCAGGCATGTGCGTCCTCGGTCCGGATCGTCCGCGAGTTCCCGATCGGATCGGGCTTGCCGGGGAGGAACCCCTGCACGTAGCGGGCGGGGATGTCCAGCTCACGCAGGAAGATCGTCATCATCGAGGCGTAGTACTGGCAGAACCCGTGTCGCGTCAGGGCGAAGCACTCGACGACCGATGGGTTGTCGCAGCGGTTGTTCGTGAGATCGGTGTCGTACTCGAACTGGTTCGGGTCGCGCAGCGTCCGCTCGATCGAGGCGGCGATGTCGTATGGGTCGGTCTCGGGCGTGTCGTTGACGATCTGCTGCAGCAGCTTCTGGGACTCCGGCCCCATGGCGTCGGCAGGTACGGCGTCCTTCCCGTACAGGGTCACGACATCCTCCGGGTACTCGGTCCCGGCCGCGCGCAACTGCTCCTGGGTCATGCCGCCCTGGGCCTCCGTGGCATCGACGAGCGTCGAGACCGTGTAGGAGTCACTGCTGATGTTGCGGTCGATCCCGGTCAGGTATCCGCCATCGGTCGTCAGGTGGAGGCGGATCGGTGAGCTGATGCTCGTCGGGAGCCCGGGCGTGAAGATCTCGCGCCGGGCGAACGTCGGGGTGATCGTGGCGACGAGCGTGCGCCGGCCCTCGGCGGTGACGTCCTCCGCGGTCCCCGCGAGCACGTCATCGCTGGCAGCAGGCGTGACCTGGGCGCCGTCGGTCACCGTCCAGCCGCGCAGCTGGAACTTGTCGTAGTAGACGGCAGCCAGGAACGGCGGGTTGTCCTCCTTGGTCGGGAAATCGATCCGCAGCTGTTCGGCGACGCCCGTGTTCCAGGTGGATGCGATGGTCGAGGTCCCGCCGAACGATGGGCCGGGCCCCTTGGCATTGGGAGGCATCGGCAGGTAGCGCTCGAGGAACTGGCCCCAGTCCACCACCCTCGCGGCGACGTCGGTCCACGCGCCCGCCAGCGGTGCCGACGAGGCACCGGCGGTCAGCGCCAGCGACGCCGTGATCGCCGCGATGATGAAGACGGTGCCACCCCGGAGATACAGCGCGGAGATCGCGGTCGGATCGCCGATGCGTCGACGCAGCCAGTCGGCTTGCTCGTCGAGGGTGTGGAAGCGCACGAGCAGGAAGAGGCTGGCGATCGAGAAGATCACCATGAAGGTCAGCTGCGGGCGGACCGTCAGCGACATGTTGGCGATGAGCAGCAGCCCGATCACGACGACGGCATTGATCGGCCGCCGATGTCCGAACGTCGCGTAGCTCGCGAACTGGGCCGTGCCCCAGGTGATGAGCCCCAGGACGAGCAGGTGATGGCCGTACGCGGGTGTGAACAGCAGTTGCGCGATGATCAGATCGGAGAACGCCTTGACGACCTCGTCGGTCGTCGTCTGGAACAGGAAGCCGAGCGACCCGCCCGACGGCTCGATCGCCCAGCCCACCAGAAGCGGCATCAGCAGGGCCGCGAACATCGCGCCGACGAGATGTGTCGTCCACCGACCCCAGCCGACCAGCGGCCCGATGAGGCCGACCGCGGCGCCACCGATCGCGGCCCAGAACAGGAAGTCCGTCAGCTGGTCCTGACCGAGGACGAGCAACGCATCGTCGAGCGACCACGCCAGCGTGGCGCAGACGAGCAGGACAAGCCCGATCGTGAACCAGCCGTCCGGCCGGCGCAGCGAGTCGAGGAGCGCCCGGTTGTCGCGGTTGCTCATGAGATCAGGATCTCCCCGAGCGGGCGGTTCGGCTCGATCGTGTGGGCTTTGAGCTCGTACTCCGCGAGCGCGTGGTTGATCGCGCGACGCCGCTTCGCCGTCGCCTCCTCGGCCGCAGCATCGTGGCGCACCTCTTCCCCCGTCGCCTCGGCCTTCACGGCCGCCTCGTAGGCCGCGTAGCGCGCGGCGTCGGCGAGGACCACGACGCAGCCGATCCCCCGCGTGCGCAGCGACGCAAGCGGGCGGATCCACGACGCGTCGGTAGAGGCCGTGATGACGACCGCCGTCATGCCGCGCCGGAGCCGGCCGACCGAGGCGATCAGTGTCTCCACGAGTGGCGTGCTCGAGTCGGCGTCTACGGCGGCGAGCAGCTGCATCACCTTCTGGTGCTGCCGCCCGCCACGGTCCGCCGGGAGATAGGCGGTCCGCCCGGCGTTGACCGTCATGCCCACTGCGCGGTTCTCGGTCAGTGCCTTGTCGGCGATCGATGCCGCCGCGCGGATCATCGCCTCGGTCGTCGACTCCTCACCGCGCCCCGCCTGGATGCCGCGCTGCAGGTCGAGGATGATCCACGCGTCCGCGGTCTGCTCGAGGTCGAACTCCTTGACCTGGATCTCGCCGTGACGGGCGGTCGACCGCCAGTGGATGCGGTTCATGCTGTCACCCGGCGCGTACGGGCGGACGGTCGTCGCGAGTGGCGTCGTCTGGAGCGTCCGTTCGGGGGACGCGTGGCTGCCCTCAAGGCTCGCGGAGGGGAGGCGCCAGACCGGCAGCGATTCGAGGCGCGGATAGACGACCACGCTGATCCCCTGCCCCACGGTCGCTGCGGCCTCGAAGAACCCGAACGGATCGGCCGTCCGGATATGGAGCGGCTCGATCCGGAAATGGCCCCGACGCGTGAGCGGGGCACGGATCAGCCACGAGCGCTCCGCGTGCCCGCCGAGCGTGATCGCTCGCCCGGGCAGACCACCGGGAAGCGTCGTCGGGTTGTGGATCTCGAGCCACGGCTTGGGCAAGCGGCTGCTGTTGCGCAACGTGTACGTGACCCGCATGCGGTCGCCGACGTGCCCGTGGAGCTGGCTCACCGCGTAGCCCGCCTCCAGGTCCGACAGACCGAGCCGGACGAGGACGTACGACCCACCGACGATGAGGATCCCGAGATAGAGCAGGTAGAAGAGGAAATCCTCACCGGTCGAGAACGCGGCGACCACGAGGATCGTCGCGAGAGCGATGGCCTGGAGTCGTCGGAACATGGGCCGCCCGCAGGACGAAGGTTGTGACGAGCGCTAGGCGGTCGGGCCGGTCTGGACGCTCGGCGTCGCCGGTCGGATCTCGGTGGGACCGCCGCCCGTCGGCCGGATGCCCTCGATCGCCGTGCTGTCGAGGATCTCGCGCACGACCTGGGCCGCCTGGACATCGTGGATCGACGAGCTCGTCTTGATGATCAAGCGGTGGGCCAGCGCCGCCTCGGCCAGCGCCTTGACGTCGTCGGGGATGACGTAGTCGCGACCCAGCAGACCGGCCAGCGCCTGACCGGCTCGATAGAGCGCGATCGATCCGCGCGGCGACGCCCCGAGATAGACGTCGGGGTGGGTCCGGGTCGCGTTGACGATCCGGACGATGTAGTCGGCGACGGTCGAGTCGACGTAGACCTCGCGCACCGCCTCCTGCAGCCCGCGGAGCTCCTCCACACCGAGGACCTCGTCGAGCTCCTCGAGCGGGTGCGTCCGCTTCTGCTCGTCGAGGATCACGATCTCTTCGATCGGCTGGGGATAGCCGAGGCGGATCCGCAGCATGAACCGGTCGAGCTGAGCTTCCGGCAGCGCGAACGTGCCCTCGTACTCGATCGGGTTCTGCGTCGCGATGACGAGGAACGGGTCCGGCATCTGGTGGGTCACACCATCGATCGTCGCCTGACGCTCCTCCATGCACTCGAGCAGGCTCGACTGCGTCTTCGGGGTCGCCCGGTTGATCTCGTCCGCGAGCACGACCTGGCTCATGATCGGGCCCGGCCGGAACTCGAATTCCTGCGTCTTTTGGTTGTAGATCGACAGGCCCGTCACGTCCGACGGCAGCAGATCAGGCGTGAACTGGATGCGCCGAAACGAGCAGCCCAGGCTCCGCGCGATCGCCTTCGCAAGTACGGTCTTGCCGGTACCCGGGACATCCTCGATCAGCAGGTGTCCACGACAGAGCAGGGCGACGAGCGCCAGCCGCACTTCATGGTGCTTGCCGACGATGACGCGCTCGACGTTGGCGAGGACCTTGTCCCCGGTCTCCTGGATCTTCGACATGAGCCTCTCTCATGGGACGGCGGGTGCGGACATCCACCGTGTTCGGGCACTGGGGAAAGGGTGCGACGGTACCCCTCGGGGCGGGAGGTGGTGTCAGGGCATAGTACGTCGGCTCCGTCGTTTCGGTTCCGGACGGCCTGGGCGGGCCGACCCCTCGTCCATAAAGGCGTCGTCTAGCGCCGAATCGTTCGATTCGTGTCCCGAGGGTCCGAGCGTGCGTTGATCAGCCGCGCAGGACGGTCATCCCACCGACCCAGACCGTCATGAGACAGCCGATCGCACCCATCGCGGCGAGGAACACCTCGCCACCGACCCAGGCGGCCACCGCGACCCCACCGAACGCCGCCGCCATCACGAGCGCGATCAGGGCCAGCCCGATGCGCTCGATCATCGGACGCGGCTGGGGAGGCTCGTCGCCGGGCGCGTCCTGGTTCGCGGCGTCACCTCGGCCCGGTCCGTCGAGCGGCGCGCTCATCGCTGCGTCTCGAGGGCCTGCGCCATCAGACGACCGGCGATCGGTGCGGCGACCTCGGCGCCGCGTCCGGCCTGTTCCACCAGTACGGCGATCGCGACCGTCGGCGATTCGGCGGGGGCGAACCCGATGAACCACGAATGCGGCTCACCACGGCCGCCCAGCTCGGCCGTACCGGACTTGCCGGCGGTCGTCACGCCCGGCACCTTCGCCCCGGTCGTGAACTGCTGACCGAGCGGGCCCTCGACCGCCTGGACCATCGCCCGGTTGATCGACGCGGCATCGCTCGGGGCAAGCACGTGAGCCATCGTGGACGTACCGATCTCCCTGCTGCCGTTCCTGCCGCTGATCGAGGTCACGATGCGTGGCTTCATCAGATCACCGCCGTTCGCGATCGTCGACGCGACGAGCGCCATCTGGAACGGCGTCACGAACGTCTCAGCCTGGCCATACGCCGCGTTCGCCAGCTCCACGTCGTCGACGAAACCGCCCGGCGCGGACCCAGAGCCATTCGTGACCTGCGACGCGGCCGTCGGGAGGTCGAATGGGATCGGGGAATCGAAGCCAAGCCGTTCCGCGTATGCCACGAGCTGCTCCCCGCCGGTCTGCAGCCCGGTCAGGGCGTACCAGATATTGCAGGACACCTCGGTCGCACTCGTGAGGTCGAGCTGTTCGTTGCCGGTCTCCGGGTGGTGGCCATCGCGGATCCGGAAGCCTTCGACGAGGAGCCCGTCCTTCTCGGCAGGTGGCTGCGCCTTGTACGTCGTGTCCGCGGTGATCGCGCGCGAGCCGAGGCCTGCGATCGCCGTGACGATCTTGAACACCGAGCCCGGCACGTAGCGGCCGAGGGTGGCTCGCGGCAACAGCGGCTGGGCGGGGTCGTCACGCAGCGCCTGGAATGCCCGATCGGCCGTCGCCGGGTTCGTGATGGCCGATGCGTCGTACGTCGGGGTCGAGGCGAGCGCGAGGACCTCGCCGTTCCGTGGATCGAGCATCACCACGGCTCCGCGGTGGCTGCCCAATGCGTTGACGGCCGCGCGCTGCAGATCCCAGGACATCGACAGGTGGAGGTCCTTCGGGTCGTACGGGTTCGTTCCGAACTTGCGCAGCGCCTCGGAGAACGGGTCGCCGGCCAGCCCAGACAATTCCGCGTCGTAAGCGAGCTCCAGCCCGACGCGTCCGTAGCGAGGTGACGCATAGCCCACGACGTGGCTGATCTCGTCCCCGCTGTAGCTTCGATACAGCTCGCCGTTCGGGTCCTTCTCGTTGTGGGTCAGCACGTTCCCGTCGCGGTCGATGATGTCGCCGCGCGGAACGCGTCGGCTCGCCGCGATGACCGCAGGGTCATAGGGCGAGTTCGAGAGCTCGCTCGAGCGGACGACCGCCCAGTACCCGCCTGCCCCGGCCAGCACGCCGAAGGCCAGCGCGAGGACGATCGCGACATGGACGATCGTGCGTCCGAGCGGGCGCTTGCGCGTGCCGGTGACGAGCATCAGCGGGCCCTACGGGGCCGAAGCCGGTCGCGCCACCGGCGGACACCGGTCGGCGGCGGCGGTGGTTCGACACCGCGATCGGAGAGCGCGAGGAGCAGCCCCACGACGAGTGCGTTGACGAGCAGCGAGGAGCCGCCGTAGCTGATGAATGGCAGCGTCACGCCGGTCAGTGGGAGGACCTTGAGGTTGCCCGCCGCGATGATGAACGCCTGGACGCCGATGACCAGGGCGAGTCCGGTCGCCAGGATCGCCCGGAAATCGTCGGCGGCAGCGGCGCCGATCCGCAGGCCTCGTTCGATCACGACGAAAAACAGGCCGAGGATGGCGATCACGCCGACGAGGCCGAGTTCCTCACCGAGCGCCGCGAGCGGAAAGTCGGTGTGGACCTCCGGGATCGGTGGTCGGCCACCGACCGTCGGCAGACCCTGCCCTAGGCCCACGCCGATGAGACCGCCGCGAGCGAAGGCCAGGAGCGACTGGACGATCTGGTACCCGGAGCCCAGCGGGTCGGCGAAGGGATCGAGCCAGATGTCGATCCGGTCGCGCACGTGCGGGAAGATGTTCGCCATCAACGCCGAACCAGCGAAGAACAGGATCGCCCCGATCACGACCAGACTGATCCGGCCCGTGGCCGCGTAGACCAGGGCGAGGAAGACGGCAAAGAACAGCAGTGCTGCGCCGAGGTCGCGCTGGATGACGACGATCAGCAGCGCGATCGCCCACATCGCCACCATCGGCGCGAGATACGGCAGCGGCGGGAGCCGGATCGGCCCGATGCGCGTGTCCTGCTCGATCAGCATAGGACGGTTCTCGGACAGGTATCCCGCGAGGAAGACCACCAGGATCACCTTCAGAAGCTCCGACGGCTGGCCGGCGAACGGCCCGATCCGGAGCGACAGGCGCTGACCGGCGACGTCGGTGCCGAAGACGAAGGTGAGGAGCAGCAGCCCGATCCCTGCGGCAGCCCACGTGTACTTGTACTGGCGCAGCCAGGAATCGGAGCGAACGACGATCCCAAGCGTCGTGGCAACGATGATCGCGAGGACCAGCCAGATCAGTTGGACGGCGCCAAGACCGAGCGTCGAACCGGCGACGTTGATCGTCACGAGGTCCTGCGGTAGGCGTTGCATCAGCAGCAGCGAGATCCCGCCGAGCAGCCCGACGACCGGCAGCAGCACCTCGTCAGAGCGTCGACCTGCCAGCACGTTCGCGACATGGGCGCCGGCGAGCGTCAGTAGGTAGATGACGAGGAGCGTCGGCTCGTAGGGGGCGAGGCGACCCGTGAGTCCGGCACCGAGCGAGATGCTGCCGACGATCAGAGCCACGCCGACGATGAGCAGGAGCCGTGTCTCGGTCCAGCGTGGCCGTGGATGGATGTCGCCCAGGATGCGGGGCAGCTCGACGGGTCGTGGCGCCGCCGGCCGGCTCGCGCCGGTCACGCCGAGCGGGCCCGTTCGAGCCGCATCCGGACCTGGCCGATCGATACCTCGTCGCCGAAGCCGAGCGGCGCGACCGACGCGATGGCTCGGCCGTTCACGAACGTCCCGTTCGTGCTCCCGAGGTCCTCGACGTACCAGCCGCGACCGCGGTACGTCAGGACGGCATGCTCGGCAGAGGCGAACGGATCCTCGACGACGATGGCGTTGTTCACGTCCCGTCCCAGGGTCGTGATGGCATCGAGGTCGAACGACCGTCCGGCCTCCGGATCACCGCCCGGCGATTCGACGACGATCAGACGCCCGAGCGAGGCGCCCGGCTGGCGCGCCGCCGCGCGCAGATCGGTGAGGAGAGATCGGACGACCCGTGCGAGGAAGAAGTACAGCAGCGCCAGGAAGAGGAGCCTGACGACCCACACCATCAGGAGCGGGGCATCCATCAGCCGACGTCCCCGGCCACCTCGACCATGATCACGGTGTCGCCGAGCTCGATCCGATCGCCGGCGCCGAGTACGAGCTCGCCGACCTGGACGCCGTTGACGCGCGAGCCGTTCGTGCTCCCGAGGTCCGCGTAGACCAGCGTCCCGCGCCGCCCCGCGATCCGCGCGTGATGGCGCGACACGCGGCCGTCGGCGAGCACGAGGTCGTTGTCCGCCGCGCGACCGATCGTCAGCTGCGAACCGTCGAACTCCTGGACGTGCTCCGCACCATCCCGGTCGATGATCCGCAAGCGCGCCGCGGGCGCAGTCGGTCTCGGGACCGTGAAGACCATCGTGTCGCCGTGGACGGCGACGCTCGGGCCCGCATCATGCGAACCCTCGACCGGGCTCGCGGTGCCCTGGCTTCCCGCGATCGGGTCCGCGAATCGGGCCGTCACCCGGATGTCGGTCCGCTCGACGTTCGGATCGGCGAAGAGCGTCACGCGCGGGCGATCGACGAGCGTGTAGTGGCGGGCACGAGCGAAGACCAAGGCGCCGTCGGCGAGCTCGGACGCGAGCGACGCGGTCATGTCGCCGAAGCCGTCGAGATCGTCGGGGTTCAGGTGGACGACGAATCGGTTCGGTACGAGCGTGCGATCGGCGGTCGCCAGGCGCTCTGCCTCCATCGCACGTTCGATGCGCCGCTGCAGCTGGACGGGCTGCAGGCGTGCCCGGAAGAGGCGGGCGGAAGGACGTTCGAAAAGGCGCTCGAAGAACCGCTCGATGGCGGCGAACGGCGGCATGGTCCGACGCAGACTAGCAGAGGGTCCGTGAACGGCCCTCCGTTCGATACCGGACCATCCGCGCGCACACTGGAGTACCCCCGGCCGAGGGAGGTCCGGGACCCTACGCTATACTCTCGCCCCGCTTGACGGTATATCCGTCCGAGCTTGTCACGCGTACATCCGGGGACCCATGGCGGAGATCCTGACCGAATCATTCTGCGAACGGTGTGGCACGCGCTACACCTTCGAGTCTGGCGCGCCCAAGGCCAGGCTCAAGGGTCTCAAGGTGATGTCGCGGGGCTTCCGCAATTTCGTCCTGTCCGACGACACGTCGATGGACGAGGCGATGGCCGCGGCGCGCAACGAGACCGACCGCGAACATACCTCGCACCAGCTCGACGCCTTCCACAAGACGTTCAACTTCTGCATGAGCTGCCGCCAGTACACGTGCGGCAACTGCTGGAACGAGACCGAAGGCCGCTGTCTGTCCTGTGCCCCGAACCTCGGCCAGGAGATCATGCCGACGCCGTTCGGGAGCGCCATGGCCGGCACCGCGATCGGTCTGACCGACACGGAACCCGCCGGTGCCCAGGATCGCAACGTCTACGACCTCGCATCGGCGCCCGTCGAACCCCTTGCGTGGCCCACATCGGATCTGATGCGCGAGGCTGAGGCGGCCGCGCAGCGTGACGCGGCACCGGCGTTCGACGCCGAACCGCTCGCGCCGGACGGGGCGTTCGATGCCGCCGTCGCCGCAGCGGCCGCGGAGCCGGCATCCGCCACGGCGATGCCCGAGGTCACCAACCTGC
>Ga0207662_10000073_pt1 | contig 45341 bp, 41 predicted proteins | sample KBSS33LmetaG_FD_184338 | JGI IMG/M metagenome (GOLD analysis project Ga0207662, IMG submission 184338) | Switchgrass rhizosphere microbial communities from Kellogg Biological Station, Michigan, USA - KBS S3-3L metaG (SPAdes) (version 2) | ecosystem: Host-associated > Plants > Roots >... | reverse complement strand
TATCGGCGGCGGTTCGCTAAGCTCGCAGGATGCGGAAACCGGTACGCCTGGCTGCGGCGGCATTGGTGCTTCTGGCAGGGTGCGCGACGCCGCCTCGCGGCCCGCTGCCCGGCGTGCAGCAATCTGGCGCGCAGCAGCAACGAACTGAGGGGGGCGCAGTCGTACGCGGCGCGGCGCTGGTCGAGGAGCTCCTGCCCACCCGTCTCGCCGACCGTCGCGGCTGGGCCGAAGACATGTACTCGGCTATGAGCGCGCTGCGCGTGGAGCCGACCGCTGAGAATGTCTGCGCGGTCATCGCGGTCATCGAGCAGGAATCGAGCTTCCGCGTCGATCCGTCCATTCCGGGCCTACCGGAGCTGGCGCGCCGCGAGCTCGACAAGCGGCGCGAGCGCGCTGGCGTGCCCAAGGTGGTGGCGGAGTCCGCGCTCAAGCTCGCCTCCTCGGACGGCCGTACCTACGGGCAACGCCTCGACGCCGCGACGACCGAGCGCAACCTTTCGGACATGTTCGAGGATTTCGCCAGCCGCGTGCCGCTCGGCAAGTCGCTCTTCGGCGAGCAGAATCCGGTACGCAGCGCCGGCCCGATGCAGGTGAGCATCGGCTTTGCCCAGGCGCACGCCGCCGCCACGCGCTATCCATTCGGCTTGCAGGGCTCGATCCGCGACGAGGTGTTCACGCGCCGCGGCGGCCTCTACTTCGGCATCGCGCATCTGTTCGACTACGCCGCGCCCTACGACGACCTGCGCTATCGCTTCGCCGACTACAACGCGGGGCGCTACGCCAGCCGCAACGCCGCCTTCCAGAAGGCGGTGGCTGAGCTGACCGGCGCCACGCTCGAGCTCGACGGCGACCTGGTGCGCTTCGAGCAGGGCAAGCCGACGCGCGAGGTGAGCCGCACCGAGGCCGCGGTGCGCACGCTGGCGGGGCATTTCGAGATGACGAACGCCGAGGTGCGCAGCGACCTAGAGCTCGGGCAGAGCGCCGAGTTCGAGCGCAGCCGGCTCTATCTCTCGGTGTTCACCATGGTCGACGGCGTGCTCGGCCGGCGCGCGCCGCGCGCGGTCGTGCCGATGATCGTCGTCGAGAGCTTCAAGACCCCGCGCCGCCTGACGAGCTACGGCTACGCCATGCGCGTCAGCGAGCGCCACAAGGCGTGCATGGCGCAGCTGTAGTTTCGTAGTTTCGAAATATTTCCCCCGTCTTGAAAGATAATGCGGGCGCGATGAACGACCTTTCGCTCCTGGAAACGCGCGTGCTCGGCACGCTGGTGGAAAAGCAGCACACCGTCCCGGACACTTACCCGCTGACCCTCAACTCGCTGGTCTCCGGCTGCAACCAGAAGACCAGCCGCTCGCCCGTGATGGAGGCGGCCGAGACCGAGGTCCAGGCGACCCTCGACGGCCTCAAGCGGCGCAATCTCGTGATCGAGTCGAGCGGCAGCCGCGTGGCGCGCTACGCGCACAATGTCGACTCGGTCCTGAAGATCCCGTCGCAGTCGGTGGCGATCCTCACGGCGCTCATGCTGCGCGGTCCGCAGACGCCCGGCGAGCTGCGCATCAACTGCGAGCGCCTGCACCGCTTCGCCGACCTTTCGGCGGTGGAGGCGTTCCTGCAGGAGCTCGCGGCGCGGCCGGCGGGCGCGCTGGTGGTCCAGCTCGCGCGCCTTCCCGGCGCGCGCGAGAACCGCTGGGCGCACCTCCTGAGCGGGGCGCCGGCCGCGAATGCGATGCCCAGGGAAAAAGAGAACGGGGAGCAACTTGGCGACAAGAAAACCTTGGAGGCGAGAGTCGCGCAGCTGGAGTCCGATGTCGCCGAGCTGCGCGCGGAGCTGGACAAGTTACGTCTGCAATAGTCGCCGCTGCGTCCACGTAACCTTCGGCCGGAGCCGATGTCGGTCATCCTCTCAGTCTCGGACCTCTCCAAGACCTACGCTTCCGGCTTCGAGGCGCTCAAGCACGTCAGCCTCGACATCCGCCGCGGCGAGATCTTCGCGCTGCTCGGCCCGAACGGCGCGGGCAAGACCACGCTCATCAACATCGTGTGCGGCATCGTGAGGCCGAGCTCCGGTCGCGTCACCGTGGCCGGCCACGACATCGTGGCGGACTACCGCGCGGCGCGCGCGCTGATCGGCCTGGTGCCGCAGGAGCTGCCCGGAAGTCCCTTCGACACGGCACGCGCGGCGGTGAATTTCAGCCGCGGCCTGTTCGGCAAGCCCGGCGATCCCGCGCTCGTCGAGCGCGTCTTGCGCGAGCTGGCGCTCTGGGACAAGCGCGACAACCGCCTGATGACGCTCTCGGGCGGCATGAAGCGGCGCCTGCTGATCGCCAAGGCGCTCGCCCACGAGCCGCAGATCCTGTTCCTCGACGAGCCGACCGCGGGCGTCGACGTCGAGCTGCGGCAGGGAATGTGGCAGGCGGTGAGCGCGCTGCGCGACTCGGGCGTGACCATCATCCTCACCACGCACTACATCGAGGAGGCCGAGCTGATGGCCGACCGCATCGGAGTGATCAACAAGGGCGAGATCATCCTGGTGGAGGACAAGGCCGAGCTCATGCGCAAGCTCGGCAAGAAGCAGCTGACTCTCCAATTGCACCGCAAGCTGGACGCGGTGCCGCCGCAGCTTGCGCAGCATCGGCTCGCGTTGGTGGATGGGGGCAAGGAGCTCGTCTATACGTACGACACGCAGGCCGAGCACAGCGAGATCCCGGCGCTGCTGAAGGACCTGAACGCCGCGGGGCTCGAGCTCAAGGACTTGCAAACCACGCAGAGCTCGCTCGAGGACATCTTTGTCGACCTGGTGAGGAGGGATCGGTGAACCCGCGCGGCGTGTGGGCGATCTACGCCTTCGAGATGGACCGCACCCGGCGCACGCTCATGCAGAGCATCGCCGCGCCGGTGATCTCGACCGCGCTCTACTTCGTGGTGTTCGGCGCCGCGATCGGCACGCGCATCGCGCAGATCGAGGGCGTCAGCTACGGCGCGTTCATCGTGCCCGGCCTGGTGATGCTGACGCTGCTCACGCAGAGCATTTCCAACGCCTCGTTCGGCATCTACTTCCCGCGCTTCACCGGCACGATCTACGAGTATCTCTCGGCGCCGGTGTCCTCCTTCGAGATCGCGCTTGGCTTCGTCGGCGCGGCGGCCACCAAGTCGGTGATCCTCGGCCTCACCATCCTCGCCACCGCCTGGTTCTTCGTGCCGCTGCGCATCGCGCATCCGGCCTGGATGCTCGGCTTCCTCGTTCTCACCGCGGTGACGTTCAGCCTGTTCGGCTTCATCATCGGGCTGTGGGCCGACGGCTTCGAGCAGCTGCAGTTCATCCCGCTCCTCATCGTCACGCCGCTCGCCTTCCTCGGCGGCACCTTCTACTCGATCAGCGTCCTGCCCCCCGCGTGGCAGACGGTGACGCTCTTCAACCCGATCGTGTACCTGGTGAGCGGCTTCCGCTGGAGCTTCTACGAGATCGCCGACGTGCACGTCGGCGTGAGCCTCGCGATGACGGCGCTTTTCCTCGCGCTGTGCCTGGCGGTGGTGTGGTGGATCTTCAGGACCGGGTACCGCCTGAAAGCCTGAATTTCGCGCTGAGGAGCCGGGCCTCGGCCTCGCGCGCGGCCGGATCGGCGCAAGGCTCGCAGGTGAAATGGGTCGCAGGATCCGCTTCGGCGTCCGACTTGTCGAGATGCCATTCGAGCGCGTGTCTCAGGCTCTGGCCCTCGGCCGTCCGCCCCACGTACACCGGCCGCGCGTCGCGCCACAGCACATACACGCCCCCCGCTTCGGGAGCGGTGGCCGCGTCGCTGAGGTGCACGGCGCTGCGATGGTCGTCGAGCTGCATGGCTGGGGTGCAGCGGTCATGAGAGTAGCGCCCCACCGCGCGCGGTTGCCAGTCGCGATTTCCCCGAATTTCGTGCACTGGGCAATGCGTCAAGAGGCCGGCTGGGTCGGCATCACGGCGCGCGCGATCGCTAGCGCGTGAGCCAGCCGCGCGAACGCAAGGTCAGGGCGGCGTAAGTGAAAATCCAGCTCAGCGCGAAGAACGAGAAGTAGCCGTAGAGGATGCCGTAGGCGAAGTTCCAGGAGCGCTCGCTGCGCAGGTAGTACAGGACGTAGAGCTTCGACACCACCATGATGGCGAGCAGCATGCGACCGAGCGCGCTCGGGGCGCGGATCGCGTTGATCAGCCAGAGCGAGATGGAGAGGTAGGCGACCGGGAAGCGCAGGTTGGTGCAGCTGCGGTCCCAGCGAATGAACATCCTGCAAAGCTTCCGGTAGGTCTCCGGTACCACGACTTTTCCGGCGACCGCCCCGACCGTCGGGTCGCGAAACGGCCCGGCAATCGCGAGCAGCGTGTCGCGTTCGATCAGGCTGTCCGAATCGACGTGACCAGGATCTCGCCGCGGGCGCGCCGGAACCCCTCGGCGAGCGCGTCGCGCTTGCCGCGGTTCTCCGGCAGCCGCACCGGCGTGACCACGCCCGGAAAGCGCGCCTCGTTGTAGGCTCTGAACGCGCCATGTCGTTTCATGGCGACGCGGCTCGGTCAGTGCATCGGCGAGGCTGGCCGCTGCGCCGAGATCGCGCGCGAGAGCGCGCCCACGATGTCCTCGGCGGCGCAGGGCTTCGCCAGGATCTCGAGGTCGGGTCCCACTGCGTGGCGCACTTCCCTGGCGTAGCCGGTGATGAGGACCACCGGCAGCTCGGGCCGGCGCTTGCGCAGCCGCGCCGCGAGCGCGACGCCGTCGCCGCCCGGCATGACGATGTCGGAGAGCACCACGTCGAAGCCGTTGTCGGGCGCGAGTGCCAGGCGCTCGGCTTCCACCGCCGAGCTGACCGGCGTCACGACGCAGCCCGACCTCTCGAGCGATGCGGCGATGCTGGACGAAAGCTCGGGGCTGTCCTCCACCAGCAGCACGTGCGCCGAGAGCTTCGACACGGCGGCGGCCTCGCTGCGCGAAGGCTGCGTGGACTTGGCGGTCGCGGGGATGAGCATCGACACCGTCGTGCCAACGCGCAGCTTGCTCGCCACTTCGACGTCGCCGCCCGCCTGCGCGCAGAACTCGTACACCTGGGCGAGGCCGAGCCCCGTGCCCACGCCGGGCGGCTTGGTGGTGAAGAACGGCTCGAACGCGCGGTTCAGGATGTCGGTGCTCATGCCGTGGCCGGTATCCGAGACCGAGATCACCGCGTAGCCGAGCAGGCTCCCTTCGGCGCCTTCGCCGGGACGGCCCGGCCGCGCCTGGACGCGGATGCGCCCCTTGTGCCCCATCGCGTCGCGCGCATTCGCCACGAGGTTGATGAGCGCCATCTCGAGCTCGGCGACGTCGACTTCGATCGGCGGCGTCTCGGCGTCGACCTGAAGGGTGATCTCGACCGCCTTTCCCGCGGTCGTGCGCAGGAGATCCAGCATGCCGTCGAGCGCTGCCTGGGGACGAATCACTTCGGGATGGTGCGCCCGCTTGCGCGAGAAGCCGAGCAGCCGCCGCGTCAGCTTGCCGCCGCCGTCGACCGCGCGCAGGATCGAGCCGAGCTCCGGGCGCGCCGCCGCCTGCGGCACCGCACGCCCGAGCAGCTCCGCGTTGGCGCTCACCACCATCAGAAGGTTGTTGAAATCGTGCGCGAGGCCGCCGGCGAGCTGGCCGAGCGCGTCGAGCTTCTGCGCCTGGCGCAGCGCCTCTTCGGCGTGCTCGCGCTGCTGCGCTTCGTCGCGCAGGCGGCGCCGCGCCTCGATCTCGCGGCGCGTGCGGCGCAGCGCCAGCCACGACGCGCCGACCAGTGCGAGCGTGATGGGAAAGAGGATCGCGCCGAGCACGAGCATCTGGTGCTTCCAGTCGGCGAGCGCGCTCGCCATGTCCTGCGTCACCGCGACGTACAGGGGCTCGTCGCCCACCTTGCGGAAAGCGGCGTAGCGCTGGCCGGCCGAGGCGAGCACGCCGCTTTCGAGCAGCGCGCCGCGCGCTTCGCCGGCCTTGATGCGCTTCACGAGCGGGCCGTGCGCGAGCAACGTATCGGAGAGCGGCACCGGGGGCCAGCTCGCCACGAGCACGCCCGCCCCGTTGAGGAGCGCCGCCGTCAGGCGGCTGTCGCCCTCGGTGAGACGGCGATAGAACTCGTCGAAGTAGGACCGGTTGAGCGTGAGCTCGACCACGCCGCCGGGCGCGCCGGAGGCAAGGCTGCGCTGCTTCGACACCGTGAGCATCACCTCGTCGTTCGCGCGGTCGGCGAGGAGCTTCCAGTCGGGGCCGGCGAGCGTGCGCGAAGCCGGCGGAAAGAACGTCGACATCAGCACGTCTCCCTGCGCGTTCTTCACCGTGATCGAGCCGATGTGCGGCAGGCGCAGCAGGATGGCGGTCGCCACTTCGTGCAGCTGCGCCTCGCGCTTGCGCAAGGCTTCGTCGTCGTCGTCCTTCAGGAGTTGCAGCATCTGCTGCATAACGAGTTCGTTGCGCTCGAGGATGCGCGCGGCGTGATCCTCGGCGGCGCGCGCCAGCTCGTCGAGGCGCGCGCTCGTGGCCTTGACGGCGTCGAGGTAGCTGAGCCGCGCCGCGCCGGCAAAAAAAGCGAGCGGTACGAGCGCCGCTAGCAAGACGGCAAGCCGCAACCACACCAGCGAGCGCTCGCCCGCGGGTGTAGCGGTGTCGCCGATGGAGGCGGCGGAGCCGCCTTGGCCGGCGTCGGCGCGCGTCCTGCCAAGCCACTTCATGGCCAGCCCTGACTCCCTGTCTTCGTTTGTAAAAAGTCTAGCGTGCCTGTCGGGGTTTCAGGGCATCCATGCGTCCGCTTGTGCCCTTCACGCAACGTCGCCGTTTTGCGACACGGCGTAGCCGGACAAACGACGTCTTACCCGTACAAACGGCGTTCCTAGTGCGGCTGGATGCCGATCTGCTCGCCGAGCTTGCGCGTCCGGGCGACGTATTGGCGCGCAAACGCTGCGAATTCTTCCGGGCCCATGAACGCCGGCTCGGCACCGAGCGTCGCGAGGCGCTCGCGCACTTCCGGCAGCGAGAGAATGCGGGAGATTTCGTCGGCGACGCGGCTGCGGATCGAGAGCGGCGTTCCGGCGGGGGCGAACACGCCGAACCAGTCGTCGCCCTCGTATCCGGGCAGGCCCGCCTCCGCGAGCGTCGGCACGCCCGCCATGAAGCGATGTCCTGCCGGGGAGGTCGTGGCGAGGATCTGCAGCTTGCCCGACTTGGCGAGCGGAATCGCGTTCGGCCCCGGGGCGAAGGCATAGAGCACGCGCCCTGCCATCGCATCGTTCACCGCCTCGGGCGTGCCGCGCTGCGCGACGTGCTCGGCCTTGATGCCCGCGAGCTGCGCCACCGCCGCCGCATGCAGATGCGCGGTGCTACCCACGCCGGCGGACGCATAGTGGACTCCCAGCGGCTGCGCTTTTGCGTACGCCACGAGGTCCTTCAGCGACTTGAAGCCGCGCTCGGGCGACACCACCATGAAGCTGGGCGAGCGCGCGAGCTGCGCCACGCCGGTGAAATCGCGGGCGACGTCGTACGGCACGGTCCGGTCGATCGCGCTGCGCACGCCGAACGCGCTTGCCACCGCGAGAAAAGTGCGCCCGTCGGGTGCCTGCGTCGTCACGTAGTGCGAGCCGATCACGCCGGCGGCGCCGACCCGGTTCTCGACCAGCGCGGTGATCTTCCACGCCTCCCCGAGGTGATGCGCGACCAGCCGCATGATGACGTCGGTGCCGCCGCCGGGGCTGAACGGCACCACGAAGCGGATCTGGGAAGGCGGATAGTCGGGCTGCGAGTGCGCCGGCAGAGAGAGCGTTGCAGCCAGTAGAAAAAGCAAGCTGCGTCGTTTCATGTGGCCGCCTAGGGAATGTAGACCCAGAGATCGAGCATCACCACCGCGCCGGGCACCGCGAGCGCCGGCACCTCGATCGCCGAGAACGGAAGGTAGTGGCCGGGAAGCCGGTTCTCCCAGGCTGCCCACGCGTCGTTGAACTGCGTTAGATCGGTGTGGAACTGCTGCGCGCGCACCAAGTTCGCGAGCGTGGTCCCCGCCTTGCGGCACAGGCGCTCGGCCGCGCCGAGCATTTGATCCATCTGCTGCCGCGCACCCGCGCCCGCCGCGAGCGCGCCGCCGGCGCCCACCGCCATCAGGTTCGAGAGGAAAAGGAGCTCGCCCGCCCTTACCGCCTGAACCTGGCCGGCGAAGGGCATCGGCGCTTCGGCGTCGACGATCTCCTTGCGGATGGCGCCGCCCCTGCGCACGCTGATGGTGTTGATCTCGATGCGGCTCGCCTCGCAGATGAAGCCCGGCGTTGCCGTAGTGATGATGCTAGTGGCGGGAGGCGCATTGCCGAAATGCCCGGCCCAGACTTCGTTGAAGGCCGGAATGTCGTCGATATCGCGCAGATAGACCTGCGCCTTGACCACCTCGGCGAGCGTGTTGCCCACGCTCTCGAGCGCGGGCTTGAGCTTGCGCCGGAGCACGAACTCGGTCTCGAGCTTGATCGGCGTGCCCTTCCACAGGTGCCCGGCGGGCATGCAGGCCTCCGGGTCGAGCGGCCCGTTGCCGCTGTCGAGCGCCTCCGCGGTCTGGCCGGCCACGAAAACGAAGTCGCCACAGGTGACGACCGGGCTGTAGCCCGAGCTCGCGTGCACCGGCAATCCCGCGGGGCGATGCTGCTGAGGGTCGAAGCCTTCTTCCGCCACTGCGGCGATGAGCTGCACCTCGATGTCCTGCCCGGGGAGCAGGAAGCGCTGGTGCAGGTTCGACGTGCTGGGCGGGATGCTGCCGGCAAAGAATTCGCGCCGCACCTCGTGGTACGGATCGACCGCGCGGGCGCTCGCGTAGTACTGGTCGATGCGCAGCGCGTGGCTGCGCTCGGCGCCGCCCGCCGCGAGCACCGCGTCCAGGTTGGCGAAGATGCGCCGGGCTTCTTTCTTGTGCTTCGGCGCGCCGTGCCTGGGAGCGGATTCATCGACCACCTCCGGCGCCATGCGGCCAGTGAACTCGGCCGTGCCCTTGTGGCCCGTGGCAAAGACCCAACGCCCGGCGCGCACACCCGGGGCGTAACGCAACCCTCCGGGCAGCGTCGCGGGCATCAGAGACTCTACTTGCGGTTTAAAACGCATGTGCCCGCAAGTATGGAGGAATTTGGCTTCCAGGCCGGTGGTCCTATGTCACGGATCCGGCCCGACCTGCGATTTTTCGGACTTAGCGCAGGGAGAGCTTCTCGGCCGATTCGCGCGCCGCACGGGCGCCGTCGGCATCGCCGAGGGCTTCTCGCGCCTGGGCGATGAGGCGCCAGTTCTCGGCGCGCAGCGCGTTGTCGCTCCCGGCAAAGGAACTGGAGCGCTTGGCGACTTCTTCGGCCTGGACGTGCTGCCCCTGCTGCAACCGCACCCGGGCGAGCTCCTGCCACAGCCGCGGGTTGCGCGGCTCGATGCGCAGCGCGCGCTCGATCGAAGCCGCGGCAGTCGAGAGCTTGCCGGCGGCGACGTCGGCGCGCGCGGATTCCATCAGCCCGGCCACGGCCACGTTTTCGGAGCGCGAGACCGGCGGCGGCGCGGCGTCGGGTGTCGGCGGAGCTGGGCCGCCCGGCGGCGCTTCGGGGGCAGTTGCACACGCTGCAAGGACTAGCAGAAGAGCGGCGGAGAATCTCATCGGCTGAAGAGGCGCTCGAACCAGTTCTTCGCCTTTTCGATGGTCTGTCCGACCGCCTCGACCGCGCCGTCGACCGGGCTGGCGCAAGGCGCCATGTCGCGCGGCGCCGAACCCTGCACGAAGGGCAGCTCCAGCGCGCCGGGGCAGCTCACCCCGCGCAGTCCGCTCTGCGGGTCGATCCAGACGGTCTCGATCCGCTCGGGTTTCTCGAGCGCGAGCGGCTCGGGCGCGAGCGCCGCCATCATGTCGCCCCACACCGGCAGCGCCGCGGCGGAGCCCGAAAGGCGCGCGGCGCGGTTGTCGTCGTAGCCCACCCACACCACGCCGAGTCGATCGCCGGTGAAGCCCGCGAACCACGCGTCGCGCTGCTCGTCGGTGGTGCCGGTTTTACCGGCGACGCCGAGCTCCGGCGGCAGGAAGGCCTTCAACCCCTGGCCGGTACCTTCGCGCACGACGCCCTGCAGCGCAGCGGTCAGCAGGTACATCGGCTCGGGCGGGAACGCCTGCTCGACGGCGAGCGCGTAGCGCTGCAGCGGCTTGCCCTCCTGCGTGGTGACTTCCCGGATCGCGCGCAGCGGCGAGCGGAAGCCGCCGCTCGCGATCGTCTGGTACATCTGCGCCACCTCGAGCGGCGAGAGCTCCACCGCGCCGAGCAGCGTCGAGGCGAAGGGCTTGACCTCGCGCTCCACGCCGAGCTTCTTCGCGGTGGCGAGCACCTTCTCGACGCCGAGGTCCGTGCCCAGCCGCGCCGAGGCGGCGTTATACGAGTTGGCGAGCGCGGTACGCAGCGGCACCATGCCGTGGAACTTCTTGTCGTAGTTCTCGGGCTCCCAGTCCGGCGCACCGCGGCTCTTCCAGACGAACGGGCCGTCGTCCACCGGAGTGACCAGGGTATAGCGCGCGGGATCGGCGAGCGCGGTCAGGTAGATGGCGGGCTTGAGCAGCGAACCGACGGGACGCGTCGCATCCACGGCCCGGTTGTAGCCGCGATAGCGCGGATCGCGCCCGCCGACCAGCGCCTGGATCTCGCCGCTTTGCGGATCGGTGATCACCACCGCGCCTTCGAGGCCGGGCGCGCCGAAGCGCTTGTCCTTGTCGAACTGCGCGAGGCGCCTGGTGAGAGCGCGCTCGGCGGCCGCTTGCGCCCGCGGATCGAGCGTGGTGAAGATGCGCAGGCCTTCGGAGCGCAGGTCGGCCTCGTCGTAGTCGCGGCGCAGCTGCCGGTGGACCACGCTGAGGAACGCGGGGTAGGGCGAGGTGCCGAAGCCGGGCTTGCGCGACACGCCGAGCTCGGCGGCGCGCGCCGCGGCGTACTGATCCATGGTGATCGCGTTCTGCTCGCGCGTCTCGCGCAGCACGAGGTTGCGTCGCTCGAGCGCGCGCGCCGGGTGGCGGTGCGGGTCGTACACCGCGGGACCCTTCACCAGGGCGACGAGCAGCGCCGACTCCGCGATCGTGAGGTGCTGCACTTCCTTGCCGAAGTAGTACTGCGCCGCGAGCCCCACGCCGTGGATCGCGCGGTCGCGGTCCTGGCCGAGGTAGATCTCGTTCAGGTAGGTCTCGAGGATCTCCTCCTTGCCGTAGTGCGCCTCGAGCAGCACCGCCATCACGAGCTCGGTGAGCTTGCGCCGCAGCGTGCGCTCTGGCGTCAGGAAGAAGTTCTTCACGAGCTGCTGCGTGATGGTGCTGCCGCCCTGCATCCGGCTCGAGCCGACGCTGAGCGCCGCGCGCCCCATGCTGCGCAGGGAGAAGCCCGCGTGGGTGAAGTAGGTGCGGTCCTCGGTCGCGATCAGCGCCTTCACGAGATGCGGCGGCACCTCGGCGAGACGCACCAGCACCCGGTCCTCGTTCCCCGCGGGATAGATGCCGCCGATGGGCAGCGGCTCGACTCGCGCGAGCGCCACCTCCCGGCCCTCGGTGTCGGTGAGCGCGCTCACGCTGCCGCCGTCGAACGCGAGACGCAGCTGGCGCGCGGGCTGCGGCCCGTCCCAGAACACGAAGGCGCGCAAGCCGACGTCGAGCCGCTCGCCGCTGCGCACGTACCAGCCGCCTTCGGCCTCGCGCGTCGGGTCGGGTTTCTCGATCAGCGCCTTGTAGCCGAGCTCGCGCAGCTCGTCCTCGAGGTCGGGCAGCGCGAGGCGCAGCCCCGCGTGCAGCTCAAGGGGCCGCGCGTAGATCCGCGCGGGCAGCGCGAAGCGCCGGCCCTCGAACTCGGTCCGGACGCGGTGGTCGAGGTACAGCGTGAACGCGCCGGCGCCGGCGAGCAGCACCAGGAACGCGATGCCGGCGGTCCGCAGGATCTTTTTGCGCTGCCACATGCGATCGGATTCTACCTGCCGGAATGTGGCTTTCCCGTGGCGCGGCTACCGGTAGAAGATGTGCCGTCCGATTTTCGCAACACGCTGTTTCTGCGGGGCCCAGTCGGGCTTGATGTAGGTGGCGTGAAAGAAGACCGCGCCTTTGAGCTGAGGGGTGTAGCGCTGGTAATACACCGCTTCCGCGATGGCGAGCGCCCGGTGCCATTCTTCTCCGGCCGGATCGGGCAGCGTGTCGAATTCGGTCCAGGAAAACGCGCCCACGAAGCGGCCGCGCGAAGAATCCCAGTTCTTCTGGTACACCACCTCGCACACGGTGTTGGGGAAGCGGCGCGAGGCCCGGCGATTCATGGTCACCTCGGCCACCGCATACTGGCCCGCGATCGGCTCGCCGCGCGCCTCGAAATAGACGTTGCGCGCGAGGCAGGTCAGGCTCTGCTGGTGGAACTCGCGCACGCGCTTGCGCCGCTCGTCCTGGAAGGCGATCGCGGAACGCAGCCCGAACCCGAGCGCGCCGACCACGAACACCGCGATGGCGACGAACAGCCACGGCGTCTTGTCGCCGCCGTACCAGAACAGGGCCAAGCGCCTGCGCCAGTGCGCAAGCTGCCAGCCGACGTTGAGCCACAGGTTCGTGCCCCAGTAGCGCCAATACATGGGCGCGACTTTGCCGCGTCATATTGCGCACTCAAAGGCAAAAGTGCAGGGGTCGCGCCGGCGGCGAGCACTCTGCCCGCGCGGCGGAACGATTGATACTTTTTTGCTGTTTTTTGCGGTTTTGTGACTGCGGTCTTACCGAATTTCTCAGTGCGCCCCGTCAGGGTGCGTGAGCACGATGTCGATGCACGCCTGGTAGACGAAATCGGGCGCTTCCTCGACGCCCTCGAGCCAGCGGCTCACCGACGCGAGGGGGACGCGCAGAAGCTTTGCCAATTGTCCGATGCCGCCGGCGGTCTGGCAGGCCTCGTGCAGGATCAGCGTGCGCACGCCGGCGCGGAAGCCGGGTGCCCGGGGACAGTCGTTCGCGCCGATCTCGTTCGAAGACATGGCCGCCACTGCCCAGCAATCGGTGTGCCAAGCCGGTGAACCGGAGCTCAGCCGTCCGCCTCGACCATGCGCACGCGCGGCCATGCGCGGCGCGTCGTTTCGGACTGCCAGTAGCTGCCCCGCAGCGTCGCGATGACGCGCTCGCCGCAACGCAGCGTCCCGTCGACGACCGCGAGCCCGGTGAACGGACCCTGCTTCTCGCCGATCGCGCCGTCCTCTTCGAACAGGCACAGGACCCGGTCGGGGCATTCGACGCGCGCGAAGCGGTCCCGCTCCAGCTCCCAGCCGTCGCGCAGGCTGAAGGCGATCGGGTCGGCCTGTGGCTGACTTTCGAGCTGCCCGCCGCGCAGCACGAACGCTTCCGCGCTGACCTGCCGCGGCCCCCCCTGGAGGGGCGTGGTGAAAGACAGGCGCACCATGCCCCCTTCCTTGCAAGATTCGGGGGTGTCGTGGAACCCCGTACGTCGCTACAGCACTGTGGGGTGGTGCGCGGCGTCGACGGTGATGTTGGCGCCGCTAAGGAGCAGCCCGCGCTCGGAGGCCGCGAAGAGCACGATGTCGGCGAGCTCCTCGGGCTGCGGCATGCGACCGAGCGGCAGGCTCTTCGTCGCGCGCTTGAGCGCCTCCTCCTCGCTGATGCCCTGGCGCTTCGCTTCGGCCTTCATGCCTTCCGCAACGCGCCCGGTTTCGGTGAGGCCGGGATTCAGGCCCACCACGCGCACGCCCCTGGCAGCGTAGGCGCCCGCGAGACCGGCGCTCGCGAGCATGAGGGCGGCGTTCGCCGCGCCCCCGGCAAGGTGCGTGGGAGCGGGAAGCTTGCCGCCGTTGCCGATGATGTTCACGATCGCGCCGCGCCCGCGCGCCGCCATGCGCTTCACCACCGGATCGATCACGTGGATGTAGCTGAAGTACTTCGCGTCCATGCCGGCGCGCCAGGCCTGCGGAGTGAGCTCGTCGGCGTCGGTGCGCTTCGCCGCGCCCGCCGAGTTCACCAGGATGTCGAGCGGGCCGAATTCCTTCTCCACGCGCTCGACCATGGCGGCCGCGGCCGCCGCGTCGGTCAGGTCGGCGGCGATCGTGTAAGCGTCGCCCAGCGTTTTTCTCGCGGCGTCGAGGTTCTCGCGCGAGCGCGACACGATCGCGACGCGCGCGCCTTCCGCGCGAAAGGCCCGGGCGCAGGCAAGGCCGAGGCCCTTGCTGCCGCCGGTGATGAGGACGTTCTTCCGCTCGAGTCTGAGATCCATTCTGCACACTCCATCAGTTGAAATCAGTCCGCCGTGATGCCGCGCGCCTTGATGACGCGGGCATAGCGCTGCACCTCGCTCGCCAGGAATTTGCCGGCTTCTTCCGGCGTGGTCACATAGGGCTCCATCGCCTGGGCGTCGAACTTGTCCAGGAGCTCCTTGTTCTGCAGCGCCGCGTTGAGCGCCTGGTTCAGGCGCTTCACGAGCTCGGGCGGCGTGCCGGCGGGCGCGAGGAGCGCCAGCCACTGCACGAAATAGAATCCCTTCACGCCTGCCTCGTCCAGCGTGGGCACCTCGGGCAGAAGCTTCGAGCGACGGTTGTCCGTGATGGCGAGCGCGCGGAGCCTTCCCGAGCGCACGTGCGGCAGCGCTGCGGCGAGCGTCGGGAAGCTCATGTCTACCTGGCCGCCGAGCGTGTCCTGCAGCGCCGGGCCGCCGCCGCGATACGGGACGTGCAGGATGAAGGTGTGCGTCTCGTCCTTGAAGATCTCGCCGCAGAAATGGAACGTAGTGCCATACCCGGCCGAGGCGTAGGAAAGCTTGCCGGGATGGGCGCGCACATCGTCCAGGAGCTCCGCTACGCTCTTCGCCTGGTTCTTCGGCGGCACGACGAGGACATGAGGCGAGGTTGCGACCATGCCGATCGGCGCGAAATCGCGGATCGGGTCCCAGGTCAGGTTGGCGAACAGCGCCTGGTTCGTGACCAGCGGGATCGTGTTGAGCACGATCGTGTAGCCGTCGGCGGGGGCGCGGGCGGCGGCCTCCATGCCGATGTTGCCGGAGGCGCCGCTGCGGTTGTCGATGACGATGCGCGTGCCGAGCTGGGCGCCGAGGGGGTCGGCGACGAGTCGCGCGGTGATGTCGACGCTGCCGCCGGGCGGGAAGGGCGCGATCAGGCGGATCGGCTGGCTCGGATAGCCCTGGGCGACTGCGAACGGCGCGACCGCGACAAGGACTGCAATGCAGATCCAACGAACCATCGTTACCTCCTCGCTAGGTATCATAGCGGCTTCGACGAGGAGGATCTTGCGGGTGAAGGCGCCGTCGTTTGCCTATGCGAAGCCGGGATCGCCCGCCGAGGCGTTCGAGCTCGCGCGGCGCCCGGGCGCCAAGGTGCTCGCAGGCGGCCAGAGCCTCATCCCGGCGCTGAACATGCGGCTCTCGCAGCCCGAGCTCCTGGTCGACATCTCGGGGCTGCCGTTCAGGGACATCAGCCTCGAGCAGGGCGTGCTCAGGATCGGGGCGCTGGTCACGCATTCGGAAATCGAAAAATCCGAGGAAATCGCAAGGCATGTCCCGCTCCTCGCCGAGGCGGTGAGGCACGTCGCGCACCCGGCGATCCGCAACCGCGGCACCCTCGGCGGCAGCATCGCGCTCGCCGATCCCGCGGCCGAGTATCCCGCGTGCATGGTGGCGCTCGATGCGAGCATCGTGGTGGCGGGAGCCGGCGGCGAGCGCCTGGTGAAGGCGCAGCAGTTCTTCAAGGGCCTGTTCGAGGTCGACCTCGCGCCCGGCGAGCTCGTCGCCGCGGTCGAAGTGCCGGCGCAGCTCAAGGACCAGCGCTCGGTGTTCCTCGAGCTCGCACGGCGCCACGGCGACTACGCGATCATCGGCCTCGCCGCCTACAAGGGAAAATCGACCCGCTTCGTGTTCTGCGGTGCCGGTCCGACGCCGATGCTGGCCCGCCGTGCATCTCAATCCTCCGATCTGGAGGAAGCGCAACAGCTTCTCGAGAAGGACCTGGACCCGCCCGCGGACCTCTACAACAGCACCTCCACCAAGCTGCACCTCGCGAAGGTACTGCTCAAGCGCGCATGGACTACGCTCTCGACATCACCCTGACGGTCAACGGCACGCAGGTCAGCCGGCGCGTCGCGCCGCGCCAGCACCTGGTGGATTTCCTGCGGGAGGAGCTCGGCCTCACCGGGTCGCATGTCGGCTGCGAGCACGGCGTCTGCGGCGCCTGCACCCTGCTCGTCGACGGCGAGATCGTGCGCGGCTGCCTGATGCTCGCGGTCCAGGCGAACGGCTGCAGGGTGGAGACGATCGAAGGTCTGAGCGATTCAGGAGAACTAAGAGAAATACAAACGGCCTTTCATCGGCGCAACGCGCTGCAGTGCGGCTTCTGTACCCCGGGCATGCTGATGGCCGCGCAGGATCTTCTGAAACACCATCCAAAAGCGAGCCGCGAGGAGATTCGCCTGCATATCTCCGGCAACTATTGCCGCTGCACGGGATACCAGGCCATCGTCGACGCGATCGAAGAGGTGATTTATGGGAAAGGCTGAGCTGCCGCTGCACGCGCCCGGCACGCAGGTCGACCGGGGCTACATCGGCCAGAGCGTGCCGCGGCCGAACGCGCAGCGCCTGCTGCAGGGACGCGGCGTTTTCATCGACGACCTGCGCTTCCCGCGCCTTGCGCACGTCGCTTTTTTCAGGAGTCCTTACGCGCACGCGCGGATCAAGCGCCTGGATTTCTCGAAAGCCTTGAAGCAACCGGGGATCATCGGGGCCTTCGACGGCAGGGCCGTCGCGGAGTACTGCACGCCGTGGGTTGCGGTGCTCGCGCACCTGAAGGGCATCAAGTCGCCGCCGCAGCACGCGATCGCGATCGAGCGCGCGTGCTCGCAGGGCGAGGCCTGCGCCGCGGTGGTGGCGGAATCGCGCTCGCAGGCCGAGGACGCGGTCGCGCTGATCGAGGCCGAGTGGGAAGAGCTGCCCGTCGTGGTCGACATGGAGGAGTCGCTCCAGGGCAACACCCTGATCCACCAGGACCTCGGCGACAACGTCTGCTTCAGGCGCGAGCTCGACACGGAAGGCGTCGCCGCCGCGTTCGAGCGGGCCGATGCCGTGGTGGAGGACACGTTCCACTTCGGCCGCCACACCGGCGTCTGCCTCGAGGGGCGCGCGATCCTCGCCGACTACAACGCCGGCGAGCATTCGCTCACCGTGTACCACGCCACGCAGGCGCCGCACATGATGCAGGACATCTTCTCGCGCCACCTCAACATCCCCGAGGCGAACGTGCGCGTGATCACGAAGGACGTGGGCGGCTCCTTCGGCATCAAGGTGCACGTGTATCCAGACGAGATGGCGACCGCGGCGCTCTCCGTGATGCTGCGCCGTCCGGTCAAGTTCGTCGCCGACCGGCTCGAGTCGTTCCTGTCCGATATTCATTGCCGCGAGCACCGCGTGAAGGTTCGCCTCGCCTGCAGCAAGTCAGGCGAAATACTGGCTTTCGATCTGGACGATCTCACCGCCATCGGCCCCTACTCGGTGTACCCGCGCACGAGCGGCATCGAGGGCAACCAGGTGGTCAACCTCACAGGCGGCCCGTATAGGCACCGCGAGTACCGCGCGCGCATGCACGTCGTGTTCACCAACAAGAACGTCACCTGCCAGTACCGCGCGGTCGGGCACCCGATCGCGGTTGCGCTTACCGAGGGAATCGTCGACCTCGCCGCGAAAAAGCTCGGCATGGATCCCGCCGAATTCCGGCGCAGGAACCTCATTGCGGACGACGCCTACCCGTACACGTTCCCCTCGGGCATCAAGTTCGAGAAGCTCTCGCATCACCAGTGCCTGACGAAGCTCCTGGATGTCATGGGTTATCAAAAACTCAGGGACGAACAAGCCCGGCTGCGCCGCGATCGGATCTACAGGGGGATCGGACTCGCGGCGATGATCGAGGTGACCAATCCCTCGCCCGCGTTCTATGGCGTGGGCGGCGCGCGCATCTCGGCGCAAGATGGCGCCACGCTGCGCCTGGAGCCCACCGGCATGGTGACCGTGATGTGCAGCGTCACGGAGCAGGGGCAGGGCACCGAGGCCATCTTCGCGCAGATTGCGGCCAGTGCTGTTGGGGTTTCTATTGAAAAAATAAAAGTAATTACGGGCGACACCGGCGTCACGCCCTACGGCGGCGGCACGTGGGCCTCGCGCGGCGCGGGCATCGGCGGCGAGGCGGTGCTGCAGGCGGGCCGCGCGCTGCGCGCCAACATCCTCGAGGTCGCCGCCGCGATCCTGAAGCTCGATCGCCAGGAGCTGGACGTTCAAGGAAACCACGTCATCAATCGCCTCACGGGTGAGCAAAAGCTCCCATTGTCGGAGCTCGGGCGCGTCGCGTACTTCCGCCCCGACACGCTGCCGCCCGAGTTCCAGTCCGAGCTCACCGTCACGCGCCACTACACGCCGCGCCAGTACGGCTTCGCGTTCACCAACGGCATCCAGGCCTCGCTGGTCGAGGTCGACGCCGACACCGGCTTCGTCAGGCTCCTCGGCCACTGGTGCGTGGAGGACTCCGGCACCGTGATCAACCCGATGCTCGCCGACGAGCAGCTGCGCGGCGGCATCGTGCAGGGAATCGGCGCGGCGCTCTACGAGGAGTGCCTATACGGCCCCGACGGCCAGCTCCTGAACGGCAACATGGCCGACTACCTCGTGCCCATGGCGGGCGAAATGCCGGACATCGTCTGCGCCCACGTCGAGACCCCGACGCGGCAGTCGCAGCTCGGCGCGAAGGGCGTGGGCGAGGCCGGAACGGCCGGCGCGCCGGCGGCGGTGATGAACGCGATCAACGATGCGCTCGCGCCGCTCGGGGCCCGTGTCACACGTATGCCATTCACACCAGAGAGAATTCTGGATGGGATTGCGCAGGCGCGATCCCGCGCTTAAGCTTCTGATCTGTGGGACGAAAGAACAAAGTATTGGGGTGGGTGCTGGCCGCGGCTGCGGGCGCGGGCGTGTGGTTTTTCGCGGACCAGCCCGCGCCGCCGGTGAGCGATCCGCAGCGGGTCGCTGCGGTCCCCAGGAACGAGCCGCGGCGCAGTGAGGGGACGCTAGTCCTGCCTTCGCGCGATGGCCTCTCGGGGCCGCGCGGCGAGCTTTTCGGGTCGAACGCGCCGCCGGTGCGCGCGGCGCCGAAGCACAAGGCGCCGGTCGAGGCGGCCGCGCCGCCGCCCGCGCCGGTGGCCCCGCCGATGCCCTACCGCGTCGCCGGCCAAGTCGTGCACGACGGTCCGCCGCGCGTGGTCCTCGCCCGGGACGACCGCGTCTTCTTCGTGCGCGAGGGCGACGTGCTCGAAGGCGGCTACCGCGTCGAGTCGATCAAGTCCGACGCCGTGACGCTTGTTTACACGCCGCTCGACGAGCGTCAGACGCTCGCCGTCGCCTCGGCGCTCCAGGTGCCGGTGGTGCCGCCGCCGACGGCGAGCGCCGGCCGCGGCGTGAAGCAGGTCACGGCGGGCGGGGGCCGGCCCGCGCAGCTGCGCTGGGAAGGTCCGGCGAGCGTGACCGCGGGCAACGATTTCGAGGTGGCGCTCAAGATCACTTCCGACAAGCTGGTGCGCGGCTCGCCGCTGCAGCTTTCGTACGACGCGAAGGTGCTCGAGCCGGTCGCCGTGCGCGCGGGCGAATTCTTCGCCGAAGGCAGCTTCACCTACCGCGTCAACCCGAGCGGCTCGATCACCGTCGGGGCCTTCGGCAAGGGCGACGTACCCGACGATGCCGAGTTCGTCGTAGTGACCTTCAAGCCGATCCGCGCCGGCGCGACCGCCGAGCTTAAGCTTTCATCCCTGGTGCTGCAGGGCGCCGCCGGCGCCCTCGTGCACGAGCCGCTCGCGGCCTTCCGTACCTCCATCGCCCAGTAGCTCGGCCTGCTCGGCGATGCGGCCGAGATAGCCCTTCAGGAACGCGCCGAATTCCTCGGCCGCGGGCGAGAGCTTGTGCGCGCGGTTGACGACCCAGAAGAGGTCGCTCCACACCACCGGGTCGACGATCGCATGCACGCTGATCCTGCGCTTCGCGCACGCCGGCAGCGCGGAGGCGGGCGTCACGGCGGCGCCGGCGCCGGCCTCGACCATCGCGATCTGGGTCTCGAGGAAGTTGCACACGAGCTCGGGCGGAACCGTGCGGCCCGCGCGCGCGAGCTGCTCGTCGACCAGGCGCTGGATCGGATAGCCGCTCGGCAGGCCGATCAGGCGCTGGGACGCGACGTCGCTCCAGCGCACCATCGCCGGCAGATCGCGCGCCGCGTCCTCGGGGCAGGCCAGCATCAGCGCGAAGCGCGCGAGCGGCAGCTTGATCAGTCCGGGCGATTCCTGCAGCGAAGCGCTCAGCGCGACGTCCACCTTGCCCGATTGCACCATCTCCATGAGGCGCGCGCCTTCGGCGTCGATCAGCTGGATGTGGAGCTTCGGATGCATAGTCGCGAACGCGCTGATCGCCTGCGGCAGCAGCTCGGCCGCGGGAAACGGCGGCGCGCCGATCGCGAGGCGGTCACCCGCGGTCGCCGCTTCGCGCGAGAGGTACAGCGCCGCGGTTTCGAGATCGCGCAGGCTGCGATCGGCGACCGGCAGGAACTTCGCGCCGGGCTCGGTCAGCATCACCTTGCGCGTGGTGCGCTCGAACAGCCGAAAGCCGAGCTGTGTTTCGAGCTCGCGCACCAGCACGCTCATTCCCGACTGCGTGATGAAGAGCTCTTCCGCCGCGCGCGAGAAGCTCTGATGCCTCGCCGTGAGCACGAAGGCCTTCAACTGGCGCGTGGTGATATTCATTGCCAACGCTTCTGAATCGATGAGCGATTGCTGTTGGTTCTTAGCTGTACGGCGTGATAAACCGGATCGTACAGAAAGCGTCGCCGCGTGACGACCGTTTTCGCGTGACAACGCTTTGCGACGGGGGAGACCAAATGCATTCCGCAGCGGTCGGGCGCGAACTTGCGCGATGCAGCAATCGTTTAGGGTTTGCCCTAGACCCACTGTAATTTCTTCCCAAGCTCCGGCAAGCCTCTGACCTCCCAGCATTTCGCTCTTAGGAGATTCGCATGACCTTCCTTCGATCCACCTTGGCGCTCGGCGCCCTCGTCCTGCCGCTCGCCGCTCCAGCGGCGGAGATGACGTGCGCTCAGCTCGGCACCTATCTCGCGACGCTCGCCCCGACCATCACTCCGTTCACCGCTCCAGGCGCCACGACGCCGCTTCCCCTGACACAACTCCTCCCGGCCGCCGGAGCGAACGCGGCGCGCTGCGAAGCGAATTTCATCTACTCGAACCGCGGCGGCCCGGCTTTCGGCTACGCGGTGGGACAGAACCAGCGCATCGGCATCCGCGTCGGGTTTCCGCTGAACGTCGCAGACGGCGGCTCCGGCGGCGTGCAGGGCGCCTGGAACGGCAAGGTGCGCAACATCGGCGGCGGCGGCCTGCAGGGCAACCTGAGCGCCATCACCCCGGCCACCAACACCGGCTACGTCGGCTCGAACACCGACACGGGACACGCCACGGGTAGCCCGACCTTCGCGGTCATCCAGGAAACGCACCAGCTCAACACCGGCACGCTCGACGATTTCCTCGTCGAGAGCATCCACCAGCAATACAAGTGGGCGCTCAAGCTGACGCAGGTCTATTTCGGCAAGAAGGCGACGCGCAATTACTGGGACGGCTGCTCCACCGGCGGCCGCGAAGGCCTGTCGATGGCGCTCAGCTTCGGCGAGGACTTCGACGGCTTCCTCACCGGCGCGCCGGCCAACTACCACACGCGGCTGCAGGTCGCGACGTCGTGGCCGTGGTGGGTGCAGAAGGAGATCACCGGCGGGACGTCCGGAACGCTGACGCAAGCGAAGATGAACCAGGCGAACGCCTCCGCCGTCGCCGCGTGCGACGCGCTCGACGGCGTTACCGACGGCGTCCTTGGCGATCCGCGGGCCTGCAAGTTCGACGCGAAGAGCAACATCTGCGGCATGCCGGGCGCGCCGACGACGAACTGCCTCACGCCGCAGGAGGCCGACGCGGTGAACCGCATCTGGGACGGCCCGCGCAACGATCACGACCTGCGCATCTGGTTCCCGTTCGGCCGCGGCGCCAATGCCGGCGTCACCAATGCGCCGCCGTTCGGCGGCCCCGGCGGCAGCCTCGGCATCTTCACCTGGTCGCATATGGACAACAACTACGACTTCACCGGCGAGCCGCTCTCGCTCTTCGATGACGAGACGCAGCTTGCGACGCGCGAGGTCGCGCCTTTCAGCGACATCATCAGCACCGATCTCCACGACGCGAAGAAGCGCGGCGCGAAGATCCTGATGTGGCAGGGCGGCGCCGACCAGCTGATTCCGTGGCGCCAGGGGCTGCACTACTACCGCGAGGCGGCCGAACGCTTCGGCGGCTTCAAGCACCTGCAGTCGTGGTTCCGCTTCTTCCTCGCGCCTGGGGTCACGCACTGCGGCGGGGGCGCGGGGCCGCAGCCGCAGGCGCTGTTCGACACGATGGTCGCGTGGGTTGAGACAGGCAAGGCGCCCGACACGATCGTCTCGACCAACGCGACCCTCGGCAGCCGGCCGATGTGCCCGTATCCGCAGACCGCGATCTTCAACGGCAACGGCGCCGACCCGAAACTGCTCGCGAGCTGGCACTGCGGCGGCGACATCGAGACCCGCGAGTTCGCGTGCATGGACCGCGTCGCGCGATACCAGCACGAGACCAGCAGGCACCTCGAAGACCCGCAGTCGTGCAGCCATCGGGAAGACCACCACGGCCATGACCATGACGACGATCACCATGGCCACGACCACGACGACGACCACGGCCACGGCCAACACTGAGGATGACAAACATGCGACTCCCATTGATGATCCTCGGCTGCGCGGCCGCGTTGTCGGCCGCAGCCCACGACAGCGACGCGCAGTACGCGATCTCCGCGCCTGGCACCACGCTCACTGGGTTTGTCACCGGCACGACGCTCGCGGTGAGCGTCACCGCGCCTACCGGCAAGCACGCCGAGCGCATCACGCTCAAGCTGAACGGCAAGGACGTGACCTCGGCGCTCCATCCGGACGCGAGCGGAGCGCTCACCGGCACGGTGTCGGGGTTGACGCCCGGCGCGAACACGCTGCAACTCTTCGCGAAGAAGGATGAGGTGGCAACGCTCACTGTGATGAAGGCGATGGCGCCCGCGGTGAGCTGCGACTCGCTCGCCACGCTCACGAACTTTCCGATCCAGACGGCCGGCACGATGGGCGGCACGGTGATCACCGCGGCGCGCGTCGTTCCGGCCGCGGGCACGGTGCCCGAGTACTGCCTCGTGCAAGGCACGATGGAGGAGCGCTTCGACGGCATCGCGGGCGTCGTCGGCACGCCGTCGTACCGCACCAACCAGCGCTATCGCACGCTCTTCGAAGTGCGCCTGCCGAGCGCTTGGAACGGGCGCTACATGTTCCAGGGCAGCGGCGGCACCGAGGGCGGTCTCCCCGGTGCCTCCGGCCAGATCGGTGGCACCTCGGGCCTCAACGTCCTCGGCAATGGCTTCGTCGTGGCGAGTCAGAACGGCGGCCACGTCAACGCCGACCTGCCGCCGGCAGCGGTGCTGCCGCCGGGCTCGCCCAACACGACCACCGACCTGAACCACATCCAGGTCATTTCCGGGAACATGTTCTTCCCCGATGAGAAGGCGGTGCGCGACTGGGCCTACCACGCGATCGACGTCACCACGCAGACCGCGAAGTACCTGATCAACGCCTATTTCGGCCGCGCGCAGGAACGCTCGTATTTCGTCGGCTGCTCGACCAGCGGCCGGCAGGGCATGGCGATGTCGCAGCTCTTCCCGCAGCACTATGACGGCATCGTCGCGGGCGATCCGTTCTACCTGCCGCCCGACATCTCGCTCTCCGAGACCTGGGGTTTGGAGCGGATCATCGACGTCTCGCCGATCGTGAACGGCGTGCCGCAGTATCTGCAGAGCTTCACGCTCGCCGACCAGAACCTCTTCACCAACGCCATCCTCGCCGCCTGCGATTCCCTCGACGGCCTGGTCGACGGCGTGATCGACAACGCCGCGGCGTGCCATTTCGACCCGGAGACGTTCGTCTTCCCATCGAGCGGCGTATACGGCTCCATCGCGCCCGGCCAGCCGCTGCAGTGTACTGGCGCGAAGACCGCGACCTGCCTCACGCCGGCACAGGTGACCGCGACGAAGAGGATCGACCAGGGCCCGCGCACTTCCAGCGGCCGGCGCATCGTCTCGCCCGACGGCACGCCGCTTTCCGGCTACCCGTTCGACGGCGGCTTCATGCAGCCTTCGGGCATCCCGACGCGCGACATCGGCACCGCGAACTCGCCTCCGGGGAACATCGGCCTCGGCTCCGGCCAGCTGCCGCTCTTCTGGTTCGCGAATCCGGACCCGACGTACAACCCGCTGACCGTGGACTACGACCGCGACATCCACCTCGTCACGCCGGCGTCGCCCGCGGTCAACAACCGCACCGACATCCGCCATTTCGTGAAGCGCGGCGGCAAGCTCATCTTCTATCACGGGCTTTCCGACTCGGGCCCGCCCTGGCCGTACACGCTCAAGTACTTCCGCGACGTGGCGCGCAAGCACGGCGGCATCAAGCACGCCGATGACTTCATGAAGCTGTACCTGATCCCGAACATGGGCCACTGCAGCGGCAACATCTCCACCGACACCTTCGACATGCTGACGCCGATGGTGAACTGGATCGAGAACGGCGTCGCGCCCGACGAAATCGTCGCCACCGGCAACCGCTTCCCGGCGACGGTCGGCCCGTACGTTGGAGCCGGCAACACCAGCCGCAGCCGCCCGCTGTGCGCCTATCCGAAGACGCTGCGCTACAGCGGCTCGGGCGACATCAGCCAGGCGTCGAGCTACGTCTGCGTCTCGCCGGAGCGCAAGCACCACGAGCATGACGACCACGATGATGACCACGAGGAGCACCATGGGCACGACGACTAGAAGCGTAGTTGCGGCGCTGTTGCTCGCGGGCGCCGCCACGGCGTACGCGCAGGTGGTGCCGCCGACGCCCGCCTTCGAAGGGCCGATCACCGAAGGCGGCGAGATGTACCCGGGCCTGCGCCCGGAGGAGCCGGGTACCACCGCCGCCGATTTCGGCTACGCCACCGACGAGTACTTCGTTTCCGGCACGGCGAACGGCCAGCCCTACAAGACGCGCATCCTCGTGCGCCACCCGCTGCCGGCGGCGCGCTTCAGCGGCATCGTGGTGACGGAGTCGATGCACTCCAACGGCTTCGCCGTCACCTTCGAGCCGGCGCGCAGGTACTTCTTCCTGCGCGGGCACGTGCACGTGGAGATCGCCGCGCAGCAGGCGAACGTGACCACGCTAAAGGGCTTCAACCCGGTGCGCTACGCGTCGATGAGCATTCCTTTGGGCGCCCAGACGAGCGAGATCATTGCCCAGGTCGGCCGGCTTGTTAAAAGCAACCTGTCAAGCGGGCCGCTTGCGCCGCTCTCCGTGCGGCATCTCGTCATGGAAGGCACGTCCCAGGCCTCTGCGGTACTGCGTACTTACCAGCAGCAGAAGCACTTCCAGTCGCGCATGCCCGATGGGTCGGCGATCATGGACGGCTACCTCGCGACGAGCACGCTCGGCAATGCGCCAATGATGATCGTCGACGTGCCGACGGTGCACATGCCGACCATGACCGAGGTGAACAGCGGCGCGCCGACCGGCGCGGCATTCCGCCGGCCGGACAGCGACGATCCGGCGAACCGCTACCGCCTCTTCGAGGTGGCCGGTATGGCGCACGCGAACTCGCGCGAGACGCCGACGTACGTGCCGAACCCGTGCACGTTGCCCGTGAGCGACTTCCCCTGGGGCGGGATGGCGGCAATGGGACTCGACCACCTGATCGCATGGGCCGACCGCGGCGTGGTGCCGCCGCATGCCGCGCCCCTCCAGTTCGACAACGACACGACCAACGACGGCTCGCGCCTTACGCTCGACGCCAACGGCAACGTGAAAGGCGGAGTGCGCAACACCTATGTCGACGTGCCGGTGGCGGCGTACGGCGTGCCCAATGCCGGCGCGACGCCCGCGGCACAGTTCAACTGCTCGATCGCCGGCTGGCGCATCGCCTACGACGAAGAGCGGCTGAACGGCCTGTACAAGAACAAGGGCAGCTACATCAGCGCCGTCAACAAGCGGCTGATGGAGCTGGTGCGCGAAGGCTGGATGCTGCCCGAGTACGCCGAGGACGTGCGCGCCGACGCCCAGGCGATCGACATCACGCCGCCCGGCAAACGCTAGCGAAAGGAGAGCACATGAGCGCAGACGAAAAGAGCAGGCGGCTTTCGCGCCGACGTTTCATCCAGGGCACCGTCGCCGCCGCGGCGATTCCGCTCACCGCCCGCGCGCGCGGGCGCGATGACGACGATGACGACGATCGGCACCACGATCGCGATGACGATCGCGGCCATGCCGCGTGCGGCGCCGCCCCGGACGTAAACCTGGTCAACGGCCGCTTCCTGACGATGGACGCGCGTAACCGCGTGGCGTCGGCGCTCGCCATCCGCGACGGACGCATCGCGCGCGTCGGGCATGCGGGCGAGCTTGGTCCGTGCGGCCGCACGATGAACCTGAGGGGCGCGACGGTCATCCCGGGGCTGATCGACACGCACGTGCATTTCCTGCGCTGCGGCCAGAACCCCGGCCACGAGGTGCGCATCATCGAGACCGCGGCCTCGATCGCAGAGCTGCAACAGATGATCCGCGCGCGCATCGCCGAGCTGAAGGTCCTGCCGGGCCAGGAGCTGGTGAACTTCATCACCTGCATCGGCGGCTGGAACACCAACGGCCTGGCCGAGAAGCGCCTGCCGAGCGTCGCCGAGCTCGATGCGGCGGCACCGGGCATCCCGGTCTATCTCTCGACCACCGGCGCCGGCGGCGCCGTCACGAACACGCCCGGAGCCGCCTTTTTCACTTCTCGCGGAATCGCGGTCGCGGCGAACGGCACGCTGAACGCCGGCCAGGCGCTCGCCGCGCTGCAGGCGGTGCAGACCGAGGACGATCGCCAGCGCGGCACGGCGGAGGTATTCGACTTCGCCTCCAGCCTCGGGCTCGCCATGGTCACCGACATGGGGCTCGCCGGAGCCGCGGTCGACTTCATCGAGGGCTACCGCTACGCGATGAGCCTGTGGCGGCAGGGCAAGCTGCCAGTGCGGCTGCGCGCATACCTCAACAGCTCGTTCGACGCCGGCTTCAGCGTGGCGACGAACGTAGTCGACAGCTCGTTCAAGCGCATTGGCGACGACGTGTTCCGCACCAACGGCATCGGCGAACGCGTGAACGCGAGCACCACGAACCCCGGCTATGTCGACGTCGTGAAGCACGCGGCGTCGAAAGGCTGGATGGTCACGCAGCATTCGCTCACCTCGGCCGAGATCGACTTCCACATCTCGGCCTACCAGGCGGCCAAGACGGTCGCGGATATCGGCACGCTGCGCTGGACGCTGGATCACGTCAATCCGATCAGCGACACGCAGATCGCCGCCGTCAAGGATCTCGGCATCGGCTTGCGGCTGCAGGGCTGGAACTACACGTCGGCGGCGCCCGCGGGCCCGCCGTGGCGCAAGCTGGTCGACGCCGGCATCCCGCTCTCGGCAGGCACCGACTCGACCAACGTCGGCGCGCTGAACCCGTGGCTGATGATGTACTACATGACAACGATGCTGAACAACGCCGGCGTCGCCGCGACGCCCGCAGGCCAGCAGATCACGCGCCTCGAGGCGCTGCGCATGTACACCATCGGCGGCGCGTTCCATTCGTTCGACGAGGACAGGCTCGGCTCACTGGAAGAGGGCAAGCTCGCCGATCTCGCGGTGCTGAGCGACGATCCGCTCAGCGTTTCCAATGACAATTTGAAGCGCCTGCGCTCCGTTCTCACGCTGCAGGCCGGTCGAATCGTTCACCAATCCTGACAGGGAGGCAGAGATGTCGAAGAAAGAAGAGGAAGCGAAACGCCGCCGCTTTACGCGGCGCCAGTTTATCCAGACCGCGGCGGCCGCCGCGGGCGCAAGCATAGTCGGCCGCGGCGGCGCCCATGACGATGACCACGACCGCGATCACGACCACAAAGGCCGCGGCGAGCCGCACAGTGAAGCCGACCTGATCCTTGTCAACGGCCGCATCCACACCATGGACGCCAAGAACCGTGTCGTCTCGGCCGTATCGATCAAGAACGGCCGTTTCCTGGAGGTGGGCAGCGATGCGAAGTCGCCGCGCGGCCCGCGCACCAAGGTCATCGATTTGCGCGGCCGCACCGTGGTTCCGGGAATCATCGACAACCACAACCACTTCGTGCTGGAGGGCAACCGCCCCGGCTTCCACACCCCGCTCGAGAACGCGCTTTCGGTCCAGGAAGCGCTGCAGACTTATGCCGCCCGGGCTGCCGGACTGCCGAGCCGTGATGCGTGGATCACGACGATTGGCGGTTTCCACTTCAACCATCTGTACGCGAACCCGAGCGACAAGACGAGCGGCCGCTTCCCGACGCTCGCCGAGCTCGACAGCGTGGTGCCGAACAATCCGGTGTTCATGATGATTTCGTTCACCGGGCCGGGGGTAACGAACAGCGCGGGCAAGGCCATCCTGCAGGCGCAGGGTGTTACGGTGGGGGCGACCGGCGACGCCGGCTCCATTGGCAGCGCCGCGAGCACGGGGTGCCCGAAGGCCCTGCTGTATCTGCGCCAGACGCTGCTGAACCCGGCGGAGCGCCGCCGCAGCGTGATCGATGCGATGAACCACGCGCTGCTCGTCGGCGTCACCACGCACCTCGACCAGGGTGCGTTCCAGGCGACCAACACCACCGCCGACGGCGCCGCGCACGAAGACAACTTCACGATGCATCTTCCTTTTCTCCAGATCTACGACCAGGGGAAGGGCACCGTCAGGCTGCGCATCAACTTCTTGCACATGGAGACCGACCAGGCCACGCCGGAGCTGGTGCAGCGCCTGAAGAACGCCTTCCAGTTCCTCGGCAACGAGTGGGTGAAGACCGGCGCGATTGGCGAGTTCATCGCCGCCGGAACGAACGCGGCCAGCCCGTTCAACGCTGCGGCGCTGAAGGTCGCCGCCGCCGGCTGGCGCGCCGAGGTGCATTCGCTCGGCCGCCGGCAGACGCCGACGAGCAACCCCGCCGACTTCGAGCTTGAGATCATGGGCTTCGAGGCGGCAAATACCGCCTTTCCGGGCGTCGTGCGCGATCGGCGCTGGGTCGTCGCGCACGTTCCGGGCATCACGCAGGAATGGATCGACCGCTTGCAGGCAATCGGCGGCAACCTGTCGCTCACCGGCTGGCAGTACCTCGCCGGCAATCCCGTGACCAGCACGGTCGCGCCGTACGCCGGGCCGCCGTTCCGCATGATCGTCGACTCCGGCAACCGGCCTGACGGCATCCATTCCGGCATGAGCTCGGACGGCATGCAGATCGCACCGATGAACCCGTGGATCCACATGTACTACGTGACCACCGGCATTAACGCGCGTGGCGTGCTGATCAATGCGGGCCAGCAAATCTCGCGCCAGGAGGCGCTCGAGCTCTACACCAGCAAAAACGGCTGGTTCCTGCGCGAGGAGGACGACCTCGGTTCGATCGAGGAAGGGAAGCTGGGCGACCTGGTCGTGCTGAACAGCGACTACTTTAGCGTCGCGAACGATGACCTGAAGAAGATCCGCTCGGTGCTTACCGTGGTCGGCGGCAACATCAACTTCGACGCCGGCGTGCTGGATACGCGCCGCTGGTAGTGGAGGCAGCAGCAATCCTCAGGCAGTACCGCGAGCGCCTGGAGGCCCAGGCGCTCGCGCCGCAGCTCGCGGCGGGCGAGAACCCCTGCCTTGAGCTGATGACGATGTTGCTGGCTGCGCCGCGCGAGCTCTGGACCGAGCTCGACCTGGAAGAACGGCGGCGCGAGCTGGCTTCCCTTTTCTCGTGGGGCGTGCCGAACCCGCGCGCCCTCGATGTGCTCGCGGCCCATGCGCCGCTCGTCGAGTGCGGCGCCGGCATGGGCTACTGGAGCGCGCTGCTCAAGGCGCGCGGCGTGGATGTGCTCGCGTACGACATCGCGCCGCCCGCGGGCGAAGCGCAAAACGACTATCACCGCTCCCCGCGCTCGCCCTGGATGCCGATCGGGCGCGAAGACTCGGTGCGCGCGGCGCGCCGCCACGGCGATCGGAGCCTCGTTCTCTGCTGGCCGCCGTTCGACGACGACCTCTCGAGCTACTCGGTGCTGCGCGCCTACCGCGGCAACACGCTCATCTACATCGGCGAAGCCGAAGGCGCCACCGGCTCGGTGCGCTTCCATCGCGAGCTGGCGCTCAACTGGACGCTCGAGGACGAAGTGCGGCTGCCGAACTGGCCGAAGCTGCGCGACGGCCTGATGGTCTACCGGCGCAATGCCCTCAGGCGGCCGCTCACCGAGCGTGACCGCTGCTTCGACTGCCACCGCTTCATCCCGACCGGGGCGATCGGCCGCTGCGATTGGTGCTTCGAGAAGAAGCCGACGCCCCTCGCGCTTCAGGTCGGCCGGCACCGTGTCGAATACGTGCAGGAAATGCTGGACGCCATGCCAGCCGAGCGTCGCAAGGCGCTAGAGCAGAGCCCGAATCGCATTCGCTGAGTCGCGCCGGCATCGTCAGGTTGAGCTCGGAGGCGCTAGAATCGCCTGCGTGAGGGCGCTGGTCCTTCTTGTTGCATTACTGCTCGTCGGGCTATCGCCCGCCGACGCTCTTGCGCACAATGGGGAATACCACAGAGGCGCGGCCGACGCCCAAGGCGGCCGCAGCTCCCCGGTTGCAGAAAGGGAACGGCACGCCTGGTCGCCGGTGTGCCCGCCTGGATCAGGCCACGTCTGCTCCTGCGACAATTTGTCGCTGTCGGACGGGGGTGCAAAGCCCAGTCTTGTCGCTCGCTGCCCCGTTTCCTTCCTGCCGCCTCGCCTCGCCCGCGCCGTTGCGGGCGTCAAGGCGGGAACGAAGCCGTCTCCACAGTTTCCCCCAAGCCTCCCCCGGGCACCGCCGCTCGCCTGATCGCGTAAGCGAAGTCAAAGCGCGCGCGGCGGCCTAGGCCGCGCGCTTCTTGCCGTTTGCGATGGAGGGGAGAGTGAAAAGACTGTTATTGGCGGCGCTCGCGATGAGCGCGGCAACCGAGGCCGCGGCTTCGTGCGGCTCGGCGTTCTGCATGATCAACACCAACTGGAACACGCAGGGGCAGTGGACCGAGCCGGGCGCGCGGTTCGACCTGCGCTTCGAATACATCGACCAGGATCAGCCGATGGCCGGGAGCCGCAAGGTGGGCGTCGGCGAGATCCCCCAGCACCACGACGAGGTCCGGACCCTCAACCGCAACTGGATCGGCACCTTCGACTACACCTTTAACCAGGATTGGGGCCTGTCGGCCACGCTTCCGATCGTCGACAAGTTCCACACCCACATCCACAACCACATGGGCGAGCAGATCGCCGAGACCTGGAACTTCACCGAGGTCGGCGACGCCCGCGTGCTCGGCCGGCGCCAGTGGCACGCCGAGAGCGCGGGCGCCCAGCGCCTGGACTTCTACGGCATCAACTTCGGCCTGAAGCTGCCGACCGGCAAGACCGACGTGACGAACTCGGAGGGCGAGCTCGCGGAGCGGACGCTGCAGCCCGGCACCGGCACCACCGATCTCCTCCTGGGCGGCTACTTCAGCCGCGTCCTCGGCTCCGGCTCGACGTGGTTCGCCGACCTGCTGGTCCAGGCGCCGCTCGACTCGCACGACAACTTCAAGCCGGGGACGCGCACATCGCTCGACCTGGGCTACCGGAAGAGCCTGGGCGACAAGCTCGGCCTGATGCTGCAGCTCAACTTCCTGCACAAGGCGCGCGACAGCGGCAGCGATGCCGAGCCGGAAGACAGCGGCGGCAAGTTCCTGTTCCTGAGCCCCGGGGCGAGCTACATGCTGACGCAGCGCCTGCAGGCCTATGGATTCGTCCAGTTGCCGCTCTACCAGTACGTGAACGGCGTGCAGCTCACGGCCGATTGGGCGGTCGCGGCGGGCCTCAGCCTGCGGTTCTAGCGTTCCGCCGGCGGCGTTGACGCCGCCGCGCCTTGCGCGGATCATCGACCTCAACTTCCAGGGAGGAGGTCCATATGAACGACGCCACCAGCGGGCGCCGCAAGTTCGTCGCTACTGCAGGATTCGCCGCCCTCGCAGGGGCTCTGGGTGAAGCGCTCGTCGGCCGCGAGGTCAGGGCCGAGGACGACCACGACGTCGACAAGTTCATCCGCGCGGTGCAAAAGGCGCGGCTGTTCGATCTGTCGCAGCTCTGGGACGAGAACTCGCCGATCGCGGGCGTCAATCCGAGCTTTTCGACGACCAACGATCCGGCGCAGGATCCGCTGCACCAGGCGGCCAATCACACCAGCACGCGCGGCACCTTCGGCGACGGCGGGCAGCTCTCGTTTACCGGCGAGGTGATGCGCTGGAGCGGCCAGCACGGCGCGCCGAGCATCGACGCGATCGGCCACATCGGGCACAACGGCCTGCTCTTCGGCGGCGTCGACGCGGCCAAGTCCACCAGCAACCCGCTCGGCATCGGCCGCAGCGGCGTCGGCGCGAACCTCGACATCGCGCACTATCCGACCAAGCTGCTTGTAAACCGCGGCGTGCTGCTGGACGTGGCCCGCTTCGTCAACCGCGGCGCCGAGCCGCTATCGGACACGTTCAACATCACCGGCGATATCCTGGAGGACACCGCGCGACACCAGCGCGTGAAGATCAAGCGCGGCGACACGGTGCTCGTGCGCACCGGCTGGGGCCGCTACTTCAGCGAGAATCCGGACAAGTACAAGGGCGCGAACGCCGCCGGCGTCGGCGTCAAGGGGGCGCAGTGGCTCATCGACCGGGGTGCCCCGGTTGTGGGCAACGACACGCTCACCTTCGAGGTGCGGCCGCCGGTCTCGTTCCCGCCCGAGGTGCCGCAGTTCCAGGTGTTCCCGGTCCACCTGCTGGTGATCGCAGACAACGGCGTCAACATCATCGAGAACTTCCTGCTCGAGGAGATCGCCGCGGCGAAGGAGTACGAGTTCCTGCTGGTCGTGCCGCCGCTCAAGATGCGCGGCGGCACCGGCTCGGCGCTGCGCTCCTTCGCGCTGGTGCCGTAACGCTTACTGCCTGACGATCCCGGCGGCGAACCAGGCGCCCCCGGGGTTGCGGATCAGCAGCACCGGGCTCGCGCACACCGCCGGCACCGCCGGCGTGAGCACGTCGTCGATACGGAAGTCGCCATCCGCCTCGAGCGGCACGAGGCCGCTATCGAATAGCTGCGGCGTGGTGACGTTGTCGCAGATCAGCGTGGCCCGAACGCTCTGATTCGCGTTGGTGCCGATGGTGTTGCCGCCCGCGAGGAGCAGCCCGCGGCCGTCGACGCGGATCGAGCCGTCGGTCCTGACGTCGGCCTTCAGGCTCGAGATCACCCAGAGCTGGCCCGGCGGCTGCACGCCGCGCACGATGTTGCGGTTGACGACCGTGGCGGTGGCGGCGGTGCCCTGGCCGCTCGACACGGGGATCACGCCGATTCCGCCGTCGAAGCGGACCAGCCGGTCATCTGCGTTTGCGGAGAATGCGGCGAGCGACAGCGCGGCCGCGATGGCAGCGACTTTCATATCTAGAACCTCCTCCCGGTGCGGGGTTGAGACTGCACCGGGAGAACACCTGGGCGCGGTTGGTATTCCCGCCCCATTTGTGACACCAGAATGAAAACGCTTCAGGGCACGAAGAAATTCGCACAGTGTCCAGCCTGCGCAGGCGCAGGCGAGTCGTTGATCGAGCCGCCGCGCGCGATGCACTGGCTCGGCGGCAGCGAGGCGCCGCGCTCGACGTGATCGACGAGGAGGTCGAACGAGCGCTGCGCATGCGGCTGGATGAACTCGAGCTTCGAGAAGAAGTCCTGCTTGTAAGTCTCGATGTGGTTGCCGTTCTGCACTTCGTACAGCCTGTACGCCGGGCCTTTGTCTTGACGGCGATCATGGTCGTCATCGTCATCCTTGTGCTTCTTGCCCGAAGCCTCCACCTTGCGTGCATAGGCGCGGCCGTGATGGTCGATGGGCAGCAGCGAGTCCATGGTCCCCTGCACGGTGATGAGGGGCCGCGCGATCCGGCCGGTGGTCTGGAAAGCGGCGACCTCGGCGCCGACATTCGAGACCGACAGACGGTGGATGTAGTTATAGGTGCCGGTGCCGCTCACGTAGGTGTCGTAAGTGGGATCGAGTCGCTTCTGCCACTGGCAGAGGGTCACTTCCCAGAACTGCGCCCAATTCCGATCCCAGATCGTGGTCGACGGCACTGTCGGCGTCGAGAGGTCGGACTTGATATCGGGCGGGTAGCCCGCCGCCACGATGTTCTTCGCCGCGGTGCTCGCCGCGTCGAAGCCGGAGGTGCGGTAATCCGGAAAATTGAGCACCGCCGGCGGCAGGTCGGTCAGCAGGTTCGGCGCGTGCGGATCGACGAACGTGCCTTCCCAGTCGACGCCGCCGTCGAAGACGTGCGGCGCTTCTTCAATCGCGCGGCGAACCTGGTAGCCGCCGTTCGAAGTGCCGACCGCATAGGTATAGCGCGGTGGCGGACCGTAGGCGGCCTTGACGCCGTCACGGGCGATCTCGCCCGCCTTGATCATGAACTCGGCCCAGCGCGTGAAAGGCTGACCGTCGTCGTTGTCGAAGAAGTGCACGAACACCGGGGTGTCGGGGTTCAACCTGCAGGCGAGGGGATCGGCCGCGGTGCTGAGCTTGAGATTGAGTACGCCCTTATTCTGCGAAGCGTACGCGTAGCCCTTCTGCACGACGTAGTCGCTCCATGCGAAGTCGCCGTTGAACTCGCTGCGTGTACCCGAGGCGCCGGCAACGACAAGGCGGCCATTCCAGTCGTTCGGAAGCCGCAGGAGAAAGCGCGCCTGGTTCGTCGGATCACCCGCGATGCGCGCCTGAATCTGCAATCCTGGCACCGTCTTTGTGCGCGGCGTATTTGGCCTGTTTTGTGGATCGTTCGGGTCGCCGCGGGGCGAGATCACGCCCCGGTCGGTGCGCGGCGTGTAAGCAAGAAGTGGCAATGTCGGAATGGAATTGTCGAGCGGCGTGGTCTGCTCGTTTTTGGTGGTGAGGTCCGTGCTGACGAAGCACGTGGCGTCCACGAGATCCTTTGACAGCGCCTTGAGCACGTCGGCGCAGGTGAGCTTGGCGTGCGCGGAAGACGCCACGCCAAGGAGCAAGACCGCAGTACCGCAGATACGCAAGCGCATTGTGTTCCCCCTAGTTGGTCCCAACGAGCATGTGTCAATTGCTAACGCAACGCAATCAATGGTTCGTGCCTTGCAGCCCGGTCGAGGGCGGACTGGCGCCCTGCATCGGGCCGCCGGGCGGATTCGGCGCGGACGCCTGAGCGGGATTTGACCCCGGTTGGGCGCCGGCGGCTCCGCTCGCCGCGCCGCTAGCGCCAGGCTTCGCCGTGGCAGGCGCGGCCGGCGCCGCGGGCGGCGTATGGATGAACTTCCAGTCGGAATACTTCTGCGCGCCTTCGAAGACGGCGTCGCGCACGCGGAAGTTGGCGACCTTGAGCGGGGCCTCGTCGGAGGTGCTCGCTACGCCTTGGACGCCGCCGTCGGCGCCCTTGATGACGACGAACGGCTTGCCGGTCATCGGGTCGGGAAAGAGCTTGCGCAGGTGGCGCATGGTGCCCGGCTGGCGCGGGTCCTTGAGGAGGTCTTCGATCTGCCGCGGGTACATCTTGTTCGGTCCCGGCGTCGCCAGGTAGTAGAGGCCGATCGCGCGGCGGTACTGGTTGCCGATGAAGAGGAGCTCGACCTCCTTTTCCCGGCGCGCCGAGGTTTCCCAGGTCTCGCCGACGATGGCGAGGCCGCCGAGCAGGATGGCGACGATGAACATCACCGTGAGGTAGGTGAATCCCGCCTGCCGCAGCAAACCCCTTGCGCGCTTCACCATTGCGAATATTCGCTGCCGTCCTTGCTCTTGCCGGAGGCGCCGCTCTTGATGTCGTAGACGCCGCCTTTCGTCTGATCCTCGGGCTGCACGATCATCCAGGTCGTGGTGCTTTCCGTGAGCGGGTCGACCGGCACGCGGCGCAGGTACTTGTCCGAGGCGAGCGACTCGAGCGATTCGGGGTAGCGGCCTTTGTCTGCGTAGTAGCGCGAGATCGCCTCGCGCATCTGGTGGAGGTTCTCCTTCAGCACCGCCTCCTTCGACTTGTCGATGCTGCCGAAGTAGCGCGGCAGGGCGAGCGTGAGGAGCAGCGCCACGATCGTCATGACGACGAGGAGCTCGATCAGGGTAAAGCCGAAGCGCCTCGCCCTTGCCACTACCACTCCTTATATGGGCGGCCGTTGATCCCCGTTCCGGTGGCGAGCGAAAAGACGTCGAACACGTCGTCGCCTTCCTTCGGGTCGTCGGGCGGGCTCTGGTAGGCGCGCTTGCCCCAGGTCTCGGCGTTGGTCAGCGTCTCGGAGGTGGCGAAGGGGTCGCGTGGAATGCGCCGCATGAAGTAGATCTTGTCCCGCTTCGGGCTCTTCTGATCCTCGACGCCCTTCACCAGGTCGTCGAGGCTCTTCGGATAGCCGGTCTCGTTCGGGCTCTTCGTGAGCCGGCCGTCGTCCCAGGCCTGCTTGTACGCGTCGATGCCGTCGCGGAGATCGCGCAGCGAGCGGCGCAGGTCCTGCTCCTTGGCGCGCGTCACGACGAGCTCGTTCAGCGGCAGCGCGACCGAGGCGAGCACGGCGATGATCGCCACCGTGATGACGAGCTCGATCAGGGTGAAGCCGTGCTGCCTCATTGCGGCGCGGGCTTGACTCCGCCGAAGGGAACGAGCGTCCCGCCGCTGGGCGGCTGCTGCTGCTGCGGGATCACGGGCGCGCCGGAGGTGTCGGGCGTCGGGCCCTGCGGCTGCGGCTCGGCCGGGATCGGCGCGATCGGCGCGCCGCCCAGGCGCGGCACGCCGGTCGAGGCCTCGGTGCCGGCGGCGAACTCGACGGAGCTGGCGTCGGGCCGTGCGAGCGCGCGCGCGAGATGCGGCGTGATGAGCAGCATGATCTCGGTGCGGTTGCGGGTGTCGTTGGTGTTCGAGAACAGGCGCCCCACGATGGGGAGCTCGCCCATGCCGGGAACGCGGTTGGCGCTGCGCCGGTCCTCGCGGCTGATCAGGCCGGCGAGCACCTGCGTCTCGCCGTCCTTCAGCCGCAGGACGGTGGCGGCGTTGCGCGTGCCGATCTGGTAGTTGAGGCTGTTCGACCCGGGCGACTGGATCTCCTTCACGATGTTGCTCACTTCCAGCCCGACCTTGATGCCGACCTCGTCCTCCAGGAAGATGAGCGGCTCGACCTCGAGCTTCAGGCCGATGTCGAGATAGGACACCGATTCCGACACGAAGCCGCCGGTGGCCGCGGCGGTGGTGGTGATCACCGGCACGCGGTCGCCGATGTGCACGCGCGCCTTCTCCTTGTTCTTCACCCGGATGCGCGGGTTGGCGAGCACGTTGGCGGAGCCGTCCTGCTGCTTCAGCGAAAGCAGGAACAGCGGATCGGTGAACTGCAGGCGCACCAGGTTCGAGCTGCGGTTCAGCCACTCGGGCAGCGTGACCTGTCCGGGGACGCCGGCGGCGCCGACCAGGCTCCAGGCCACGGTGTCGGGGAACTGCAGGCCGAGCTGCTGCAGCCAGTTCGTCGCCACCTCGATCACCTCGACCTCGAGCATCACCTCGGGCTCGGCCAGGTCCTGCGCCGCGATCAGCCGCTCGGCGAGGCGGATCGCAGCGGGCGTGTCCTTGATCACGAGCAGGTTGATCTTCTCGTCGATGAAGATGTCGCGCGTCTTCACCAGCGTGCGGATCATGTTCGCGGTCTGCTTCACGTCGGCGTTGGCGAGGTAGAAGCCCTTCACCACCAGCTCCTGGTACTCGCGCAGCTTCTGCGGCGTGTTCGGGAAGATGAACACGGTGTTGTCGTTCAGCACCTTCTGCTCGAGCGAGCTGGTGAGCAGCACCATGCGGATCGCGTCCTCGATGCTCGCGTCGCGCAGCAGGATGGTGGTGCGCTGGTCGGAGCGCACGTCGCGGTCGAAGATGAAGTTGATCCCGGTGGCGCGCTGCAGCGTCTCGAAGATGTTGCGCAGGGTGACGTCGCGCAGCTCGATCGAGATCGGCTTGGTGCTGGCGGGCTTGAGCGCGGCGCTCACGATCACCGGCGGCACCAGCTTGTCGTCGATCACGCGCTGCAGGCGGCGCGCGTCTTTCTGCTGCGGGTTCTCGGTGAGCACCGGGCGCAGCACGTCCTGCGCCTCGCGGAACTTGCCGGCGCGCACGAGCTGCTCGGCCTGTGCGGCGAGGGCGGCGTGGCGCCGGTCGGTCTCGACCTGGGCGAGCCCGGAGGTGGCGCGCGGGTTCGCCTGGTCGTGCGACAGCACCCGCCGGTAGAGCGTCTCGGCGGCGTCGAAGCGCGCGCTCTGGCGCAGGGCCTCGGCCTGCGCCAGCCACTGCGCCACGACCACGTCGCGCATGCGGTGGTACTCGACGCGCAGATAGTTGTCTTGCGGATTCTCGCGCGAGGCCTTCTGCAGCACCGCGAGCGCCTCGTCGCTGCGGCCTTCGTCGAAGCGCTTGCGCGCGTCCTCGATCGGCGTGGGCCCGGTCGCGCAGGCGGCGAGCAGGAAGAAGAGGGCGAGAAGGGTTCGCTTCATGGCAGATCTCCCGGGGGCCGGGCGTAGATGGTGAGGCGCAGCTGCCCCTCGAGCTGGCTCTCGATCGCCCTCTTGCGCTCGAAACGCAGCGCGTCGAGAGAGGCGATCGGCATTTTCTTCAGCACCTGGCCGATGAATTCGCGGAACTGCCGGTAGTTGCCGCGGGCGGGCAGGGTCACGCGGTAGGCCCACAGGCCCGAGGCGCGCCGTTCCAGGCGGTACTCGCCCTGCGCGAGGTCGACGCCCGCGGTGCGCGCGAGCTCGTGCAGCTTCTGCACTTCGTCGGTGAGCTTGTCGGCGGGCGGGAAGAGGGCATAGAACCGCCGCAGGTCGTCGCCACGCCCAGCGGAGTGGATCTGGGGGTGCGCCCTGCGCTCCTTCAGGCGCTCGAGCGCGAGGCGCTGCGCCGTGGCGTCGGCCTCGAGCGGCGCGAGCGTGGAGAAGTAGAACGCGGCGCAGGCGAGAAGCACGCCGACGCCGGCGATGCCCGCGACTCCGAGACGGCGCAGCAAGAGCTCGAGGCGCGCCTTCACCGCGGCTCCCGGATCGAGGCCTGGACGGAAAACTGCACCGGGTGCTGCGGATCCTCGCGCTGTACCTGGTGGCTGACGAGGTGCACGTCGGCGAGCAGCGGCGCCTCGCCGAGCCGGCGCACGAAGCTGAACATCGCTTCGCGCTGGCGCGTCTCGGCCGTCAGGCGGAGCAGCCGGTTCTCCGCATCGGGCTGGAGCTGCAGGATCGCAACGTCGCCGGATACCGCCTGCTCGATCGTCGAGATCAGCGCGGCCCAGGGCAGGGTGAGCTGGCGCACGACGGATTCGGCGTTGCGCGCTTCCTCCTCGATCCTTTCGCGCGGGATCGGCTTCGCCGGACGCTCGGGCACGGTCAGCCCGCTCTGGGTCTCGAGCCTCGCCACTTCCACGCGCGTATCGCGGTAGCGCTCGCCGAGACCGGCGGCGACCACGAGCGACAGGGCGAGCACCATGAACCCCGGCCACAACGGCCGAGGGACGGGCGCGACATAGTCGAGCTCAACGCGACGAGCGCTAATTCTTCAGTCCCTCCCTGAACTACAGTTTACCTCCGCGGCGGTGGGTTTTCGGTGCGGCCACCGCGATTTCGTGGCAGCACGACAGTTGCAATTGTCCCGGGACAATGGCAGGGGTGCGCGCGCTTAGAAGAGGCTTTTACACCTGCGCGCTACGCCTTGTCTTACCTGCGATGTCAGGTGCGACGGCGGCGCGAAGCGACCGACCGTTCCATGAACCGCCGCCGGTTACAATCCGCCCAAACAACGGTGAGGGCGGGCATGGCTCGAAGAGCGTTTTCCATCGCCGCGCTGCTCCTTGCCCTGTTGCTGCCGGGATGCGGCCGCGACGGCGCCAAGGGGACAGCGGCGGGATCGAAGCCGACCGCGCAAAAGGAACTGTTCGCGGACGCGACCGACGCGGCCGGGGTTGCGTTCACCCACACGAACGGCATGAGCGGCGAGTTCTATTTTGTCGAGATCATCGGCTCCGGCGTGGGCCTGCTCGACTACGACAACGACGGCCGGCTCGACCTCCTGGTGCTGCAGGGAAGGCCGCTGGGAAAGGGAAAGACCAGCCAGGCTCCCGCGTGCGGCACGCGCCTTTACCGCAACGAATCGACCGCTGCCGGCCTGCGGTTCGTCGACGTCACCGAAAAATCAGGGCTCTGCTCGCGCGGCTACGGGATGGGGGTCGCGTACGGCGACGTCAACAACGACGGCTACGTCGACGTCTTTATCACCCATTTCGGCTCTCCCAACCAACTTTTCCGCAACAACGGCGACGGCACGTTCACGGACGTTACCCGCGCCGCGGGCGTGGCGGGAGAGGGCCACTGGGGCTCGAGCGCGACCTTCTTCGATTTCGACCGCGACGGCTGGCTGGATCTGTATGTCGCGAACTACGTGGACTACAGGATTGAAGCGGACAAGAAGTGCCACAACTACACCAGCGCACGGGACTATTGCGCCCCGACTACGTACCCGGCGGTGCCGGGGATCCTCTACCGCAACCGCGGCAATGGAACCTTCGAGAATGTGTCGAAGAAGGCCGGAGTCACGCAGGCCTTCGGCAACGGCCTGGGGGTCGTCGCGGCGGACGTGGACGGCGACGGCTGGCAAGACCTCTTCGTGGCGAACGACGGCAATCCCAACCAGCTCTGGATCAACCGCAGGGACGGCACGTTCCGCAACGAGGCCGACCTGCGCGGCGCGGCGGTCAACGCCGACGGCGCGCCCGAGGCAGGCATGGGCATCGACATCGCCGACTACGACGGTAACGGCACCGAAGACGCCTTCATCACCCATCTCACGCACGAAAAAGCGACGCTCTATGTGAATCTCGGCAAGGGCTACTTCGAGGACCGCAGCGCCGCCGCCGGGCTGTATCTGACGACCACACCTTACACGGGGTTCGGCACGGCGTTCATCGACTACGACAACGACGGCTGGCTCGACATCGTTATCACCAACGGCGCGGTGCACGTGATCGAGAAGCTGGTGCGCGCCGAGGATCCGCTTCCATTGCACCAGACAAAGCAGCTTTTCCACAACCTGGGCAACGGCCGCTACGAGGAGACGAGCGCCGTGGCGGGATCCGCCTTCCGGCTGTCCGAGGTCGGTCGCGGCCTCGCCGTCGGCGACCTGGACAACGACGGCGCCATCGACTTTGTAGTCAGCAACAACAATGGCCGCCTGCGCGTATTTCAGAACCGCGTCGGCGCCGCAGCAGCCTGGTTGGGTCTGCGCCTGGTGACCGGCAAACGGGACGCGTATGGCGCCAGGGTAGAGCTCCGACGCAAGGGTGCCCCTACGCTCTGGCGCCGGGTGCGCGCCGACGGTAGCTATCTTTCAGCCAACGACCCGCGAGTGCTGATCGGACTTGGCCGGGCGACCGACATCGAAGCGCTCATCGTTCACTGGCCTGACGGGAGCCGCGAGAGCTTCGCGGTCCCGGCGCTGCGCAAGTATTCGACCCTGGTCCAGGGCCAGGGCATGAAGTCGCCGTGAAGAAACGCTGCGTTCATCTCGCGGCAGTGGTTTTGCTCTGCGTCGGCGTCTCGGCTTGCGATCCCCCGGTCGGCGACCTCACGCCGATTCCGGCGACGGACACGAGCAAGCTGGAGACCGCGGTGCGCAACCGGATCGCGGCAGCGCACGCGGAATTCGACCGCGTCGCCGCGAGCTCGCCTTCGCGCAGCCAGTTGGCGGCGGCCTACGGGGAGCTCGCGATGGTGTATCACGCCCAGGACCTGCCGACTCCGGCGGAGGTCGCTTACGCGAACGCCCATCGGCTCGCTCCGCGCGACAAGCGCTGGCCCTACCTGCTCGCACATCTGTACGCCGACGCGAGCCGCCTACCCGAGGCGATCAAAACCTTCGAGGCGGTGCGCGCGATCGATCCGGAGGACGCGCCGACCCGGATCTATCTCGGCCAGCTCTACCTGCAGGGCGGCGAGTTCGGCAAGGCGCGCGCCTCTTTCGAGAAGGCGAGGGCGAGCAGGGACACGCGCGCGGCCGCGCTCGCGGGCCTGGGCAAGACCGCGCTCGCCGCCGGGCAGTACAAGGAGGCGGCGGAGGACCTCGAGGAGGCGCTGAAGCTCTGGCCGGCCGCGAGTCGTCTGCGGCAGCCGCTCGCCATGGCCTACCGCGGCCTCGGCGAGAGCGCCAAGGCGCAGGCGAACCTGGCGCGCCATGTCGCGAAAGGACCCGAGCCCGGACTCGCCGATCCGATCGTCGACGAGATGAGCTCGCGCGTCGTCGTATCGCGCGTTCTCCTGCGCCGCGGCCAGCAGTTCGGCCGGGACGGCCGCTTCGACCTTGCAGAGCAGGCGTTCCGGGCGGCGGTGAGCTCTGATCCGGCCAGCGCAGAGGCGCGCGCCAACCTCGGCATCTCGCTCGCGAACCTCGGCAAGGTGCAGGAGGCGCGTGCCGAGCTCGCCGAATCGGTACGCCTGGACTCGGCCAGTCCTTCGGCCCAGTTCAGCCTGGCCGTGGTGCACGACCGTCTTGGCGAGGACGCGGCCGCGCGCGAGCACTACCTCGCGGCGCTGAAGCGCGATCCGGACAACGTCCAGGCGCTGGTCTATCTCGCCGACCTTTCGCTGCGCACGGGCGAGGCGCAGGAAGCTGCCGGCTACTACCGGCGCGCGCTCGCGAAGGACGAGCATTCGACTCGCGTGGCGCTTTCGCTCGCCATGGCCCTGGTGAAGGCCAATCGGCACGCCGAGGCGCGCAAGGTGCTGGAGGAAGCGCATGCCGCCGAGCCGCGCAGCGCCGAGGTCACCAACTCGCTTGCCCGGGTCCTCGCCACCGCGCCCCAGCCCTCGACGCGCGACGCGGCGCGCTCGCTCGATCTCGCCAAGACCCTGTTCGAGGCGACGAAAAGCCTGGCGGTGGGCCAGACCTATGCGATGGCGCTCGCAGAGAATGGCCGCTTCGGCGAAGCCACCGTGCTGCAGCAGGAGACGATCATCGGCTACGAGCGCTCGAGAGCGCCCGTCGACAGGAATTTCCTCGAGCGCAATCTGCGTCTCTACCAGCTGAAGAAGCCCGCGCGCGAAGGCTGGCCGGCGCAGGATCCCGCGTTCCATCCGCGGAGCCCCGCGGCGGCGCGCGTCGCTACGGTTTCCTGATATGCAGTACCCGGTCTACGCCGGGCACCTCAACCGCCTGGCTCGTGCCGTCGCTCCAGTGCACGGTGAGCTTGTCGACGCGGCTCGCCTTTCCCAGCCCGAACGTCAGCGTGCGCTCGACCTGCGATAGGTAGCCGCGCGTGGGCATCACCTGGCCTCGCTGCGTAGCGCCGCCGGCGCTGACCTCGACCCAGCTGCCAATCGCGTCGCGGTTGACGGCGCCCGAGCCCTCCAGGCGCACGCGCAGCCAGTGGTGGCCGCTCGCCTGATCGTTGCGCAGCACGAGCGCGGGGCCGTTGATCTGCGTTACCACGAGGTCGAGGTCGCCGTCGCCGTCGAGGTCGGCGTAGGTCGCACCCCGCCCGACGATCGCCTGCGCGAGCGCGCCGCGCTGCGCCGCCGGCACCTCGGCGTAGAGGTGTGGGCAGCGCTCGCCGCAATTCCAGAACATGTGCATGGGCTGCGCGTACTGCTGGCTCGCCTGCACCTTGTTGATGTCGTCCTCGATGTGGCCGTTCGCCTGGAAGAGGTCGAGGCGGCCGTCGAGGTAATAGTCGAGGAACAGCACCCCGAAGGTGAGCGCACGGCGCGTCGCCGGCCCGATGCCGGAGACGATCGCCTGGTCGTCGAAGCGCAGATCCTTGCCGCCGACGTAGAGCGCAGACATCTCGTTGGCGAAGTTGCCGATCGCGATGGCGAGCTGCGCGTCGTTGCGGTAGTGGGCGGCGTCGATGCCCATGGCGCCGCGCGCGTTGCCGTTCGCGTCGTAGGCAAGGCCGCTCTGCGTACCGACCTCGCGGAACCCGCCCTTGCGGTCGTTCAGGAAGAGGAAGTTGCGGACCGAGTCGTTGGCCACCACGAAGTCGATCCAGCCGTCGCCGTCGAGGTCGACCGGCGCGACGCCGAGCGATTTCGCCACCGGCTTGCCGGTGGCCGGGTTGAGGACGTGCATCCCGGCCGCCTCGCTCACGTCGGTGAACTTGCCCTTGCCCTGGTTGCGCAGCAGGCGCGGGAAGGTGCCCTCGAAGCTGGTGGGCTGGCCGTAGGCGCGGCCGAGGCCCGTCATGCGGAAGTCGATGGCGCGGTCGATCTCGCGCGACCAGCGCACGTAGCGGCATAGGAAGAGGTCGAGCCGCCCGTCGTTGTCCGTGTCGACGAAGGCCGCGCAGGTGTACCAGTCCTCCGGCGAGGCACTGATTCCGGCCCGTTTCGTGACATCCTCGAACTTGCCGCTCCCGCCGAGGTTGCGCAGCAGGCGCACGCCGCCGACGCCGGTGACGGCGATGTCGTCGAAGCCGTCGTTGTCGTAGTCGCCGACCGCGACGCCCATGCCGTAGAGGCGCACGGACTCGAGACCGGAGCCCGCGGTCGCGTCGCGGAAATTGCCCCGGCCATCGTTCAGGTAGAGGTGCAGGATCGGGCCGGGCTGCTTCCAGCTGCCCGAGTCGACGAAGATCAGGTCGGCGCGGCCGTTTCCGCGCACGTCGATCACCGCCACTCCGCCGCCCATGGTCTCGGGCAGCAGCTTCTCGCCGTATGCACCGTTGCGGTGGACGAAGTTGACGCGGGAAGCTCGCGTCACGTCGGTGAACGTCGCCGGCGCGATCGCATTCGCCGGCGGCGCGTCCTGCGGCAGCGGCGCCTTGACCGCGGTTTCATGGACGGGCGGGGCGCGGCCCGGGACCCGCGAGGCGAAGTACAGGGTGGCGCCGGCCAGCGCGGCCACCGCGATGACGATTACGGAAAGGCGGAAGGCGCGGCCGATCCGCCGATCGTCGGCGTCGACCAGCTCTTCCGGCCCGGGATCAGCGGGACGCAACGGCGGCGGGTGCGGCGAGGATCGGGCCGACCTCGGCCATGTAGCGTCCTGCGCGCTGCAGCGGGTAGATGACGACGGCCTCGGCGGCGTGGTTGGCTGCCGGGTTGCTCATG
>Ga0207662_10000068_pt1 | contig 46021 bp, 41 predicted proteins | sample KBSS33LmetaG_FD_184338 | JGI IMG/M metagenome (GOLD analysis project Ga0207662, IMG submission 184338) | Switchgrass rhizosphere microbial communities from Kellogg Biological Station, Michigan, USA - KBS S3-3L metaG (SPAdes) (version 2) | ecosystem: Host-associated > Plants > Roots >... | reverse complement strand
GGACACGCCCGACAAGCTGCGCACCGGTCTCACCACGTTCCTCGACTTCATCGGACCGTTCGAGGCCTGGTGGGTGGCGGTCGCCGTGATCGGCGTGGCGGCGCTCACCGGGGCGCCTCGCCGGAACGTGGCCTGGGTGCTGGTGGCACTCTACCTCGCGTTCGGCGCGTTCCTCGCCGCGGTCAACGCTTTGTTCAACCCCGGCGCGTGACGCCGGGCGGAAACCCCGTAGTCATTTCCCGCGTAACCGTTCCTGCGCGTGGGGTCGCCCCATGCCCGCAGGTCCCCCATGGAGATCTCACGCCGATGCGTCCAGCGGTCCTGGTCGTCCTCGCGGCCCTCACGGTCCTGTCGTCCGTTCCCACCCCAGCCGCCGCCGCCAAGGCCGCGAAGCCTGCCAGCACCCCTCCGGCGGCTGCCACGTCCAGCACCGAAATCGGCACTGGTGCAGCCGGCAAGGGCATGACCGCAGAGGATGCGGTCAAGATCGCGCTGCAGAAGAGCGGTGACATCGTCCGCGCCGATGCCAACGTGCTCACCGCCCGGAGCGGGCTGTGGGGCGCCTACAGCGGCGTCATGCCCAGCGTGAGCGCGAACTTCCAGCGCAGCGGCTCGTTCACGCACGAGAACAGCGGCGTGCAGGCGTTCGGATCGGTCGCGGTGCCGTCGTCGAACCAGGACAACGAGCAGTACCAGACGACGTACGGGTTGAGTGGATCCTGGTCGGTGCTGAACCCGTCGGCGATCGTGGGGCTGAGCTCGGCGCGCGCGGGGATGAAGGCCGCCGACCTGGGCCACAAGTCGGCGCGTGCCGATGTCCGGCTCGCGACCAAGCGCCAGTTCTACTCCACGGTGAAGGCGATGTGGCTCGCCGTCGTCCAGGCGCGGGCGCTCAAGCTGGCGCGCGACGACGAGCGCAGGGTGCGCGCGCTGTTCGAGGTCGGCTCGGTGTCCAAGAGCGACCTCCTCAAGGCCCAAGTGCGCACCGCCTCGGCGCAGCTCGATTCCACGCTCGCCGACCACGACGTGATCACCCAGCGTCTGCTGCTCGCGAGCCAGCTCGGCATCCCGCAGGAGCAGCTCGGCGAAGTCGATTCGACGCTCTCCAACGTGCACGAGACGCTGGATGCGAGCGGCGTGCTCGAGGAGGCGCGGAAGAACCGTCCCGACATCCATGCCGCCGAGGCGGACATGAAGTCGGCGGAGCTGGCGCTGCGCTCGGCGCACTTCGCGCGGTTGCCCTCGCTCGAGCTCCAGGGCTCGTTCACCCCGAAGTCGACCTCGGCGCAGAAGCAGAAGCAGTTCATCGACGTCACGCTGCCGAACGACTCGCTCGCCACCGGCACCACGCACTTCGAGTCCAAGAACATCTACAGCGGCCGCCTGTTCGTGAGCCTGCCGATCTTCGACGGCTTCGCCACCGACTCGCGCGTGGCCCAGTCCCGCAGCCAGCTGCTGAACGCGAAGGAAACCCGCGATGCGCTGCTCCGTAATCTCGAGAGCGAGGTGCGCCAGTCGCTCCTGAGCTACCAGGAGGCCACCGAGCGCGAGGCGCTGGCGCGCCGGGCGATGGAATCGGCTTCCGAGAACATGAATCTCGTCCAGCAGAAGTACAACGTCGGCTCGGCCACCATCCTCGACTTGATCGACGCGCAGCTGCAGTTGCAGAGGTCGGCGAGCGAGCTGGTGAGCGCGCTCGCCGACATCCGCGTGGCCGAAGCGCTCGTCGATCGGGTCCGCGGCAAAGGTGAGTGAGAGGAGCGTTTCGCGCGCATGAAGAAGAAATGGATCTGGATCGCGCTCGGCGCGATCGTGCTGGTGGCGATCATCGGCCTGGGAGCGGTCCGTAACGCCAAGGGCAAAGTGCAGTCCGTGCAGATGGCGAAGGTGCGGCGTGAGGACGTGACCTCGCGCGTGCGCGCGCCCGGCAAGATCGAGGCCAAGACGCAGGTCAAGATCAGCGCCGACATCATGGGCAAGGTCGTCATCCTGAACGTCAAGGAGGGTGACCCGGTGAAGAAGGGCCAGCTGCTGCTGCAGCTGGACGACACCCAGTACCGGAGCGCGCACGATCAGGCGGCCGCGGCGCTGTCGTCGGGCAGGGCACGGGTCCTCCAGGCGACGTCGGCGCTGCGCGTCTCCGATGCGAACTACACGCGGCAGAAGGCGTTGTTCGAGCAGAAGCTGCTGTCGCAAGCGGAGTGGGACCAGGCCACCGACGCGCACGAGGCGGCGGCCGCGGCGCTGGCCACGGCACAGGAGGAGGTCACGAGGGCCACGGCCGCTTTGGCCGGGGCGGCGGACAACCTCGCCAAGTGCCGGTTCGTGGCGCCGTTCGACGGCGTCCTGAGCGCGCTCAACGTGGAAAAGGGTGAGATCGTCATCACCGGGACCATGAACAACCCCGGCACCCAGATCATGACCGTGTCGGACCTGTCGGGCATGCTCGTGCGCGCCGAGGTCGACGAGACCGACGTCGTGTACATGAAGCTGGGCCAGAAGGCCAAGATCTCGGTGGACGCGTTCCCGGACACGGCGTTCGCCGGCACGGTCACGGAGATCGGCAACACCGCGAAGGCGTCCACCATCTCCACCGTGGCGGGCCAGACCAACTTCGAGGTGAAGGTGGCGTTCGACGACAACGTGCCGCAGGTGCGCCCGGGCATGACCGCGGATGTCGACATCGAGACCGCGACGCATCCGAAGACGCTCGCGGTTCCGATCCAGGCGGTGATCATCCGCACCCAGAGCCAGCTCGACCGCGCCGCGCGCGGCAAGATGGCAGGCGGTCCCAAGAGCGCCCAGGCCAAGACCGGGAAGAACAAGGTGGCGTCGTTCGGCGCCGAGGACGACACCGCCGGCAAGAAGGACCCCGAGCTCACCGGGGTCATGGTCGTGAACGGTGAGGTGACAAAGTTCGTTCCCGTCAAAGCCGGGATCGCGAGCGAGACCATGCTCGAGGTGTCCGGAGACGTGAAAGAAGGCGACGTCGTGGTGTCCGGGCCATACAAGGCCTTGCGCGAGATCAAGCCGGGCGTCAAGGTGAAGCGTGAGCAGCCAGGTGGTGGTGGGCCGCGAGGAGGCAAGTGAGAGCCCCATGCTGATCCAGATCCGTGATCTCCACCGCGTCTATCAAGTCGGTGAGGACCAGGTGCGCGCCTTGAACGGCGTGGACCTGGACATCGACGTCAACGAGTACGTGGCGATCATGGGTCCTTCGGGATCGGGGAAGTCCACGCTCATGAACATCCTCGGCTGCCTCGACACGCCGAGCCAGGGCTCGTACATGCTCAAGGGCAAGGAGATCGCCGAGCGCACCGACGACGAGCTGGCGCGCATCCGCAACGCCGAGATCGGCTTCGTGTTCCAGACCTTCAACCTGCTCGCACGCGCCGACGCGCTGCACAACGTCGAGCTGCCGCTCGTGTACGCGGGGCTGAAGCACGAGGAGCGCCGCAAGCGCGCTCGTGAGTCGCTGGAGCTGGTGGGCCTCGGCGACCGCATGAAGCACCGCCCGAACGAGCTCTCCGGCGGCCAGCGCCAGCGCGTCGCGATCGCGCGCGCGCTCGTGAACAAGCCCAGCATCATCCTCGCCGACGAGCCCACCGGCAACCTGGACTCGCGCACGGGCGAGGAGATCATGGCCGCGTTCGAGGCGATCTGGAAGGCGGGCAACACCGTCATCCTGGTCACGCACGAGCCGGACATCGCGGATCACGCCCGGCGCGTCGTGCGCATGCGCGACGGGAAGATCGAGAGCGATCTCGTGAACCCGAACCCGCGCTCGGCCATCGTGCCTGCGGAGAAGAACGGCGCGGAGACGGAGTGAACCTCCGCGAGAGCATCGGGATCGCCCTCGGCGGCATCCGCGCGAACAAGCTGCGCTCGTTCCTGACGCTGCTCGGCATCATCATCGGCGTCGCCTCGGTGATCGCGGTGGTGTCGTTCGTCGAGGGGCTCAACCGCTTCGTCACCCAGAAGCTCCTGAACGCGGGCGCCAACGTGTTCGTGGTCGACAAGTACGGGTTCATCACCAGCCAGGAGGAGTTCGACGAGGCGAGCAAGAACCCCGACGTCACCCTGGACGACGCCGAGGCTCTGCGCGAGGGCATGCACCACGCCAGCATGGTCGTGGCCCAGGCCGGCTCGATCGCCCCGCTCCGCTTCCGCAGCAAGGTGATGAACGCGGTGGGAGTGAACGGCCGCAGCGCCGGCTACGACGTCGTCGACGACATCACCATCGAGCACGGCCGGCACCTGAGCGAGTTCGATGACACCGAGCGGCGGCCGGTGGCCGTGATCGGGCCCGAGGTCGCCGAGGAGCTGTTCGGCACGCTCGATCCGCTCGGGCGGGTGATGCGCATCGACCGCTACGAGTTCGAGATCGTCGGCGTCACCAAGGCGAAGGGCAAGATCTTCGGCCAGTCGCAGGACCGCTTCGTCACCGTGCCGATCCACACGTTCCAGAAGTACTGGCAGGAGCGCGGCTCGTTCCAGCTCTCGGTGAAGAGCGTCGACCAGGCGTCATTGGAGCTGGCGCAGCAGGAGGCGCGCAACATCCTGCGCGCGCGCCGCCACCAGCGCCCGGGGCAGAAGGACCATTTCGGCATCACCACCGCCGAGACCTGGCTCCAGCTCTACCGCACGCTCACCGGCGGCATCTTCGTGGTCTCGATCGGCGTCGCCGCGATCTCGCTGTTCGTGGGCGGCATCGTGATCATGAACATCATGCTGGTGTCGGTCACCGAGCGCACGCGCGAGATCGGCATCCGCAAGGCGCTGGGCGCCCGCCGCCGCGACATCCTCACCCAGTTCCTGGTCGAATCCACGACGCTGTCGCTCTCGGGCGGGGTCGTCGGCATCCTGATCGGCGCGTCGCTGGCGCTGCTCGTGGGGGCGGTGAGCCCGCTCCCCGCGGCGTTGAGCCTGGGCGCGATCGTGCTCGGGGTGATCATGAGCACGGGCGTGGGCGTGTTCTTCGGCTCCTACCCGGCCGCGCGCGCGGCCCGCCTCGATCCCATCGAAGCGCTGCGCTACGAGTGACGCCATGAGCCTCGGCTACCTGGTGCTGGAAACGTTCACGATCGCACGCCGCGCGCTGACCGCGAACCGCATGCGCTCGATGCTGGCGCTGCTCGGCATCGTCATCGGCGTCGCCACCGTGATCGGCATGGTGTCGCTCATCAACGGCTTCCAGCGCTCGTTCCAGCAGAACATCCAGGCGTTCGGCAACAACACGCTCTACATCCGCCGCATCCGCCCCGGCATCCAGTTCAGCGGCGGCGTCCCGGACTCCCTGAAGCAGCGCAAGGCGTTCACGATCGACGACGCCAAGGCGATCCTCGCCCAGTCGCCGGCCGTGGCGGCGGTGAGCGTGTTCAAGTTCTCCTACCAGGACATCAAGCTCAGCTACCAGGGACGCACGACCAAGACCACGTTCATCTACGGCACGAACGAGGAGCTGCTCCGCACCCACGGCTACGACATGGCGCGCGGCCGGTTCTTCACCGAGCAGGAGGTGGAGGGGAACGCCAACGTCGTCGTGCTCGGCAAGGACACGCGCGAGGCGCTGTTCAAGGACGCCTCCGGCCTCGGCCGCACCGTGCGGCTGAACGGCATCCCGTTCACGGTCATCGGCGAGTTCTCGCCCAAGGGCCGCTTCTTCGGCGAGAACTTCGACGAGGTGGGCTGCATCCCGTACCCGCTCATCGACAAGTACTTCGGCGCGCCGCCCGAGGCGCCGCCGTGGTTCCCGAAGAAGGGCGAGCTGTTCCTGGACGCGGTCGCCGTGGCCCCGGAGCAGAGCGACCAGGCGATCCTCCAGATCACCGACGTGCTGCGCGTGCGCCGGCACCTGCCCAGCAACAAGCCGAACAACTTCGTGGTGTTCAGCGACGAGGCGTTCACCCAGCTCTACAACACCGTCACCGGCGGCATCTTCGCGCTCATGTTCCTGATCTCATCCATCGCGCTGCTGGTGGGTGGCATCGGGGTCATGAACATCATGCTCGTGGCGGTCACCGAGCGCACCCGCGAGATCGGGGTGCGAAAGGCGCTGGGCGCGCCGAAGAAGGCGATCCTGCTGCAGTTCCTCCTGGAGGCGCTGCTGTTGACGGCCGTCGGGGGCGCCGCCGGCATCCTGCTCGGGGCCGGGGTGTCGTGGCTGGTGCGCGCGCTGTCGTCGCTGCCCACGTTCGTCTCCCCGTGGTCGGTGACCGTGGGGCTGTTCGTCTCCAGCCTGATCGGCGTGTTCTTCGGGCTCTACCCGGCGATGCGTGCGGCGCGGCTCGACCCGGTGGACTCGCTGCGCTACGAGTAGCCCGGCTCGACACCTCGAGCCCGATACGCCACGCTCGGCTCCATGTCGGCGTGGAGGCTGTTCCGCGAGACGCTCCGCATCGCCCGCCAGGCCCTGACCGCGAACCTCATGCGCTCGCTGCTCGCGCTGCTCGGCATCGTCATCGGCGTGGCGACCGTGATCGCGATGATGTCGCTCATCAACGGCTTCCAGCGCTCGTTCCAGAAGGGCATCCAGTCCTGGGGCAGCAACACCATCTACATCCGCACGTTTCGCCCCGGCGCGGCATTCGCGGGCCAGATCCCCGACAGCCTGAGGAAGCGCCGCGCGTTCACCATGGATGACGCCGCCGCGATCCGCGAGCGCTGCCCCGCGGTCATCGCGGTGTCGCCGATCAAGATCGCGGCCGAGAGCATCCGGCTTTCGTACCGCGACCGCACCACGAAGACCACGACCGTGTTCGGCTCCGACGAGGGCATGCTGCGAACGCGCGGGTTCGACCTCTCGCGCGGCCGTTTCTACACCGCGCAGGAGGTGGACCACCGCGCCAACGTGGTCGTGCTCGGCAGCGACACGCACGACGTGCTGTTCAGGGACGCCGGCGGGATCGGTGAGACCGTGCACCTGAACGGCGTGCCGTTCACGGTCATCGGCGAGTTCGAGTCCAAGGGCCGTTTCCTCGGCAACAACTTCGACGAGATCGCCACCATCCCCTGGACCGTGGCCGACAAGTACTGGGCGCCCGGGCCCGACGCGCCGTTCTACATGACCAAGAAGGGCGAGGTGTTCCTGGACGCGATCCCGGTGGACGCCGAGCACACGGATCTCGCCATCGGCCAGATCCGCGCCGTGCTGCGGCTGCAGCGCCACGTGCCCGTGAACCGGTCGGACGACTTCGACGTCTTCAGCGACGACGCGTTCCTGACGCTCTACAACACCATCACCGGCGGCATCGTGGCGCTGATGATGCTGATCTCGTCCATCGCCCTGCTCGTGGGCGGCATCGGGATCATGAACATCATGCTCGTGGCGGTGACCGAGCGCACGCGCGAGATCGGCGTGCGGAAGGCGCTGGGCGCGCCGCGGAAGGCGATCCTTCTCCAGTTCCTGATCGAGGCCGTGATCCTCACCGCGGTCGGCGGCCTGGTGGGCATCGCCCTCGGGGCCGGCGTGGCGACCGCGGTGCGCACGTTCTCCGGACTGCCCACGTACGTGTCCGCGGTGTCGGTGATCGCCGGCGTCGTGGTCTCGACCGGCGTCGGCGTGTTCTGCGGACTCTACCCGGCGATGCGCGCCTCGCGGCTGGACCCGGTGGAAGCACTGCGGTACGAGTGAATCGCGCGTCCGGCGGCATGATATCCTCGCCGCCCTCATGACTCCGCGCTCCAGCTCCGTGGCCCCCGAGGCGCCCGCGTCCGACGCCGCCGCGCTCTCCGACATCGTCGTGCGCGGCGCTCGCGAGCACAATCTCAAGGACATCTCGCTCAAGCTGCCGCGGCAGAGCTTGATCGTCATCACCGGGGTTTCGGGCTCGGGAAAGTCGTCGCTGGCGTTCGACACGCTCTACGCCGAGGGCCAGCGCCGCTACGTGGAGTCGCTCTCCGCCTACGCGCGGCAGTTCCTCGGGCAGATGGAGAAGCCCGACGTGGACGCGATCGAGGGCCTGTCCCCGGCGATCGCCATCGAGCAGCGCGGTGCGGGCTCGAACCCGCGCTCGACCGTGGCCACGATCACCGAGGTCTACGACTACATGCGACTCCTGTTCTCGCGCCTGGGCGCCCGCCACTGCCCCAAGTGCGGCACGCCGCTCGCCCGCCGGAGCGTGCAGGAGATGACCGACCAGCTCCTCGACCAGTACGCCGGCGCGCGGGTCGCGGTCCTCGCCCCGGTGGTTCGAGGCCGCAAGGGCGAGTACCGGAAGGAGCTCGAGACCTGGCACCGCCAGGGCTACCTGCGCGCCCGCATCGACGGCAGATGGGTCGAGCTGGAAGAGCCGCCCAAGCTCGGCCGCCACCAGCGGCACGACATCGAGGTGGTCGTCGACCGGTTGAAGCTCGAGTCCGAGAACCGCGCTCGGATCACCGAGTCGCTCGAGGCCGGCGTCAAGCTCTCGGGCGGGCTGATCACGATCGCGCGCGAAGGCGAAGAGGACGTGGTGATGAGCGTGGGCGCCACCTGTCCCAAGTGCGGGACCGCGGTCGACGAGTTGGAACCCCGGCACTTCTCGTTCAACTCGCCCTACGGCGCCTGCACCGGGTGCGACGGGTTGGGGAGCCTGCTGCAGGTGGATCCGGACCGCGTCGTGCCCGATACGGAGAAGACGCTCGCCGAGGGCGCCATCGACAGCATGGGTGACGCCGAGGGCACGTGGACGGCGGGGCAGCTGCGCGGGCTCGCGCGCACGTTCAAGGTTCCGCTCGACGTGCCGTGGAAGAAGCTGCCGGCGAAGACACGCCAGCTCGTGCTCCACGGCGCCGGCGACGAGAAGGTGAAGTACGAGTTCCGGATGAAGAAGGGCGCGGTGTGGGAGCACGAGGGCAAGTGGAAGGGCGTCATCCCCGAGCTCGAGCGCCGCTACCGCACCACCTCGAGCGAGGCGGTGCGCCGCTCGATCGGCGCGCTCATGAACCCCACGCCCTGCCCCGAGTGCCAGGGGATGCGCTTGAAGCCGGCGACACTGGCGGTGAAGGTGGACGGACGCAACATCGGCGAGTGGTGCCGGGGCTCTGTCGCCAGCGCGCGCGCCGCGTTCGAAGCGCTGCGCTACACCGGCGGCCAGGCCACGATCGCGGCGCCGATCTTGAAGGAGATCCGCGCGCGGCTCGGGTTCCTGGAGGACGTGGGACTCGGCTACCTGACGCTCGACCGTATGGCGGGCTCGCTCGCCGGCGGCGAGGCGCAGCGCATCCGGCTCGCCACCCAGATCGGCTCGCAGCTCACGGGCGTGCTCTACATCCTGGACGAGCCCTCGATCGGCCTCCACCACCGCGACAACCAGAAGCTGCTGAGCACCCTGCAGAAGCTCCGCGACCTCGGGAACACGGTGGTGGTGGTGGAGCACGATGAGGACACGATGCGCTCCGCGGACTGGCTCGTGGACCTGGGTCCGGGCGCCGGACGGCACGGCGGCCGCGTCGTCGCGGCAGGGACGCCGGAGCAGGTGATGCGCGCCGTCGACTCGCTCACCGGACGCTACCTCGCGGGCCACGCGCGCATCGCCACCCCGGCCTCGCGCCGGCCCGGCAACGGCCTGGCGATCGAGGTGGTGGGGGCGCGCGAGCACAATCTCAAGGGCATCGACGTCGCCATCCCGCTGGGGACGTTCACCTGTGTCACCGGGGTCTCCGGCTCGGGCAAGAGCACGCTCGTGAACGACATCCTGCTCGCGGCGCTGGAGCGGCGGCTGAACCCGACCTCGACCGCGAGCCCCGGCGCGCACCGGGCGCTCAAGGGCGTGGACGCCATCGACAAGGTGGTGGCGATCGACCAGAGCCCGATCGGCCGCACGCCGCGCTCGAACCCGGCCACGTACACGGGCGCGTTCACGTTCATCCGCGACCTGTTCGCGAACCTGCCCGAGGCGAAGGTCAGGGGCTACGGCCCGGGGAGGTTCTCGTTCAACGTCAAGGGCGGCCGCTGCGAGGCCTGCGAGGGCGACGGCTCGCGGCGGATCGAGATGCACTTCCTGCCCGACGTCTACGTGAGATGCGACGTCTGCCACGGCCGGCGCTACAACCGTGACACGCTCGAGGTGGGCTACCGCGGCCGCTCCATCGCCGACGTGCTGGAAATGACCGTGGAGGAGGGGCTCGAGTTCCTGGGCGCGGTGCCGGTGCTGCGCCGCAAGCTCGAGACGCTGCGCGACGTGGGATTGGGCTATATTCATCTCGGTCAGTCCGCGACCACGCTCTCGGGCGGTGAGGCGCAGCGCGTCAAGCTCGCGACCGAGCTGTCCCGGGTGGCGACCGGCCGCACGCTCTACGTGCTCGACGAGCCCACGACCGGGCTCCACTTCGAGGACGTGCGCGTGCTGCTGGACGTGCTCCAGGCGCTGGTCGAGCGCGGGAACACCGTGCTCGTCATCGAGCACCACCTGGACGTGATCAAGTGCGCGGACTGGTTGATCGACCTGGGACCTGAAGGTGGCGACCGCGGCGGCACCGTCGTGGCCGCCGGCACCCCCGAGGCGTTGGCGCGCGCGAAGGGGTCGCACACGGGAGCGGCCCTGCGCCAGGTATGGAAGCCCTGATGACGACGACGGCAACGACGGCGGCGCCCGGACGCACCGCCAGCCGCACCCGTACGATGAAGGCCGTGGTCAAGGCCGCGGCGGCACCCGGCGCCGAGATCCGCGACGTCCCCGTTCCCACCGCCGGCCCCGGCGAGGTGCTGTTGCGCGTGCTGCGCGCCGGCGTCTGCGGCACCGACCTCCACATCTGGAGCTGGGACCGCTGGTCGCAGGGGCGGCTGAAGCCGCCGGTGACGCTCGGCCACGAGTTCGTGGGCGAGATCGTGGAGCGCGGCGCGGGGGTGGCGAACCTGAACGTCGGCCAGCGCGTGTCGTGCGAGAGCCACATCATCTGCAACCACTGCATCGCCTGCCGCACCGGCAACGGTCACGTGTGCGAGAACACGCGCATCCTGGGCGTGGACGTGAACGGCGGCTTCGCCGAGTTCGTGGCGGTGCCAGCGGTCAACTGCTGGCACGCGCCGGCCGGCATTCCGCTCGAGGTGGCGGCGGTGATGGAGCCGTGCGGGAACGCGGTGCACACCGCGTTCGCCGGGCCGCTCTCGGGCTGCAGCATCGCGGTCACCGGCTGCGGGCCGATCGGGCTGTTCGCGATCGGCGTCGCGCGCGCCGCGGGCGCCGCGCACGTGTTCGCCTCGGACGTCTCGCCCTACCGGCTCGAGCTCGCGCGTGCGATGAAGGCGGACGCGGTGGTGGACGCGCGCACGGAGAAGCTCACCGAGCGCGTGGCGCAGCTCACGAACGGCCGCATGCTCGACGGCGTGCTGGAGATGAGCGGCAACCCGATCGCGGTGCGCGAAGGGCTGAACGCGCTGCGCATGGGCGGTCGCTTGAGCATGCTCGGGCTCCCCACCGAGCCCTACGAGCTGGACTGGAACCGGCTCGTGATCTTCAAGGGGCTCACGATCCACGGCATCATCGGCCGGCGCATGTACGAGACCTGGTTCCAGATGGACCAGCTCCTGGGCTCGGGCCGGCTGGACCTGAAGCCCGCGATCACGCACGTCATGCCCATGGAGCGCTTCGACGAGGCGATCGCGCTGCTGCGCGACGGCAGGGCGGGGAAGGTCGTGCTCGTGCCCTGGGGAGAGAAGGGATGAGAGGGGAGAAACGCTGACCATGTTCGAGCAGATGAAGCCGGTGATCGAGGCCGAGCTGCAGAAGATCAAGGACGCCGGGCTGTGGAAGGGCGAGCGCGTGGTCACCTCGCCGCAGGGCCCCGAGGTGACGCTCGCCGACGGCCGGCGCGTGCTGGTGTTCTGCGCCAACAACTACCTCGGACTTTCGTCCCATCCGAAAGTCCTCGAGGCCGCTCACCAGGCGCTCGACAGCCGCGGCCACGGCCTGTCGTCCGTGCGCTTCATCTGCGGCACGCAGGACATCCACGTCGCGCTGGAGAAGAGAATCGCCGAGTTCGTGGGCGCGGAGGATGCGATCCTCTACGCCGCCTGCTTCGACGCCAACGGCGGCGTGTTCGAGCCGCTCCTCGGGGAGGCGGATGCGATCATCTCCGACGAGCTGAACCACGCTTCGATCATCGATGGCATCCGCCTGTGCAAGGCCAAGCGCTGGCGCTACAAGAACAACGATATGGCCGACCTCGCGCGCTGCCTCGCCGAGGCGGACGCGCAGGGCTGCCCGCAGAAGCTGGTGGTGAGCGACGGCGTGTTCAGCATGGACGGCACCATCACCAACCTGAAGGCGATCGTCGAGCTGGCGGAGAAGCACCGCGCCATGGTGATGATCGATGAGTGCCACGCCACCGGGTTCGTGGGCAGGACCGGGCGCGGCACGCCGGAGCTGCACGGCGTGCGTGGCCGCGTCGACATCATCACCGGCACGCTGGGGAAGGCGCTCGGCGGTGCGCTGGGCGGCTTCACCGCGGCGCGCAAGGAGATCGTGGCGCTGCTGCGGCAGCGCTCGCGGCCGTATCTGTTCTCCAACACGCTGCCGCCTTCGGTCGTGGGCGCGGGCATCGCGGTGTTCGACCTGCTCACGCAGACCACCGAGCTGCGCGACCGTCTGGAGGCGAACACGAAGCGCTTCCGCGCGGGGCTGGTCGCCGCCGGATTCGACATCAAGCCCGGCGAGCACCCGATCGTGCCCATCATGCTCTACGACGAGAAGCTGGCGCACACGCTGGCGGCGAAGCTCCTGGAGAAGGGCATCTACGTGATCGGGTTCTCGTTCCCGGTGGTGCCGAAGGGCCTCGCGCGCATCCGCGTCCAACTCTCCGCCGCGCACACGAACGAGCACATCGACCGCGCGCTCGCCGCGTTCGCCGAGGCGGGGAAGGATCTGGGCGTGCTCGGGAGGGCGGCCGCGCGCTAGCGCGGCGACAGCGGCGCGTTCGAAGGCAAGTGGTTCGGGCGTAGTGGCTTGACCCGCTCCGAGCGGGGCCGCTAACGTGCCGCGGTCCAAACTCTGCGGAGGATGTGCTTGGAACCCAGCACCGCGCTGAAACGCACGCCGTTCCACGAGTTCCACCGCGCCGCCGGGGCGAAGCTCGTGGATTTCGCGGGCTTCGAGATGCCGGTCCGTTACACGGGCGACGTGCGCGAGCACCAGGCGGTGCGGAACGCGGTCGGGCTCTTCGACATCTCGCACATGGGCGAATTCGAGGTGCGCGGCGCGGAGTCCGCCGCCTGGCTCGACCACATGGTCACGAACCACGTCGGCGCGCTCGCCGTCGGCCAGGCGCTCTACTCGCCGATGTGCCGCCCCGACGCCGGAATCGTCGACGACCTCCTGGTCTACCGCTACGCCGACCACCACATGGTGGTGGTGAATGCCGCGAACCTCGCCAAGGACTTCGCCTGGCTCGCCGAGCACAAGCCGGCGGGTGTCACGCTCACCGACCGCTCCGACGACACCGCGCTGCTCGCGGTCCAGGGTCCGAAGGCGGCGGACGTGCTGCGCGGCCACATCCCGCTGGCGGCGCTGGAGCTGGGCTACTACCGGTTCACGACCGGGGAGCTGTTCGGCATCCCGGGCACGATCTCGCGCACGGGCTACACCGGCGAGGATGGGTTCGAGTTGTATTTCGAGCCGAAGCACGCGGCCACGGTGTGGAACGGACTCGTGGCGGCGGGGAAGCCGCACGGGCTCGAGCTGATCGGGCTCGGCGCCCGCGACACGCTGCGTCTCGAGATGGGCTACATGCTCTACGGGAACGACATCGACGACACCACCACGCCGCTCGAGGCGGGACTCGGCTGGACGGTGAAGCTGGCGAAGGGCGAGTTCCACGGCCGCGACGTCCTGCAGCGGCAGAAGGCCGAGGGCGTGAAGCGGAAGCTGGTCGGCTTCCAGCTCGATGGCCGGCGGGCTCCGCGCCATGCGATGAGCATCTCCAGCGCTGGCCGCGCCGTGGGAGCGGTGACGAGCGGCACGCACAGCCCCAGTCTCGAGCGCCCGCTCGGCATGGGCTACGTGGAGACGGCGCTGGCCGCGAACGGTACGGCCCTGGACATCGAAGCGGGTTCGACGAAGCTGGCCGCCCGGGTGACGGCGCGGCCGTTCTACACGCGCGGCAGCCACCGCTCGTGATCCGGTTGGAGGCGACGTGACCTTTCCCGACGAGTTGCGCTACACGACGGAGCACGAGTGGGCCCGCGAGCAGGGCGGCCTCGTCACCGTGGGCATCACCGGCTACGCCACCGAGCAGCTGGGCGACGTCGTGTTCGTGGAGCTGCCGGCCGTGGGCCGGAAGCTCGAGGCCGGAAAGCCGTTCGGCGTGGTCGAGGCGGTGAAGACCGTGAGCGATCTCTACGCGCCGATCGCGGGCGAGGTGGTGGAGGTGAACGCCATGCTCGGCGACGACCCGGCGGCCGTGAACCGCGAGCCGTATGGCACCGGCTGGATGGTGCGCATCAAGCCCAGCGACCCCGCCTCGATGGCGAAGCTGCTCTCGAGCGCGGACTACGCGAAACATGTCGAAGGCGCACACGCGTGAGCAGCGAAGCGCTCCCGCGTGCGTGAACCTGGCTCGGGTGCACACGCTTGAGCGTTGACGCCGGACCCGCGCCGGCGTCCGTGTCGTGGACGTTCGACCCGTGGCGTGAGCGGCCCCGCGCCGCCGCCATCGGCGCGCTCGCGGTGCTGGCGTTCTGGCTCGCGATCGTCTGGCTCCGCTTCCCGTTGGTGATCGCGGTGGCGCTGGGGGGCATGGCCGCAGTACCGCTGCTGCCCGCGTTCGTGCCCGCTGCTTGCAGCGTGGGCCCTGCCGGGGCCTCGCGCCGCGGGCTGCTCGTGACCGTGCAGAGGGCGTGGCGCGACGTGCGCCGCATCGACGACGTGCCGGTGGGCCTGCTGCTGTCGCCGTTCGCGCGGCGGGGCTGGCGCGATGCGACGCGCGCGCTCACGCTGCCCATGCCGGCGCCGCGGCGGGCGGAGCTGCGCGGGCTCGTGCGCGGGCTCTGGGGCGCGCATGGCGGCTGAGGCGCTCACCGACGACGACCGCGCGCTGCTCGAGCGACTGGCGCGCCGCGTGGTGGAGCTGCGGCTCGAGACGCCGGCGCTGCTCACGCTCGAGACCGCGCGCCCGCTCTCCGTGCTCGCGGGCCAGGCAATGTTGTTCTTCGAGCCGTTCGCGCAGGCGCTGTTCCGCCTTCCCGACTACCGGCGCATCGCGGCGCTGGTCGAGCGACGCGAGGCGATGGAAGCGCTGGCGGCGATGATCGAGCGCGCCGCGGATGAGCGTGAGCAGGCACGCGAGAAGACCGGGAAGAAGTCATGATCCCGGCGCCCGAGTCGATCCGCTCCATCCTCGCCACCGACTGCGGCTCGACCACGACCAAGGCGATCCTGATCGAGCGCGGGGCGGAGGGCTACCGGCTGGTCACGCGCGGCGAAGCGCCGACCACGGTCGAAGCGCCGTTCGAGGACGTGACGCGCGGCGTCCTGAACGCCGTGCGCGAGGTGGAGGAGCTGCGCGGGCGGAAGCTCCTGGACGGCGACAGGATCCTCACCCCGCAGAGTGGCGATGACGGCGTCGACCTCTACCTGAGCACGTCGAGCGCCGGCGGCGGCCTGCAGATGATGGTCTCGGGCCTGGTGCTGCAGATGACGGGGGAGAGCGCTCAGCGCGCCGCGCTCGGCGCCGGTGCGATCGTCATGGACGTCATCGCGTTGAACGACGGCCGGCGTGCGCACGAGAAAGTCCGCCGGCTGCGCCAGCTCCGCCCCGACATGATCCTGATCTCGGGCGGCACCGACGGCGGCGACGTCAAGCGGGTCACCGAGATGGCCGAGATCATCGCCGCCGCCGACCCGCGGGCGCGGCTCGGCGCCGGCTACGAGCTGCCGGTGATCTTTGCCGGTAACCAGAGCGCTGCCGCGAACGTCACCGCCTGCCTGGGTTCCAAGACCGCGCTCAGCGTGGTGCCGAACCTGCGGCCGTCGCTCGAGCGCGAGCACCTGGGGCCGGCGCGCGACGCCATCCACGAGCTGTTCATGGAGCACGTCATGGCGCACGCGCCCGGGTACAAGAAGCTCATGACCTGGTCGCCGGTGCCGATCATGCCCACGCCCGGCGCGGTGGGCCTGATCATCGAGAAGGTGGCGAAGCGCGACCGGCTCGCGGTCGTGGGCGTGGACATCGGCGGCGCCACCACCGACGTGTTCTCGGTGTTCCGCGTGCCCGGCGCCGCGGACGATGCCACGGTGTTCAACCGCACCGTGTCCGCGAACCTCGGCATGAGCTACTCGGTCTCGAACGTCATGGCCGAGGCGGGGATCGCGAACATCCTGCGCTGGGTGCCGTTCGCCGTGGACGAGGTGGAGCTCCGGAACCGCATCAAGAACAAGATGATCCGGCCCACCACCATCCCGCAGACGCTCGAGGACCTGGTGATCGAGCAGGCCATCAGCCGCGAGGCGCTGCGGCTGTCGTTCGAGCAGCACAAGGCGCTGGCGGTGGGGCTCAAGGGCAAGCAGACCGCGCGCGATATCTCCGATGTGCTCGACCAGACCGCCTCGGGCAGCTCGCTCGTGGACCTGGTCGACCTCGGACTCCTCGTGGGCTCGGGCGGCGTGCTCTCGCACGCGCCGCGGCGCGCGCAGGCGATGCTGATGATGATCGATGCGTTCCTGCCCGAGGGGATCACCGAGCTCGCGGTCGACAGCATCTTCATGACGCCGCAGCTGGGCGTGCTCTCCACCGTGCACGAGACCGCGGCGACGCAGGTGTTCGAGCGCGATTGCCTCGTGTTCCTCGGGCCGTGCGTGGCGCCGATCGGCAGTGCGAAGCCCGGTGCGCCGTGCGTCACGGTGGAATGGGCGCCCGAGTCCGGCGCGCCGTCGCGTCACACGGTCGCGTTCGGCACGCTGCTGCGCGTACCCACCGCCGGCGAGCGCGGGAAGCTCACGGCGACGCCCGAGCGCGGCTTCGACCTCGGCGCCGGGAAGGGGAAGCCGGTCGCGCGCACGGTGCGTGCCGGCGTCGTGGGGCTGGTCGTGGACGCGCGCGGGCGCAGGCCGTTCGCGCTCCCGGAGGAGCCCGCCGCCCGCATCGCCAGGCTGCGCGAGTGGAACCGCGCGCTCGACCTCTACCCGCGGGAGGTGTGATGGGGCACGCGTACACACCCGGCCTGCGCGTCGCGGCCGAGACCGTCGTCCGCCGCGAGCGACGGCTGCCCTTGAAGGGGGACGTGTGCGTGGTCGCGGGCGCGGCGGTGGGGCCGGAGAGCGTGATCGCGCGCTGCGTGCTGCCGGGGAACGTCCAGACCGTGAACCTCGCCGCCAAGCTGGGCGTGGATCCCGCCGCGGTCGGGGGCACGCTCTTGAAGCCGGTCGGCTCGGCGGTGGCGCTGGACGAGACGATCGCGGAGGCGAAGGCGATGTTCGGGCTGATGCGCAACCGCGTCGCCTCGCCGGCGGACGGCACGCTCGAGAGCGTCTCGTCCGTGACCGGCCAGCTCCTCGTGCGCGAGCGGCCGATCCCGGTCGAGGTGAACGCCTACGTGCGCGGCCACGTCGCCGAGGTTCTGCCCGGCGAGGGCGCGGTGGTGGAATCGCGGGCGGCGCTGGTCCAGGGCATCTTCGGCGTCGGCGGTGAGACGAACGGCCGGCTCGCGATCGCCACCTCGGGGCCGGGCCAGTCGCTCGAGGCCTCGCACCTCAAGCCCGAGCATCGGGGGGCCGTCGTGGTGGGCGGCGATCACGTCACCCATGCCACGGTGCTCAAGGCCCGCGAGCTGGGCGTGCGCGCGCTGGTCGTGGGCGGCTTCGACGATCGCGATCTGCGCCAGCTGCTGGGCCGCGACCTTGGAGTGGCGATCACCGGGCAGGAGGAGCTGGGGATCACGCTGGTGCTCACCGAGGGCTTCGGCCGCATCGGCATGGCGGCGCGCACGTGGGAGCTGCTGAATGCGCATGCCGGCAAGGTGGCGAGCGTGAGCGGCGCGACGCAGATCCGGGCCGGCGTGCTGCGGCCCGAGATCCTGATCCCTCTGGATGAGCGCGCCGGCGCGCACGCGTCGGAAGCGGAGGGCGGGACCCTGGAGGTGGGTTCCTTCGTGCGCGTCATCCGCCAGCCCTGGTTCGGCCGCCTGGGCTGCGTGGTCGAGCTGCCGGCGGAGCTCGCCGCCCTCGACACCGAGGCGCGTGTTCGCGTGCTGGTGGTGGAGTTCGCCGACGACCGCACCCGCGCCACCGTGCCGCGAGCGAACGTTGAACGCCTCGCGGGTTAGTCCCGCGAGGTCCGGAAACGCCCACCGGTCACGGCGCCGCGCCGGGCCAGCGGTTGACGACGTTCGTTCGGCATTGCTAGCGTGGCCCGCGCTGTGGAGGCGCAGGATGCGCCGGAGATCGGGCACGGAGGCTCATTGACGACCCAGCAGGGGACCTTGTTCGCCGTTCTCCTCGTCGCCGCGCTCGCGGCGGCCCCGGCCCGTGCGCAAGCGCCGGCCGCGGCGGCGACACCTCCCGCACCCGAGCCGCCCTCCGGCCTCACCGTGGCCGACGTGCCCAACGACGCCGGCACGTCCCTGGCACTCCAGTGGACGCTCTCGCCCGATGACGGTGCGGGCCGGGGCGTGGTGGCGGGCTACCGGCTCGAGCGCGCGACGTCGCCGTCCGGTCCGTGGACGGTCGTGGACTCGCTGGCGCCGGCCACGAAGGCGTACACGGACGGCGGCGTCCACCGCAACACGCCCTACTTCTATCGCGTCGGCGCGTTCGGTGCCGGCGGCCTCACGCTCGCCCTCTCGAACGCAGGGCCCGGGATCGGGCGCGAGACGTGGTTCAACTCCACGCGGGTGAGCGTGCTCGCGTTCATGCTCGTCTTCTACCTGCTGGTGCTGTTCTTCATGGAGCGCGCGCGCACCGGGCACAAGCCGTTCGTGCGCCGGCTGCCGGGCATCGACGCCATCGAAGAGGCGATCGGCCGCGCCACCGAGATGGGCCGCCCGGTGCTCTACGTGCCCGGCATCCAGGACATCGACGACATCCAGACCGTGGCCGGGCTCGTGATCCTCGAGAGCGTGGCGCGGCTCACCGCGCGCTACGAGACGCCGATCCGAGTGCCGGTGGCGTACCCGATCCCGTTCACGATCGCCCAGGAGATGGTGAAGAGCGGGTACCTGAACGCCGGCCGACCCGAGGCCTACGACCCCGACAGCGTGCAGTTCGTGTCGCCCGAGCAGTTCGCGTTCGTGGCCAAGCTCACCGGCATCATGCTCCGCGACCGGCCTGCGGCGCACATCTTCATGGGCTCGTTCTACGCCGAGTCGCTGATGCTGGCGGAAACCGGGTTCCAGACCGGCGCCATCCAGGTCGCGGGCACGGCGAACGTGCACCAGCTGCCGTTCTTCGTCGTCGCCTGCGACTACACGCTGATCGGCGAGGAGCTGTTCGCGGCGAGTGCCTACCTCTCCGGCGAGGCGCGCCTCGTGGGCGGCCTCAAGGGCGCCGACATGCTCAAGCTGCTCATGATCCTCACCATCCTCGTCGGCTGCGTGCTCGAGACCTTCGGAATGCACGGGCTCACGGTGTGGATGCAGACCCAATGAGGGCCGGCGCGTGAAACGCGAGCTACCGCTGCTGATCACCGCGGTGATCGGGTTGTTCATGCTGCTGTCGTTCTACGTGCCGCACCACATCGTCAGCGTGCCGGCGGACTACCTGCAGCAGTGCGCGGTCATCGTGGTGGCGTTCGGCTACGTGCTCGGCGGCGCCAACGCGCTCACCGTCAACCTGTCCGCGATCGCACGGCGGCAGCCCGACTGGCCGTACAAGGTCGTGCTCGTGGCGACGCTGGTGTTCACGGTGGCGATCGGGCTCAAGGAGGGCCGCCACTGGCAGGACGAGCGCACGATCTCGATGTTCCTCTACAACCAGGTGTATTCGTCCATGCAGGGCACGATGTTCGCCCTGCTGGCGTTCTTCATCGCCTCCGCCGCGTTCCGGGCGTTCCGCGTGCGCACGCTGGAGGCGGGGCTGCTCGCCGCCGCGGCGCTCATCGTCATGCTCGGGCGCGTGCCGATCGGCGACCAGATGACGGCGTGGCTCCCGGCGCCGCTCCGCCTCGGTGCGGTGCAGGACTGGATCATGAACGTGCCCCAGAACGCGGCGAAGCGCGCGATCCTGATGGGCGCGGCGCTGGGCGTCATGGCCACCGGGCTGCGCGTGATCCTCGGCATCGAGCGCTCGTACCTGGGCGGCGGAGACTAGGATGAATCTCGACTGGCTGGAGAAGCTCGACCGCCGCTGGCTGTTCCTCATCGTCGGCGTGCTGACGATGGGGCCGCTGCTGAAGCCGATCGGCGTGCCGCTCGGCTCGTCGAAGCCGGTGCAGCAGTTCAAGGCCGCCATCGACGCGCTGCCCGAGCACTCGATCGTGCTCATGTCCTGCGACTACGACCCGGGCGGGAAGCCGGAGATGGTGCCGCCCACGCGCACGGCGTTCCGGCAGCTGATGGAGAAGCACTGCCGCGTGGTCATCACCTGCCTGTGGACCGGCGGCTCGGGGCTGGTCGACGAGACCATCGAGAGCACGGCGAACGAGCTGCGCGCGAAGGGCATGGATGTCGTCTACGGGCGCGACTACGTCGACCTCGGCTACAAGGCGGGCTACGAGGCGGTGATGGTGCTGATGGGGAAGGGCATCGCCAACGCGTTCCCGCAGGACCAGCGCGCGAACCGCACCGCGAGCCTGCCGCTCATGCGCGACGTGCGCGACTACTCGAGCTTCGCGCTGCTCGTGAACATCTCCGCGGGCTACCCCGGCACCAAGGAGTGGGTGCAGCAGGTGAACTCGCGCTTCCACCTGCCCATGGTCTCCGCCTGCACCGCGGTGAGCGCGCCCGAGTTCTACCCCTATCTCCAGTCCGGCCAGCTGAAAGGTCTCCTCGGCGGCATGGCGGGTGCGGCCGAGTACGAGAAGCTGCGCGGCGAGAAGGGCGCGGCGACCCGCGGCATGGACGCCCAGTCGTTCAGCCACGTGTTCATCGCGCTGTGCATCGTCATGGGGAACGTCGTGCAGTGGACCAAGCGCAAGGTCCCGCGATGAGCCTGAGCCACGACTTCGGCGTCTGGGTGGCGGCGCTGCTGACGCTGTTCGTGTTCTCGTTCCTCTACAAGGACAACCCGCTCTACAAGCTCGCCGAGCACCTGTTCGTGGGCGTGTCCGCCGGCTACTACATCGTGCTCAACTTCTGGACCGTGGTGGTGCCGAATCTCTACGACCCGCTCGTGCGCGCGTTCACCGGGCACGACCCGGTCACGCACGAGGTGGTGGCGAACGCCGGCGGGCCGTTCGCGGGCTCGGTCGGCGACTACCGCGCCTGGCTGCTGTTCCCGGGCCTGCTCGGTGTGCTGCTGTTCACGCGGCTCGCGCCGCGCGTGGACTGGATGTCGCGCTGGTCGCTCGCGGTGATCATCGGCGTCTATGCGGGCTTGAAGACCACCGGGTTCGCCCAGGGCGACCTCGTCGCCCAGGCGCAGGCGAGCCTGCAGCCGCTGTGGGGGCACGACCTGTGGACCAGCGTGAACGCCATCCTGTTCACGGTCGGGCTCCTGACCTCGCTGTTGTTCTTCTTCTACAGCCGCGAGCACAAGGGCACGCTCGGCATCCTCGCCCGCACCGGCATCGTGTTCCTCATGGTGTCGTTCGGCGCCGGGTACGGCTACACCGTGATGTCGCGCCTGTCGCTGCTGATCGGGCGCTTCCAGTTCCTGCTCGAGGACTGGCTCGGGATGAAGTGAACACGCGCAGGAAGCGTCCTGCTAGGCTCGCGGCGACATGATCCTGTTGCTGGACGGCGCGCACGACGCGCCCACGAACATGGCCCGCGACGCCGAGCTGCTCGATCGCGCGGCGAGCCGCGGCCTGCGAGAGACCGTGCTCCGCCTGTTCACGTTCTCGCCGCCGGGCATCACGCTCGGCCGCGCGCAGGACCCCGGGCGCGAGCTGGACCTCGCCGCGCTCGCGCGCCAGGGCATCCGCTGGGCGGTGCGGCCGACGGGGGGCCGAGCGATCTGGCACGAGGAGGAGTGGACGTTCTCGTTGGTGACGCGGCTGGGGCCTGGCGGGTGGGCCGGCTCCTCGGACGCCGCCTACGAGCGCACCGGGCGGCTGCTCGCGCAGGCCCTCCAGGGTCTGGGCGTGCCGGCCACGCTCGCCCCGGGCTCGGCGCGAGGCCCCGGAACGCCGCGCGAGAAGACCGGAGCCGCGCCGCCGTGTTTCGCCTCGACGGCGAGGCACGAACTCGTGCTCGAGGGCCGGAAGCTCGCCGGGATCGCCCAGCGCTTCAGCCACGGCGCGCTGCTCCAGCAGGGGAGCATCCTGATCGGCGACGCACACACGCGGCTCGCGGACTTCGTCCCCGCGGCGGACCGCGAAGCGCTCCGCCGCGAGCTGGCTGCCGCCTCCGCGACGGCCGCTCATTGGCTCGGCGAGGACCGATCGCTCTCGCGACTGCACGAGGCGCTGGCGAGGCTGCTGCCCGCCACCATCGCCTCCGGCGGGATCCTGGAGGCCGGCTAGCCGCCGCGCCGGTTCGACCCCTCCGCGCCCGTCTCGCGTTCGAACGCGCACGGTGGGCTCCTGGGCGTTCACGGGCTTCCCCGTGTCGCGTGACCTCCCTATACTGCCGCGCGATCATGCGACGCTGCCCACGCATGCGGGCGGCGGCCATGCCGCGAGCGGAGGGATGTGATGCGAGGTCGCGCAGCCGTTTGTGTGGCGTTCCTGACCGGCGGTCTCTTGAGCGGCTGCGGCGGCGCCGGCACCGGGGGCTCGGCGTTCGTGGACCACGAGCCGCTCCCGCCGGACACGATGACGACGCGCATGGACGAGCTCGGCCGCTACGGGGGGCGGTTCGTGGCCGGCACCACCGCCAGCCCGAAGACGTTCAACCCGATCATGGCCAACGAGACCAGCTCGAACGACGTCATCTCGCTGATGTTCCAGTCGCTCACCGACATCGACTACATGACGCAGGAGGACATCCCGGTCATCGCCAAGTCGTGGGAGTTCTCGGACGGCGGGCGCACCGTCACCTACCACCTGCGCCGCGGCGCGCGGTTCTCCGACGGCCACCCGATCACGAGCGAGGACGTCAAGTTCTGCTACGACGTGGTGATGGACGCGTCGGACCCCTCGTTCCACTCCTCGATGCGCGACGCGCTCACCATGGACGTGGGCGGCAAGCAGCTGCCGTTCACGTTCAGCGCCCCCGACTCGTACACGTTCGTGGTCACGGCGCCGGCCACGGATGCGCTCATCCTGTCGCACGTCGCCAACCTCCGCATCATGCCGAAGCACGTCCTCGAGCCGGCGTGGAAGGCCGGCCGCTTCGCCTCCAGCTACAACACCGCCACGCCGCCCGAGAGCCTGGTCACGAGTGGACCGTGGCGGTTGAAGGAGCACGTCGAGAACCAGCAGACCGTGCTCGAACGCAACCCGTACTGGTTCGGCGTGGACGCGAAGGGGCGCCGGCTGCCCTACCTGGACCAAGTGGTGTTCCGCGTCGCCAAGGACCAGGACGTGGCGGCACAGATGTTCCACGCCGGGGAGCTGGACGGCCTGGACAACGTCAAGGCCGAGGACTACAAGAAATACGCGGCCGAGCAGCAGGAGAAGGGCTTCGTGCTCCATGACACCGGGCCGTCGTTCTACACCAACTTCTTCTGGTTCAATCTGAACCTCGTAGGCAAGCCGGAGAAGGGGAAGAAGGTCGGCGACCCCAAGGTGGAAGCGTACAAGTACGCGTGGTTCTCGAACCGCGACTTCCGCCGCGCCGTGTCGATGGCGGTGGACCGCGACGCCATCGTCCGCGGGCCGTTCTACGGCTACGCCACCAAGTGTTGGACGATCATCACCTCCGGGAACCCGCGCTGGTACGACTCCACGATCACGGCGCCGGACCTGGACCCCGAGGGCGCGAAGAAGCTGCTGGACGGGCTCGGACTCAAGGATAGGAACGGCGACGGCGTGCGCGAGGACGCCGCGGGTCACCCGGTGGCGTTCTCGCTCGTCTACAACGGCGACAACAAGCTCCGCCAGGCCATCGCGACCCTGGTGCAGGACGACCTCGCCAAGGTCGGGATCAAGCTCACGCCGAGCGGCCTCGACTTCAACACGCTGGTGACCAGGACGCGCCACGAGTACGACTACGACGCCTGCCTGCTGGGCCTGGGCTCGGCGGTGCCGAACGATCCCGGGATGGGCCCGAACTTCTGGAAGTCGAGCGGGCTCACGCACTACTGGGACATCGGCCAGCCCCATCCCCAGACCCGCGCCGAGGCGCGCATCGACTCGCTGTTCCAGGCCTGCGTCGGCACCACGGACCTGGCCGCACGGAAAGCCGCCTACCGGCAGATGTCGCAGACCCTGAACGACGAGTGTTTCATCATCTGGCTGCCGACGATCGACATCCGGATCCCGGTGCGGAGCCGCTTCGGCAACGTGCACCCGAGCCCGATGCCGCACCGCATCCTGTGGAACTCGGCCGTCCTCTTCGACAAGCGCCCGGGGTCGAAGAACTGAGAACGTACCTGCTCCGCCGGCTGTTGCAGACGATCCCGCTGCTGCTCGGGATCTCGGCGCTGACGTTCCTGCTGCTGCAGCTGGCGCCGGGCGACTTCCTCGCCACGATGGCGGACAACCCGCAGGTCTCGCCCGCCGCGCTCGAGGCGATGCGACGTCGTTTCGGCCTGGACCAGCCGTGGTGGACACAGTACCTGCTCTATCTTGAGAACGTCTTCCTCCACCTCGACTTCGGCGAGTCGTTCTCGCGCCACCTGCCGGTGTTCACCGTGTTGAAGACCGGGCTCGCGAACACGCTGCTCCTGGCGAGCGCCGCGGCGGTGGTGACCTGGGCGCTGGCGATCCCGCTCGGGGTCGTCGCCGCCGTGCGCCAGTACGGCTGGCCGGACCGCGCGCTGTCGTTCCTCGCGTTCCTGTCGCTCTCGGTGCCCGAAGTGCTCTCGGGGCTGCTGCTGCTGTGGTTCGCGGCCAGCACCGGCTGGTTCCCGGTGGGGAGCATGCGCGGCCTCGACCACGATCTCTTCAGCCCGGCGGGGAGGCTCGCGGACACGCTCCGCCACCTGGTGCTGCCGGCGCTCACGGTGGGCCTGATCCCGCTCGCCGGGCGCATGCGCCAGATGCGCTCGAGCCTCCTGGATGTGCTCAGGCTGGACTACGTCACCACCGCACGGGCGAAGGGGGTACCCGAGTCGCAGGTCATCCTGCGTCATGCGTTGAGGAACGCGCTCAACCCCATGATCACGCTGTTCGGGTTCACGCTCGGCTCGCTGGTCTCGGGCTCGTTCGTTGCCGAGACCATCTTTTCGTGGCCGGGGCTCGGGAGCCTGACGCTCGAGGCGCTGAACACGCAGGACCAGTACCTGGTGATGGGCTCGGTGCTGATGGCGTCCGTGGTGCTGATCGCCGGCAACCTCGTCGCCGACGTGCTGCTGGCGCTGGCCGATCCCAGGATCCGCCACGGATGACCCCGTCCGTTCCCGAGCTCGAGGCCTGGTCGCCCGCGCGCGACTTCTGGCGCCACCTGCGTCGCAGCCCGCTCGCGGTGGCAGGCGGCGCCCTGCTCGTCGTGCTCTACACGGTGGCATTGTTCGCGCCGTTCCTCGCCCCCTATGCGGAGAGCGACATCGATCGCGACCGGTTCTTCCACCCGCCCACGCCGCTGCGCTTCGTCGATGAGCATGGGCAGTGGCGCGGCCCGTTCGTCTACGGCACCCGAGCGGGGGCGGACCAGAGCTACGAGGTGGATCGCTCGCAGCGCTACCCGCTGCGGCTCTTCCCGCGCGGCGCGCGTTACCGGCTCCTGGGCCTGGTGCCGACCGATCGCCACCTGTTCGGCGTCGATCGCCCGGGCCGCATCTTCCTGCTCGGCGCCGACGACACCGGGCGCGACGTGTGGACACGGCTCCTCTACGGATCGCAGGTGTCGCTCACGGTGGGCCTCGTGGGCATCGCCATCTCGTTCTCGCTCGGGCTGCTGCTGGGCGGTGTCTCCGGCTACTTCGGCGGCTGGGTGGACACGCTGATCATGCGCTCGACGGAGCTGCTGCTCTCGATCCCCGGGCTCTACCTGATCGTCGCCCTGCGCGGAGTGTTCCCGCTCGAGCTCCCGAGCCAGCAGACGTACCTGGCGATCGTCGCCATCCTCTCGTTCATCGGCTGGGCGAGCCTGGCGCGGGTGATCCGCGGCATGGTGCTCTCGCTCCGGCAGGCCGAGTACGTGCTCGCGGCGCAGGCGATGGGAGCGTCGAGCCTGCGCGTCATCGTCCGCCACATCCTGCCCAACACGCTGTCGTTCACGATCGTCGCCGCCACGGTGGCCGTGCCGGGCTACATCCTGGGCGAGGTGTTCTTGAGCTTCCTCGGCGTGGGCGTGCAGCCGCCGGCTGCGAGCTGGGGCAACATGCTGATCGCGGCGCGCAGCGAGCGCGTGCTCACCTCGTTCCCGTGGATGCTGCTGGCGCCGGGGGTGGCGATCCTGCTCACGGTGATGGCGTTCAACTTCTTCGGCGACGGGCTGCGCGACGCATTGGACCCGCGCAAGGCTCCTGTGGCCGGAGGGCGGCTGTGAAAGACTCGTTGCTCGAGATCCGCGACCTGCAAACGCACTTCTTCACCGACGACGGCGTGGTGCGCGCCGTGGATGGCGTCTCGCTCGCGATCGAGCCCGGCCGCACGCTGGCCGTGGTCGGCGAATCGGGCAGTGGCAAGAGCGTCACCGCGCTCTCGGTGCTGCGGCTGGTGGCGAGCCCGCCGGGCCGCATCGTCGGCGGCAGCATCCGCTTCCGCGGCCGCGACCTGCTGTCGCTCTCGGAGCCGGAGATGCGCGGCATCCGCGGCCGCGAGATCTCGATGATCTTCCAGGAACCGATGACGAGCCTGAACCCGGTCCACACCTGCGGCGCGCAGATCATGGAGGTGCTGGAGCTGCACTTGAAGCTCGACCGCGCCGCGGCGCGGCAGCAGGCGATCGAGCTCCTGAAGCGCGTCGGCATCCCCTCGCCGGAGCAGCGCGTGGACGAGTACCCGCACCAGATGAGCGGCGGCATGCGCCAGCGGGTGATGATCGCCATGGCGCTGGCGTGCCGGCCGGCGCTGCTGATCGCCGACGAGCCGACGACGGCGCTCGACGTCACCATCCAGGCGCAGATCCTGGAGCTGCTCCGCGCCCTGCAAAGCGAGCTGGAGATGAGCGTGCTGCTGATCACGCACGACCTGGGCGTGGTCGCGGAGACCGCGGACCAGGTGGCGGTGATGTACGCCGGGCAGGTGGTGGAGAGCTGCGGCGTGCGCGAGGCGTTCCGGGCCACGCGCCATCCCTACACGGCGGGGCTGCTCGCCTCGCTGCCGCGCCTCGCGGACGCCGTGGCGCCCGCTGCGGATGCGCCACGCCGGCTGCGGGTGATCCCCGGGCAGGTGCCGGATCCGACGCGGTTTCCGGGCGGCTGCCGGTTCCACCCGCGTTGTCCGCTCGCCGTGGAGCGCTGCCGGAGCGAGATGCCAGCGCTGCGCGACGTGGGCGGCGGCCACCTCGCGCGCTGCCACCGCGCCGAGGAGATCGCGTCGGGCGCCGTGGACCCGGTCTCGGCCTCGACGCCCGCGAAGACGGAGTCCGCGGATGGCTGAGGCCCTGCTGAGCGTCCGCGAGCTCCGCAAGCACTTCCCGATCCGGAAGGGACTCTTCAGCCGGGTCGCGGGCCAGGTGCGCGCGGTGGACGGCGTGTCGTTCGACCTCCGCGCCGGCGAGACGCTGGGCCTGGTGGGGGAGAGCGGCTGCGGGAAGACCACGACCGGGCGCTGCCTGCTGCGGCTGATCGAGCCCACGTCGGGCGACGTGCGCTTCGACGGCCGCCCCGTGACCGGGGCGTCGCCTCGGCAGCTGCGCTCGCTCCGGCGCGAGATGCAGATCGTCTTCCAGGACCCGTACTCGAGCCTGAACCCGCGGCTCACCGTGGGCAGCATGCTCGCGGAACCCCTGGAGATCCACGGCATCGCCCGGGGAGCCGCCGCGCGCGCCCGCGCCGCCGAGCTGCTCGAGCTCGTGGGGCTGGCGCCGGACCACGCGCGCCGCTACCCCCACGAGTTCTCGGGCGGCCAGCGCCAGCGGATCGGCATCGCCAGGGCACTCGCGGTCAAGCCCCGGCTCCTGGTCCTGGACGAGCCGGTCTCGGCCCTGGACGTCTCCATCCAGGCCCAGATCGTGAACCTGCTCGCCGACCTCCAGCGCGAGCTCTCGCTCACCTACCTGTTCGTGGCGCACGACCTGGCGGTGGTGGAGCACATCAGCACGCGCGTCGCGGTCATGTACCTGGGGCGGATCGTGGAGCTGGCCGACCGCGCCACGCTCTATCGCGACGCCAGGCACCCGTACACGCGCTCGCTGCTCTCCGCGGTGCCGGTCCCCGACCCCGACCGGCGCTCGAAGCGCATCGTGCTCGCGGGCGATGTCCCCAGCCCGGCGCGGCCGCCGTCCGGCTGCCGCTTCCATCCGCGCTGCCCGCTCGCCGCCGAGCGCGGCGAGCTCGCGCGTTGTTCGCAGCACGACCCACCGCTGCGGGAGATCGCCCCGGGCCACTGGGTGGCCTGCCACTTCGCCTGAGAGCCGCTTCGCACGCGCGGCCTCCGCGCGTCGGCGAAATGACCCGAACGGCGGCGCGCGACGGGCGAATCTCCCCACCCACGCAACACGCCGGCGTGCCGGACGCAACGCGGAACGCACGCAACGGCACTGGAGTCGCGCATTCCACGTCATCGCGCCACGCATTGGCAGCGACATGCGGGCCTTCCTGTCCTTGGCATCACGATTGCGTGACTGCGTGATCGAGCCTGGAATGCCGAGCGCCAGCGAGCGGACGGCGAGGGCGACAACTCAAGAGATGTAGTGCTCCCTGTCCTCCCCGTGCTTGGCGGTCTGCGGGCTGATCCCCCTATCGCGAGCGAAGGAGCCACGTGGACATGCACACGGTTGGCATGGGGAGCGTTTTGTAGGGCCCTGGAACTGGCGGCGCCATAGCCTCCGCGCTCGACTCGCGCGTCCGCACACCGGGGCCCATGATGGGGCCGCACCCGACACCGCCTCCGCGCCCTCGGCGCGGGGGCGGTCGTGCTTGCGGCTCGCGCCTCGTACTCGTCCGCCGACGAAAGCGCAGGAAACACCGCGCCGGCGTTGACCGGACCCACGGTCGGGGGTAGCTTCCGCAAGCCGCACGCGCCAATTCCCGCGCGTCCCCGGCACCGGACGCATTGGAGGCGCATGGACCCCCGCCCGACGGGACGCTCGCTGGGACTGGTCGAGACACACGGATTCATCGCCGCGGTCGAAGCCGCGGACGCCATGACCAAGTCCGCCCGGGTCACCATCACCCGCTACGAGGTCACGCGAGGCGCGCTGGTCACGATCCTGGTCCGCGGCGAGCTGGCCGAGGTCGAGGCCGCCGTGGCCGCGGGTTCCGCCGCCGCCGCCGCGATCGGCGACTTCCGGCACGGGCACGTCATCCCCGCGCCGGCACAAGAGCTCGAATCGGTGATCCTCACGCGCCGCACGTCGGCGCCCTAAAGTCTCAGGAGGAAGCGATGGAAGAAGCGCTGGGCTTGATCGAGACGCGGGGGTTCGTCGCCATGGTCGAGGCTTCGGATGCCATGGTGAAGGCCGCACGCGTGACGCTGGTGCACTATGAAAAGATCGGCGGCGGCTACGTGACCACCGTGGTGCGCGGCGACGTCGCCGCGGTGCGCGCGGCAACGGAGGCGGGTGCCGCCGCGGCCGCAAAAGTCGGCGAGGTGGTCTCGGTGCACGTCATCCCGCGCCCGCACGGCCAGCTCGAGGACGCGCTGCCGATCCGGCGTCCCGAGCCCGCGGCCAACAAGCGCTGACGCCGGTTCGTTTCCAATGATCCTGGCGAAGGTGCTTGGCACCGTGGTGAGCACGCGCAAGGACGCCGGGCTCTCGGGGTTGAAACTGCTGCTCGCCCGCGAGGTGGATGGCAAGTTCCAGCCCGCGGGCAACCAGGTCGTGGCCGTGGACGCCGTGGGCGCCGGCGAGGGCGAGATCGTCTTGATCGCCGCCGGCTCCTCCGCCCGCCTGACCGAGGTGACGAAGGACCGCCCCGTGGACCACGTCATCTGCGGCATCGTGGACGCCGTGGAGCAGGACGGGCGCGACGTCTACCTGAAGAGCGTGGGCGTCGAACGGTGAGCCTCGATCCCGCGCGCATCGGCGCCATCGTCGCCGAGGTGCTGGACAAGCTCGAGCGCGACCCGGCCGATCCCGCGTCGGCGAAGCCGCTCGGCATCCACGCCTCGCTCGACGACGCGGTCGCCGGGGCGCGGAAGGCGTTCGCGGCGTGGCGCGACACGCCGCTCGAGGTTCGCGACCGCGTCATCGCCTCGATCCGCGAAACCCTCCTCGCCAGCCTGCAGGTGCTGTCCGAGGTCGCGGTGGAGGAGACCGGGCTCGGGCGCGTCGAGGACAAGCTGCTCAAGAACCGCCTCGTCGCCGAGCGCACGCCGGGGATCGAGGACCTGGAGCCGGTGGCGTGGACCGGCGACCACGGGCTGACGCTGCTCGAGCGCGCGCCCTATGGCGTCATCGCCGTGATCACGCCGGTCACGAACCCGAGCGAGACCATCATCAACAACGGGATCTCGATGATCGCGGGCGGCAACACCTGCGTGTTCTGCCCGCACCCGAACGCGCGGCGCGTGAGCTCGCTCACGATCGACTTGATCAACCGCGCCGCGCGCCGCGCCGGGTCGCCGGAGCCGCTGCTCCACTCGGTGGCCGAGCCGTCGCTCGACGTGGCGAAGGCGATGCTCCGCTATCCCGGCATCCGGCTGAACGTGGTCACCGGCGGCCCCGGCCCGGTGAAGGAGGCACTCGACGCCGGCAAGAAGGCGATCACCGCCGGCCCCGGCAACCCGCCGGCGGTCGTGGACGAGACCGCGGACCTCGAGCGGGCCGCGCGCGACCTGGTGATGGGCGCCTCGCTCGACAACAACATCATCTGCACCGACGAGAAGGAGATCGTCTGCGTCTCCATCGTCGCCGACCGGTTGAAGGAGAACATGAGCCGCTGCGGCGCCATCGTGCTCGGGGCGCACCAGATCGAGCAGCTGAAGAAGCTGATCATCGACACCGACCGGGGCCCGCGGAAGCACGGCGTCATCAACCGCAAGTACGTGGGCAAGAACGCGTCCGTGATCCTGCGCGACGCCGGCATCGCCTGTCCGCCGGACAAGCGGCTGGCGCTGTGCGAGGTGGACGCCGACCACACGTTCTTCTGGACCGAGCTCATGATGCCCGTGCTTCCTCTCGTTCGCGTGCGTCACGTGGACGAAGCCATCGCGCTCGCGGTCGAGGTGGAGCACGGCTTCCGCCACACCGCCAGCATGCACTCGCGCAACATCGACAAGCTGCACGACATGGCGCGCGCCTGCGACTGCTCGATCTTCGTCAAGAACGGCCCCAACGTGGCCGGCCTGGGCTGGAACGGGGAGGGCCCCACGAGCTTCACCATCGCGAGCCCCACCGGCGAGGGCATGACCACGGCGAAGAGCTTCACCCGCATCCGCCGCTGCACGCTCGTGGACCGGTTCCGCATCGTATGAGCGAGACCGCGATCGCAGCCATCGAGAGCTCCAGCATCGCCCAGGGCATCGTCACTGCGGACGCCATGGTGAAGCGCGCCGAGGTGACGTTGCTGCAGGCGAGCGTGTTGTCGCCCGGACGCTACTGGATCCTGATCGGCGGTCGCGTCGCCGACGTGCGCTCCGCGCACGGGCGCGGCGTCGAGGTGGCGGCCGACGCGCTCCTCGACCAGCTCTTCATCCCGCAGCTCCACGACGGTGTGCTGCCCGCGCTGCGCGGCGTCGTGTCCGCGACCGATGCCGACGCCGTCGGCGTGCTGGAGACGCTCACCGCCGCCTCGGCGATCGTGGCCGCGGACCTGGCCGCCAAGGCGGCCGCGATCGTGCTCGCCGACTTGAGGCTCGCGAACGGCATCGGCGGCAAGGGGGTGGTCACGCTCACGGGGAGCCTGCCCGACGTGCAGGCGGCGGTGGCCGCGGGGCGCGCCGACGCGCAGAAGCGCGGGCTCCTCGCGCGCGCCGTCGTCATCCCGCGCATGCACCCGACGCTCCGCGAGCACCTCGTCTGATGCTGTTCGGACGGGTGGTGGGCACGGTGGTGTGCACGGAGAAGGTGCCGTCCTGGCGCGGGCAGCGGCTGCTGCTCGTGGACACCACCGATCCTTCCGGGACCTCGACCGGCGCGCGCGCGTTCGCGGCCATCGACCTGGTGTCGGCGGCGCCGGGCCAGCGCGTGTTCGTGGTCCGCGGGCGCGAGGCGGCGGTGGCGCTCGCCAACCCCGAGAACCCCGCCGACGCCGCGATCGTGGGACTCATCGACTCGGTCCACGAGGAGACGCCAGGAGCGCCGGCCTGATGTTCCTCGCGCGCGTCACCGGCACGATCGTGGCCACGATCAAGCACCCGCACCTCCACAGCCGGAAGCTCCTGCTCGTGCGCCCGGAGCCCACGCCGGGCCGGCCGCAGCCGCCCTCGGTGATCGCGGTGGACTCGGTGGACGCGGGGCTCGGCGACCGCGTGCTGGTGGCGGACGAGGGCAACACCGCGGCCCAGGTGCTGGGCATGCCGCGCGGCCCCGTGCGCACGATCATCGTCGGCGTCGTCGACGAGGTCATGAGCGAGCAGGGCGAGGCCTCCGGATAGGGGGTTTACTCGAAGGGGGCCGGGCGCTTATGGTCTTCCTGCCCACGCCAGCCGGAGGACCCTTGCCGCTCTACGAGTACCGCTGCCCCTCCTGTAGCCACGCGTGGGAGTCGCTTCAAGATCGCTGGGAGTCGCCGGCTCCCGCCTGTCCGCACTGTGGTGCGGCACGCTCGGAGCGCCGGCTCAGCACTTTTGCCGTCGTCGCAACGCCCGCTTCCAGCGCGCGTCGGGAGCCCGGGCCCTGTGGCTCGGACGACTGCGCCTGCCGGAGGCCGCCGGTCTGATGGATCAGGGGGACGCTCAACGGGGAGGACGCACGATGACGAAAGCGGACCTGGTGGAAGAGATCGCCGCCACCACAGGCGTTTCACGCAACCACACGGCCGTGATCATCGATGGCATGCTGGACGCCGTTTGTCGCGCCCTCAGTGAGGGCAAACATCTGGAGATCCGCGGCTTCGGGACGTTCAAGGTGCGCGAGCGCCGCGCTCGCAGGGCTCGCAATCCACGCAGCGGGACCGAGGTGCAGGTCCCGGCGAAGCTGGTGCCCGTGTTCAAGCCCAGCAAGGAACTCAAGGCCCAGGTCCTCGAGGCCCCGGCCAGCACGACCGCCTGAGCGGCGTGCGACACTCAAGGAGGCAGGATGGGTTCGGGCAAGAAGCGGAAGCGCAAGAAGATCGCCACCCACAAGCGAAAGAAGCGCTTGCGGAAGAACCGTCATAAGAAGCGCATCCGCTGATCGTCCCGCCCGGGACCCGGATTCATTGCGGAGAGTCCTCGGCCGCGCGCACTTCGCGCGCGGCCGTTGGACGTTCGATCCCGCCAAGCGCGGTCCGGGCGTGCGCGAGTTGCGCTGGAAGGGGACGCACGCGCCGGAGGACGGCGACTGGATCGTCGCCGAGATCCCGTGGCACGGGCCCGCGAACCTGGTCGAGGTGCTGGGCGCCGACGACCGCCCGGAGTGGGACGATGCCGCGGTGGCATCGCAGTACCGCCTGCGGGTGACGTTCCCGGCCGCGGCGATCTCCGAGGCCGCGGCGCTCCATGAACCGACCGCTCGCGATCTCAAGTCCCGCGAGGACCACCGTGACGACGAGGTCGTCACCATCGACCCCAGCGACGCCCGCGACCACGACGACGCGCTCGGCGTGCGCGCGCTGGGCGGCGGGAAGCACGAGGTCGGTGTCCACATCGCCGACGTGAGCTGGTACGTGCACCCGGGCGGCGCGCTCGACCTCGAGGCGCGCGCCCGCGGCACGAGCTGCTACCTCCCGGGCGGCGCGATACCCATGCTGCCCGAGCGGCTCTCGAGCGACCTGTGCTCGCTAAGAGAGGGCGTCGACCGGCTCGCGCTCTCCGTGTTCGCGACGCTGGATGACACCGGACGCCTCCACGGCTATCGCTTCGCCGCCACCGTGATCCGGAGCCGCGCTCGGCTCTCGTACGAACGGGTGCAGCGCGCGTTGGATGAGGTGGAGCCGCTCGGCGCCTTGCAGCCACACCTCGAGATGCTGATGAAGCTCGCGCGCGCGCTGCGCGCCCGCAGGCTCGCGGTGGGCGCACTCCAGCTCGACTCGCCCGAGGTGAAGGCGGTCGTCGACGAGCACGGCGAGACGCTGCGGATGGAGCGCCGCCCGCACCTGGAGAGCCACGAGCTGGTGGAGGAGTTCATGCTGCTCGCGAACCGCTGCGTCGGCGAGGCGGCGGCGTTGCGCGGGTCCGGTGTGCTGTGGCGCGTGCACGAGCCGCCGCCGGGCCGGAAGCTCGCCGAGCTGGACGAGACGCTGCGCGTGCTCGGCCTGCCACGTCCGCCGCGGCACGCGGACGATGCGCACCGCGCGCTCCAGGCCCTGTTGGAAGTCCCGCTCGATCCGCCCAAGCGGCGTCTGCTCCACCGCCTGGTCCTGCGCTCGCTGGCGCGTGCGCGTTACCTCGAGCGCGACCTCGGGCACTTCGGTCTCGCCACCCGCGAGTACCTGCACTTCACCTCGCCGATCCGCCGCTACCCCGATCTCCACAACCACCGTCGCGTGCGCGAGTGGATCGCGCGCGCGCGCGACGAGGCGTGGGACCCTCACGAGACCGCGGCGCTCGCCGTCGAGTGCAGCGGCCGCGAGCAGGACGCCACCGACGCCGAGCGGGAGGGGACACGGGTCAAGGGCTTGCGATTACTGGCGGGGAGACTCGGGGAGCGCCTATCGGGTACTATCTCTGGGCTCGTGCCCAGGGGATGTTTCGTGGAGCTGGACGACCCGCCGGTCGATGGATTCATGGCGGTGGGCGACCAGCTGGACGACCGCTTCGAACTGGACGCCGCGGGCGTGCGACTGGTGGGGCAGCGAACGCGCCGCCGGTTCACGCTCGGCGACACCGTCCAGGTCACGGTCGCCCGCGTGGATGTTCCCGCGCGCGAGTGCGACCTGGCGCTCGAGCTGGAGGACACGCGGCGTGGCCGGCACGGAAAGCCGGGCACGCGCCGAAAGGCAAGGAGGCAGGGATGGCTTTGAAACGGTTGGCCGAGAGGAAGGGGCGCGAGCGGCGCGGCAGCGAGCGCGCCGAGGCGCGGCTCTCCATGCGCGTCGAAGCTGGCGCCACCGCGGGCGCGGCCCGCATCGTCACCGAGAGCCAGAACATCTCCGCGAGCGGGGTCTATTGCCACGCCTCGCATTACCTGGCGCCGCTCTCCAAGGTGCAGCTCACGATCATCCTCCCGCGCGTGCCCGGCGGGCCTGCGAACGTGCAGGAGCTGCTCAAGTGCGACGGCATCGTGGTGCGCTGCGAGCAGCGCGCGAGCGACCGGAACGGCACGCCCTACGAGCTGGCGTGCATGTTCACCGCGCTCGAGCCCACGTCGCGGCGGCGACTCGAGGAGTTCGTGACCTGGCGGAACCTGCAGGCGCTGCGCGCGGCGCTGTCAGCGACGCCCGGCCGGGCGGTGAGCGAGCGCAACGGCGCGGCTCGTCCGGCGCTCAAGCCCGCGACCACACGCAAGCCGGCGACGGCTGCTGCCAAGACCTCCCGGCCGTCCGCACGGGGCGGCGCGCGATCCGACGGGCGGGCGCGCGGCTGAGCCCCCCGCCGGGCACGACGCCCCGCGTCGGGGTGCGACGCGGACGTGCGCTGTCCGGCAGCTTCGCGCCGCCGGGCGACAAGTCGATCACCCACCGCGCGCTCCTGTTCGGCGCGCTGGCGGGCGGGATGACGCGCGTGACCGGCGCCAATCGCGGCGAGGATTGCGCGCGCACCGCTGCCGCAGCGAAGGCCCTCGGCGCCGCCGTGGAGACGACCAGCGACGGCTGGCGGATCGAAGGCACGGCCGGCCGGCTCTCGCAGCCCGCATCCGCGATCGACTGCGGGAACTCGGGCACGACGCTGCGGCTCACCGCCGGAACCGTAGCCGCCCGGGCACTGGACGTGCACTTCACCGGTGACGTCTCGCTCTCCAGGCGCCCGATGCGGCGGATCGCCGAGCCGCTCGTGGCCATGGGCGCAACGGTCGAAGGCCAGGGCGAGGCATGCACGCCGCCGCTCCGCGTGCGCGGCGCGCGGCTCCGGGCGATCGACTACGTGCTGCCGATGGCGAGCGCCCAGGTGGCCGGGTGCACGCTGCTCGCGGGGCTCGCCGCCGACGGCGTGACGCGGGTGACGCTGCCGGGGCCGGCGCGCGACCACACCGAGCGCATGCTCCCGGCGTTCGGCATCGCTCTCGAGTGCGATGCGCTCGCAGGCGGTGGTCGCCGCGTGAGCGTACGCGGCGGGCAGGCGCTCGCCGCCACCGACGTGCGCGTGCCGGGCGATTTTTCGGCCGCCGCGTTCCTGCTCGCGGCAGCGGCGTGCGAGCCGGGTGCCCGGGTGACCGCGCGCGGCGTGAACCTGAACCCGACGCGCACCGCGTTCCTCGAGGTGCTCGTGGAGATGGGCGCCGAAGTGCGTGTCGCGAACCAGCGGCTGGAGACCGGCGAGCCCTCGGGCGACGTCACCGTGAGCGGGCCAGAGTCGCTGCGCGCGTTCGACGTGCCGGCCGCGTGGCTGCCGCGGATGATCGACGAGGCACCGGCGTGGGCGATCGTGGCGGCGGCGGCGCGCGGGACGTCGCGACTCACCGGCGCTTCCGAGCTGCGCGTCAAGGAGAGCGACCGCATCGCCACGCTCGCCGCCGGGCTCGCCGCGGTCGGGGTGGAGACGGAGGAGCACGCCGACGGTCTCGCGATCACGGGCGGACGCGCGCGCGGCGGCGGCTCGATCGAGACCCGGCACGATCACCGGGTGGCGATGGCATTCGCGGTGCTGGGGGCCCGGCTCGAGCAGCCTCTCGCATTCGACGACGTCTCGAGCGTGCCCACCTCGTACCCGGCGTTCTTCGACACGCTCGCTGCGCTGGGCGCAGAAGTCGTGCACGTGAGCGAGCGCGCATGAGCTTCGTGGTCACGATCGACGGACCGGCGGCGGCGGGGAAGAGCACCACGGCGCGCGCGATCGCCCAGCGCCTGGGCTGGCGCTACCTCGACACCGGCGCGTTCTATCGCGCGCTGGGCTTGAAGGCCCTGCGCACGGGAACGACGCTCACCGCCTCCAATGCCCGGGATTTCGCGCGCGGGACCGCGGTCGCCTTCAGCGGCGATCCGCTGAACCCGCACGTGCAGCTGGACGGGGTGGACGTGACCGATGACATCCGCACGCCGGAGGTGAGCGACGCGGCCTCGCGGGCCGCCGCACTGCCCGACGTCCGCCGCCAGCTGGTGGAGTGGCAGCGGGCACTCCGGGCGCGCGAGCCGCTCGTGGGCGAGGGCCGCGACCTCGGCACCGTCGTCTTCCCGGACGCGGAGGTGAAGCTCTATCTCGACGCCGACCTGGACACGCGCGCGGAGCGGCGGCTGCGCGAGCTGCGATTCCAGGGCGTGGACGCGGCGCTCGACGACGTGCGCGAGGACATGCGCGTGCGCGACGAGCGCGACCGCTCGCGGGCCGACAGCCCGCTCAGGGCGGCGACCGACGCCACGGTGCTGGACACGAGCGGCATGGACCTCGAGCACCAGGTGGAGGCGGCACTCGCCATCGTGCGGGCGCACCCCGCGTTCCCGGCCAAGGCCGCGGGGGCCGGCGAGCGGGGGCGGAAGTGATGGCGCGCGGCCTCGACGCGGGTCACGGGACCGCAAGGGCCGACTTGGAGCCGGCGTGAGCCTGCACTATAGTGCCTCCCGCTTCCTGCTCGGGGGTTTCGTGGGTGCCCTGAGCGGCTGGGAGGTTCACGGGCGCGAGAACGTGCCGAAGACCGGCGCGGTGATCGTGGCCTCGAACCACATCTCGTACTGGGACCCGCTGCTCGTCGGCACCGCGGCCATGCGCGAACAGCATTTCCTCGCCAAGGAGGAGCTGTTCCGGGGGCCACTCGGCTGGCTGATCCGCTCCTACAACGCCATTCCCATCCGGCGGGGCAGGGCGGACCTGTCCGGCCTCGCGAAGGCCACGGACGTTCTCCGAGCCGGGCGATCGCTGATCCTGTTCCCGGAGGGGACACGCCAGCGCGACGGCGAATTGCGAGCGGCCCGGCCTGGGCTCGGAATGCTCGCGGTGGGATCCGACGCGCTCGTCGTCCCCGCCTGCATCATGGGCAGCAACCGCCCGGGGAAGTGGTTGTTCCGCCAGTCGAAGCTGCGGGTCGATTTCGCCCCGCCGCGGACCTGGCGGGAACTGGCGACAGAGGCGGCCGGTCTCGAGCCGGGGCGCGCGCTCTACGAGGGCGTGGGCGCCGGCACGATGCGTGAGATCGCGGCGCTGAAGACCCGCCATCTGAACGAGGCTGCTCGCGGCACGGCGACGTGACCGCATATTCCATATCCAGGAGGTAACTGTTTCATGCCGGAAGTCCAGGAACACACCCTCAACCCCGTGAGCACCAAACGGGCACCCACGCTGCCCCTCGTCCCGCTCAACTACGACGAGGAGGAGGATCTCACCCCCGAACAGCGCGAGGCGATGTTCGGTGCTTACGAAGAGTCCATGCGCTCGATCGGCGAAGGCGAGATCGTGCGCGGCACGGTCCTCTCCATCGATGACAAGGACGTGCTGGTCGACGTGGGATTCAAGAGCGAAGGCATCATCTCGCTGGCCGAGTTCTCCGACCCCAGCAGCATCAAGGTCGGGGACGTGCTCGAGGTCTTCCTCGAGAAGATGGAGAACCAGGACGGCCTGGTCGTGCTGTCCAAGCAGCGTGCCGACTTCGTGCGCGTGTGGGACCGCGTCAAGGAGGCACACGACTCGGGCCAGGTCGTGGAAGGCCGCCTGATCCGCAAGATCAAGGGCGGCGTCGTCGTCGACCTCTACGGCGTCGAGGCGTTCCTGCCCGGCTCGCAGATCGCGCTGCGCCAGGTGCAGAACGTGGACGCGCTCCTCGGCCAGAGCGTCTCGGTCAAGATCATCAAGCTCAACAAGCGCCGCCGGAACATCGTCGTCTCCCGCAGGGCGGTTCTCGAAGAGGAGCGCGACCGGATGAAGGCCACGATCCTCAAGGACCTGGCGAAAGACCAGATCCGCGAGGGCGTGGTCAAGAACATCACCGACTTCGGCGCGTTCGTGGACTTGGGCGGCATCGACGGCCTGCTGCACATCACCGACATGTCGTGGGGCCGCGTCGCGCACCCGTCCGAGATGGTGAAGATCGGCGACAAGCTGCGGGTCAAGGTGCTGAACTTCGACCCGGAGAAGGAGCGCATCTCGCTCGGCCTGAAGCAGCTCGATGCCTACCCGTGGGAAGGCGTCGAGGAGAAGTACAAGGTCGCCGACCGCATCAAGGGCCGCGTGGTGTCGATCACCGACTACGGCGCATTCGTCGAGCTGGAGAAGGGCATCGAGGGCCTGATCCACGTCTCCGAGATGTCGTGGACGCGCCACGTGCGGCACCCCTCGAAGATCGTCAACATCGGCGACACGATCGAGGCCGTGGTGCTCAAGGTCGACAAGGCGAACGAGAAGATCTCGCTGGGGTTGAAGCAGGTGGAGCCGGATCCGTGGCTCACGCTCGACCACAAGTACCCGCCGGGCATGAAGGTGAAGGGCAAGGTGCGGAACCTCACGAACTTCGGCGCCTTCGTCGAGCTCGAGGAGGGCATCGACGGGCTGGTGCACGTCTCCGACATGTCGTGGACCAAGCGCGTCGCCCACCCGAGCGAGGTGTTGAAGAAGGGCGATACGATCGAGGTCGTGGTGCTGTCGATCGACAAGGAGCACCGCCGCATCAGCCTGGGGCTCAAGCAGGTGAGCGAGGATCCGTGGCCGTCGCTGGCGGAGAAGTTCCCGTCGGGAATGGTGCTCTCGGGCACGGTCAACCGCCTGTTCGACCGGGGTGCGATCGTGGACCTGGGCGAAGGCATCGAGGGCTTCATCCCGCTCTCGCAGCTCGGGATCGACGACTTGAAGCGCCCGAACGACGCGTTCGAGGTGGGCGAGCCGCTGACCATGAAGGTGACGCGCGTGGACGTGCCGAACCACCGGCTCATCCTCAGCGTCAAGGCATGGCTCGGCGACCAGGACGACATCGCGCTCGCCGAGTGGACCTCCAAGCGGAACCAGGTGCGCGCGCGCATCGCGGCGAACCCGCCCGCCGAGGACCCCGCCGCAGCGAAGGTCCGCGAGGACGTGGGCGACGAGGAGTAGGGAGCAGCCCCATGGCGGCGGAGACGGACCGGAAGGCCTGCGCTCCGCCGCCTGATCGTTTCCGGCGGTGGGTCCTGGCGCTGAGCGTGCTGTGCGCGGTTGCGGCGCCGGCGCACGCCCTGGAGGACATCTGGTCGCGGGTGCCTGCCGGGATCCCGGCGGACAGCCTGGGCGCGGCACTCCGGCGGCTCGAGGCCGCGGGCCCAGCTTCCACGTCCGCCGCCGCGGCGTTCGCCCAGGGCCAGTTCCACCACGCCCGCGGCGAGTACCGGCTCGCGGCGGACGCGTTCGGGCGTGCGGCCGCTCGTCTCCAGGGCCTCGATCACACCGAGGCGCGCTATCGGCAGGGGCTCGCCTGGCTCGGTGAGCGCGATCCCGGCCGCGCGCGCGCCGCGTTCGAGGAGGTGGCGATGCTGTCGCAGCCGTTCCGCACGCTCGCGCAGTTAGGGCTAGTACGTGCGTACGGGCTGGCGGGCGACACGGAGCACGAGCTGAGCGTGCTCCGGCAGATGCTGGACCGGCCGGCGGGCGAGGCGGAGCCCGCGGCGCTGGCGCTCTACGCCGCGCTCAGCGACCGGCAGCACCACACGAGCGAGGCGCGCGCGGCGCGCGAGCGGCTCGTGAAGCGCTGGCCGCGGAGCTTCGAAGCGGCGCTGGTCTCGAGTTCGGGAACGCAGCCATGACCAGCGAGCGCGGAACGATGGTCGCCGATGGAGCCCATGCGCGCACGCCGCTCATGCGGCAGTACGTCGCCGCCAAGCAGGAGCATCCGGACGCGTTCCTGTTCTTCCGGCTCGGCGACTTCTACGAGATGTTCTTCGACGACGCGGTGCGCGCGGCGCAGCTGCTGGGGCTGACGCTCACCTCGCGCAACAAGCAGGACCCCGACCCGGTGCCGATGTGCGGGATCCCCTGGCACCAGCGCGACGCCTACACCGCGCGGCTCCTGAAGCTCGGATTCAAGGTCGCGATCTGCGACCAGCTCGAGGACCCCGCGCAGGCGAAGGGGCTCGTGCAGCGCGGCGTCACCGAGGTGCTCACCCCGGGCTCGGTCACCGGCGAGTCGTTCCTCGAAGGCGGCGCGAACAACTACCTCGCCGCGCTGTGGCCGCGTCCCGACCGGCTCGGTGTCTGCCTGGCCGATGCTTCCACGGGCGAGATGAAGCTCGCGGAGTGCGCGTGGCCGGAAGCCGCGGCACTCCTGTCGCGCACGCGCGTGGCGGAATGGGTGGTGCCCGAGCCGGTGGAGGACGCGGTGGCGCCGAGGCTCGAAGCCGCGCTCGCAGGGCTGCCCGGCGCGCGCACGCGCGTGCCTGCGGCGCGCTACCTGGGAGCGGCGACTCCGCCGCCGCGCTGGAGCGAGCAGGTGGCGGACCGCAATGCGGACCTGCCGCTGGCGCTCGCGGCGGCCGCCGCGGCGCTCGACTATCTGGGTCGCACGCAGGGAGGCGCCCCCCTGCAGATGACGCGCGTGGAGCGCTGGAGCGAGGACGCGATCCTGCGCTACGACGCGGCCACCGCACGCCATCTGGAGCTGTTCGCCCCACAACCGGGGGGTGAGCCCGCGCACACGCTCTGGCACCACCTGAACCTCGCGGTCACCGCGGGCGGCTCGCGCCGGCTGCGTGCCTGGCTCGAGCGCCCGTTGGCGACGTGCGCCGACGTGCTCGCGCGTCAGCAGGCGGTCGCGGCGTGGCTCGCGGGCACCGCGCGCGGCTCGTTCCGAGAAGCACTGCGCGGGATGCCGGACCTGGAGCGGCTCTCGGCGCGGATCGCCTGCGCCAAGGCGACGCCGCGCGAGCTGGGCGCGCTCCGCGATGGCCTGGCACGTCTGCCGGAGATCGCGGAGGGCCTGTCCGAGAACGACGCGTTCGCCGAGGTCGTACAGGCGCTCGCCGTGCCGCCCGCGCTGGCGATCCGCCTGCGCACGGCGCTGGTGGACGAGCCACCGGTCTCCTCCAGGGACGGCGAGGTCATCCGCGAGGGCTTCGACGAGCTACGCGACTCGCTGCACGCGCTCGCGCACTCGGGCAAGCGCTGGATCGCGGAGCTGGAGGCGAGCGAGCGCGAGCGCTCCGGGATCCCGAGCCTCAAGGTCGGCTACAACAAGGTGTTCGGCTACTACCTCGAGATCACGAACGCGCACCGTGACAAGGTCCCGGCCGACTACGAGCGGCGCCAGACGCTCACGAGCGCCGAGCGCTACGTGACGCCGGCGCTCAAGGCGCGCGAGTCGGAGGTGCTGGGCGCCGAGGACAAGCTGCGCGCGCGCGAGCACGAGCTGTTCGTGGGCCTGCGCGAGGAGGCCGGGTGCCACGTGGCGGCGCTCCAGGCCGCGGCCGACTCGCTCGCGCGTCTCGATGCCGAGGCCACGCTCGCCGAGGCCGCGGCGCGCTACGAGTGGACGCGCCCCGTGCTCGAGGACTCCGACCGATTGCTCGCCGAGGGCGTGCGCCACCCGGTCGTGGAGCGTCTGCTGCCGCGCGGCGAGTTCGTGGCCAACGACGTGCGGCTGGACGCGCGCGAGCGCCAGATCGTGCTCCTGACCGGCCCCAACATGGGCGGCAAGAGCACCTACCTGCGGCAGGTGGCGCTGCTCGTGCTGCTGGCGCAGGCCGGCTCGTGGGTGCCCGCGGCGAAGGCCACGATCGGTCTCGTCGACCGGCTGTTCACCCGCGTCGGCGCCGCCGACCGCCTCGGCGCGGGGCAGAGCACGTTCATGGTGGAGATGCGCGAGACCGCCGACATCCTCATGAGCTCCACCGCCAGATCGCTGGTGCTTCTCGATGAGATCGGGAGGGGTACGGCGACGTACGACGGCCTGGCGCTCGCCTGGGCGGTGACCGAGCACCTGCACGATGCGAGCGGGCCGCGACCGCGCACGATCTTCGCCACCCACTACCACGAGCTCACCCAACTCGCGGAAAAGCTGCCGCGGCTCGTGAACGCCCACGTCACGGTGAAGGAGTGGGGGGACGGCGTGGTGTTCCTGCACCGCGTCGCCGAGGGGCCCGCGGACCGGAGCTACGGCATCCACGTCGCGCGGCTCGCGGGCCTGCCGCCGAGCGTCATCGAGCGCGCCCAGGTGGTGCTCGCGGAGCTGGAGAGCGAGCGCACGGTGGAGGAGCTGGAGCGCGCGCCGAAGCGCGCGCGCGGCGAGGCGCCCGCGCCGCTGCCGCTGTTCGACGCCGCACCGCCCGCGGAGCACCCGCTCGCCGCGGAGCTGCGCGCGCTCGCGCCCGACTCCATGACGCCGCTCGAAGCGCTGCAGCGTCTGGCGGAGTGGAAGCGGCGCTTCGGAGCCTAAGGCACCACCACGAGCTTGCCGGCGAGATCGCCTTCCGGCGTCGTGGCGCGGACGAGGTAGATGCCGGGCTGGAGCTGTCGCTGTCCCAGCTCGACCGTGTACTCACCCGCGGCGTGATGGCCCCAGGGGACGAGCACCGCAAGCCGGCGTCCGGTGAGGTCGTAGAGGCCGATCTCGCCTTCGGTCTCCCGCGGCAGCCGGAGCCGGACCTGCGCCACCGACTTCGCGGGCTGTGGCTCGACGTGCAGCGTTCCACGGCCGGACCGCGCGCTGGGGCCCGCTGCGTCCGCCGCGGGTTCCGGCCCCTGGAGCGCGGCGAAGCCGCGGGCAGGCTCCGTGCCGGACGTCACCTGCGTGCCGGCCGCGAACACGTGGCCGGCGTCCGCCGCCACCGCGAGCACGCTGTGGCCGAGCCCGATCGCGGCGTCCCAGGTCAGTGCCTCGCCGGTCTCCGCGTCCAGCGCCGCGAGGCAGATGCGCGTCTGCCCACCCACGATGGTGAACCCGCCGCCCGCGTAAACGATGCTGCGATCGACCGCGAGCGCACGAACCGGAGCGTTGGCACCCGGGTCCCAGGCGTCGACGTCGCCCGAGACGAGCCACAGCGCCGCGAGATGGAAGCGCGGCTCGCCGCCGATGCGGGTGAAGTCACCGCCGCAGTAGAGCTTCGAATCCGCGAGCGCGAGCGACGTCACCGTGCCGTTGGCGCCGGGATCCCAGTCGGGGACGAGTGCTCCCGAGCGATCGAGCAGCGCCAGGTTCGAACGCGGTTGTCCGCCCGCGCTCGAGAACGCGCCGCCGACCGCAAGGCCTGCGGGCGTGGGGCAGAGCGCCAGCACCGGTCCGCCGCTCGTCGAGCCCTCCCAGGTCGCGGGCACCCCGGTCCGCGCGTCGAGTGCGAGCAGTCCGTTCGCGGGCATGAACTCGCCGCCGACGACGAGCACGGTGTCGAGGACGGCCAGTGTGTTCACGGTGCCCATGGGCTCGATGCTCCAGAGCGCGGCACCGCTCGCGCGCGCGAACGCGCTCACCGCCTGCCGGTCCGCACCGGTGTTGAGGTCGCGGAACGTGGTCACCGCGTAGACGCGTTCGCTGTCGACCGCCATCGCCACCAGCGTCGAGGGATGGAAGACGTGGCTCCCGAAGTGGGTCTCCACCACGTCGCGCGTGGCGTCGGGGGACCACGGCAGCAGCTCTCCCGTGGACACGCGAACCGCGAGCAGGTCCCGACGGCGGCTGGGCGCGAACGTGGAGAAGCGGCCGCCGACGTAGACGTTGCCTCCGGAGGCCGCGAGCGCGCGCGCCTCGGCCGGGGCTTCGGGCGCGGGCAACACCGGGATCGCGGTGGCGGTGTCGAGGCGCGCCAGGTCCGCACGCGAGCTGCCTCCCACCTGCTCGAAGCCGCCGCCCACGAGCAGGTCGGCGCCGACCATCTCGAGGCTGGTGACGATCGGCGGCGGCAGGCCCGGCGTCACCGTGCGCACCTGCGGGTCCCACGCGGTGACCGCGCCCGTGGCGGTGTCCACGGCGGCGAGCCCGACCCGGCTCGCGCCCCCCATCTGCAGGAAGCCGCCGCCCAGGTAGACCTTGTCGTCGACCGCGAGCAGCGCGCGAACGCCGTAGCCGTTGAAGATGCCCATGTGCGGGTCCCACGCGCGGGGGATGCCGGTCGAGGGGTCGAGTACCGCGGCGCCGCCGCGCGCGAGGCCGTCGATGCTGCTGAAGTTGCCGCCCGCGTAGACGAGGCCGTTCGCGCAACGGAGCGCGTACACGCCCGCGTTCGCGGCAGGAGCCCACGGCCCGAGCTTGTGGTCCGAGAACCGGAGCGCGGCGAGGTGCGATCTCGTCGCGCGGTTGACGCTGGTGAACTCCCCGCCCAGGTAGAGCCGCTCGCCGTCGCCCGCCAGGGCCGCGACCAGGCCGTTCACGGCCGGGGTCGAGACGACGCTGCCGGTCTCGCGCGAGACGCCGGCCAGGCCGCTGCTCTGCTGACCGTCGACCGAGGTGAACGTGCCGCCGAACCACACCTCGCTCGGCGTCGCGAACACGGTGATGACGTCGCTGTTCGTGGACGGCGCCCAGCTGTCCACGGTCAGGTTGGCGCGGATGTGCGCCAGGTTCGCATGGGGCACGCCGCCGACGTGCGTGAACGCGCCGCCGATGAACCAGCCGCCATCGCCGTCGGCGGTGGCGGCGAGCACGGTGCCGTTCACGTGTGGGAAGCCGGCAATGGCGGTGAGATCGGCGGCTCGAACCGGCACGCCGCCGCCGGTGAGCGGGCCCACCCAGCGCAGCGAG
>Ga0207662_10000065_pt1 | contig 46256 bp, 48 predicted proteins | sample KBSS33LmetaG_FD_184338 | JGI IMG/M metagenome (GOLD analysis project Ga0207662, IMG submission 184338) | Switchgrass rhizosphere microbial communities from Kellogg Biological Station, Michigan, USA - KBS S3-3L metaG (SPAdes) (version 2) | ecosystem: Host-associated > Plants > Roots >... | reverse complement strand
AGAAGAGCAGCTGGACGTGAAACGACGTTATCCCTCGCTGGTCGAGCAGCGTCGAGACGGGGACTACGGAACTGTTGGCCACGTTCGATTCCTCCTCGCCCGCGATGATAGGACAGAAGCGATGTCGGCTTCCTTAAGGGAAACCCAAAAAGAGGGCCTAGGCGAAGGCGCTCCGATAACGCCCCCGGGCGAGCAACGTGCCGATCAGGAGCAGATTGATGGCGTTCGCGCCGACACCGGTGGCGAACGCCGGCACATAAGAGCCGAAATGATCGTAGATCGCACCCGCTAGCCAGCCGCCCAAAGCCATGCCTGAGCCCGTGAACAACAGCAGCGTGGGAATGCGCCATGCGGCTTGCGATGCCGGGTAGAGCTCGCGCAGCGCCAGCACGTAGGCGGGAACGATGCCGGAAAACCCGAGACCGAAGGCGGCCGATACGGTAAACAGGCCCCGCTCGTCCTGGGTCAGCAGAAAGGCGCTCATCGCGCACATCTGCCACAGCGATCCGACGAAGATCGTCGTCAGCCCGCCGATGCGGTCGGAAATCGCTCCCCACGCCTGGCGGCTCAGGAACGCCGTTCCGAGCAGCACGGAGAGCATCAGCGCACCCACCGAGCGACCGATGCCCAAATCGCCGCAAAAGGCGACCAAGTGGCTCTGCGGCATCGCCATCGGCACACAGCACATGACCCCCGCCGCGCAAAGGAGCGCGAACACGAGATTCGGCGCCCAGCCGAGAACGCGCTCCGGCTCCGCCGCGCCGCCTCGCGCGACCGCCGTATGGACGGCCTCGGGCGGATGCGTAAAGAAAATGGCCGCAAGAGGGAGGATGACGAGCGCTTCGATGAGGGCATACCACAGCATCGTCTGGCGCCATCCGATGGAGGCAACGGCGCGCTCGAAGAGCGGCGGCCAGATCGCGCCGGCGAGATACGAGCCGCTCGATATCAGCGCCAGCGCTGAGCCGCGCCTGCGATCGAACCAGCGGCTGACGTAGACATAGAGCGGCGCGTTGATGCCGCCCAGCCCGATCAGGCCGATGAACAGCCCGTGACCGATCCACAGCGGCCAAGGCGCCCCGAGAGTCGAAACCACCAGGCCCAGTGCGACCATCAAGGCGCCGAAGATCACGGTCCAGCGCGTGCCGACGCGCTCGGCGATCTGGCCCATGAGGATGCCGCCGGTACCCCCTCCGAGCCAGGCAAGCGCGCTCGCCAGCGCCGGGATCGAGCGCGCGCCGCCGACCTCCGCCGCGATGTCCGTCAAGGCTACAGCGGTGATCCACCCCGTTCCAAAAGCCATCAGCATCGTCGCCAGCGCAACGCCGGCAACGACCCAGGAGGCTCTGGTTTCGATCAAGAGACGTCACTCATAGATCGAACAATCTAACGGCGCAATCTGGGGCCGGTCATTGATGAATGTCTGCTGTGGTGGCTCCGGAGGCAACGCAAGAGGGCCGCGCACACATTGATGATGGATCGAAAATGAAAACGGGCTGCATCGCTGCAGCCCGTTTTCGTGGGTCAACTGGCGCGCCCGGCAGGATTTGAACCCACGACCCCCTGGTTCGTAGCCAGGTACTCTATCCAACTGAGCTACGGGCGCGAAGGGCGAATTATAGCCCCAACGCTCACAGCTCCCGGCCGATGACGCGGTCGAGCGAATACGGCCCGCCGCCGCGCAGCACGATCGCAAGCATGACGAGCCCCCACATCAGCGGATACTCGTAGCCGGGGCCGGTCCAGCCGAACTTCGGCAGGTGGTGCCAGACGATCACGCTCATCTCGATCGTGATGGCGGCGGCCCAGAAGCGCGTGAACAAGCCGAGGGCGACGCAAAGGCCACCGAGCGTCTCCAGCGTGATGAGCACGACCGCGAGCGGCTCTGCGGGCGCGATCCCGCGCTTGACCAGCGCCATGTTGGCGGTGGCGGTGATGCCCATCATGAGCTTGGGCCAGCCGTGCGGGATGATCATCAGGCCGACGGTGAGACGGATGAGCGCCCAGGAGAGCGGCTCGACGCATCGGTAGAACGGCTGCAAACGCGGGAACAACAGCTTCGGTTGTGCCTGTTCCATGTCCTCCTCCCTCTCGGTTACCTGCTTGTTACCTGCTTTTGCCACTGCGAATTTATAGGAAAATCGATCCCATGTCCTTCGACCTCGTGATCCGCGGCGGCACCGTCGTCACCGCGGAGAAGACGTTTCGCGCGGATGTCGGAATTGAGGGTGAAAAGATTGCCCGCATTGGTCAAGGGCTGGAGGGGAAAAGCGTCCTCGATGCCTCGGGGAAACTGGTCATGCCGGGCGGCGTCGACAGCCACTGCCACGTCGAGCAGCTCTCCTCCATGGGGAAGATGTGCGCCGACGATTTCTACAGCGCGACGGTGGCGGCGGCGTTCGGCGGCACGACGACCATCATTCCGTTCGCGGCGCAGCATCGGGGCAACTCGATCGTCGCCGTGGTCGATGATTACGCGAAGCGCGCCGCCGAGAAGGCGGTGATCGACTACGGCTTTCACCTGATCATCGCAGACCCGGCGCCGCACGCGCTGGACGTGGAGCTGCCGCAAATGGTGAAGCGCGGGATTACCTCGTTCAAGGTCTACATGACCTACGAGCTCCTGCGCCTCAACGACGGCCAGATGCTCGACGTGCTGGCGGCGGCGGACCGCGAGAAGGCGCTGGTGATGGTGCACGCCGAGAACCACGAGATGATCCAGTGGCTCACCAGGCGCCTGCTCGAGCGCGGCCACCGCGCGCCGAAGTTCCACATGGACGCGCACCACCCGATCGCCGAAGCCGAGGCGACCAACCGCGTGGTGGCGCTCTCGCGCCTGCTCGACGTGCCGGTGCTCATCGTGCACGTCTCGGGGGGCGAGGCGGTGCGCACGATCCGGGCGGCGCAGACGCTGGGCGCGCGCGTCTTCGCCGAAACCTGCCCGCAGTACCTGTTCCTCAAGGCGGGTGACGCCGACCGCCCCGGCCTCGAGGGGGCGAAGTGGTGCTGCAGCCCGCCGCCGCGCGACGAGGCTTCGCAGGCGGCGGTGTGGGAAGGCCTCACGGACGGAACCTTCCAGGTGCTCTCCTCCGACCATGCGCCTTACCGCTTCGACGAGTCGGGCAAGCTGCCCAAGGGCGAGCAGACTACGTTCAAGGAAATGGCGAACGGCGTGCCTGGCCTGCAGGTACGCCTGCCGCTCCTTTTCTCGGAAGGCGCCGGGAAGAAGCGGATTTCGCTCCAGGAGTTCGTTGCGCTGACGGCGACCAACCACGCAAGGATGTACGGCCTCTTTCCGCAGAAGGGCACCATCGAAGTCGGAAGCGACGCGGATCTCGCCCTCTGGGATCCTGAGAAACGGGTGACCCTCGGCGCGTCGATGATGAAAGACAATGTCGGCTACACGCCGTACGAGGGCATGGCCGTGACCGGCTGGCCGACCACGGTGCTCTCCCGGGGAAGAATTGCAGTACGAAATGGAGAACTTCTCGTTGAGAGAGGGTCGGGAAAGTTCATCGCCCGGGGAACGCCCGGCCCGGTCGCCACGGCGAAGCTGCGCGACGGTCCCGCGGCGATACTGAGGAAGCTCATCGGATGAGAAAGCTGAAGATCGCTTCCGCGCAGCTCGGCCCGCTCAACCGGTCCGACTCGCGCGCGGCCGCCACCCGGCGGATGGTGGAGCTCCTGCGCCAGGCGCACGCCATGGGCGCGAAGTTCGTCGTCTTCCCCGAGCTCGCTTTCACCACGTTCTTTCCGCGCTGGTGGATGGAGGATCAGGAAGAGGTCGACCGCCGCTACTTCGAATCGACGGTTCCCTCCAAAGAGACCGCCGCGCTCTTCGATGAAGGGAAAAAGCTCGGGATCGGCTTCTACGTAGGCTTCGCCGAGCTGACGCCGCAAAAGCAGCGCTTCAACACCTCGATCCTTGTCGGACCCGACGGCGCGGTCGTAGGCAAGTACCGCAAGGTGCACCTGCCCGGCCACGCCGAGCACAAGCCCAAGGCCGCCTTCCAGCACCTCGAGAAGAAATACTTCGAGGTCGGCGACCTCGGCTTTCGCGTCTGGCGCTTCATGGACACGATCACCGGGATGCTGATCTGCAACGACCGGCGCTGGCCCGAGGCCTTCCGCGTGCTCGCGCTGCAGGGCGCCGAAATCGTGGCGCTCGGCTTCAACACGCCCACCGAGAACCTGCACTATTCCGAGCCGCCGGCGCTGCGCGTGCACCACCACCTCATCATGGCGCAGGCGATGGCGTTCCAGAACGCGACCTGGCTGGTCGAGACGGCGAAGTGCGGCTACGAGGACGGCTTCCGCATGTTCGGCCATTCGCTCATCGTCGCGCCCACCGGCGAGATCGCGGTGAAGAGCCACACCGAGGAGGACGAGGTGATCGTGTGCGACGCCGACATCGACCTCGCCGCCGACTTGAAGCGCACCATGTTCAACTTCGCGGCGCACCGCCGACCCGAGCACTACCGACTCATCGTCGAGCGCACCGGCGCCGAGATCACGCCCGCCAACGACGCGTAGGGATCACAAAGGAGCCATCAATGTTCGTGCTGCAGGTCAACATCAGGATCAAGCCCGAGAACGTGGACGCGTTCATGAAGAAGGCGCTCGACAACGCGCGCGAGGCGCGCAAGGAGCCCGGCTGCAAGCAGTTCGACGTGCTGGTCGACCCGAAGGACGCCACCCGGGTGATGCTCTACGAGATCTACAACGACGAGCAGGCCTTCGAGACGCACCAGCAGACGGCGCACTTCAAGAAGTACGTCGCCGAGGCGGTGCCGCTCCTCGCCTCGCGCGAGCGGCAGGTGTGGAAGCGGGCTTGATGGACCTCAGGCTCGCCGAGCTCAAGCCCCTCGAAACCTACAAGCTGCTCATCGGGCTCGTGATCCCGCGGCCGATCGCGTGGATCTCGACCCGCAGCGCGAACGGCGTCGCCAACTGCGCGCCGTTCTCTTTCTTCAACGTCTTCAGCGAGGACCCCCCGCTCTGCGTGGTCGGCATCAACCCGCGCTCGAGCGACGGCGCGATGAAGCACTCGCTGAAGAACATCCGCCGCAGCGGCGAGTTCGTGGTCAACCTGGCCGACGAGGCCACCGCGAACGCGATGCACCTCTCGAGCGAGGAGCTGCCCGAGGACGAAAGCGAGTTCGAGCGGGCGGGGCTCACCGAGTCGCCGGCGGCGCTGGTGCGCCATCCGCGCATCGCCGAGGCCGCGGCGTGCCTCGAGTGCCGCCTGTTTCGCCTCCTCGAGATCAGCGCCACGCGCGAGCTGGTGCTCGGCGAGATTCTTCTCGTGCACGCTCGCGAGGGCATCATCGACCCGGCGACCAAGCGCATCTCAGAGCAGCACTACCGGCCGGTCGGGCGGCTCTTCGGCAGCCGCTACTGCACCACCCGGCAGCGCTTCAACCTGCCCGGAGAGCTGCCTTAATCAAGCACGATGGTGACGGTCACCATTTCTCGAAGCGAATGAAGCACGAGTCGACAGCAAGGATCGAGTACGGTCCGGTGCGGGGAATTGCCGGCGTCGATACGCTGAGCGCCATGGGCCTGTGCACGGGCTTCGATCGGCACTTCCACGACACCTACTCGTTCGGGCTCATCCTGGACGGCGTCGAGCGCTGCGACGTCCGGCGCTCGAGGCAGTTCTTCGAGCCCGGCGCCGTGCCGATGTTCAATCCGGGAGAGGTGCACGACGGCGGGCCCGCGACCTCGAAGGGCTGGTCGTACCGGATGGTGTACCTCGATCCCGCACTGGTGGAAGGCGAGCGCGCGTTTCCGTCGTCGCAGCGCCGCGACCTGCCGGCGCGCGAAACTGTTGCGCGACTGTTCGACGCCATCGATTGCGGCTCGGAGCTCGGCATCGAGGAAACGCTGGCGTGCGCGCTCGAGATGCTCGTCGACGAGGTCGACCGCGACCGTGGTGCGCCGACGCTCTCCAGGGTCCGGGAACGGCTGGATGCCGAATACTGCGCGCCGCTGCGGCTGCGCGATCTGTGCGTGTTGGCTGGGGTGTCGCCGACCCGGCTTGCGCGCGGCTTCGAGGCGGCCTACGGCCTGACGCCGCACCGCTACCAGCAATCCCGGCGCATCGCCAAGGCGCGGCGCATGATCCTCGCCGGAAACCCGCTTGCCGAAGTGGCGGGCGCATGCGGGTATGCCGACCAGTCGCATCTCAACCGCTGGTTCATGCGCATCCACGGCACCACGCCCGGCCGCCTGCGTCGCGCATTTTTCTCCTAGACGGGCGCGGCGCGCGGTGCGAGGCTCACCCCATGGAAGAACAGCTGAGGCATTACCGCGACAAGCTCCAGTTCGAGATCGACTCCTGGGACCTCAAGGTGGCGCGCGAGGCGGGCGAGCGCATCGTGGTGGTCGACGCGCGCTCGAGGCAGGCGTTCGCCCGCGAGCACATCCCGGGCGCGATCAGCATTCCCCACCGTGAAATGAGCCGCGAAACCACCGCGGCGATCGATCGCGGGGCGCTCGTCGTCGCCTACTGCGACGGCATCGGCTGCAACGCCTCGACCAAGGGCGCGCTCAGGATGACCGAGCTCGGCTTTCGCACCAAGGAGCTGATCGGCGGCCTCGACTGGTGGAAGCGCGACGGCCACCCGACCGAAAAATAGGGACAGTCCCTGTTTTCTAGAGAAGCAAGGCGCCCAGCACCCCGCCGGCGCCGAGGAACCACAGCGGGTTGAGCTTGGTGGCGAGCATGCCGGCGGCGGCGAGGCCGGCGATGAGCCACAGCCGCCAGTCGGGCGCGCCGGGCGTGGCGAGGACCACGCCGCCGGAGAGGATCATGCCGACCACGATCGGCGCGATGGCGCGCTGGATCGCCTTGCGCCAGGGCGAGTCCTTGAAGCGATCCCAGAGCTCCGCCACCCACCACGCGATCACCGCCGCGGGGAAGCAGATCGATCCGAGCGCGACGAACGCGCCCGGAAGGCCCGCGACCTTCCACCCGATGAGGCTCGCGATCAGCACGTTCGGCCCCGGAGCCGCCTGGCCGACGGCAAAGGCCTGGATGAAGTCCGCCGGCGTGAGCCAGCCCTTCACGTCGACGACAAAGCGCTGCATCTCCGGCATCACCGAGGGAAGGCCCCCGACCGAGACGAGCGAAAGCAGCGCGAAATAGAGTCCCAGCTCGACGAGGCTCACAGCCAGCCCCGCCTTGCCGCGAACACCGCGATGCCCAGGCCGATCGGCACGACCATCAGCAGCGAAACACGCGCGACCGCCACGAGCGCGAAGCACGCCGCGATCAGCGCGAGCGCGGCCGGCTTCTTCACGAGCGCGCGACCGAGCTTGACCGCGGTGCCGATGAAAAGGCCCGCTCCCGCGGCGCCGACGCCGGTCACGACCGCCTTCAGCGCAGCGTTGGAGGATAAATCGCTGTACACGATGAACAGCCCGAGCACCCAGATGAACGGCAGCGCCATCAGCCCGAGGAAGGCGACTATCGAGCCGGAAAGGCCGAACCAGCGCTTGCCGAGCACGATCGAGGCGTTGCCGATGTTCGGCCCGGGAAGAAACTGGCACAGGCCGATGGTCTCGGTGAAATCGGCATGGGAGAGCCAGCGCCGCTCCTCCACCATGGTGCGGTAGGCCCAGGGCATGACGCCGCCAAACGAGCGCGCGCCGATCCAGAAAAAACCCATGAAAAGATCGCGCAGGGTCTTGGGCGGCGCGACGGGAACGATCTCGCTCAATCCTAGCCCTTATGCCTTCCAACCCAATACATCAGCAGCGCGACAGCGGTGAGCGCGATCACCACGCCCACCACCTTCGCTACGTTCTTCCACACGTCCCTGTTCATTAGCTCTCAGGCAGTCCTTTTCGCCTCATTCCCACCCGAGCCTGACGCGGCCGATCGCCATGGCGACCGCGGCCTGCGTCGGCTCGACCACCGGGACGCCGAGGGCGCGCTGCAGCGCCTTGCGGTAGCGCGCCATGCCGGCGCAGCCCATGACGATCACATTGGCGCCGTGCTCCTCGCGCAGCGTGGTCCCCACCTGCGCCATGCGGCCGAGCGCGCGGTTTTCATCGGCAAGCTCGGTGACGCCCAGGCCGATGGCCAGTTCCGCGGCGAGCCGGTCCATGACGCCGAGCGCGCCCATGTAGCGCAGGTGGCGCGGGATCGATTTCTCGAGGATTGCGAGGACGCCGAACTTCTGGCCGAGCGTCAGCGCGGTGAGGATGCCGCACTCGGCGATGCCGAGCACCGGCTTTCGCGTCGCCTCGCGCACCGAGTGCAGTCCCGGGTCGCTGTAGCAGGCGATGACGAAGGCATCGTATTTCCCATCAAAGGATGCCACGGTCTTTGTTAGTGGAACTACTACCGAGTCGACATGCTGCTGCGTCTCGATGCCGGGCGGACCCTCCTTCAGCGTCATCGCCTCGATGCGCGGCCCGCCGTCGATGCGCAGCGGCGCGCAGGCCTCGTCGATACCGCGCGTGACGGCCTCGGTGGAGTTCGGGTTGATGACGAGAATGGTGGCGCTCATGCTTCCGCTCATCTTCCATTAGGTCCACAGAGCGACTATAGTCGCCCGCGGAGGAGGGACTGTACATGAATTCAAGATTCGGCCTCGCCGCGCTGGGCGTGGCTGCGCTCGCCGTCGTGCTTACATCGGTGCCGTGCGCGGCGCTCGCGCAGAAGTCGGGCGGCACGCTGCGCATCTACCACCGCGACAACCTGCCGAGCGCCTCGATCCACGAAGAGGCGACCATCTCCACCGTCATGCCCTTCATGGGCGTGTTCAACAACCTCGTGCTCTACGACCAGGCGAAGAAGCTGAACAGCGACGCCACCATCGTGCCCGACCTCGCCGAGAGCTGGTCGTGGGATCAGACCCGTACAAAGCTCACCTTCAAGCTGCGTCAGGGCGTGAGGTGGCACGACGGCAGGCCCTTCACCGCGAAGGACGTGCAGTGCACCTGGAACAAGCTCACCGGCAAGGACCCGGACGATTTCCGCAAGAACCCGCGCCAGGTGTGGTGGCAGAACCTGAAGGAAGTGAGCGTCAACGGCGACTACGAGGCGACGTTCCACCTGAACCGCCCGCAGCCCTCGTTCCTGTCGATGTTCGCCTCGGGCTATACGCCGGTCTATCCCTGCCACGTCTCGACCAAGGAGATGCGCACCAACCCGATCGGCACCGGGCCGTTCAAGTTCGCCGAGTTCCGCCGCGGCGAGTCGCTCAAGTTCGTGCGCAACCCCGACTACTGGAAGAAAGGCCGGCCCTACCTCGACGCGATCGAGTGGCGCGTGATCGAGAATCGCTCGACCCGCATCCTCGCCTTCATCGCCGATGAATTCGACCTCACCTTCGTAGCCGACGTGTCGATCCCGCTCCTGAAAGATGTGACTTCGCAGGCGCCCAAGGCGGTGTGCGAAGTCGCGCCGCAGTACGTCTCGAGCAACCTCATCATCAACCCGAGCGCCGCGCCGTTCAACGATCCGAAGATTCGCCGCGCGATGGCGCTCGCGATCGACCGCAAGACGATGATCGACATCCTGAGCCAGGGCAAGAGCGACATGAGCGGCGTCATGCTGCCTCCTCCCGAGGGGAATTGGGGAATGCCGCCGGAGCTCCTCAAGAAACTGCCCGGCTACAGCGGCGACGTGGCCAAGAATCGCGCGGAGGCGCGCAAGATCATGCAGGGCCTGGGCTACGGGCCGAACAAGATGCTCAAGGTCAAGGTGTCGACGCGCAACATTCCGATCTACCGCGATCCCGCGGTGCTGCTCATCGACCAGCTCAAGCAGATCTACATCGAGGGCGAGCTCGAGGTGATCGACACCAGCATCTGGCATGCCAAGGTGACGCGCAAGGAGTTCAGCGTGGGCATGAACCTGACCGGGATCCCGGTCGACGACCCCGACGTCAACCTCTACGAGAACTACTCGTGCAACTCCGAGCGCAATCTCACCCAGTACTGCAACAAGGAAGTGGACAAGCTCATCGACCAGCAGTCGCAGGAGCCCGACCGCGACAAGCGCAAGAAGCTGGTCTGGGAGATCGAGCGGCGCCTGGCGGAGGACCTCGCGCGCCCGATCATCTATTACGACCGCGCCGCGACCTGCTGGCAGCCGCGCGTCAAGGGCTTCGTCCTGCACCACAACAGCATCTACAACAACTGGCGCTTCGAGGACGTCTGGCTCGACCGCTAAGCCGCAGTTGAAATGGTAAGGAAGGGATCGACGTGTCCGGCTACCTGATCCGCCGGTTCTTCCTGATGCTGGTGACGCTCTTCGGCATCTCGGTCGTGATCTTCGTGATGCTGCGGCTCGTCCCGGGCAACATCACCGACATCATCTTCGACTCGGCGGGGTTCGTGAACCCGAAGCAGAAGCAGCGGATCGAGCGCGAGCTCGGCCTCGACCAGCCGATCGTGACGCAGTACGCGCGCTGGATCGGCGGGCTCGCGCGCGGCGACCTCGGCTACGCCTACGTCTCGGAGAAGCCGGCGCTCCAGGAGATCGCACCGCGCATCCCGGTGAGCGCCAAGCTCGCGGGGCTGGCGCTCGTCTTCTCGACGCTCTTCGGCGTGACGCTCGGGGTCGTGAGCGCGGTACGCCAGGACACGACCCTCGACTACGTGCTGCGGGTGGTGAGCCTGAGCGGGCTCTCGCTGCCGTCGTTCTGGCTGGGCCTCCTGATCCTCATGGCGTGCGTGCAGTGGTTCGGCTGGATCCCGATCTATCGCAGCACCCCCGAGAGCTTCTGGAGGGAGCTCGGCCTCCTCGCATTGCCGGCCGCGGCGGTCGGCTTCCGCAGCTCGGCGCTGGTGATGCGGCTCACCCGCTCGTCGATGCTCGAGGTGTTGCGCCAGGACTACGTTCGCACGGCGCGCGCGAAAGGCGCCTCCGAGCGGGCGGTCAACTACCGGCATGCCCTCGCGAACGCGCTGCTTCCGGTGGTCACCATCGTCGGCATCGAGGCGGCGTTCCTGATCGGCGGCCTGATCGTCACCGAGACGGTGTTCAACATCCCGGGCGTGGCGCGCTTCCTGGTGGAGGCGATCCGCTGGCGCGACTACCCGATCGTGCAGAACCTGGTCATGTTCATCGCGCTCGTCGTCGTGCTGGTCAACTTCATCGTCGACATGCTCTACGCGGTGCTCGACCCGCGCATCAAGTTCGGGGCCTGATCGTGCAGGAAGCGCTCTACTTCGTGCGGCGCTACCCGCTCGGCGCGATCGGCGCGGTGATCATGGCGCTCTTCGTGCTCACGGCGCTCTTCGCCGGCACGATCGCGCCCTTCGACCCGACCGCGACCGACGCGCCGGCCTCGCTCGCCCGCCCGGGCGGCGTGCACCTCCTCGGCGCCGACTTCATGGGCCGCGACGTCTTCAGCCGCATCGTCCACGGCGCGCGCATCTCGCTCGCCGTAGGCCTGTGCGCCACCGCGCTCGGCTGCCTGATCGGGGTGACGATCGGCCTCGCCTCGGGCTACCTCGGCGGCACCTTCGACCTGCTTGTGCAGCGGCTGATCGACGTCCTGCAGTCGCTGCCGCTCCTCGTGATGGCGCTCGTGATGGCCGCTTCGCTCGGCCCCTCGCTCACCAATACCATCGTCGCGATCGCGATCCCGCTGGTGCCAAACGTGGCGCGCATCATCCGCTCGAACACCCTGACGCTGCGCGAGATGCCCTTTGTCGAGGCCGCGCGCGCGGTCGGCATGAGCGAGGCGCGCATCGCGCTGCGCCACGTATTGCCGAACACGCTCGCGCCGCTCATCGTGCTCGCCACGGCGCAGGTCGGCTCTGCGATCCTGGTCGAGTCGGCGCTCTCCTTCCTCGGCCTGGGCATCCCGGAGCCGCATCCCTCCTGGGGCCGCATGCTCTCGGAGTCGGCGGCCGAATACGTGCGCACCGCGCCGTGGCTCGTGATCTATCCGGGGATCGCGATCAGCCTGGTGGTGTTCGGCACCAACCTCCTCGGCGACGCGCTACGCGACATCCTCGATCCGCGCCTGCGCAGATGAGCCCGCCCCTGCTCGTGGTCGAGAACCTGCAGACCCGCTTCTACACGCGCGCGGGGGTGGTGAAGGCGGTCGACGGCGTCTCGTTCACCCTCGGCCGCAGCGAAACCCTCGCCATCGTCGGCGAATCGGGCTGCGGCAAGAGCGTCACCGCGCTCTCGCTCATGCGCCTGGTGGCCGACCCGCCGGGCCGCATCGTCGGCGGCTCGGTGCGCCTCGAGGACACCGAGCTCCTCGCGCTCGACGAGACCGCGATGCGCCGCGTACGCGGCAAGCTCGTCTCGATGATCTTCCAGGAGCCGATGACCTCGCTCAATCCGGTGATGACCATCGGGCGCCAGATCGGCGAGTCGCTCGTGCTGCACGAGGGACTGTCGCGGCGCGCCGCGCTCGCCCGGTCGGTCGAGCTCCTGCAGCTCGTCGGCATTTCCGAGCCGGCGCAGCGCGCCCGGGAGTATCCGCACCAGCTCTCGGGCGGCATGCGGCAGCGGGCGATGATCGCGATGGCGCTCGCCTGCCGACCGAGGGTGCTGATCGCCGACGAGCCGACTTCCGCGCTCGATGTCACGATTCAGGCGCAGATCCTCGAGCTGATCGGCCGGCTGCAGCGCGAGCTCGGCACGGCGATGATCATGATCACGCACGACCTCGGCGTGGTCGCCGAGACCGCCGAGCGCGTGATCGTGATGTACGCGGGGCGCAAGGTCGAGGAAGCGTCGGTCGGCGAGCTGTTCGCGCGGCCGCTGCATCCGTACACGCGCGGGCTGATGAAATCCATTCCGCGTGGCGCGGCACGACTCCAGGAAATCCCGGGCATGGTCCCCGCATTGAGCAACCTTCCCCCTGGGTGCGCGTTCGCGCCGCGCTGCCCGCAGGCGAGCGCGAAATGCCGCGCCATGGAGATTCCCTACGAGGAAAAGCAGCCCGGCCACTGGGCGGCCTGTCTCTATGTCTAGCGTGTCCATGCCCAGCGTCCTCGAGGTCGAAGATCTGAAGACCTATTTCCCGGTGCGCAGGGGCCTCTTGCGCCGTATCGTCGGCCACGTCCATGCCGTCGATGGCGTGAGCTTCGCGATCGGCGCGGGCGAGACGCTCGGCCTCGTCGGCGAGAGCGGCTGCGGCAAGACCACCGTCGGCCGCTCGGTGCTGCGGCTGATCGAGCCCACCGCCGGGGTGATCCGCCTCGCCGGCCGCGACATTACGCGGCTCGGCCGCGCCGAGCTGCGGCCCTTCCGGCGCGAGATGCAGATCATCTTCCAGGATCCGTTCTCCTCGCTCAATCCGCGCATGCGCGCCGGCGACATCGTGGGCGAGCCCCTCAAGGTGCACCGCGCCGTGCCGGCCGCCGAGCGGCGCGACCGGGTCGCGGCGCTCTTCGCGCGCGTGGGCCTCTCCAAGGCGCAGATGGACAACTATCCGCACCAGTTCTCGGGCGGCCAGCGCCAGCGCATCGGCGTGGCGCGCGCGCTCGCGCTCAACCCGAAGCTCATCGTCGGCGACGAGCCCGTGTCCGCGCTCGACGTCTCGATCCAGGCGCAGGTCATCAACCTGCTCACCGACCTGCAGCGCGAGCTGGGGCTTTCCTACCTCTTCATCTCGCACAACCTCGCGGTGGTCGAGCACATCAGCCACCGCATCGCCGTGATGTACCTCGGCCGCATCGTCGAGCACACCGACCGGGAGACGCTGTTTCGGAAGCCGCTGCACCCTTATACCGAGGCGCTGCTCGCCGCGGTGCCGGTGCCCGATCCCGCGGCGCGGCGCGTGAAGCGCGTGCTCCAGGGCGACGTGCCGAGCCCGCTCCACCCGCCCGCCGGCTGCCATTTCCACACGCGCTGCCCCTATGCCGAGGCCCGCTGCAGGAGCGAGACGCCGCAGCTCCGCGAAATCGAACCCGGCCATCACGTAGCCTGCCACCTGCGCTAACGTACGCGCATGGCGAGCCCGGTCACCGAGGCGGCGCAGCGCATCTTCGCCGACCTCGCCGATCCGCAGGCGGTGAACCGCGATGCGGGCGGCGCGTGGAAGGCGCCGCTCTGGCGCGCGCTCGAGGAAGCCGGCCTGACCCTCGCCTGGGTGCCCGAAGCGCTCGGCGGCGCGGGCGCGCGCCTCGCCGAAGGCTTCGAGGTGCTGGCCGCCGCGGGACGCTATGCGCTCGCGGCACCGCTCGCGGAAACCCTGCTTGCCGGCTGGCTCCTCGCGCGCGGCGGGCTCGCCGCGCCCGTGGGCACGATGAGCCTCGCGCCCGCGCAGCCAGGCGAACCGATCGTGCTCGACGCCGACGGCACGCTCCGCGGACGCGCCCGCTCCGTGCCGTTCGCTCCCGAGGCGGCGCACTTCGCGGTGCTCGCGCAAGGCGCAACTGGAGCGCACATCGCGCTGGTCGAGGCGCGCGCCTGCAAGGTGGCCGCCGGGAAAAACCTCGCCGGCGATTCACTTGGTGAGGTGTTTTTTGATGGGACAACCGTGCTCGCGCATGCGAGCGCCAAGGTCGATGCCACCGAGCTGCTCCTCATGGGAAGCACCGCGCGCGCGGTCCAGAGCGCGGGTGCGCTCGAGACGCTGCTCGAGCTCGCACTGCGCTACGCCGGCGAGCGCGTCGCCTTCGAGCGGCCGATCGGCCGCTTCCAGGCGGTACAGCACAACCTCGCGCGCCTCGCTGGCGAGGCCTCGGCCGCGCTCGCGGCTTCAGCCTCGGCGGCGGACGCCATCGAGCGCGCCGAGCGCTTCGACGAAGGCACGTTCCTCGAGGCCGCGGCCGCCAAGATCCGCTGCGCCGAGGCGGCGCACGAGGGCGCGGCGATCGCGCACCAGGTGTTCGGCGCGATCGGCTATTCGCAGGAGCACATCCTGCACCGCTTCACGCTGCGCCTGCTCGCCTGGCGCGAGGACTTCGGCAACGAGAGCCTGTGGGCCGCCGAGCTCGGCCGGCGCGTCGCCGAGCGCGGCGCGGACGAGCTCTGGCCGCTGGTCGCCGCGCGATGAGCGGCGCGCTCCACTTCGATCCCGTCCGCCTGCCGCCGGAATGCGTTCGTCTCCGCCAGGAAGTACGCGAATTTCTAAGGGACGAGCTTGATTCCGGGCGACGCGGACGCCGGGAGGCCTTCAACCGCGAGTTCAGCCGCAAGGTCGGCGCCAAGGGCTGGATCGGGATGACCTGGCCGCAGAAGTACGGCGGGCGCGGCCGCAGCCATCTCGAGCGCTACGTCGTCACCGAGGAATTCCTCGCCGCCCGCGCGCCGGTGCGGCTGCACTTCGTCGCCGACCGCCAGAGCGGTCCCGTGCTCCTCAGGTACGCGCCCGAGCACATCAAGGCCGACCTCCTGCCGCGCATCTGCCGCGGCGAGCTCTGCTTCTGCATCGGCATGAGCGAGCCAGGCTCGGGCTCGGACCTGTTCGCGGCGAAGACCCGCGCGGTTCCCACGAGCGGCGGCTTCCTCGTCAACGGCACCAAGATCTGGACGAGCAACGCTCACCAGGCCGATTACATGCTCGGGCTCTTCCGCACTTCGCCGCCGGCCGCCGACAACCGGCGCCACGGCCTGTCGCAGTTCCTGGTCGACATGAAGGGACCCGGGATCCGCATCAACCCGATCCGCCAGATGAGCGGCGAGCACGACTTCAACGAGGTGGTGTTCACCGACGCCTTCATCCCGCAGGACCATCTGCTTGGCGAGATCGACGGCGCCTGGAAACAGGCGACGAGCGAGCTCGCGTACGAGCGCAGCGGACCCGAGCGCTTCCTGGAGACGCTCGACGTGCTGGTCGCGCTGGTGCGCCTGCTCGGCCCGCAGCCGGACCTGCGCGCAGCCGAAGGCCTCGGCCGGCTGGTGGCGCAGCTTCACACCCTGCGGCGCATGTCGGTCTCGGTGAGCGGCATGCTCGCCGCTGGCGCCGAGCCGGTCGTGGAAGGCTCGATCGTGAAGGACCTGGGGACGCTCTGGGAGCAGCGACTGCCCGCTCGCGTGCGCGAGCTCGCCGCGTTCGCGCCGAGCGACGGCGCTGCACGAGAGAGCTTCGACGAGCGCCTGGAGTTCGCGACGCTCATCGCGCCGAAGCTCACCATCCAGGGCGGCACCACCGAGGTCCTGCGCGGCATCGTCGCGCGCGGCCTCGGCCTGCGCTGATCCCTCGCCGGCAGGATGCCCGACGTCTCGGCGCTGCTCTCCCCCGCCTCGGTCGCGGTGATCGGCGCTTCGCCCGATCTCGCCGGGCTGCGCGGGCGCACGCTCAAAGTGATGCTGCGCCACCCTTATCGCGGCCGGGTCTACCCGGTCAGCCGAAGCCACGCCAGCGTGCAGGGATTGCAGGCCTATCCATCGATCGACAAGGTGCCGGAGCGGGTCGACCTCGCGGTGCTGATCGTCCCGGCGCGCTTCGTGCCCGAAGAGCTCGAGCGCTGCGGCCGCGCCGGCGTGAAAGCCGCGCTCATCCTCGCCTCGGGATTCGCGGAGGATGGAAATGAATCCGGCGCCGCGCTGCAGGGGCGGGTCGCCGAATCGGCGCGGCGCTACGACATGGCCATATGCGGGCCGAACGCGGAGGGCTTCGCCAACCTGGCGCTCGGGCTGTGCGCCACCTTCAGCCCCGTGCTCGAGGAGACGAATGAGTTACTCTCCCCTAAAGGGGGTTTCGCGCGGAGGCGGATCGCCGTGGTCTCGCAGAGCGGAGGCGTAGGCTTCTCGTTCCTCGATCGCGGCCGGCCGAAGGGCCTCGCGTTCAGCCACGTGGTCAGCACGGGCAACGAGGCCTGCCTGGAGAGCTTCGACGTCGTCGAGCACCTGCTGGACGAGGGCAGCGCCGAAGTCTTCGTGGTGTTCCTCGAGGCGATCCGCAATGCGCGCAGCTTCCGCCGCGTCGCCGAGAAGGCGCTCGCGGCGGGCAAGCCGATCGTGGTGGCGAAGATCGGCGACAGCGAGCCCGGCCGGCGCGCGGCGGCCTCGCACACCGCGGCGCTCGCCGGCGCCGGCGCGAGCTATCGCGCGATGTTCCGCCGCTACGGGATCATCGAGGGTGCCGACACGGACGAGATCCTCGACATCGCGGCGGCGTTCGCGTGCTTCGGCAAGCGCCTCCCTCGCGGCCGGCGCGTCGGCATCGCCACCGCCTCGGGCGGCGCCGGCGGCTGGATGGCCGACGCCTGCGCGGCGGCGGGACTGCAGGTTCCCGAGCTCGAGCGCGAGGCGCGCGCGCGTATCGATGCCCACCTCCCCTCCTACGGCACCTCGCAGAATCCGGTCGACGGCACCGCGCAGGCGATCCGGACCATCGGCTACTGCGAGCTCGCGCGCCTGGTGAGCCTGTCCGAGCGGGTCGACGCGGTAATCGCGGTCGTCACGGCGCGCAGCGCCGAAGTGTTCCAGCGCGAGCGCGAATGCCTCGGCCGCCTCGCGCGCGAGACGCGCAAGCCGATCCTGATGTGGTCCTACACCGTGCCTTCAGCGGAGACGGCGCGGATCGTGGCCGAGGCCGGCCTGCCGCTGTTCACCGATATGCGCAACTGCGCTCGTGCGGCTGAAGCCCTTGCCGAATACGCGGAAGCCAGAGAAAGGATTGCCTCCTCCTCCCCTTCTTCCAGAACGGACCGCATTTCGGTCGATGAAGCGAGGCGCGAACGGGTAGGCGCACGGCTGGAGGCGGCCGGCGCCGTGCTGTGCGAATTCGAGGTGGCGCCGCTACTCGAGGAATACGGAATCCGGCTCGCACCATCGCGTCTGGTAACAACCGCGCAGGAAGCGATCGCGGCGGCAGCGGCGTTGGGTGGAGGTCCGGTGGCGCTCAAGGTCCAGTCGCCGCAGATTCCGCACAAGGCCGCGGCGGGCGCGGTCGCGCTGCGAGTGCAAGGCGCCGAGGCGATCACGCGCGCCTACGAAGACGTGCTCGCCGGCGCGCAGCGCGTCCCAGGAGCCGAGATCCGCGGCGTGCTGGTCCAGGCCATGGCGCCGCCGGGCGTCGAAATGCTCCTCGGCATCCACGGGGATGCGACCTTCGGCCCCATGCTGACCGTCGCGCTGGGCGGCATTTACGTCGAGGCGCTGAACGATGCCGCGCTCGCGCCGGTGCCGGTCTCGCGCGAGGACGCGACGAAGCTCATCGCGACCCTGCGCGGCAAGGCGTTGCTGAAGAACGCAGACACCGAGGCGCTGGTCGGCCTCATGGTCGCGCTGTCCCGGTTAGCCGCCGACCATGGCGAGCGCATCGAATCGCTCGACTTGAACCCCGTGATCGTGCATCCGGCGGGTCACGGCGCGTCGGCAGTGGACGCGCTGATCGTAACGCGGCAGGATTGCCGCCCGAGCTGAGAGAGCATTCATGTCCAGCGTGCCTTCCACCACCGAGCTCGGCATCGAGCTCGCCGACCACGTCGCCACCGTCGAGATCCGGCGCCCGCCGCACAATTTCTTCGACCTCGCGCTGATCCAGGCTCTGGCAAACGCGTTCGAGGCGCTCGACGCGGATTCGGGCTGCCGGACCATCGTGCTCGCCTCGCAGGGCAAGTCCTTCTGCGCGGGGGCCAATTTCGGCGACGGCTCGAGCCTCGACGCCGACGGTCAGGTGAAGGCACGGCCTGCCGGCACCGCGCACCTGTACGTCGAGGCGGTGCGGCTCTTCCGGACGACGAAGCCCATCGTGGGCGCGATCCACGGGCCCGCGGTGGGCGGGGGCCTGGGCCTCGCGCTGGTGCCCGATTTCCGGGTCGCCTGCCCGGAGACGCGCTTCTGCGCCAACTTCACGCGCCTGGGCTTCCATCCCGGATTCGGCCTCACCGTGACGCTGCCCGAGCTCGTCGGGCGGCGCGAGGCGGCACTCATGTTCTATACCAGCCGACGCATCAAAGGCGAGGAGGCGCTGCGCATCGGGCTCGCAGACGTGCTCGTGCCGCTGGACGAAGTGCGCCCGGCTGCGCTCGCCCTGGCGCGCGAAATCGCCGAGTGCTCGCCGCTCGGCGTCGCGGCGACGCGCGCCACCTTGCGCCGCGGCCTCGCCGAGCGCGTGCGCGAGGCGACCGAGCACGAGCTCGCCGAGCAGACGCGGCTGCGCCGCACCGAGGACTTCCGCGAAGGCGTCAAGGCGATGGCCGAGCGCCGCACCCCGCGCTTCACGGGACGCTGAACCCGCCTCAGCGCAGCGCGATGCTCTTGTGCTCCAGGCGCGAGACTAGCCGCACCAGCGGCCAGAGCAGCACCAGGTAGATGAGCGCAGCGGCGACGACGGGCGTGGCGTTGTAGGTCAGCGCCTGCGCGTTACGCGCGTTGTTGAGCAGCTCGGTGAAGCCCACCACGCTCGCGAGCGTCGTCAGCTTGATGACCTCGAGCGTGTTGCTGATGAGGTCCGGCAGCACGTTACGCGCGGCCTGCGGCAGGATCACCCACAGCATGGTCTGCCAGCGCGAAAGGCCCGTCGAGCGCGCGGCCTCGGCCTGGCCCGAGGGCACGCTCTCCAGCCCGGCGCGGAAGATCTCGCCGTAGTAGCTCGAGGTGTTGAGGAGGAAGGCGAGCGCCACCGTGGCGAAGAGCGGCAGGTCGAGGCCCAGGAACGGCAGGCCGCCGTAGATGAAAAGGAGCAGCACGAGCGGCGGAAAGGCGCGGAAGAAGTCCACGTAGGCGCTGAGCAACCGGTTCAGCCACTTGCGGTGCAGGTGGTAGAGCATCGCGACCGCGAGGCCGCTTGCCAGCCCTATGGGCACCACCACGAAGGAGAGCGCCACGGTCATCTGCACGCCGCGCCACAGGAACGGCCAGACGCGCTCGAGGATCGCGACGTTGAAGAACACCTGGAGGATCTGGTCCACTTGCTCTAGCGCTTCCAGGCGAAGCGGGTCTCGATCCAGCGGCTCGCCAGCACCACCGGGAGGAAGATCGCCAGGTAAGCCAGGGCGCCGAGCGTGAGCGGCGTCGGGTTGCCGGCTTCGCTCGCGCCGGACGAGGCGTAGTAGATGATCTCGTGCACCGCCACCACCGAGCCAAGCGCGGTGCCTTTGGTGATCGCTATCATCCTGTTGGTGAGCGGCGGGATCGTGAGCCGCACCGCCTGCGGGATGACCACGTAGGCGAGCGTCTGCAGGCGCGACATCCCGGTGGAGCGCGCCGCCTCGGTCTGGCCCTTGGGCACCGAGAGGATCCCGGCCCAGAAGATCTCCTCGGCGAAGGCCGCGAGCACCAGCGACAGCGCGAGCCAGGTGGCGGTGAACGCGCTCATCGCGAGGCCGACGTAGGGGAAGGCGAAGAACAGCACGATGATCACCACGAGCGGCGGCAGCGCGCGGAACGCGTCGGCGAACACCACGATGGCGAAGCTCGCCGGCCTGAAGTGGAACGAGCGCAGCATGGCGAGGCCGAGCCCGGCCGCAAGGCCGGCGGCGATCACCGCCGCGCCGAGGTACGCGGTGACCCACATGCCGTAGAGGATGTCGGGCCAGTAGCGCGCCGCCACCTCGGCGTTGAAGAAGCTGAAGATGAGGCGCTGCAGCTCCACGCGCTAGGCGTGCCTGGAGATCGTGGCGACGAACTCGGCGACGCGAGCGTGCTCGGGGCGCGCGAAGATCTTGTCCGGCCGCCCGCTCTCGAGGATCGCGCCGTGGTCCATGAACACCACCCGGTCGGCCGCCGCGCGCGCGAACTCCATCTCGTGGCTCACCACCACCATCGTCATGCCGGATTCGCGCAGCTCGCGCATCACCTTCAGCACGCTGCCGACGAGCTCGGGGTCGAGCGCGCTGGTCGGCTCGTCGAAGAGGAGGATGCGCGGCTCGAGCGCCAGCGCGCGGGCGATCGCGACGCGCTGCTGCTGTCCACCCGAGAGCTCGTTCGGGTAGGCCTTTGCCTTTTCGGCAAGTCCCACTCGCGTCAACGCGCGCAGACCAAGCGATTCGGCTTCGGTACGGGTTTTTCCGACGACCTTTCTCAACGCCAGAGTGACGTTGCCCAAGGCATCGAGATGCGGATACAGGTTGAACTGCTGGAACACCATGCCGATCTTCTGGCGCACGCGGTTGATGTCGACGTCGGGCCGCGTGATGTCGGTGCCGTCGACCACCACCGAGCCGCTGGTGGGCTCCTCGAGCCGGTTGCAGCAGCGCAGCAGCGTCGACTTGCCCGAGCCCGAGGGCCCGATGATGAAGACCAGCTCGCCCTGCGCGACGGCGAGGTCGATCCCCTTCAGCACCTCGAGGGCGCCGAAGGACTTATGCAGTTTCCGAACCTCTAGGATCGACTGCAGACGGATCGAATTCTTTGTTCTACGAGCACTTTGGCGTCACCGGGGTCGGATCGTAGCCGTCCATTCCCGGCACGCCGTGCCCGGGCGCGACCTTGTAGACCCACGAGTCGGCGGCGGGCGTGATGCCGAACCACTTCTGGTAGAGGCGCGCCACCGTGCCGTCGAGCTTCATGCACTTCAGCACCATGTTCACCTGCGCGCGACCCTCCTTGTCGTCGAGGCGGAACGGCATCGCCCAGACCAGGCCGGTCTTGTAGGTGTAGGTCGCCTTCACCGCGGGGTTCTGCTTCGCCGCCCACAGCACCACGGTATGGCCGGCCATGTTGGCGTCGGCGCGGCCCGAAAGGACCGCCTGCACCGCGTCGGCATTGGTGCCGTACACGTCGTACTTGAAGCCGTACTTCTCGGCGTTCGCCTTGGCCCAGGTCTCGTAGGCCGAGCCCTTGTTCACGGTGATGGTCTTGCCCTTCAGGTCCTCGAGCCCCTTGATGTCCTTGTCGGCCTTCTTCTGCAGGAACATGTAGTCGGTTTCCATGTAGCCCTCGGAGAACAGCATCGCCTTCGCGCGCTCGGGCGTCACCGTGGTCGGGGCGATCAGGAAGTCGTACTTCTTCGCGTTCATGCCGGGGATGAGCGCCGAGAACTCGGTGCCGTCGATGGTGATGGGCCGCCCCATGCGGCGCGCGAGCTCGTTCGCCAGATCGATGTTGAAGCCCTCGAGGCCGCCGCCGGCCTTGGGCATCGCGTGCGGCGCGAAGGTCGCGTCGATGCCGGTGCGGATGGGTTGTTGTGCCACCGCACTTCCCGCAAAGGAAAGGCAAACAAAAACGAATCCAACGATAAATCGAATCATCACGTCCCCCGATTGAATCCCTAGACGCGGCTGTTCACGCGATAGAACGGCTCGCTAACCATCTCTCTGTGCCAGCCACTGTACCATTTCTGCGCATACGGCTTGATGCGCGCGAGCATGTCGGCGCGGGCGCGGTGCTCCTCACTCAGGCCCTTGGCGCAGAACTCGCGCACCGCGGCGAAGAGCGCTTCCACGTCGAGGAGCTTCGGCTCCCGATCCTCCATCACCACGCGGCCGCCGACGACCACCGTGTCGACGTCGGTCCCCATGGCGCGCTGCACGAACGCCTCGACGATGTCCGAGCGCGGATCGAGCCACGGCTGGTTCTCCACCCGGTCGAGGTCGACCAGCACCGCGTCGGCCTTCATGCCGGGGAGGAGCGCGCCCACCTCGTCCTCGAAGCCGCACACGCGCGCGCCGTTCAAGGTGGCGATCTCGAACGCCTCGTAGGCGTCGAGCGGCGGCTCGGACAGCTCGAAGCTCCCCAGGCGGTGCACCTTGTGCATCATGCGCAGCTCCATCACCGCGTCCTCGTCGTCGTTGATGGTCTTGTCGTCGAGCCCCATCGCGACGTTGACGCCGGCCTTGCGCATCTGCATCACCGGGGTGATGCCGTTGCGCATGATGAAGTTGCAGCTCGGATGGTTGGTGACCGAGGCGCCGCGGCGGCCCATCAGGTCGATGTCGGCCTGCGTGACGTGGATGGCGTGGCCGTAGGTGACGTTGCGCGCCACCAGGCCGACCTCGTCGAGCCATTGCATGGTCGGCTTGCCGTGGCGGCGCAGCCCGTAGGCCTTCTGCACCGGCGACTGCAGCGTATGCATGTGGATCTGGATCTTCCCGGCGGCGACGTCCGCCACCCTGCGCGCGAAGCGCTCGGTGAGGCCGTGCGCCCATGACGGCGAAAGCAGAATCCGGGTATCCGCGTCGTCGTATTTGCCGCGCAGGTCGGCGAACAGCGCGAAGTAGTCCTCCTCGATCCGCCGCTTGTCGTAGTGCACGCGTGAGCGGGCCCAGTCCTTGAGGTCCGCGGGCAGCGTCTCGTAGAACGCGAACTCGTCGAGCGCGAGCTTCGATTCGTCGCGCACGCCGGGCGAAAACGCGAGCCGGATGCCCGAGTCGAGATAGACCTTGATCGCCGCGTGCGCGCGGCTCGCGCCGAGCGCGCCGTCGTCGTCGAAGCCGTTGTGGTGCAAGAGCGTGGCTCCGGTGCGGATGTGATGGTACGCGGTCATCCCCGCGCACAGCTCCGGCGGCAGCAGGTGCATGTACGCCCAGTCGAAGAGCGCGTTCTCCAGAAAATCGTTCTTCACGCCTTTTTGGATCGGCGACATGCCGCGGCCATGGCTGTGGGCGTCGACCAGTCCGGGCATGAGGAGCTGCCTGCCGTTGCCAAGAATTTTTGCCCCAGGGAAACGGGACCGGGCCTCGCCAGATGTACCGATAAAGACGATGCGGTCACCCTCGATGGCGATCGCGCCGTCCCGGATCACCCCCTGCTCCTTCCTGCGCGGGTCCGAGAGGACGTACTTGCCCCGCATGATCAAGGTGTCGCTCATCTCTTCCACTCCGCAATCGCCCGGTTTCTTGCAGAATACAGGATATGCACCGGCTGTTGGCTGTCCTCCTCTTAACGGCTTGGGCTGCTCATGCGCAGCCGGTGATGCCGACTCAGTTACCCATTTTCGATGCGCATCTCCACTACAGCCACGACGCGTGGGAGCTCGTACCCGTGCCGCAGGCGATCGAAATCCTGCGCAAGGCGGGGCTAAAGCGCGCGCTCGTCTCGAGCGCGGGCGACGACGGCCAGCAGCGCCTGCACCAGGCGGCGCCCGATCTCGTCATTCCCGAGCTGCGGCCGTACCGCACGCGCGCCGACGTCGGCACCTGGTTCCGCGACGAGAGCGTTATCCCTTATCTCGAAGACCGGCTGCGGAAATACAAGTACGCCGGCATCGGGGAGTTTCACTTGTACGGCGCGGACGCGGATCTTCCGGTGCCGCGAAGGATGGTCGAGCTTGCGCGCGAGCGCGGACTCTTCCTGCACGCGCACTCGGACGTCGACGCGGTCGAGCGGTTGTTCCGGCAGTGGCCGCAGGCGCGCATCCTCTGGGCGCACGCCGGCTTCGACCGCCCCGAGCGCGTCGCCGAGATGCTGAAGAAGCACAAGAACCTCTGGGCCGACCTCGCGTTCCGCACCGACCACGCCTCGAACGACAAGGTCGATCCCGCCTGGCGCGCGGTGTTCCTCCAGTTTCCCGACCGCTTCATGGTCGGCACCGACAGCTATACGCCCGAGCGCTGGCACTACATCCAGGGCCACGCCGACTGGTCGCGGCGCTGGCTTGCCGACCTGCCGCGCGACGTGGCCGAGCGCATCGCATGGAAAAACGGCGAACAGGTTTTTGCTTCCTTGCTGCAGCCGTACTGAGCTTCCCGGCTTGGCCCTGCACGGTTCCGGGCGACGCGACCCGGTTGGAGTCGTCGCGCTATTTTCTTGGATTCAAAGCTGAAGCCGTCGAGGTCGCCAGGCACTTCTCGGTCGACGTAACGACTTGTCCGAAGCCCGGGCAGCCGCAGCCTGAGGCGCTCAAAGTCGATGCGCAGATGCCAGAGCACCGCCACGGCATGAATTACGCGCCGGCGGTGAAGGCGCTCGGCCCCGGACACTGGCGCGCCGACGGCCTGATGTTCCACATGCCGGGGAAGTGGGAGCTCGCGTTCGAGGTGACGGCCGGCGGCGCCACCGATCGCCTCGTTGCCACCTATCAGGTGGGCGCAATCGATTTCTCGAAGGACGAGATCGCGAAGATCCTGCGCCACGGTCCGTGGCCGCCGCCGCTCGCGCCCGATCCCTCGAACCGCGTGTCGGGCAAGCCGGAAGCCGTGGCGCTCGGCGAGAAGCTCTTCTTCGAGCCCAGGCTCTCGGGCACCGGCTCGGTCCTGTGCGCGACCTGCCATGCGCCGTTTCGCCACTTCCAGGACGCGCGGGCGCGCGCCTTCGGCCTCGAGCTCGTCGATCGCAATACGCCCACGGTGGTCGACGCGCGCTTCCACCGCTGGTTCGGCTGGGACGGCGCGCGGGACAGCCTGTGGGCGCAGAGCATCCGCCCGCTCCTCGACCCGAGGGAAATGCGCGCCACGCCTTCTCACATCGCCGGAACGATCAGGGCCCTTTTCCCCAAGGACTACGTGCAGGCCTTCGGCCGGCCGGTGCCGCAGGACGACGAGGAGGTGCTGGTCGACGTCGGCAAGGCGCTGGCTGCGTTCCAGGAGACGCTGGTGAGCGGGCGCACGCCGTTCGATGATTTTCGAGACGCGCTCGAACGCGGTGAAACCAAGACCTCTTATTCGCTGGCCGCGCAACGCGGGCTCAGAATCTTCATCGGCAAGGGGAACTGCAGCGTTTGCCACTTCGGCCCGCAGTTCACCAACGGCGAGTTCGCCGACACCGGGGTGCCGTTCTTCGTCGCGCCGGGGAAGGTCGACCCGGGCCGGCAGGGCGGCATCGAGAAGCTGAAGCAGAACCCGTTCAACCTGCTCGGACGCTTCAACGACGACCGCTCGGGCTCATCCGCGGTGAAGACGAAGCACGTGGAGGTCCAGCATCGCAATTTCGGCGAGTTCCGCGTCCCGAGCCTGCGCGGCGTCGCGCAAACCGCGCCCTACATGCACAACGGCAGCCTCGCGACGCTCGCCGACGTGGTGAAGTTCTATTCGGAGCTGAACGAGGAGCGGCTGCACGCCGACGGCGAGAAAATACTCAAGCCTCTTCACCTAACCCCGCAGGAATCCGAGGATCTGCGCGCGTTCCTCGAGTCGCTGTCGGCGCCAGGCGACAGTACCAGCGCGGCTCCATAGACGGCTCCGTAACACGCGGTGCAGTAGGATGCGCGGACGAGGAGGGCACCATGCTAAAACAACGCCCCATCATCATTGGCGCGCTCGCTACGCTCGCACTGATCGCCTTGACAGGGACGGCGCAGAACTCGCAGCAACTGATCGAGCGCTATAGCGAGCTCGCGGGTTCGACCGACAATTCCAAATCGCTCGTGAACGGTCTGCGCGACGGCAGCGTCGTCAAGCTGACGAGCGGCAACACGGTCACTACCATCGATGCGCCGACGCACAAGATGGGCTTCGGCAACGTCGACAACGCGCTCGCGCTCACCCAGGCTTCGCTCGAGAAGCAGGGCATCACCAACGCCACGCCGGAGCAGCTGAAAACGGCGCTCCTCGACATCCTCAACATGCGCGCCGCCGGCGAGGGCTGGGGCGAGATCGCCCACTCGCTCGGATTCAACCTGGGCGAAATCAAGAGCGCGCAAAACCGCCCGGAGCGGACGGCGCGCGTGCAGCAGGCTCGGGCGGAGCGGCCCGATCGCGCCGAGAAGCCCGATCGTGTCGAGCGCATGGACCGGCCGATGCGGCCCGAAAGACCCGAGCGGCCCCAGAAATAGATGAAGACTGCAATCAACGCCAAGGAGGACTCTCGATGCTGAACGCTTCACGCGCCGCGGTGCTCGCGGCTTTTCTGTTCGCGCTGCCGCTGGCCGCACCCGCCCATGAAAGAGACGCCGGCCAGGCCGACGACCGGCTGGTCGACAAGTTCGCTCGCTTCGCCGGCTCGAGGTCCAACGCCGAGTCGCTGGTGAACGGCCTGCGCAACGACCAGCTGGTGAAGCTCACGTCGGCCCAGCAGGGCTCGGCGTCGTTTACGCCGAAGACCGACAGGATGGGCTTCGGCAACGTGAATATCGCGCTCACGCTCGCGAAGGCGACGCTCGCCGAGCAGGGGATCACGCGGCCGACGCCGCAGCAGATCGAGGCGGCGCTGAACGGCGGCACAATCACCAGCCGCGCCGGCAAAGAGGTGAAGCTGACCGGGATCCTCGCCCAGCGCGCGAGCGGCCTGGGCTGGGGCAAGATCGCCCAGGCGAACGGGTTCAAGCTGGGCGAGCTGATGCGCCATCACGGCGACTTCAGGCATCACCGCCACCACGCCGAGTTCAAGCACCACCGGCACCATCACGCCGAGTTCGCGAAGGTGCGGTTCGAGCGCCACGAGAGGATGGAGCGCGCCGAGCGGCCGGAGCGTCACGAGAGAATGGAGCGCGCCGAGCGTCCGGAGCGTCCCGAGCGCGGCCGCCGCGGCTAGGCCCGCGCGGCGCGCAGGAAGCGCTCGCGCGTCAGGAAGAGCAGCACGCCGGCAGCGAACGCGACCACGGCGTAGATCAGCCACGCGCCGCTCCAGCCGATCGACTCGCGCAGCAGTCCGGAAACGAAGAGCGCGCTTCCCATGCTGAAGGAGCTGACCAGGGTCCACGCGCCCTGGTAGGCGCCGCGGCGCCCGGCCGGCGCGAGGCGCGCGACGGCCGCCGGAACCGCCGAGCTGAACAGCAGCTCGCCGAAGCTGAAGACCACGGTTCCGGCGACGAGCGCCGCGGCGGCATGCGGCACGGCGCCGTAGCAGGCGAGCGCGGCCGCGACCGCGAGCGCCGCCCATCCGAGCCACCTGAACGGGCCGGCGCGCTCCATGCGAGTCGCCACCGGAACGGCAAGGAGCGCCACGATGATGCTGTTCAGGCCGAGGACCAGGCCGATGAAGCCTTCGCCGAGCCCGAGGTCGGCGCCGAAGAGCGGCGAGGCATAGACGACGCAGCCCATGCTGAAGGGAAAGACGAAGGCGATCGACGCAAAGGCGAGAAGCACCCGGTCGCGGAACACCGACGCGAGACCCTTGTAGAAGCCCTCGTCGCTCGCTGCACGCTCGAGCGGGAGCGGCCCGCGCAGACCGACGGCGTAGAGCAGGGGCACCAGCAGGTAGCTCCCGGCGCTCAGCGCCGCAAGGAGCCCATAGCCCTGCTCGGCGACGTATCCGGCGGGCGTCACGGCGAGCGTATAGCCGACGCTCATGACCGTGTAATTCACGGCCAGCACCGACTGGCGCCGGTCGACCGGCGCGAGGTCGAGGAGCAACGCGCTCCCGACGGGCATGTTCACGGCGCCGGCGACGCCCATCGCGACGCTCCAGGCGAAAAGCGCGAGCGGGTCGTGCACCAGCAGAAAGCAGGGCAGCACGGCCGCGGTGAGGAGCGAAGCGCCCAGGATGAGCGGCCTGCGTCCAGTGCGGTCGGAAAGCGCGCCGAAGAACGGCGCGAGCAGCCCGCGCAGCAGGTTCTCGCACAGGAACGCCGCGCCCACGGTGGCGAGCGCGATGCCCGCCTCGCGCACGAAGTAGATGCCGAGGAAGGTCACCAGGCTCATCCGGGCGGCGACCGCGATGAAGTTGGCCGCCAGGACGACGGTGATTTCTTTGCCTAGAAACCCCAGTAGTCGAGCCCTTCGGGCAGCGGCTCGCCGATGGTGAGCGAAGCGAGCTTGGCGTACTGGCCTTCCGAGTACAGCAGGGGCTTGCCCTTCTGGCCGAGGAGCATCTGCTCGACCAGGCCGAGAAAGACCGTGTGGCTGCCGTGCGTCATCTTCTTCACCACGCGGCAGTCGAACGACACCAGCGCCTCGACGAGCGCCGGCGACCCCGTGGCGAGCCTGGTCCAGTTGCCGTTCTTGAAGCGCGCCTCGCCGCTCTGCGCGCCGCTGAACGTGGTGGAGAGCTGCCAGTCCTCGGCGCGTAGCACGTTGACGCAGAAGGCGCGGGTTTTCGACACCGCGCCGTGCGTGGTGGCGAGCTTGTTGATGCATACGAGCACCGTGGGCGGCTCGGCGCTGGCCGAGCACACCGCGGTCGCGGTCATGCCGTAGCGGTGCCCGGCGTGAGCGCTGGTGATGATGTTGACCGCGCCGGCGAGCGAGCGCATGCCCGCCTTGAACTGCCCGGCGTCGAGCGGCTTTGCTTCCATGCGAACATTCTAAACATGGAAACACACAGCTTCCTTCCGCAGGCTCTCGTCTACCTCGCGGCCGGCGTCATCGCGGTGCCGGTCTTCAGGCGGCTCGGACTGGGCTCGGTGCTCGGCTATCTCGTCGCAGGCGTGGTCATCGGCCCCTGGGGACTCGCGCTCATCTCCGATCCGCAGACCGTGCTGCAGTTCTCCGAGTTCGGCGTGGTGCTGCTGCTCTTTCTCATCGGCCTCGAGCTCAACCCGCAGCGCGTCTGGTCGCTGCGCCGGGCGATATTCGGCCTCGGCGGCGTGCAGGTCGCAGCGACCATCGCCGCGGTCGCCGCCGGCGCGGCCGCGCTCGGACAGCCGCTCGTCGTCGGGGTGGTTGCCGGCATGGGAATCGCGATGTCGTCGACCGCGATCGGCCTCGCCACGCTCGGCGAGAAGAACCTGCTGCAGACGCCGGGCGGCCAGGCTTCGTTCGCGGTGCTTCTCTTCCAGGACCTCGCGGTGATCCCGCTGCTGCTCGTCCTCGGCGCGCTGGGAGGCGAATCCGACGGCTTCCATTTCATGGATCTCGCCAAGGGCGTCGGAATGATCGTGCTGCTGATCGGGGCGGGACGCGTGCTGGTGCGGCCGGTGCTGCGTTTCGTCGCGGAGGCGCGCCTGCGCGAGGCGTTCGTCGGCTTCTCGCTGCTGGTGGTGCTCGGCACCTCGGCGCTCACGGAGTGGGCCGGGCTCTCCATGGCGCTCGGCGCGTTCCTCGCCGGCGTGATGCTCGCCGACAGCGAATACCGCCACGAGCTCGAGCTCGACATCGAGCCGTTCAAGGGATTGCTGCTCGGCCTGTTCTTCATCGCGATCGGCATGTCGATCGACCTGGGCCTCTTCCTGCGCGCACCCTGGCTGGTCCTCGGCATCGCTTTCGGAATCGTGCTCCTCAAGCTCGCGATCCTCTTTCCGATCGCCCGGCTCTTCGGCTACTGCAACCGCGCCGACGCGGGCACCTTCGCCGCGGCGCTGTCCCAGGCCGGCGAGTTCGCGTTCGTGCTCTTCGGCGCCGCGGGGACGCTCCTTCCGAAAGAGGCCGTGGCGGTGCTGAACGCGGCGGTGGCCGTGTCCATGCTCACCACGCCGTTCCTTTTCATGGCTCTGCAAAAGCTGAAATTCGAGTCTGGTGAAGAACGCGCGGCCGACCCGATCCGCGAATCGAACCCGGTGATCGTCGCGGGCTTCGGGCGCTTCGGCCAGGTGGTGGTGCGCGTGCTGCGCGGCCTGGGCATCGGCGCCACGGTCATCGACCACGACCCGGGGCAGATCGACACCGTGCGCCGCTTCGGCTGGAAGGCCTACTACGGCGACGCGACGCGGATGGACCTGATCGAGTCCGCCGGTGCGCGCAACGCGAAGCTGCTTCTCGTCGCGATTGACGATGCCGAGGGAGCGATGCGCCTGGTGAAGCGCGCGCGCCGGTACTTTCCCGACCTTCCGATCGTGGTGCGCGCGCACAGCCGCACCGACGCCTACGAATACGCCGAGATCGGCGTGACAGCGGTGCGAGAAGTGTTCGGCTCGGCGCTCGATGCCGCGGGCCGCGTCCTCGGCGCCCTGGGCTATTCCGAGCGGGAAACCCAGAGCATCCTGGGAAGGTTCGAGGAGTACGACGAGCGGCAGATCGTGCAGAACGCGCCGCACCGCCACGACATCAAGACGCTGATCGCGCTCTCCGAGCAGGGCCGGCGCGACATCGCCGAGCTGCTCGCGGCCGAGGCGCGCTCAGCGCCGCAGGTTCACGAGGACGATGCCCGCGGCGACGCAGAGCGCGGCGGCCACGAACGTGCCGCTGATCGGCTCTGAGAGGAATGCAGCTCCCGAGAGCACGCCGAACATCGGCGTGAGGAACGAGAGCACCGCGAGCGGCGCTGCGCGGTAGCGGGTGAGGAGCCAGAACCAGGCGAGGTAGCTCGCGAACGCGACGATCGCGCCCTGGTAGGCGAGGCTCGCGAGCACGAGCGGAGTCACTGCGCCGATGCCTTTCTCGCCTAGCAGCACCGAGGCGAGCGGCAGGGCGAGCGCCGAAACGCCCAGCTGGTAGAAGAGCGTCTTGGTCGCGGTGGCGCGGGAGAGCCGCGTGGCGCGGATCACCACCGTGGTCGCCGCCCAGAGCGCCGCCGCGGTCACGCCGCACAGGTCGCCTGGCCAGGTCGCGCCGCCGCTGCCGAAGCCCTCGGCGAACGCCGCCACGATGCCGGCAAAGGCGAGCAGCACGCCAGTCCACTGCCGCAGGCTCAGGCGCTCGCTCGGCACGAACCAGTGCAGGCCGAGCGCGGTGAGCGGCGGCGCGAGATAGATGAAGACCGACATGCGCGACGCGTTGGTGTGCGCCAGGCCCGCGTAAATGAACACGAATTCGCCGGCGAAGAGCAGGCCCGCGGCGAGCCCGGCGCGGCCCGTGCCGTCGGCGCCGAAGAGCGCCACGCCGCGCAGGCGCGCCCAGCAGACGAGCAGCACGGTCGCGATGATCGAGCGCAGCGCCGCCTGCATCACCAGCGGCACGTCGGCGGCGATCCACTTGACCGCGACCTGCTGGAAGCCCCACAGCGCCGTGAGCAGCAGCATCACGCCGACCGCGATGGCGTCGACCGGCGCTCTCTCCTCGCTCATTGCAGTTGACTCATTGCACTTGACTCAGCGCCGCGATTTTGGCGTAACATCGAACGATGGCACGGCGGAAGAAAAGCTCGGTTTCGCGCGACGAAACCGGCGCGGAGCCCATTCTCAAGCGCCCGGACGGCTTCTACTGGCAGAGGAAGAGCGGCGAGCTGCGCGGCCCGTTCGTGACGCGCGCCGAGGCCGAGGCCGACCGCCTCGCCGGCGGCTCGACCGAGGAGGACTTCGGCGCCGGCGAATCGCTGCAGGAGGCCGAGTCCGAGATCGGCGTGTCCGAGTGGATCGATCCGGATACCGGCGGGCCCGCCGAGGACAACGTCCCTCGCCTCGAAGACCACTGAAGCAAATCGGGGTCTGACCCCGATTCTTTTCCGTTCGATTTTTTCCGTTATTTGTCGGCGACCTCGACCAGCAGGTCGTTGAGCGCGCCCGGATCGACCGGCTTGGTGAGGTGGTAGTCGAAGCCCGCTTCCATGGCGCGGCGCCGGTCGCCTTCCTGCCCCCAGCCGGTGAGAGCGATGAGCGTCACGCCCTCGCCGCGGCTTTCGCGGATGGAGCGCGCTACCTCGAAGCCGTTCGCGCCGGGCATGCCGATGTCGAGCACCGCCACCATGGGGTGGAAGTCGCCGTCCAGGCGGATCGCTGCGGTGCCGTCATAGGCGACCTCCACCTGGTAGCCGTAGAGCGAGAGAATGCGCTGCAGCGAGTCGGCGGCATCGCGGTTGTCGTCGGCGACCAGCACTTTCACGCCCGCGACGCTCGCCTGCGGCTTCGCCTGCGCCGCGGGCTTCGCTTCCCGGACAGGATCGGTGTATTTCGGCAGCGGCAGGCGCACGACGAATTCCGCGCCCTGCCCCGGGCCGCGGCTGCGTGCCTCGACGCTTCCGCCGTGGAGCGCCACGATCCCGTGCACCAGCGAGAGGCCGATGCCCAGGCCGCCGTGCGAGCGCTCGTTCGAGCGCGTGAGCTGCGAGAAAGGCTCGAACAGCCGCTCGGCGACCTCGGGCCGAAAGCCGATGCCGTTGTCCTGCACGGAAACCACGACCTCGTCGCGGTCCACTTCCGCCGTGAGCGCGATCTCGCCGTGGCGCTCGGTATAGCGTGCGGCGTTGTTGAGCAGGTTCGAAAACACCTGGGCGAGGCGCGCCGGATCGGCATCGACCGTGACGCGCTCGCTCGGCAGCAGCACCGACAAGCTGTGGCCCGCAGCGTTGATGTACGGCCGGCTCGTCTCGAGCGCCATGTCGATCGCGCGCTCGAGCGGCAGGCGCTCCTTGCGGATGAGGAGCTTGCCGCCTGCGATGCGCGCGATATCGAGCAGGTCGTCGATCAGGCGCGACATCTGGTCGACCTGGCGCTCGATCACTTCCCGGCTCCACGAGAGCTCGGGGTCGAGCGCGTCCTTCTTGCCGAGGATGGCGACGGCGTTGCGGATCGGCGCGAGCGGATTGCGCAGCTCGTGGGCGAGCGTGGCGAGAAACTCGTCCTTGCGCCGCTCGGCCTGGTGCAGCGTTTCCTCCATCAGCTTGCGGTCGTGGATGTCCGAGACCACCGCCACCAGCCCGTTCGGCGCGCCGCTCGGGTCGCGGGTAGGCTCCATCACCGAGTGGATCCAGCGCTCGCCGGCGGCAAAGCGCGCCGGGCGCTCGTATTCCACGCGCTCGCCGCGCAGCGTGCGCTCGACGAACGGGCGCAGGTCGTGCCAGTCGTTCTCGCCGATCACCTCGCCGACCGGCCGGCCGATGATCTCGTCGGGCGTTTTTCCGACCCACGACGCGAATACCCGGTTCACCCAGACGTAGTGGAGATCGGCGGACACGCGGACCACGCCCGCGGGCATCGTGTCGGTCACGAGCCGCAGCTCCTCGCGCTGCCGGCGCAGCTCCTCCGCGGCGCGTGCCTGCTCGGTCACATCCATGCTTACGGCACCGATGAGGAGCCTGCCGCCGGCGTCGCGCAGCGGAAACTTGGTGCTGTGGAACTGCCGCTCGCCGACCTTCAGGTCGAATTCGCCCGGCGCCTGCGCCTCGCGCATCCTCGCGTCGTGGGTGCGCACCTCACGCGCCGCTTCGAGCGGCAGCAGCTCGTCGTCGGTCTTTCCCTGCCAGTCGGGCACGCCGACGATGCCCTGCGCTGCCGCGTTCATGTATACGTAGCGCCCCGCGTCGTCCTTGATGAACACCGCAGCGGGCGCGTTCTCCATGAAGCGCCTGAATTTCTCCTCGCTAGCCTCGGCCCGCCGGCGCGCAGCATGCATCGCCACCCCCATGCCGACGATGAGCGCGAAAAGCACCGCATCGACGACCATCAGGTAGGACTGGGCGCTGGCGAGCCAAGGGTCGAGCGCGAAGCGCAACCCAGCGGCTGCCGCCACCACCACGAGCGCGATGATCCAGCGCACTCTCGCTCCGTCAAAAAAGGGGAGATCTTAGACCGCTGCGCCGGAAGACGCTGTCGTCGATTCCGCTACAAGGTCCTTGCGCAGGCTCGCGCCCTGGCGCAGGAGCTCGCGCTGCACCGTGCGAACCGGAACGTCGCGCGGCCTGCCGCCCGAGTGAGCGGCGAGCGCAGCGCAGATGCCTGCGGCCTGGCCGGTCGCCATGACGATCGGCATCACCCTGTAGGAAGAATGCGCCTCGTGGCTGCCGGAAATGCAACGCCCCGCCACGATCACGCGATCGGTGTTCTTCGGCAGCAGGCAGCGTAGCGGAATGTCGTAGGCCTCGCCCGGCGGCAGACGCTTGAGCAGCGTGCCGCTCCCCTTCGGGTTGTGGATGTCGACGGGGTAGGCGCCGCGCGCGATCGCATCGTCGAACTTGCGCGCGCCGAGGACGTCGTCTACGTCGAGACGGTATTCGCCCATCACGCGCCGCGTCTCGCGCACGCCAACCTGCACGCCGCTCTGCACCACGTAGGAAGCCTCGAAGCCCGGGACATACCGGCGCAGAAAAGCCTCGATCTGGCGCATCTGGCGCCGGCTGCACCACTCGGCGTAGCTCAGGTCCCAGACGTCGGTGCCGAGGACCCGCGTCACGCGGGTGCTGTTCACGCTGACCTCGTTGTCGTGCGGCGTGGCGAAGAAGAGCATGTCCTCGCGCGGCAGGTCGAGCTTGCCTTCCTCGGTGGCGCGGCGCACGAGCGCCCACAGGCCGTGCACGCCACGCCATTCCTTCGGGTTGTCGCGCACGTAGGCGTCGAACGCGGCGCGGCGGAACTCGGTCACGCGGAACATCAGCGTCATCGGCTGGGCGAGTCCGTCGGCGCGGCCGATTTCGCAGGGCGCGCCGGCCTGGACCGCGACGTCGCCGTCGCCGGTGCAGTCGACGATGACCTTGGCGCGGATCGCGAGCGGGCCCGACTTGGTCTCGAAGATCACGCCCTGGTTCCCGGGAAGGACGCCGCTTGCGAACGCGTGGAACAGAAAGCTCACGCCCGCCTCGTCGAGGAGCTCGAGCGCGATCAGCTTGAACCACTCCGGATCGAACGGCACGGTATAGCCGGTAGCGAGCGAGGGTGGGATCGCGCCGCCCGCATTCACCAGCCGCTCGAGCAGGCGGCGCAGCACGCCGGCCACCACTGGCTCGCCCGGGCCGTGGTCGGTCGGCAGCAGCGAGGTCACGCCCGAGGCGTTTTCCTTTCGGTCCGCCGTGGGAAGCTGGGTATGGAACGACATGAGCGGCATGACGAGCGCCGCGGTGGCGTTGCCGCCGAGAAAGCCGTAGCGCTCGGCGAGGATCACGCGTGCGCCCGCGTCGGCAGCGGCGACGGCCGCGCCGAGCCCGGCCGGCCCGCCGCCGACCACCAGCACGTCGGTCTCTCCAGCCAGCAGCGCCTGCCGCGGCGGCAGCTGCAGCCGGACCGCGTCGTCAGGCCGCTTTAACGCTGGCAATAGAGAGCTTCTCCTTGGTGACGAGCTCGAGCAGGATGCGATGCGTCTCCTGCGCGCGCTTCTGCAGCGGCGCCACCGCCTTGGCGAGATTGAGCTTCATCTGCCTGCGCCGGTCCCAGGCATCGTCGAGGTGGGCGATCAGCCGGCCGGGGTTGACGAGCTTGTAGGGCGGGGTGGGCACCTTCAGGTCCTCGAGCAGGCCGGTCACCTTGCCCGCGTAAGGCAGCGCGACGAAGGGCACGCCGCGCAGCGCCGCGAAGATCAGGAAGTGCAGCCGCATGCCGAGCACGAAGCTGAACTTGCTCATGAGCGAAAGGAGCTGGCCGGAGGTGTATTCGCCTTTCAGCACGGTGGCGCGTTGCGCGCGCAGCATGAGCGCGATCACCGCGTGGCTGTGCTGCGAGTCGAGGACCGAGCGCTCCATCGGCACGAACACGATGTCCGCGTCGTAGCGGTCGACCATGAAGTCGGCGGCGTTCGCGAGCAGCGCGTGGTACTCCTTCGGATCGATATCGGGCGCGGCGACCCCGGGCTCGCGCACCGACATGCCGATCAGGCGCCGGCGGCCCTCGAGGCCTTCGCTTCTCAGCACGCCGCGCGGCAGCGGCTCGGGCTTGAGCAGCAGCGCCGGGTCGGCGGTGACGATGATCTCGCGGTGCACGCCCGCCTCCTCGAGCACCTGCTGCGCGGCGCGCTCGCGCACCGTGACCACGTCGACCTGCTCGAGCACCTCGCGCACCAGCGTCTGCGCGCCGGCGTGGGCGAGAGGACCGGCGCCGACCGCGTAGAGCATCACCGGCACGCCCTTCTCCTTCGCGATCTGCGCCTCGCGCAGGTAAATGCGCGCCTCGGCGTCGAAAAGAATGCCGCCGCCGCCGACGATGAGAAGGTCGAGCCGCTCGAGCTCCGGCGCGACCTCGACGCGCGACATCTTGCGCACCGGCACCGCGCGCTCCACGCCGTGGCGGCGCTTCGTGTCCTCGGGGTCGCGCGAGAACACCGTGATCTCCACCGGCAGGTCGCGGCGCAGCTGCGTGACGATCGAGTGCAGGATTGCCTCGTCGCCGAGGTTGAGCCCGCCGTACGAGCCGGAAATGCCGATGCGATACAGGTCCTTCGCCATGCGGTGGCGATAAGCAAAAAGGAAGCCCGCTCGCGAGCGGCGCCTCCGTGCCGACCGGACCCCTGGGGGGAGCCCGGGCACGACCATTGCTGCCACGCAAAAAGGCGGGAAGGAAATCCAGGCAATGGACGGTCGTAACGTATATACGGAGACACTGGCATGCGCCGCCGCCACCATCGGCGGCGCAGCGCGGCTGGCGGAATTTCTCAGGGTTCCGAAGGGGCGCCTTGCGCGCTGGCTCGCCGGCGAGGAGCCGCCGCCTCAGGACGTGTTTCTCGACGCGCTCGACGTGATCGCCGACGGGCCTTATGCGAGCCCGGAGCGTCGCCGGCCCCGGGTCGCCGTCCTGCACCAGAACAAGCGTTAGCGCTTCCGTGAAAGAATCGGGGTCAGACCCCGATTCCCCACGTGGAAACAACGCCATGAATTTCTTGTGCCTGCTGTTGTTGCTGCCAGGCCTCGCCCTCGCGCAGTCGTGGCCGGCGCATCCGATCGCCTTGGTCATGGGATTTCCAGCCGGCTCGGGCGTCGACGTAGTGGCCCGCATGGTCCAGGAGCCGATGGAAAAATCGCTCGGCACGAAGCTGGTGATGGACTATCGGACCGGCGCGGGCGGCAACCTCGCTTCGGAAACGGTGTTCCGGGCGCGGCCCGACGGCTACACGCTGCTTCTCGGCACCGCGGCGACGCATGGTGTCAATGCGGCGCTTTACAGCAAGCTGCCGTTCGACGTCGAAGCCGACTTCACCCCGATCGCGCCGCTCGTCGACGTTTCGAACGTCCTGACGGTGAACCCGCAGGTGCTCGACGTGAAGACGGTGCGCGAGTTCATCGACCACGTCAAGGCGAACCCACGCAAGTACAACTACGCTTCGACCGGCAACGGCACCGGCACGCACCTCGCCTTCGCCGAGCTCGCCTCGCGCGCGGGGCTCGACATGGTGCACGTGCCCTACAAGGGTGGCCCGGAGGCCCTCGCCTCTGTGGTCTCGGGACAGACCTGCTGCATCATGAACCAGGTGCAGACCGTGCAGGCGCAATGGAAGGCCGGGCGCGTGCGCCTCCTCGGCGTCACCACGGCGAAGCGCGTGGCCTCCGTCCCGGACATCCCGACGATCGCCGAGACCGGCGTGCCGGGCTACGAAAGCTACATCTGGTTCGGTCTGTTCGGTCCGCGCGGACTCGAGGCGCAGATCGTGAGCCGCGTGAATGGCGCGGTGAAAGCCGCCCTGGAGACGCCGGCAGTGCGCCAGCGCCTGAGCGAGCTCGGCAACACTCCGCGCTACGAGACCCCGGAGCAGTTCCGCGCCACCGTGAAGGCCGACCGCGCCAGGTGGGCCGCGGTGGTGAAAGCGGTCGGCGCGACGATCGATTGAAGCCGCGCGTCCTCGTCGCCGGGGCTACCGGCGCGGTCGGCAAGCCGCTGGTCCTCCTCCTGGTTGCCAGGGGCTACGACGTGTGGGGCACGACTCGTTCCCCCGACAAGGCGGCGAGCATCGAGCGGGCGGGCGCCCGGGTGATCGTGGTCGATGTCTTCGATGCGCCAGCTCTCCAACGCGCGGTGGCATCGGCGAACCCCAAGGCGATCATCCATCAGCTCACCGACCTCCCGCCTGGGCTCGATCCGGCCCGGATGGCGGAAGCGGTGCCGCGCAATGCGCGCATTCGGAGCGAAGGAACGGCCAACCTGGTGGCCGCGGCGCTGGCAGCAGGAACGTCCAGGTTCGTTTCGCAAAGCATCGCGTGGCGCCCGCAGGGCATCAGCGCCGACGGCGTAGCGGCGCTCGAGCGGCTGACCCTCGGGTCGCCACCGCTGGAAGGAATCGTGCTGCGCTACGGTCACCTCTACGGGCCTGGAACCGGCCGGGAAGCCGCCAGCGGCGAGATGCCGCTGCATGTCGATGCGGCCGCGTCGGCAGCGCTGCTCGCCCTCGAGAAAGGCCGCGCCGGCATCTACGAAATCGCCGAGCCAACCCCCCAGGTCGCGACCGACAAGGCGCTCCGCGAGCTCGGCTGGAATCCCTACTTCCGCCTGTCGAGCGGAACGAAATAGCGCGTCGGCTCGAGCTCGTCCTCGTTGTGGACCTGCAGCGCTGCCCAGTGACGGTCCGCGTCCTCGACGAAGAGATCGCGGGCGATGCCCTCGGCAAGGCGGTGCGCACCGAGCTCCAGCCCGGGAATGTCGCCCGCGAGCGCGCCGTGGCTCATCGTCGAGCCCCAGTTGAAGACGTGAATGCGGCCCAACCCCGGCCGCGATCCCCGCAGCTCGAACGCCGGCCCGAGATAGGGAAAGCGCGCTTCCTCCGGAAATCGCTGCGCTTCCTCCGGCGACACATGCAGGCGCCAGGTCTCGATGGCGTCGCGCACAGGGGCGATCTCCGGGCGGTCCATGAGGTTCACGTCGAATCCCGTCGCCACGACCACAGCGTCGAACCGGTACGAGGCCTTGTTGGTCTTGACCTCGATCCCGGCGGCGCCGGCGGCGAGGTCGAGCCAGCTCTCCAAAAAGCGGATCGAGAAACCGCGATGGCGCTCGCAGCGCAGCACGCTCTCGTAGGGCGGCGGCACCTGCTCGCCGAAGATATAGGTATAGAAGCGCCAGCGGCGCGCGTCGTCGACCCAGGCGTAGCCATGCTGGAATCCGGCGAAGGCGGTCCACTTGGATTTGTTCACCTGCGGCAGCACCGGACGGCGCGCGAACATCACGACTTCCGCCGCGCCGGCCTCGAGCGCCTCGGCTGCGTTGTCGAATGCGGAGGCGCCAGCGCCGAGCACGCCGATGCGCCGGCCCGTCAGCGCGCCGAAGTCGATGTCGTCGGCCGAATGGAGCACGTCGGCACCGCGCCTGGCGGGATCGAAGCTTGCGAACTTCGGCCAGCGTAGCGCGCCGCTGCCTTCGCGGCCTAGGGCGAGCACCGCTTTTCTCGCGTAGAGCTCTTGTCCACCCTTCAGCCGCGCACACACTGCCCCAGGCGTGACTTCCAGTGAAGTCAGTTCAATCCCGTTCTCGATTGGCAGGCCGACGGTGTCGCGCACCCACAGAAGGTACTCGGCCCAATCGAGGCGCGGGATCTTGTGCAGCGCCTGCCAATGCGCGCGGCCGTACTTCGCCTCGTGCCACGCGCGGTAGGTCAGCAGGCCGCAGCCGAGATCCGGCCCGGTGAGGTGCTTGGGCGAGCGTAGCGTGTCCATGCGCGCGAACGTGGCCCAAGGCCCTTCTCGTCCATGGGGAGCGCGGTCGATGCAGCGCAGGTGGCGCACGCCCTCGCGCATCAGCGCGAAGGTCGCGGTCTGGCCGCACATGCCGCCGCCCACGACGAGCACGTCGAGCAGCTGCCGGCCGTCCGGACCCTCGGTCGGCGGCACCCAGTTCTGTGGCGGGAAATTGAGACGCGAAAGCTCTTCGCGCGCCGCCGCGGCGAGCGAATCCAAAGCCTGATTTTTCGCGTCCGAATCCACTAGAGTCGCGATTATCCATGAGCGAACTCTCCTGCTACTACAGCCTGTCCTCTCCGTGGGCCTACTTCGGCGGGCCGCGTCTGCAGGACATCGTGCGCCGCCGCCGCGTGAAGCTGGTCCTCAAGCCGTTCGACTTCCAGGACGTGGTGCCGCGCACCGGCGGTATCCCGATCCGCACCCGCCCCGAGCCGCGCCGCAGCTACCACGCGCTCGAGCTCGAGCGCTGGCGCAAGCACCTCGGCATGCCGCTAGTGCTCGAGCCGAAGCACTATCCCAAGGACGGCAAACCGCTCGGCTGGAATAAACCCGCCGGCTGGATGGTGATCGCCGCGCAGGAGCGCGGGCTCGACGCAGCGTCGTTGTCGCACGCGCTGCTCCGTGCGCTCTGGGCGGAGGAGCGCGACACGTCGGATCCGAAGGTGCGCGCCGCGGTCGCGGACGAGAACGGGCTTCCGGGTGAGGAGCTGGTGCGCGAAGAGACGAGCGCGCGGGTGCAGGCGCTGTACGTGACCTACAGCGGGGAAGCCGAGCGGCTCGGCGTCTTCGGAGCACCCACCTATGTGCTCGCGGGCGAGCGATTCTGGGGACAGGACCGCCTGGAGTTTCTGGACCGTTCCCTTGCAGAATTGTCAGTTTGAACCATAGGGTCTCGCCGCAGTCGAAGCTCCTCGCATGGACGTGCTGCTCGTAGAAGACGACGCCTCCCTTGCCGACGGCATTGCGCGCATCCTGCTGGGGGCCGGCCACGCAGTGGAAGCCCGCTCGAGCGGCAGCGACGCGCTGGAAGCGACCCGTTGCCGGCGTTTCGATCTCATGCTGCTCGACATCGGCCTTCCCGGAATCGACGGCTACGAAGTGCTGCGCCGGCTGCGCAGCGCGCAGGACGCAACCCCGGTCCTGGTGGTTAGCGCGCGCGACCATACCAACGAGCGGGTTCACGGATTGGATCTCGGCGCGGACGATTACCTCGCCAAACCTTTTGCGATGGACGAGCTGGGCGCACGGGTGCGGGCGCTCCTGCGCCGCGCCCAGATGCGCTCGTCGCCTCGCATCAAGCACGGCCCGCTCAGCATGGACAAGGCGGCGCGGCGCGCCTACCTCGCGGGTGAGCAGCTCGACCTCACGGCGCGGGAATGGGCGGTGCTCGAGGTGTTGCTGCAAAAAGTGGAGAAGATCGTATCCAAGGACGCCATCGTCCATTGGGTAGCCGGCTGGGACGACGAGCTTTCACCCAATGCGGTGGAGGTCTACGTATCGCGGCTGCGAGCGAAGCTCGAACCCGCGGGTATCCGCATCCGCACTGTGCGCGGCTTCGGGTACATGCTGGAGGAATTCAGGGCTTAGGCGGGCGCGGCCGCGCTTGCCGGCTGCACCGGCGCTTCGCGGATCGGCAGGTTCACGATCGCGGCGAACGTGGCGAGCGCGATGTCCGCGTACCACATCCACTGGTAGCTGCCCAGGCGCGTGATCGCGATCCCGCCGAGCCAGGCGCCGAAAAAGGCGCCGACCTGATGCGAAAGGAGCGTCAGTCCGAAGAGCGTGGCGAGGTAGCGGATGCCGAAGAGCTTGCCGACGATCGAGGCGGTCGGCGGCACGGTGGAGAGCCACGTGAGGCCGAGCCCGAACGCGAAGAAATAGAAGGTCGCCGGGGTCTTCGGGGCCGCCAGATAAAGCAGGATCAGCACGGCGCGCGAGCCGTACATCAGGGCGAGCGCGAGCTTGCTGCGGTATCGCGATACCGCGGCGCCGGCGAGGAGGCTGCCGGCGATGTTCGCGAGGCCGATGATCGCGAGCGACCAACTCGCGACCGTCGGCGGCAGTCCGCAAAGATCCACCTCGCCCGGAAGGTGCGTCACCAGGAATGCTATGTGGAAGCCGCAAGTGAAGAATCCGGCGTGGAGCAGGAGGTAGCTGCGATCGCGCAGCGCACCGCGCACCGCGCTCCAGGCGCCTTCGCCGCCCTTGTGCGGCGCCGGTCCGCCTTGCGCCACCGCTCCGACGAGCGGCAGCGCGGCGAGCATCGCCACCGCGAGCGCCCACATGGCGCCGGCCCACCCGAGCCCCTGGATCAGCTTCTGGACGACCGGCGCGAAAACGAACTGGCCGAACGATCCACCGGCGTTGATCACGCCCGAGGCCGTGCCGCGCGCCTGGGGCGGCAGGCGCTGCGCGGCCGCGCCGAGGAGCACCGAGAAACTCGCCGACCCTGCGCCCATGGCGGTCAGGAACCCGAGCGCGAAGACGAAGCCGATTCCGGAGCTCATGAACGGCGTGAGCGCCGTGCCGAATGCGAGCAGGACGAGGCCGACCGCAAGAACTGGCCGCGGGCCATGCCGGTCGGCGAGCGCACCGGCGAGAGGCTGCACCGCGCCCCAGACGAACTGGGCGATCGCCAGCGCGAAGCTGATCGTGACGACGCCCAGACCGGTCGAGCTGTTGATCGGGGAAACGAAAAGGCCGAGCGTGTTGCGCGCCCCCATCGTCACCATGAGGACGGCGGCCGCCGCCAACGTGACGACCACCGCAGGTCTGCTCCAGCCGGTCATTTGACCGGATTAGACCCGGCCCGGCCGCCGACGGCTACAGCTGTAACTAGACGGCCCGCTGGTAGCCGCCGCTCTTGCCGTTGAAGCGCTCGGGCTTGGCCCAGGTGAGCTTCTGCGTCTCGATGCAGTTGATGCGTACCCGGCGGTTCGCCATGTCGTGGCGGATCACCTCGACGGTGCGCCGCACGCGGGTATCGACTTCCTTCCACTTCGAGCCGACCGGGGGATAGGGGGATTTCATCTGCTGGATGTTCATATGCTGGATATTAAAGGCAGATTCTTACCGGTGCTCGCGCGATTTCGCAAGGGTGGGAATCCCGGTCTAGAACAGGCGCAAGCCCCCTCGCGGGGCACGCGCGTTGCTATGGGTTCTGCCCAAGCGCGCCATATTTGCGCGCCATCGCGCCTGCGCGCCGCCACAGTCGGACGCGACACTCTCGGCTCCAACCACCACCAACAGGAGTCGCCCCATGTCCACCCGGATTTACGTCCTTGCCGTCATTGCCGCATTGTCGGCCGCGCAGGCGCGTGCCGACGACGAGCCCTCGGGCTATCTCGTCGTCGCAGCGGACGGCGCGCCCGTCACTGCCGCGTCCGGCGCCTGCGTGCGCACGAGCGAATGGAACCCCGCCGCGAGCTATCGCGGCTGCAACCCGCTCCCCACCGCGAAGCTCGTCCCGGCTTCGGTCGAGCCGGCACGCCTCGACGCGCCGTTGCGGGCCGAGCCCATCCGGATATCGATGAACACGCTGTTCGACTTCGACAGCGCAGTGCTGCGGGCCGATGCCGGCCCCGCGCTCGACGCGCTCGCCAAGCAGTTGACGCAGGCGAGCTACCAGAAGGTCGACATCGTCGGCCACGCCGACCGCATGGGCTCGGGGAAATACAACCAGAAGCTCTCAGAGCAACGCGCCGAGGCGGTGCGCGATCATCTTCTCGCCCTCGGCCTGGACGGCACCAAGCTGACCGCCTTCGGGGTCGGCGCCACCGAGCCGCTGACGGGCAAGGAGTGCCGTGGCCTGCGAGGCAAGCCGCTCGTCTACTGCCTGCAGCGCGACCGCTATACCGAGATCACGGTCCTCGGCACTCAGACCTCGGCGATGCGCTAGCCGGGGCGCGGACTGGACGCCTCGGTGTCTCGGGGCGTCTGCAGTCCGGTTTTTCTTTTCTTTACCCGCCGCGGCGGGGTTGCTGACGCGTTCGTCATCGCCAAGCAAGGAGCGAGTCATCTGCGAGGAGTAGCGTCCTCGGTCAATGCAGAGCTCTCTCGTCCTTCAGCTCCTCGTATTGCGCAAGGCGCTCGGCGTGTGCGGAACCGAGGAGGCGCTCGGACAACGGTTGCACGTGACCCGAGGCGAGCTGCGAGGCTGGCTCACCGGCGACGAGACGGTTCCGCTCGCCACGTTCAATCGCGCGATGCAACTCGTGAACCGCGCGTACCGGGAAGAAACCGCGAAACGACACTGGTACGCGCACTGAGGCAACCGAGGGCCGGCCTAGTCCGCCTTGATCCCGCCGACTTGGTGAGCGGCCACCCCTTTTCGATCTCCGCCTTTGGTGCGCGCCGAGCGCCTCCGGCGAACATCGGCGACGCCTCTCCGCGTCTAAGTAGGCCGACTACCAATTTTCTTTCTCACTTCCCTGAGAATCGCCTCCAGCCGGTCCAGCACCTCCGGCGTGGCCTCGATTTCGTGCTGCCACAGCTGGCCGGCGCCTTGCCATTTGAACGCTAAGTAGTGACCTTGGTCGCGATGCTTGCGAAGCGCAACCAAGACCTTTAAGCCGGCAGCGCTACGCGAAAGCTCCCCATACTCGGCGAGAGTCACTCCGGTTGTGTGTTCTTGCAGCCAACTCAGAAATCCCATACGCGTGGCTCCCGCGCGGCGCCGTTTACATGCCCATCAACTATGAGCTATGGTATCTAAATCATCAAGTGTCATCACTCTAAATTAAGGTCCAATTCATGATTACCGCCCGACAGCTGCGAGCCGCCCGGGCGCTGCTGGAGATTGATCAGCGCACGCTCGCCAAAGCGTCCCGCCTGTCGCTGCCGACCATCCAGCGCATGGAGGCAAGCGACGGCGTGATCCGCGGCAACGTCGAGTCGCTAATGAAGCTCATCGCGGCCCTGAACCGCCTCGGCATCGAGCTGATCAACGAAGACGCGGTGAGCGAAAGGGGCGGCCGCGGCATCCGGCTGAAAAAAAGGGGCTGAGTGGTTCTCCAAGGGCTGTTGTGGGGTGTTGCGGCGCTGCTCGCGACCGGCGTGCTGGCGCTCGCCGCAGCGAGGCGGCCGGCCAAGGGCATTCTGGTCTACGGGCTGTCGCTGGCGGTTGCCTTGGCTGCGCTCGTCGCCGCGACGGCATCCCTCCTCGCCCCCGCGTCGCTGGGCGCAACGTCGACGCTGCCGCTCGGCCTGCCGTGGCTGGGCGCACATTTCCGGCTCGACGCGCTGAGCGCGTTCTTCCTGGTGGTGATCAATCTCGGAGGCGCTGCGGCGAGCCTATTCGGCCTTGGCTATGGCCGCCACGAGGAGACGCCGGAGCGCGTGCTGCCCTTCTATCCCGCGTTCCTCGCCGGCATGAACCTGGTGCTGCTCGCCGCGGACGCATTCACGTTTCTCTTCTCATGGGAGTTCATGTCGCTCTCCTCCTGGGCGCTGGTGATGGCGCATCACCGCCGGCCTGGCAACGCCGCGGCGGGCTATTTGTACCTGCTGATGGCGAGCTTCGGCACGCTCGCGCTGCTCCTCGCCTTCGGCCTGCTCGCCGGCCCTTCAGGCGGATACGAGTTTCAGGCGATCCGTCAGGCGGCGCCCGCGCCGACCATCGCCGCGGTGGTGCTGGTGCTGGTGCTGGTCGGCGCGGGCTCCAAGGCCGGGCTCGTGCCGCTGCACGTGTGGCTGCCCCTTGCCCACCCCGCGGCGCCAAGCCATGTATCCGCGCTGATGAGCGGCGTCATGACCAAGGTCGCCGTCTACGGTTTCGCGCGCATCGTGCTCGACCTGCTCGGTCCACCGCTCTGGTGGTGGGGCGCCCTGGTGGTTCTGCTGGGCGGGATGACGGCCGTGCTCGGTGTCCTGCATGCCCTGATGGAGCACGATCTCAAGCGGCTGCTGGCCTACCACACGGTGGAGAACATCGGCATCATCTTCATCGGGCTGGGGCTCGCGCTGGCCTTCGAAGCGAATGCCATGCCGGCCGCCGCCGCGCTCGGCCTCACCGCCGCGCTGTTCCACGTCTTCAACCACAGCGTGTTCAAGAGCCTGCTGTTCTACGGCGCCGGCGCGGTGCTGACGGCCACCGGCGAGCGGAACATGGAGCAACTCGGCGGCCTGATCCATCGCATGCCGCACACGGCTTTTGCCTTCCTGATCGGCTCGGCGGCGATCTCCGCCCTGCCGCCGTTCAACGGCTTCGTCTCGGAGTGGCTCACCTTCCAGGCGATTCTCCTCAGCCCCGCGCTGCCCCAATGGCTCCTCAAGTTCCTGGTGCCGGCGGTCGGCGCAATGCTCGCGCTTTCGGCCGCGCTCGCCGCGGCATGCTTCGTCAAGGCGTTCGGCATCACGTTTCTTGGACGCCCGCGAATAGCAGCGGCATGCAATGCCGAGGAAGTCGATGCGCCTTCGCTCGTGGCGATGTATGCGCTCGTGG
>Ga0207662_10000052_pt1 | contig 50640 bp, 64 predicted proteins | sample KBSS33LmetaG_FD_184338 | JGI IMG/M metagenome (GOLD analysis project Ga0207662, IMG submission 184338) | Switchgrass rhizosphere microbial communities from Kellogg Biological Station, Michigan, USA - KBS S3-3L metaG (SPAdes) (version 2) | ecosystem: Host-associated > Plants > Roots >... | reverse complement strand
GGGTATCGGATGGGGTATCCGAGACCCTCGTGGAGGCTGTGCTATCTGTGGATCAACAGTTTGCGACCTCAAAGCGATGGAGGCGCGCTCCACCAACTCATTAGTCTGGACAACTGACGGTCGCAATTCCGTTCAGTCGGCTAACGAGAGTCCTAACCGGAGAAGGCACGGCAGCGTTCGAGACGTCTTCAACGTCAATCCAGAGCGATCCCGGGGATTGGACATTCGGCGTGCGCGCCACCTGGCACAACAGCGGATGAATCCGCAGACGGAAGTGAGTAAAGCCGTGTTCGAGCGTTTCCAAGGTCTTCGTTGATCGCACTTCGCAACCCAGCGAGCGACGGCAGTGACCATCGATGTCTTTCGCAGGCGCTTCGGGGAATGACCACAGCCCGCCCCAGATTCCCGGCGCGGGACGCTTTTCCAGGAGGAGTTGTCCCCGGTCCAAGAGCACCAGCCAGGTCACCGCTTTCTGCGGCAGCGCCTTGCGCGGGCGCGGCGCGGGAATCTCTGCCGTCCGATCCGCTTTTCTCGCCTTGCAGCTGGTCCGGACTGGGCAGGCATCGCAGCGCGGCGCATTCCGCGTGCACACGGTGGCGCCGAGGTCCATCAGCGCCTGGGTGTAGGTTTCGATATCGGCCTTCGGCAGCAGCCGGTTCGCGCGCTCCCACAGCGCGGCTTCGACGGCCTTTTCGCCGGGCCAGCCTTCGATGCCGAAGTAGCGCGCGAGCACGCGCTTGACGTTGCCGTCGAGGATCGCGGCGCGCTCGCCGAAGGCGAAGGCGGCGATCGCGGCGGCGGTGGATTTGCCGATGCCGGGCAGCGCTTCGATGTCTGCTGCGGTGCGCGGGAATGAACCGAGTTGTGAAACGGTCTTGGCGGCGGCGTGGAGGTTCCTTCCGCGAGCGTAATAGCCCAGGCCGCTCCAGAGCTGGAGCACCTCGTCTTCCGAGGCGGCGGCGAGCGCTTCGACGGTGGGGAAGCGGCGCAGGAAGCGCTCGTAATAGGGAATGACGGCGCTCACCTGGGTCTGCTGGAGCATGACCTCCGAGAGCCAGATGCGGTAGGGGTCGCGTGTGCCCTGCCAAGGAAGGCCGCGGCGGCCGTGCAGCTTCTGCCACGCTTTAAGCTTCTCGGCAAAGACCATTGGTAACATTCTCGCAGGAACCCGAATCGATGCTTGCGTTCGTCCTGAAGCGCCTGGGCCAGGCCTTGATCGTGATGCTCACGGTCGGGCTGATTGCATTCTCGCTGTTTCGCTTCGTCGGCGACCCGGTCGTGTTCATGCTGGGACAGGACGCCACCGACCAGGACCGCGCGCGCGTGACGAAGCTGCTTGGTCTCGATCGGCCGTTCTACGTGCAATACGCGACCTTCGTCGAGCGCGCCCTGCAGGGCGACTTCGGCCTGAGCCTGAGGCAGGTGCGGCCGGTCTCCACGCTCATCGTCGAGCGCCTGCCCGCGACGCTCGAGCTCTCGCTCGTCGCCGCATTTTTCGCCTTGCTCGCGGGGATCCCCATGGGGGTCTACACGGCTTTGCGCCGGCAGTCGTGGCTCTCGCACGCACTGCTGGCGGTTTCGCTGATCGGCGTGTCGCTGCCGACGTTTCTGATCGGGATCCTGCTCATCCTCGTGTTCTCGGTCCAGCTCGGCTGGCTACCCTCTTTCGGCCGCGGCGACACGGTGGCGCTCGGCTGGTGGACCACGGGGCTGCTCACCGCGTCGGGCCTGAAGGCGCTCATCCTGCCCTCGATCACGCTCGGGCTCTTCCAGATGACGCTGATCCAGCGCCTGGTACGCTCGGAGATGCTCGAGGTGCTGCGCACCGACTACATCCGCTTCGCGCGCGCCCGCGGGCTCACCGACCGCGCCGTGCACTTCGGTCACGCGCTGAAGAACACACTCGTGCCCGTAATCACGATCACCGGGCTGCAGCTCGGCGCGATCATCGCCTTCGCCATCATCACCGAGACCGTGTTCCAGTGGCCCGGGATGGGCCTGCTCTTCATCCAGGCGGTGCAGTTCGCCGACGTGCCGGTGATGGCGGCGTACCTGTGCCTGATCGCGCTCTTTTTCGTGATCATCAACCTGGCGGTCGATCTCCTCTACTATGCGGTCGATCCCCGCCTCCGAGTGCAGCCGATATGACGAGCCCGGTCGAGCGCATCCGCGCCTATCACGCCGAGTTGAAGGGGGTGCGCCATGACCTGCACGCGCACCCCGAGCTTGCCTTCACCGAGACCCGCACTTCGGATCTGGTGGCCGAGAAGCTCGGCACTTGGGGCATCGAGGTGCACCGTGGCCTGGCGCGGACTGGTGTTGTGGGGGTTATCAAAGGAAAAACCAACTTCGGGGGGCGCGGGGTTGGATTACGGGCAGATATGGACTGCCTGCCGATCCAGGAAACGGGCACGGTGTCCTACCGGTCGCGTCACGAGGGCCGCATGCACGCGTGCGGCCACGACGGCCACACCACGATGTTGCTCGGCGCCGCGCGCTATCTCGCCGAGACGCGCAACTTCGACGGCACCGCGTACGTCATCTTCCAGCCCGCCGAGGAGAGCGGCGCCGGCGGGCACGTCATGGTGCGCGAGGGCCTGTTCGAGAAGTTTCCCGCGAACGAGATCTACGCGCTGCACAACTGGCCCGGTCTCGCGCCCGGAAAAATCGCGGTCGGCGCCGGGCCGATGATGGCGGCCACCGACGAGGTGCAGATCACGGTGCGCGGCAAGGGCGGCCACGGCGCCATGCCGCACCTCGTCGTCGATCCGGTGGTCGCCTGCGCGCAGATCATCACCGCGCTGCAGACCATCGCGAGCCGCAACGTCGAGCCCACGGACGCGGTCGTCGTGAGCATCTGCTCGATGCAGACGAGCCAGGTCGGCGCGTTCAACGTGGTGCCGGAGTCGGTACGCCTCGTCGGCACGGTGCGCAGCTTCCGTCCCGAGACGCGCGAGCTCGCCGAGCGGCGCCTGCGCGAGATCGCCACCAAGGTGGCCGAGGCGCTCGGCGCCACGGCCCAGGTCGACTACATGCGCGGTTACCCGGCCACGGTGAACAGCGCGCGCGAGGCTGCGTTCGCCGCGTCGGTCGGCGAGCGCATCTTCGGCCGGGGCAACGTGATCACCGACCCCACGCCGACGATGGGCGGCGAGGACTTCTCCTACATGCTCGCCGAGCGCCCCGGCGCCTACGTCTGGCTCGGCCAGGGCGGCGGCCCCGGCGGCTGCTTCCTGCATAACCCGAATTTCGATTTCAACGACGAGGTGATTCCGCTGGGTGCGGGCTACCTCGCCGCGCTCGTCGAACACGCTTTGCCACTTGGGGAGGACAAATGAGGCTAGTGAAGGTTTTGGTTGTCGGCGTATCCCTTCTCCTGTTTTCAACCGTGGAAGCCGTACAACTGCGATGGGCGGCGCAGAACGACGTCCTGACGCTCGATCCCCACTCGCAGAACCACGCCACCACGAACTCGATCCTGCAGCACACCTACGAAGGCCTGACGCGCTACACCAAGACCTTCGGCGTCGAGCCCTGCCTCGCGACGGGCTGGAAGGAGATCTCCGAGACGCAGTGGCGCTTCAACCTGAGGCAGGGCGTCAAGTTCCACGACGGCTCGCCCTTCACCGCCGACGACGTGGTGTTCTCGTTCGGCCGCATCCAGCAGCCTCAGGGCACGATGCAGGTCTACGTCGCGGGCGTGAAGGAGGTGAAGAAGATCGACGACCACACCGTCGACTTCCTGCTCAGCGGTCCGAACCCGGTGCTGCTCCGCAACCTCGTGGACTTCCGCATCATGAGCAAGGCCTGGGCGGAGAAGAACCGCTCGCAGAACGTGCAGGACTACGCGAAGAAGGAGGAGACCTACGCCTCGCGCAACACCAACGGCACCGGGCCCTACATGATCAAGTCCTGGGAGCCCGACAAGCAGATCGTGTTCGCGCTCAACAAGAACTGGTGGGAGAAGATCGAGGGCAACGTCACCGACGTCATCTACAGCCCGATCAAGTCCGACGCCACGCGCGTCGCGGCGCTGCTCTCCGGCGACGTCGACCTCGTCACCGACCTGCCGGTGCAGGACGTGGAGCGCCTGCGCAAGGACCCGAAGCTCAAGGTGCTCGACGGCGAGGAGAACCGCACCATCTTCATCGCGATGGACCAGCACAGCGACGAGCTCAAGTACTCGAACGTGAAGGGCAAGAATCCCTTCAAGGACATCCGCGTGCGCAAGGCGCTCAACATGGCCGTCGACCGCGAGTCGATCAAGCGGGTCACCATGCGCGGGATGTCGATCCCGGCGGGAATCATGGTCGCGCCGAGCGTGCACGGCTGGTCCAAGGACCTCGACGTTTATCCGAAATACGATCCGGCGGCGGCGAAGAAGCTGCTCGCCGAGGCCGGCTATCCCGAGGGTTTCGAGTTCACCCTCGACTGCCCGAACAACCGCTACGTCAACGACGAGAAGATCTGCCAGGCGCTGGTCGGGATGTGGGCGAAGGCGGGGCTGCGCGTCAAGCTGAACGCCGTGCCGTTCGCGAACTTCATCCCGAAGATCCTCAACTTCGACTCGAGCGCCTACATGCTGGGCTGGGGCGTGGCCACCTTCGACGCGCTCTACAGCCTGCAGTCGCTGGTGCGGACCAAGACCGCGGGCGCCGACGGCAGCTTCAACCTCGGCCGGGTCAGCGACCCGAAGCTCGACAAGACCATCGACGCCATCAAGATCACCACCGACCCCAAGGTGCGCGACGCGCTGCTGCGCGAGGGGCTGATGGTCACGCGCGACCAGGCGTACTACGTGCCGCTGCACCACCAGCTGCGCCCCTGGGCGATGAAGAAGAACGTCAGCACCGTGTACAAGGCCGACGACCGGCCGGAATCGCGCTTCGCGCGCGTCGACTGATCCAGACGCAGGCGCGGTGTTGCGCGGCGTGTTACGTGGCGTTTTCCTCAGGAAGTTCTGGGACCACGACCTGGCGTGGAGCTTCCGCCGCTCGCCAGTCACCGTGGTGGCGGCGGCGCTGACGCTCGCCTGCGTCGGCGCCGCGCTCCTCTCGCCCTGGCTCGCGCCGCAGAACCCGTTCGACGCCGCGGCGTTGAATCTGAATGACGCCTTCAAGCCGCCGGCCTGGGAGGCGGGCGGCGAGCGTGCCTATTTCCTGGGCAGCGACAACCAGGGGCGCGACATCCTTTCCACCATCATGTACGGCGCGCGCGTGTCGCTTGGCGTAGGCCTCGCCTCGGTGCTGCTCTCGGTCCTGCTCGGGGTGTCGGCGGGCCTCGTCTCGGGTTACTTCGGCGGCCGGATCGACGCGGTGATGATGCGCATCGCCGACGTGCAGCTCTCCTTCCCCGCGATCCTGATCGCGCTGCTGATCGACGGCGTGGCGCGCGTCGCGCTGCCGAGCGATCGCCACGACGCCATCGCGATCCCGGTGCTGATCGTTGCCATCGGCCTGTCGAAATGGGTGGACTACGCGCGCACCGTGCGCGGCTCGACGCTGGTCGAGAAGGGCAAGGAGTACGTGCAGGCCGCGCGCGTGATCGGGCGGCGGCCGTTCGCGATCCTCGTCTTGCACGTGCTGCCGAACGTCCTCGGCCCAGTGCTGGTCATCGCCACGATCAACGTCGCGATCGCCATCATCACCGAGGCGACCCTCTCCTTCCTCGGCGTCGGCGTGCCGCCGACCGAGCCATCGCTCGGCACGCTGATCCGCGTCGGCAACGAGTTCCTCTACTCGGGCGAGTGGTGGATCACGGTGTTCCCCGGCGTCGCCCTCGTCACGCTCGTGCTGTCGGTCAACCTGCTGGGCGACTGGCTGCGCGACGCGCTCAATCCGAAGCTGCGTTGATCCTCGAGATCGAAAACCTGCGCGTCGAATTCCCCAGCCGCCGGGGAACCCTCGTCGCGGTCGACGACGTCTCGTTCGCGATCGCTCCGGGCGAGGTGCTCGGCATGGTCGGCGAATCGGGCGCCGGCAAGACGCTGAGCGGCCTCGCCGTCATCGGCCTGATCGAGCCGCCGGGGCGCATCGCCGCGGGCGAGGTGCGCCTCGAGGGCCGGCGCATCGACAACCTGCCGCACGAGGAGATGCGCAAGCTGCGCGGGCGCCGCATCGGCGTGGTGTTCCAGGACCCGCTCACCTCGCTCAATCCGCTCTACACCATCGGCGCGCAGCTCGAGGAGACGATCCTCACCCACCTGCCGCTTTCCCGCACCCAGGCGCGGGCGCGGGCGCTGGCATTGCTGCGCGAGGTCGGCATTCCGGCGCCGGAGTCGCGCTTCGAGCACTACCCGCACCAATTCTCGGGCGGCATGCGCCAGCGCGTGGTCATCGCGCTCGCGCTCGCCGCCGAGCCGAGCCTGCTCATCGCCGATGAGCCCACCACCGCGCTCGACGTCTCGATCCAGGCGCAGATCATCGCGCTGCTCAAGCGCCTGGCGCGCGAGCGCGGCACCGCGGTGCTGCTGATCACGCACGACATGGGCGTGATCGCCGAAACCGCGCAGCGCGTGGCGGTGATGTACGCGGGCCGCCTGGTCGAGCTCGGCCCGGTGCGCGACGTGATCCACTCGCCGCGCCACCCCTACACCGCCGGCTTGATGGGATCGATTCCCAAGATCACACCGCAGCGCAACCGGCGTCTCGCCCAGATCGAGGGCGCCATGCCGCGCTTGAACGCCATTCCGCCCGGCTGCCCTTTCAACCCACGCTGCCCGAGGCGGTTCGAGCGTTGCGCCGTCGAGCGCCCCGAGCTGCTGCCCGCGGGCGCGAGCGCCGCGGCCTGCTGGCTGCATGCCGCCTCCTAGCCTCCTCAGCCTCTCGCGGGTCAGCCGCGACTTCGACGTCTCGGCGCCGTGGCTGAACCGCGTCATCGAACGTGGGCCGCGCCGCAGCCTGCGCGCGGTGGACGAGGTGAGCTTCGAGGTCGTCGGCGGCGAGACGCTCGCGCTGGTCGGCGAGTCGGGCTGCGGCAAGTCGACGGTGGCGCGCCTCATCGTCGGGCTGTACGGGCCGACCAGCGGCCGGGTCGAGTTCCGCGGCCGGCGCATGCAGATGATCTTCCAGGATCCCTACGCCAGCCTGAACCCGCGCTGGCGGGTGAAGGATATCGTCGCCGAGCCGCTGCGAATCTTGAACACCAGGAAAGACGTTTCCGAATTGCTCGTGCAAGTCGGCCTGTCGCCCGACGACGGCGAAAAGTACCCGCACGAATTCTCGGGCGGACAGCGCCAGCGCATCTCGATCGCGCGCGCGCTCGCGGGCGAGCCCGACTTCGTCGTGTGCGACGAACCCACGTCGGCGCTCGACGTCTCGGTGCAGGCGCAGATCCTCAACCTGATGAGCGAGCTGCAGCAGCGGCTTCGCCTCACCTACGTCTTCATCTCGCACAACCTCGCGGTGGTCTCCCAGATCGCCGACCGCGTCGGCGTGATGTATTTCGGCCGGGTCGTCGAGCTCGCGCCGACTGCGCAGCTCTTCGCCCGGCCGCGCCACCCCTACACCCGCATGCTTCTCGATGCGGTGCCCGACCTCGCGATGAGCGGCAAGCCGCGCACGCCGATCGCCGGCGAGGTACCCAACCCGCTCGCGCCGCCGCCCGGCTGCGCCTTCCATCCGCGCTGCCCGCATGCCAACGAGCGCTGCCGGCGCGAGCGGCCGCAGGTCATCGACAACGTGGCGTGCCACGCGGTCGAGGAAAGACGCATCAACCTGGCCGCGCAGCCACAAGGAGGCTTCTGAATGCACACGCCCTCAAGCTCGGACTGGGAGCGCGAGATCGCAACTCTGGAAGACGAAGCGAACAGGGCCTTCGTCAACCGCGACGTCGGGCGGCTCGACGAGCTGTTCTCCGACGAACTCCTGGTCAACTCGCCCATCAACCGCGTCAACGATAAGCGGAAGCTTCTCGAGCTCCTCGGCAGCGGCGTCATCGGCCACGTCTTCTGCGAGCTTCGGCAAGAGCTCATGCGGCGAGACGGCGACCTGGTGATCGTCATGGGCTCCGATACGGTCCAGGATACGCCCGCAGATCCGATCCTGCGGCGACGGGTGACGAATGTCTGGCGCCGGGAGGGCAATCGCTGGCGGCTCTACATCCGGCATGCAAACCTGATTGCCGACGCGAAGTGACTGCCGACGTTGCCAACCTCGGACTCGTCCGCCCCCCGGTCGTCTACCTCGTCTCGATCGGCCTCGGCGTCCTCGTTCATCTGTTCTGGCCGGTGCCGGTGCTCCCGGCTTCGATCAGCATGCTGATCGGCGTCCTGCTTGTACTGGCAGCCGTCGCTCTCTTCATGTCTTCAGTGCGCACGTTCCGGAAGGCCGGCACTCCCGTCCCGGGCAACCTTCCGACGACGATCATCGTGCGAACCGGACCGTACGCCTTCAGCCGGAATCCGATCTATCTCGCTTTCACGCTCTTTCAGCTCGGACTCGCAGCGTGGGTCAACAGTCTCGGCCTGCTGGTCACGCTTCTTCCGGCGCTGGCCCTCATGGTGTTGGTGGTCGTTCCGCGAGAGGAGCGCTATCTCGAGGCTCGGTTTCCCGCGGAGTATCTGCCGTACAAGCGCGACGTCCGGCGGTGGCTGTAGGGTGAATGCGCTTCCCGCCGTTCTCATAGCCGCCAGCGCCTCCGTTATCTTCGCGCTCGGCGCTTTGCACCTGTGGTACACGTTCCACGGCAACAAGCTGCACCCCCGAGACCCCGAGCTCCGCGCGAGGCTCGAGCAGGTTCCGCTCGTGCTGACTCGTCAGACAACCATGTGGAAGGCCTGGGTCGGGTTCGTGGACTGAACAATTCCAGAAAGAGGTTCGAGCAATGGGCAGGCAGACAGGTCGTAATCTTCGCAACCGCAGGCGCAAGCAGCAGATCAAGAAGAGGCTGCGGCAGGAAGCCAAGCAGAAAAGGAAAAGCCCGCCGGCGCCCTGACGCCGAACACACCTCTAACGCAGGTTGGCCACTCCGAAAGGAACGTGCCCGGCGGCGACGTGCGCCCGCGCGGAGTCGATATGCCCGCGCTGGTCGTCGAAGTAGAAGTCGGGCTCGAAGGCCTTGAGGAACGCGCCCTTGTCGAGGCCGCCGAGGAACATCGCTTCGTCCACGGCGATGTTCCATTCCATCAGCGTGCGCACGGCGCGCTCGTGGGCCGGCGCGCTGCGCGCAGTGACGAGCGCGGTTCTCACCTTCATGGGGAAGTCTTTTTCCGTGCGCGCGGCGCTCTGCAGGCGATGCAGCGCCTCGAGCAGCGGCTTGAACGGACCCGGCGGAAGGGGCTGCAGCGCGTTGGCCGCCTCGTGCCGCGTGAATGCCTCCAGGCCGTCGCGCTGGTATACGCGCTCCGCCTCGTCGGAAAAGAGCACTGCATCGCCGTCGAACGCGATGCGCACTTCGTCGGCGTGGCGGCTCGCCGCCTGCGCCGATTCGGGATACACGCGCGCCGCCGGGCACTTCGCCTCGAGCGCGCTCATGACGTCGGCCTCGTTCGCCGACAGGAACAGGTTCGCCTTCAGCGCGTCGAGGTACTTGTAGGGGGTCCGCCCTCTCGTGAAAACGCCGCGTTCGAGCGGCAGCCCCGCCCTCGCGGCGGATCGGAACACGCGCAAGCCGGAAACCGGGTCGTTCTTCGACAGGATCACCACCTCGACGCGCTGCGCCTTCGCGGTGTTGAAGGCGAGCAGCTTCTTTACCAGCGGGAAGGCGACGCCTTCGCGCGCCGGGACGTCGAGCCGCGCGAACTGCAGGTTGATATACGCGCCCTCGCCGTCGCGGTCGAACACATTGTTCTCCTCCTCGAAATCGAACAGGGCCCGCGAGGAGATCGCGACCACCAGCTTGCCTTCGACCGAGTAGGGCATGGCTGCCCCACTATACAACTAGTAAACGGTATCGACCGGGACGCCGAACGTGTACCCGGCGCCGCGCTCAGTGCGGATGTAGCGCGGCTCCGCCGGGTCGGGCTCGATCTTGCGCCGCAGGCGCATGATCTGCACGTCCACCGAGCGGTTGAAGACCTCGTCGTTGTGCAGGCGCGAGAGATCCAGGAGCTGGTCGCGCGAGAGGATCCGGTTGGGCGCCCCGAGCAGCACCACGAGCAGGCTGAACTCGCCGTTGCTCAACGGCACGTGACGCCCGTCTCGCGCCGTCAGCCGACGCATGTTGAGGTTCAGCTCCCAGCCGTCGAAACGGTAGGCGCGGATGCCCTCGGGCTTGCCCTGGCGCACCTCGGCATGACGCCGGCGCAGGATCGTGCGGATGCGCGCGAGCAGCTCGCGCGTGCTGAAGGGCTTCGTCAGGTAGTCGTCGGCGCCGAGCTCGAGGCCCATGACGCGGTCTGCTTCCTCGGCGCGGCCGGTCAGCATCACGATGGGGATCTCGGAATCGTCACGCAGGCGCCTTGCCAGCGCCATGCCGTCCTCGCCCCTCAGCTTGAGGTCGAGCACCACCAGGTCGACCACCTGGTCGGCCAAGACCTCCTGCATCGCACGGCCGTCGGCAACGGCCGTCACGCGCAGCTCGTTCTTTCCGAGGTAGTCGGAAACGAGCTGCCGGATCGTGGGATCGTCGTCCACGACCAGGACATGCGGCAGGGCCGCATGGGTTTGAGACTGCAATTGCGCGGTCATGGTTGCATTCACGCCCGGGGAGTCTAGAAAACCCTACCGCGGGTCGTTACAGGTGTAATGGGCCCTCAGGTTGCATGTAAATTACACGCAATCGGCACCCTATGGAATGCGCGCCGTGGCCACCGATCCCTCAAAGCGCCCGGGAGACATCCTCGTCATCGACGACGATGCGATCCTGCGCGACCTGGTGACCGACTGGCTCGAGGGCGCAGGCTACCGCGTGCGCCGCGCGGTCAGCTGCTGCGCCGGGACGGCCGAGCTGGGCAAGAATCCGCCCGCCCTCATCGTGAGCGACATGTTCATGCCGGGGCCGTGTGGAGCCGAGGCGATCGCCTGGCTCAAGCGTGAGCATCCCGGGGTTGCGTTGATCGCCGTTTCCGGCCATTTCAATTCGGGCCAGGGACTGAGCGCCCAGGCGGCGCTCGATGCCGGTGCCGACCGCGCGCTCGCCAAGCCGGTGAAGCGCGCCGAGCTCCTGCGCGCCGTGGCCGAGCTCGTCGGCAAGCCCGTCCGGTAGCGCCGGATGCCGGTCGGCCGACTCCGCGCTGCCCTCTCCGGCATCTCGCTGACCCGCGCGCTGGTTGGGCTGGGCGCGATCCTCGTCGCGATCAACGTGTGCTCGGCGATCTGGGACATCCGCGCCGACCGCGAGCGTGTCATGCAGCGCGCGCAGCGCGATTTCTCGAACCTGACGCGCCTGCTCGCCGAGCAGACCGCTGCGTCGCTCGAGGCCGTGGACCTGGTGCTGCGCGACGCGGTGCGCGACGGCAGCGCGGCGAAAGCCGCGGCCATCCTTGGGCACATGCCCGAGGAGCTTGCGCACGTCGCCCAGCTCGCGTCCATCGTCGTGCTCGACCGCAACGGCGAGGTGCTCACCCAGACCAACCTCCTGCCGACGATCGATCCCGACCTTTCCAAGCTCGCCCTCTTCGAGGCGCACCGCAGCGGCCGCGGCCCGGCAGTTATCCTGAGCGAGCCCTTCCTCGGCGGACCCGTGGCGACGAGCTGGCGCTTCGTCGTGTCGCGCCGCTTCACCGGCTTCGGCGGCGCCTTCGAAGGGGTGCTCGCCGCGATCATAGAAATCGACCGCTTCGACCGCCTGTACCAGACGATCGACCTCGGCGACGGCGGCGCCATCGCGCTGTACTCGCTCGACGGCGTGATGATCACGCGCGTGCCCGATCCCGGGGGCGTCAAGGGGCGGCGGTTCTACAACACGGATATCTACCGAGCCGTGCAGAGCGGCGGACGCTTCGACGGCTGGACGCAGAGCCCCCTGGTAAACGAGCGGGTGCTGGTTTCGGCGCAGGCCGTGCGCGGCTTTCCGCTGTTCGTGGCCACCGGCGCCCCCGAGTCGGCGGTGCTCGCCCCGTGGCGAGACCAGGCCTGGCTCATCGGCCTGCGCACGCTGCTCACTTCGGCGGCGGTGCTGGCGCTGATCGCGCTCGCCGCATGGGGACTCGCGCGCCGCGAGCGCGCCATGGAACGCAGCGAAAAGCGCTTCCGCGCGATGATCGAGCACAGCGCCGACGCGATGCTGCTCACGCGGCCGGCCTCGGGCGGCATCCTCTACGTCAGCCCCACCTTCGAGCGGCTCACGGGCTACCGGCTCGAAGACGTGCGCGGCAAGCAGTACCTCGAGCTCATCCATCCCGAGCACCACGAGGTCGCGGTGCGCCAGCGCGACGAGACGCTGCGCTCCCCCGGCAAGGTCGTGGTGCAGGAAGTGCGCATCCGGCACAAGGACGGCACCTGGCGCTGGGTCGAGAACACGATCAGCAACCTGCTGCACGAGCCCGGAATCCGCTCGGTGGTGATGAACCTGCGCGACATCACCGAGCGCAAGCTTGCCGACGCCGAGCGCGCGCGCCTGGAGCAGCGGCTGCGCCAGGCCGAGAAGATGGAGGCGGTCGGGCGCCTCGCCGGCGGCATCGCGCATGACTTCAACAACATCCTCGGCGGCATCCTGGGATACGCCGAGATGCTGGTCGAGAGCACGCCGGAAGGCACGTCCGAGCGCCGCTATGCCCAGAACGTGCTCACTGCAGCCACCCGCGCGAGCGCCCTGGTCGAGCAGATCCTGTCCTACAGCCGCAGCCAGCGCGGCAAGCGCGTGCCGGTGGAGATCGACCGGATCATCGCCGAAACCCTCGAGCTGGTGCGCGGCTCCCTCGGCGCCTCGATCCGCCTCGAGACCCGGCTGCCGGCCGCGCCGCTCCACGTGGTCGGCGACCCGACCCAGCTGCACCAGATCATGATGAACCTGTGCACCAACGCCATTCACGCCATGCCCGGAGGCGGAACGCTCCGCGTGAGCCTCGAGCCGGTCAACGTCGAGGCCGACCGCGTGTTCCAGCACACCACGCTGCATCCCGGCAGGTACGCACGCCTGATGGTGGAAGACACCGGCAGCGGGATGGACCAGGCGACGCTCCAGCGCCTGTTCGAGCCTTTTTTCACCACCAAGGAGGTGGGCAAGGGAACCGGACTGGGTCTCTCGCTCGTCTACGGCATCGTCACGGACTCGGTCGGCGCGATCGACGTGACCAGCACCCGGGGAAAGGGCAGCTGCTTCGCCATCTACCTCCCGCAGGTGGAGTCGCCAGTGGTCGCGGGCGACGATGCCGAGCCTCCGGTGGTGCGCGGCAAGGGCGAGCGCGTACTGGTCGTAGACGACGAGGAAGCCCTCATGGCCCTGACCTCCGAGACCCTCAAGCGCCTCGGATACGAGCCGGCCGCGTTCCCGGACGGCGCCAAGGCGCTCGCCGAATTCGAGTCGCGGCCCGAGCGCTTCGACGTGGTCATCACCGACGAGGTCATGCCCGGGCTGACCGGGACGGAGTTCGCAAGCTCGGTTCGGCGCCGCCGCCGCGACCTGCCGATCGTGCTCGTCAGCGGCTACATCGGGCCGATGATGAGCGAACGCGCGCTCGCCGCCGGCGTCGACGCGATCCTCAAGAAGCCGGTGCAGTCGCGCGAGCTCGCCGCGGCGCTCGCGCGCGTCCTCAAGCGCGCCTGAAGCTACGCTTGTAACAAGAACCGCGCGCGTCGGAAATGCGCGCGATACGTGTACGCCCGATGATTGTCCTCATGGGCGACCAACCTGGCATCGAAACCGCGGAAGAAAGCAAGGCAGCCGACCCGTACGGCGACGTCGCGCTCGGCGTCGAATGCGCGTGGCCGCAAAGCATTCCCTTCTCGGAAGCAGTATCAGTCGAGGCGCAGTCATGAGGATTCAGCTGATGCGCGGCGACGCGGTCCCGGTTCGTGACGCCAAAGGCCGCACGGTGTATGCCCACGCCGGCTGCGTGTGGCTCACCGAGGAGAACGGCAGCCGCGATGTGGTGCTCGAGGCCGGCGCGTCCTTCCGGCTGGCCCACTCCGGCCTGGCGGTGGTCGAGGCCTTCAGCGACGCCTCGATCTCGATTGCGTGACCGCTGCATTTCACCTGTAACGCGCCGCCCAGTCGTTGAAATGCGCACGCCACGTAACACTCGCACGATGAGTTCCGCGCCCCCGACGTTTCTTCAGGTTCCGCCCCCTCTCCTCCCCTCTAGGGCCCTGAAGGTCGGGGCGTTTTTTTTGTCTGTTTTATCTCTTCGTCTCGTTTCAGCCGTGACGGTCGGCCGGTTCAATGAAACCGTCGCGACGGCTCGGCCGTATACCGTGCGATGCATGAAGAAACTCGTCTCCGTCCTCATCGTCGCCGGCATGCTGCCCGCGGCTTACGCCGCGGACTACGCGCCGCAGGAGTTCGACTTCAGCGAGCTCGGCACGGTGGAGGCTATCCGTCAGGTGCCGGTCCTCGAGCTGCTGCCGAACGTCTTCGAGCACGCAGTGAAACCGCAAACGGTCGACGAGCTGGTGATCCGCATCGACGACGGCCGCACGGTGATCCTCCACGACGAGGCGACGCAGCGCTTCATCGCGGGGCAACGCGTGAGGCTTCTGTCGAGCAGCAACGGGCAGCGCGTGGAGCATCAGTAGCGTCCTCGGCAGTGACGCCTGTAACCGGCGCATGGCGATGACGAAATCGTCCTGAAGCACGGCGTCGCCACAATGTCCAGCGTAGTCACAACGATTTATCAATCGCACTCAACTTGAAAGGAAACCGATCATGAAACGCATCCTCGCAGCCGTCTCGTTCGCCGTCCTCGCCACCCCCGCGTTCGCCGTCCAAGTCTCCGCCCCGTACGAGGACACCCAGAACGATCGCGCGCTCCCCAACGTCCAAACCGGAGAGCGCGGCACGACGTCGCACAGCAAGTCGAACAGCACCGAAGCCAATCCCTGGGCGAACGACTACAACTTCATCGCCCCCTCGCTGTAATCCATGCGCAAGGAGCCGGCGGGCGCGCACCTCGCGCCGCCGGCAGCACCACCGAACGGAGCTCGACGATGAGCGAAACCTTCAGCCTGGCGTTCGCGTTCGCGTGGTTGTTCGCAGTACCCGCAGCCCATTCACAGGAAGTCTCGCCCGACGTGCTGATCAAGAGCGTGTCGAGCGAGGTGATCGCCGAGATCCGCAGGGACAAGGCGGTCCAGGGGAGCGATGCGGCGAAGGTCGCCGCGCTGGTCGAGGCGAAAATCGTTCCGCACTTCGACCTGCGCCGCATCACTCAGCTCGCGGTCGGCCCGGCCTGGCGCCGCGCCACGCCCGAGCAGCAGGAGCGCCTCACGCAGGAGTTCAAGACGCTCCTCGTGCGAACGTACTCCGGCGCGCTCGCGAGCTATCGCGACCAAACCGTCGACTTCAGGCCGCTGCGCGCGGCCGCCGGCGACACCGAGGTGACCGTCAAGTCGTTGATCCGGCAGTCCGGCGCCGAGGCGATCGCGGTCGAATACGATCTCGCGCGGGTCGGCGCGCAATGGAAGATCTTCGACGTGAGGATCGGCGGCATCAGCCTGGTAGCGACGTACCGCAGCAGCTTCGCCGACGAAGTGCGCAACCATGGCGTCGACGGGCTGATCGGCCTGCTCGAGAGAAAGAACCGCCAGATCTAGCGGCGAGAACTTCTTGCCAGAGCACGCATGAAGAAGTGCGCGCCGCGCCTGTGAGGATCTGTGAGTTTGCGGCGTCGTGAGGTTTTTACTGCCCGACGCCGCGAGGCGCGCGGTAACCTTTGCAGCGATGCGACTCAAACTCGGTGGCACCTACGCGAAGTGCGCCGCCTGCCAAGGCGAAGACTTCTATCCCGCGTTTCCGCTCACCAAGGACCGACGCGACGTAATGGTGTGCGCGCGCTGCGAGAACCAGACGGTGTTCGGCGAGCTGATCGGCAAGCCGAGCGCGAGCGCCCTGTCGGCCAAGATGCCCTGGGCCAGCGCTCCGGCGCCCGCGCTCCAGCCCGTCCGGCCACGCCGTTCCCGACGCTAGGCCTTTGACGAAGTAAACTTGCCCGGAAACCCGGGTAAGGACGTGCGTATCGGCATTCTCGGTTCAGGCCTGATGGGCGGGAAGCTCGGGACGCTGTTCGCCCGCGCCGGCCACGGGGTAGTTTTCAGCTACGCCCGCAGCGAAGAGAAGCTCGAGCGGCTCGCGCGAAAAGCCGGCGGCAAGGCGCGCGCCGGCACGCCGCGCGAGGCGGCGCTGGATGCGGACGCACTGTTGCTCGCCGTGCACTGGTCGCGGGTCGACGACGTGCTCGCCCAGGCGGGAGATCTTGCCGGAAAGGCCCTCTTGACCTGCTCACTGCCGATGAATGACGACGACACGGCGCTCGTCATCGCCAACACGTCGTCGGGCGCAGAGGAGCTCGCCGCGAAAATCCCGGCCGCGCGCGTCGTGGCCGCATTCAACACCGTACCGAGCGAAGTGCTGTTCGACGTGTACGCGGGCAGACGCAAGGCATCGAGGCCTAGCCTGGTGTACTGCGGCGACGACCGGCGCGCCAAGACCACCGCCGCCCGGTTGATCCGCGACGCCGGCTTCGAGCCTCTGGACGCAGGTCCGCTGCGGATCGCGCGCTACACCGAGCCGTTCGGGCTGCTCGTCGCCCAGCTCGCCTACGAGGGCAAGGGCGGTCCGCGGCTCGCTTACACGTTCCAGAAATTCAAATCCTGAACGGGGTCTTGCAGGGGGGACAGCGCGTGCCATTTTTCGAGGAGTGGGAAAGCTTCTACGTAATCGTCGGCGCCGCCGCCGGCGCGCTGATCGGCGTGCAGTTCGTCGTCATGACGCTGATTGCCGAGAACCCGCCGCCGCGGGTCCACGAGACCGGCCCCGCGTTTGCCACGCCGACCATCGTCCATTTCAGCGCCGCGCTGCTCCTGTCGGCGCTGGTCCGCATTCCATGGGAAAGCATCGCAGGCGCCGCGGTGCTGTGGGGATTCGTCGGCTTGAGCGGCGTCGTGTACAGCCTCGTGGTGGCGCGGCGCATGCGAAGGCAAGACTCCTATCGCCCGGACTACGACGACTGGGTGTTCTTCTGCATGCTTCCGCTCGTGGGGTATGCCGTCCTCGGCGTCTCGGCGCTGATCGCGTCTTCCCATCCGCACGACGCCCAGCTTGGCGTCGCAGGGTCGGCGTTGCTGCTGCTCTTCATCGGCATCCACAACGCCTGGGACGCCATCGCCTACCACGTGTTCGTAAACCTGCGGAAGGGGAAGGAGTGAGTTGCCATCGCGCGTAGGGTCGCTTTCAGCGGCTGCCTGGGACTTCGCCGCGCACGCACCAGGCGCGAGCCTTGAGCGCGAACGAGCCATCCGCACCGCTGCCGAGCAGGCGTTTCCGCAGTCGCGCCTCGAGCCGCTGGCGAGGCTCGACGTCGAGCGTCGCGACGTAGGCACCGCCCGGGCCGGTTCCCTTCAGAAACGGGGCCCAGTAGTCGCTGAACGACGTGAACGCCTGCTCGATCACCAGCGCCTTCTCGCGCACATCGATCAGCCCCGCTTTTCTCCAGAGGTCGCCCAGCTGGCCCTCGCGAGTGAGCTTCATGTGGCGCTCGTCCTTTGCCGCCGCCGCCGGGTCAAGCGCGACCACTTCGTCCCAGAAGAAACGCAGGCTCTCCATGCCGGCGTTGTAGTCCCATACGCAGGCGCTGACGGCGCCTCGCGCCCGGGTCACGCGACGCATCTCGCTGACCGCCTTGTCGTGATCCGGGATGAAATTCATCACCAGCAGTGCCATCGTGTGGTCGAACGATGCGTCGCCGAATCTCAGCGACTGTGCATCACCGAGCTCGAAGCGCACACGGCCAGACTGGGCGCTCCTGCCCGCGTAATCGATGAACGCGGCGGACGGATCGACGCCGACGATCTCGCTCGACGCCAGCGTCGCCGCCAGCGTCGCGGCGACTGCGCCGGTGCCGGTGCCTACGTCGAGTACGCGCTCGCCGTCCTCCACTCCGGCGAAGGCGACGTACGCCGGCGCGAGGCGCCGGCTCCATCGGCCCATGTATTGCTCGTACCCGGAACCCATCGAGAACATCTTCGCCTCCACCTCGGTCGGGCCGTAATCCGGGGTAAGGTACCTATTTCCACGGAAGAACAGAATAGCGATGATTGACAAGGCACTATTCCGTCTGGCGCAATAGTGCGATGGACCGTCTCGAGGCGATGCGAGCATTCGTCACCGTGGCAGAAGCGCAAGGGTTTGCGGCGGGAGCACGCCGGCTCGCGCTGTCCGCGCCGGCCGTGACGCGCGCGATCGCCAGGCTCGAAGAGCGACTCGGTGCCCGTCTTCTTCACCGCACGACGCGCGTGGTGCGCCTCACCGAGGCTGGCAGGCGCTTCCTGGGCGAATGTAAGCGCATCCTCGGCGAGATCGATGAAGCCGAGGCGGCGGTGGCGGGCATCCAGACCGAGCTGAGGGGCGAATTGGCGGTGACCGCATCGGCGGCGTTCGGCCGGGCGCACATCGCGCCGCTCGTGCTCGAGTTCCTCGGATTGCACCCGCGCTTGTCGGCGCGAACCCTCTATGTGGACCGGGTCGTGGATCTGGCGGAGGAAGACTTCGACGTCGCGGTGCGAATTGCGCACCTGCCGGATTCCTCGTTGACCGCGATCCAGGTCGGCTCCGTGCGCCGCGTCGTGTGCGCATCGCCTGGCTACTTGTCGGCGCGCGGCAAACCGCGCAATCCCGAAGATCTGGCGGGCTTCGATACCATCGGCTTTTCTCCCGCGCTGGTGGCCGAGCCGTGGCTTTTCGGCTCGACCTCGCGAAAATCGCGGAGCGTGAGCCTTTCGCCGCGACTTCTCGTCAACACCGCCGAAGTGGCGATCGCGAGCGCCCTCGCCGGCTGGGGCCTGACGCGCGTGCTCTCGTACATGATTGCGCCCGAAATTCGCGCCGGCCGCCTCAAGATCGTACTGGCCGCTTTCGAGCCGCCTCCCATTCCTATCAGCCTGGTGTACCGTGAAGGCCGCAAGGCGGCGACCAAGATACGCGCCTTCGTCGACTTCGCCGTCGGACGCCTGCGCACGCAAGTAGGGCACTAGGTGTTGGAGCGGGTGAAGGGAATCGAACCCTCGTATGCAGCTTGGGAAGCTGCCGTTCTGCCATTGAACTACACCCGCCCGGCCCCGATCATACTGGGATGATCATCGTCCAGCGACTCCTCGGCGCCGTTGTGGGTATCCTGTTTCTCCTAGCGGCGTTGCTGTTCGCCTCCGTCGCACTCGGCGTCGCGCTCGCGATCGGCGTAGTCATCTGGGCGTGGCTGTGGTGGCGCTCCCGCTCCCTGCCGCGGCGGCGCGTGATCATCGAGGGCGAGTATCGCGACGTCACCGATCTGGAGCGGCTGGAAGACCGAGGCGGCCGCTTCTAGCATTCGGCCTCTAGTATCATTGCGCCTGTGATCCAGGTGACCGTGAACGGCAAAGCGCACAGCTTCGGCCATTCCCTCAACGTGGGGGAATTGCTCGAGCAGCTCCAGATGGCTGGCAGGAAAGTCGCGGTGGAGCGAAACGGCGAGATCGTGCCGCGTGGCCTGCACGGAAATACGATGATCGAAAACGGCGACCGGTTCGAGATCGTCGTCGCCGTGGGCGGGGGCTGAATGAAGGACGCGTTGGTCGTCGCGGGGAAGAGTTACTCGTCCCGCCTGCTCGTCGGTACCGGCAAGTACCGCGATTTCGCCGAGACCCGCGCAGCGGTCGAGGCCTCCGGCGCGCAGATCGTGACCGTCGCGATCCGCCGCACCAACATCGGCCAGAACCGCAACGAGCCGAGCCTGCTCGACGCGCTGCCGCCCTCCCGCTTCACGTATCTGCCGAACACCGCCGGCTGCTACAGCGCCGCCGACGCGGTGCGCACGCTGCGCCTCGCGCGCGAGCTGCTCGACGGCCACGACCTGGTCAAGCTCGAAGTGCTGGGCGACCCGCAGACGCTCTATCCGAACATGCCCGAGACCCTGGCCGCGGCCGAGACCCTGGTCAAGGAGGGCTTCAAGGTGATGGTGTACTGCTCGGACGACCCGATCCAGGCGCAGATGCTGGAGGCGATCGGCTGCGTCGCGGTCATGCCGCTCGCCTCTCTGATCGGGTCCGGAATGGGCATCCTCAATCCGTGGAACCTGCAGCTCATCCTCGAGAAGGTGAAGGTGCCGGTGCTGGTCGACGCCGGTGTCGGCACCGCCTCCGACGCGGCGATCGCGATGGAGCTCGGCTGCGACGGCGTGCTCATGAACACCGCCATCGCCGCCGCGCGCGACCCGGTGCTCATGGCGACGGCAATGCGCAAGGCGGTGGAGGCGGGGCGCGAGGCGTTCCTCGCCGGCCGCATGCCGAAGAAGCTCTATTCGGCGACGCCGAGCTCGCCCACCGAAGGGAAAATCGCCCCCAAGGCCGCCTAAGTCGTGGCTCGCACACGGCGCTCGTAAGTGCGGCCCATTCGGAGTTACGTCCTAAGGCAAGGACGCACGACGCCCGCGCAGAAGCGCGCCCTTGACCAGCTCGCTCCCAAGTATCTCCTCGGTTTTAGAGACGAGGCGATTTCCGTTCAAGCCATTTTTGGCAGGAGCGCGCCGCTCGTGCTCGAGATCGGCTCGGGCATGGGCGAGACCACGGCCGCGATCGCGCAAGCGCATCCCGAAGCCGATTTCATCGCGGTGGAGGTCCACGGTCCGGGCGTGGGCAGCCTCCTCAATCGGATCGAGTCCCTGCAGCTTCGCAACCTGAGGGTCATCCGCCACGATGCGGTGGAGGTGCTCGACAAGATGATCGCCGACGCGAGCCTCGCCGCGATCCACCTCTTCTTTCCGGATCCCTGGCCGAAGAAGCGCCACCACAAGCGCCGCCTGGTCCAGCCCGGGTTCGCGGCGCTCGCGGCCCGGAAGCTCGCGCCCAGGGGGACGCTGCACGCCGCGACCGACTGGCCCGACTACGCAGAGCACATGAACGCCGTTTTTTCCCGCGAGCCGTTGGTCGAGAAGGCGACCGCGGGTTTTACATCGAGGCCGGCGACCAAATTTGCAGCGAGGGGCGAGCGCCTGGGCAATCCGATCTGCGACCTGTACTGGAGGAGGAGGGCCGGACCATGATCGTTACGGACGAGATCATTCCCGCGGGGGCGGGCTGGAGCCGCGTGGTCAAGCGCGGCGAGGTGCTGCGCCTCACCGACCTCGAAGGCCGCCAGGCGGTCGACTTCCTCTGCTACAACGCCGCCGACTACGATGACCGTTACGCTGCCGCGGATACGATGAAGATCAACGGCAACATCTTCGTGCGCAAGGGAACCGTTCTCTATTCCGTGAACTGCAACCCGATGTTCACGGTGATCGAGGACACCTGCGGCTCCCATGACACCATCGGCGGCTGCTGCTCCTCGGCGCTCAACCGGCGCCGCTACGGCAAGCCCGACGATCCGAACTGCAGGCAGAACTTCCTGCGCGAGCTCGCGCGCTACGGCATGGGCGCGCGCGACATGGCCGCGAATCTCAACTTTTTCATGTACGTGCCCGTCGGCGCCGACGGCGCCATGGACATGGGGCCGAGCATTTCGAAGCCTGGCGACTACGTGGAGCTGCGCGCCGAGATGGACGTGCTCGCGGTGATCTCGAACTGCCCGCAGATGAACAACCCGGTGAACGACTTCAACCCGACGCCGGTGCGGGCGCTCGTCTATCGGGGAGAAAGGCCTCCAGAAGGTCGTTGAGGAAGCGCCGTCCGCGCTCGGTGGGCCGGATGTGCTTCCAGTCTCGGGCGACAAGGCCTTTCTTCTCGGCTTCGTCGAGGCGCGACTGCACAAGATGGATCGGTAGTCCCGTGCGTTCGCGGAAGAGCGCGATGTCAAAACCCTCGACGAGGCGCAGCGCATTGAGCATGAATTCGAAAGGCAGGTCTTCGACCGACACGACACTCTCCTCCACGTGAGTATCGGGCTTCATGTACTCATTGGGCTGCTTGGCCCGTGCGTGGCGCGTCACACGGTCGGGGAAGCTGAGCTTCCCGTGCGCGCCGGCGCCGATGCCGAGGTAGTCGCCGAACTGCCAGTAGTTGAGGTTGTGGCTGCAGCGCCGCCCCGGTCGGGCGAAGGCCGAGGTCTCGTAGTGCTCGTAGCCCGCCGCGCGCAGGCCTTCTTCGGCGGCGAGTTGCATGTCGGCGGCGACGTCGTGTTCGGGAAGCTTCGGCGGCTTGCTCCAGAACACGGTATTCGGCTCCACGGTGAGCTGGTACGCGGAAACATGCGGCAGCCCGAAGCGTAGCGCCTCGTCCAGATCAGCCGTCGCCATCGCGGGCGTTTGCCCGGGCAGCGCGTACATTAGGTCGATGTTCACGTTGTCGAAGCTCGCAGCCGCGGCGTCGATGGCGCGGCGAGCTTCGTCGGCGGAATGAATCCGGCCGAGCGCGGCGAGCATCCGCTCGTCGAAGCTCTGCACGCCGATCGAGATGCGGTTCACCCCGGCTTTGCGGAAGCCGCGGAAGCGCGCCGCCTCGACCGTGCCGGGGTTCGCTTCGAGGGTGATCTCGGCCTGCGGATCGAGCGCTAGCCGCGCGCGCACGCCGGAGAGCAGCGCGTCGATCGACTCCGGAGAAAAGAGGCTCGGCGTGCCGCCGCCGATAAAAACGCTTATGACTCTACGACCCCAAATCTGCGGCAACGACGCTTCCAGATCGCGAAAAAGAACGGCCAGGTACTCTGCCTCCGGGAGAGAACCGGTACGCTCGTGCGAGTTGAAGTCGCAGTACGGACACTTGCGCACGCACCAGGGGATATGGACGTAGAGCGCGAGCGGCGGCAGCGCCTCGAAGCGCACCGCGCCGGGACGCTCAAGCGCGACCGGGATCACGCAGGAGCTCCAGCAGGCGGGCGAGCGCCTGCCCGCGGTGGCTGATCCGGTTCTTTTCGCCCGGATCGAGCTCGGCGGCCGTCCGGCCGTAGTCCTTCAGGAAGAAGAGCGGGTCGTAGCCGAATCCGTTCGTGCCGCGCGGCGCCCGCGCGATCTCGCCGTGCCAGAGTCCTTCGGCGACCAGCGGCAGGGGGTCGGATGAAACTCTGGTCAGCACCATGACGCATGCGTAGTAGGCCTTTCGATCTTCCTTCAGTTCCCTCAACAGGCGTTCGTTGTTGCGGGCATCGCGCTCCTCCCGGCTGCCCTCGCGGCCGGCGTAATAGGCCGAATGCACGCCGGGCTCGCCGCCGAGCGCGGCCACGCAGAGCCCCGAGTCGTCGGCGAGCGCCGGCAGGCCGCAGGCGCGGCTCGCGTGGCGCGCTTTCGCCAACGCGTTCTCGAGGAAGCTGTCGTGCGGCTCGTCGGCTTCGGCGATGCCGATCTCGGCCTGCGGCACCACCTCGATCGCGAGCGGGCCGAGCAGCGCCGCGATCTCGCGGATCTTGCCTGGGTTGTTCGAGGCGAGGACCAGGCGCTTCACGTTTTCCACTCAGGGAAAAACGTAGTCGGCGAGCCAGTAGTACTCCAGCATTTCGACCTTTAGCGTCGCCGGCAGTTGCGAGCGAAGCTCGGCCTCGGTGGGGAAGTTCTTCAACACCCGCACCTGGCTGCCGTCGCCCAGGCGCCGCAGCTGGTAGGTGTTGCCCTGCGCGTCGATCTCCGAGACCGGGGTGCTCGAGCCCTCGACGAAGCGATTGTCCATCAGGACCACGCGCGCCCCGTGCTCGAGGCGTCCATGCAGCGATGCCAGGAATTCGCCGATGCGCTGCCGCGGCACGTGCGACCACCAGAACACTGCGAGCGCCGCATTGAAGCGGCCTAGGGAATCGGGAAGCGAATAGGCATCGCAGATCTCGAACCGGGGCCGACGGTTGTATGGCTTTGACCGAGCGATCTGCATCGGCTCTTCGGCGAGATCAACAGCCACGACCTCCGCTGCGACCTCTGCGACAAGCTGCGTCCAGTAGCCAGTGCCGCAGGCGATCTCGAGAACGCGTGCGCCGCGCAGCTTCGCTGGAATGGCCTGCCGGAGGGTGGCGAGATCGGTCTGACGTTCTGGCTTGGCGTAAATCGCTTCGTACTCGGCGGCGCGCCGCCGGTAGTAGTCAATCAGCTCAGGCGAGGCCAAGCGCCCTTCTCTGCTCGCGCACGAGGTGCATTATACCGCGCTCGGCGAGGCCGAGGAGCGCGTCGAGCTCGTGGCGCGAGAACGTCGCGCCCTCGGCGGTGCCCTGGATCTCGACGAAGCCGCCGGCGCCGGTCATCACGACGTTCATGTCGCAGCCGCAGGCCGAGTCTTCGGCGTAGTCGAGGTCGAGGATCGGCGTGCCCTCGTAGACGCCGACCGAAACGGCGGCGACGAAGTCCGCGACCGGTATGGAGGTGTAGGCGCCCTTCGACGCGAGCCAGGCGAGCGCGTCGTGCAGGGCGACGAACCCGCCGGTGATGGCCGCGGTGCGCGTGCCGCCGTCGGCCTGGAGCACGTCGCAATCGATCTGGATGGTCCGCGGCCCGAGCGCGGCGAGGTCGGTGACCGCGCGCAGCGCCCGCCCGATCAGGCGCTGGATTTCCTGGGTGCGGCCGGACTGCTTGCCGCGTGCGGCCTCGCGCTCGCTGCGGGTGTTCGTGGCGCGCGGCAGCATCCCGTATTCCGCGGTGACCCAGCCGCGGCCGCTCTCTTTCAGGAAGGGCGGGACACGCTCTTCGACGCTCGCGGTGCACAGCACGCGCGTGTCGCCGAACTCGACCAGCACCGAGCCTTCGGCGTGGCGGGTGAAGCCGCGCTGGATGCGCACCGGGCGCAGCTCGTGCGCCGCCCGTCCGCTCGGCCTGACGCCGCTCATTGCGGCATCTTGCGAAGGACCGCCTTGATCTCGGAGATGGCCTCTTCGATGTCCGCGTCGGACATGCGCATGAAGTCGGGCTGGGTGGCGGTGAAATCCTGCACCACGGTCGGCAGATCGTAGTAGGGCACGGTGCGCGGCTCTTCGTCGGCGGCTTCTTCCTCGCCCCAGCGCAGTGCCAGCGCGCTGACATTATCGCATTGCGGCCCGGCACGGCGCTCTGCGAGCCCGGCGAGCTCGGCGAGCGCTTCTTCGAGCGGCAGCGCGCCGAGCGACTGCAGGAGCTGGCGCTGGGTGATCGAGCCCCACAGGCCGTCGGAGCACAGCACCAGCACGTCGCCGCGCGCGAGGCGGGTCTTCGCGACGGGATCGGGCCGCGGCGGCATGTACCCGCCCAGGCACTGCAGGATGCGGTTGCGCTCGGGGTGGGCACACGCCGCCTCCTCTTGGATGCTGCCCGAGTCGACGAGCTGCTGCACGAGGGTGTGGTCGCGGGTCTGGACCGCGATGCGCCCCTGGCGCACGAGATACAGGCGGCAGTCGCCGATGTGCGCCCAGTAGGCGTTGCCGTCCTGGACCAGGCACGCGACGATGACCGTGCGCGGCCCATCGGGCATGCCGAGGCGATAGGCTTCGCGCAGGATCGCGCCGTGCGCGTCGTTCATCGCGGTGTTGAGGAAATTCTTCGGGTCGGGGAGCGTCGGGCGCGCGGCGCGCTGGAACGCGTCGCCGAAGTGGTCGGTCGCGATCTGAGCCGCGAGCTCGCCGCCGAGGTGCCCGCCCAGCCCGTCGGCCACCACCAGGAGTAGCGAGCGCTCGGTGCGCCAGTAGCCCACCCGGTCCTGGTTGGTGAGCCGCGTGCCGATGCGCGACTCGCTCGCCAGGGTGCAGTTCAAAAGAAGCTTCCCTTGAGGCGCAGCACCGCGCCGCGAAGCTGCTCGAGCACCGGCGCGTCGGCGCGGCGCTCAGGCTCGCGTTCGCCGCGCAGCGTCTTCTGCAGAGCGAGGACGCTTTGCGGCCGCTCGAGATGATCCAGGCGCAGGCACCAGTCGACGATGTCGAGAAGCTCCGCCGAATACTTGGCGCCCCATGCCTTGCGCGCCGGCACGTAGTCGTCGCGGTCGACCCGCTGGTTGGCGGCGAGCGGCGGCTCGCCGCCCGAGAGCGCGGCGTACATCGTCGCGCCGACCGAATAGACGTCGCTCCAGGGCCCGAGCAGGTCGCGCCACAGGTGCTGCTCGGGCGAGGCGTAGCCCGGCGTGTAGGTCGGCGGCAGCTTCGAGCCTTCGGCCAGGAGCGCCTGGCGCGCCGCGCCGAAGTCGAGCAGCAGCGGGCTGCCGTCGTTGCGCAGGTAGATGTTGGCCGGCTTGATGTCGAGGTGCAGCAGCTTGTTCGTGTGCACCTCGCGCAGCCCGTTCAGGAGCTGGGCGAAGGTCTGGCGGATCCAGTTTTCGTCCAGCGGGCCGCGGTGTTGCGCCAGGTGCTCGTGCAGCGTGCGCCCGCGCTCGTAGCGCATCACCAGGTACACGGTGTCGTTGGCGCGGAAGAAGTTCAGCACCCGCACCACGTTGGGGTGCGAGAAGCGCGTGAGGGCGCGGCCTTCCTCGAAAAAGCAGCGCATTCCGTGCAGGAACTTGCCGCGGTCGTCCTCGGCGATGCGGTATTCCTTGATCGCCACCGGCACGTCGTTCTCGTCGTGCGCCAGATAGACGCGCGAGAAGCCGCCGGTCGCTAGCAGGCGCTGGATCCAGTAGTTCTCGAGCTGCGTCGCTGGAGGCAGAGGATGGGGGGGCGCCGGCACGGTCCGCTATGATAGCCTTCGGCTACTGCGGCCGGACCCGCGCTCGCAGGCGCGCTGCGCACTTTGTCACACATCATTCAAAGCATGACCGGCTACGCCGCCGCGTCGGCGGATTCTCCGCGCGGCCGGCTCACGCTCGAGTTGCGTTCCGTCAACGCCCGCTTCCTGGATGTGCAATTTCGCATTGCCGAGGAGCTGCGCGCGCTCGAGCCCGCGCTGCGCGAGAGCATCGGCGCGCGCGTCTCGCGCGGCAAGGTCGACTGCCGGTTTTCCCTCGGCGAATCCCCGGGCGGGGGCAAGCCGCAACGGCTGAACCCCGAGGCGCTCGCGCGCCTGCGCAGCCTCGCGGACGAGGCGCGCGCCGCGTTTCCGGAGGCGCCGACGCTGCGCGTGGGCGACGTGCTGCGCTGGCCGGGCGTGATCGCCGAAGAGCCGGCCGACGAGGAAGCGCTGCGCAAGATCGCCGTCGATCTCTGCGCGCGCGCGCTCGACGAGCTGATCGCGGCCCGCGGCCGCGAGGGCGCGAAGCTCGCCGAGAGCATCCGCGCCCGGGTCGGCGCGATGCGCGCGCGCGTCGACGAGATCGCGCCCCTCGTGCCGCAGGCGATCGCCGCGTACCAGGCGAAGATCACCGAGCGTCTGAAGGAGGCGCTCGGCGCGGCCGACGACGACCGCGTGCGCGCCGAGCTCGCCCTCTTCAGCGCCAAGGCGGACGTGCACGAGGAGCTCGACCGCCTGCGCGCGCACCTCGGCGAGGTCGAGCGCAGCCTCCGCCAGGGCGGCCCGGTGGGCAAGCGCCTCGACTTCCTCGCGCAGGAGCTCAACCGCGAGGCGAACACGCTCGCCGCCAAATCCTCCAGCCAGCAGCTCTCCGACGGCGCGCTCGAGCTGAAGCTCCTGGTCGAGCAGATCCGCGAGCAGGTGCAGAACATCGAATGAGAGGCCGCCTCTTCGTCGTCACCGCGCCCTCGGGCGCCGGCAAAACCTCGCTCACCAAGGCACTGCTCGAAGCCACCCCAGGCCTCAGGCTCTCGACCTCCTACACCACCCGGGCGCCGCGGCCCGGCGAGCAGAACGGACGCGAGTACCACTTCGTCGACGAGCCGACGTTCCTCGCGATGCGCGATCGCGGCGAGTTCCTGGAGAACGCGCTGGTGCACGGCAACCGCTACGGCACTTCGAAAAAGGTCATCGCCGAAACCCTCGAGCGCGGGCAGGACCTCGTGCTGGAGATCGACTGGCAGGGCGCGGCGCAGGTGCGCAGGCTCTATCCCGACTGCGTCGGGATCTTCATCCTGCCGCCGTCGGTCGGCGAGCTCGAGCGGCGCCTGCGCGCCCGCGGCCAGGATTCCGAGGCGGTCATCGCGAGCCGGCTCGCCAACGCGCAAGCCGAGATGGCGCACGCCGGCGACTTCGAATATCGTATAATTAACAAAGACTTCGATACCGCCAAGGCGGAGCTCGAGCGCATCGTGCGCGAGCGTCGCCGCAACAGCTGAATTTCCGGAAAGGTTACATGGCCCGAATCACAGTCGACGATTGCCTGAAACGCATCTACAACCGCTTCCATCTCACCCTCGCCGCGACCTACCGCGCCCGCCAGCTCAGCGCCGGCGCCTCGCCCATGGTCGAGCCCAACCGCGACAAGGCGACGGTGATCGCGCTGCGCGAGATCGCGGCGGGAAAAGTTGGCACCGAGGTACTGAAAAAAAACCCCACCCCGCCCGCGTCCACGCTCTGAGCCTGTAAGAAGCATACGGGGTCAGGTAATCTGGCCCCATGGCGACGGCGGTCGTACCCAACCTCGAGCAGGGCCGCTTCGGCTATCTCAAGCCGAAGGACGTGGCGCGCCTCGCCGAGGCGTACCGCTTCTCCGAGGCGGCTCACGCCGGGCAGACCCGCCAGTCGGGCGACCCGTACATCTCGCATCCGCTCGCGGTGGCCGAGATCCTGGCCGACTGGCACCTCGACGGCCAGACGCTGATTGCGGCGCTGCTGCACGACGTGACCGAGGACACCTCGGTCACCAAGGACGAGATTTCCGACACCTTCGGCAAGCCCGTCGCCGAGCTGGTCGACGGCGTCTCCAAGCTCGACAAGATCGAGTTCCAGTCGGCCGAGGTCGCGCAGGCCGAGAACTTCCGCAAGATGCTGCTCGCGATGGCGCGCGACGTGCGCATCATCCTGATCAAGCTCGCCGACCGGCTGCACAACATGCGCACCCTGGGGGCCGTACCTCCGGCGAAGAGAAAAAGGGTCGCCAGGGAAACCATGGAGATCTACGCGCCGATCGCCCTGCGCCTGGGCTTGAACACGCTCTATCACGAGCTGCAGGAGCTCGCGTTCTCGCACCTGCACCCGTTGCGCTACCTGGTGCTCGCCAAGGCGACGAAGGCGGCGCGCGGCAACCGCCGCGAGATGATCGGCCGCACGCTGGAGGCGGTGAAGAAGAAGCTCGCCGACAGCGGCATCGAGGGGGTCGTGCAGGGACGGGAAAAGCATGTCTACTCGACCTACCGCAAGATGATCGACAAGCACCTGTCGTTCTCCGAGGTGCACGACATCTTCGGCATCCGCGTGATCGTCAAGGACGTGCCCTCTTGCTATCTCGCGCTCGGCGCGCTGCACGCGCTCTACAAGCCGATCCCGGGCAAGTTCAAGGACTACATCGCCATCCCGAAGGCGAACGGCTACCAGTCGATCCACACCGATCTCATCGGGCCCTACGGCGTGCCGGTCGAGGTCCAGACGCGCACCGAGCAGATGCATCGCCTCGCCGAGTCGGGTGTCGCCTCGCACTGGATGTACAAGGACGATTCCGACCGGCTCTCCGAGCTGCAGAAGCAGACCCACCAGTGGCTGCAGTCGCTGCTCGAGATCCAGCACCAGTCGGGCGACCCGCAGGAGTTCCTCGAGCACGTCAAGGTCGACCTCTTCCCGGACGAGGTCTACGTGTTCACGCCAAAAGGCAAGATCCTGTCGCTGCCGCGCGGCGCGACTGCGGTCGATTTCGCCTACGCCGTGCACACCGACATCGGCAACCGCTGCGTGGCGGCAAAAGTGAACGGCGAGCTCGTCCCGCTGCGCACCGATCTTCGAAACGGCGACCGGGTCGAGATCATCACCGCGAGCCACGCCAAGCCCAATCCCGGGTGGCTCCAGTACGTGCGCACCGGCAAGGCGCGCTCGAATATCCGCCACTTCCTGAAGACCATGCAGTACGAAGAATCGGCGAGCCTGGGCGAGCGCCTGCTCGAGCAGGCGCTGAAAGCGTTGAAGGGCTCGCTCGCCGAGATCGACGACGCGGGCTGGGATCGCGCGTTGCGCGATTCCGGCGCACGCTCGCGCGGCGAGCTCCTCGCCGACATCGGCCTCGGCAAGCGCCTGCCGGCGGTAGTCGCGCGCCGGCTTCTCAAGCGGAGCGACTCGAAGGAGGAACTGAAGAGCGCCGGCAGCGTCACCATCCGCGGCACCGAGGGCATGGCGGTGCAGCTCGCCTCGTGCTGCCGGCCGATCCCCGGCGACGCGATCGTGGGCTCCATCAAGAAAGGGCAAGGGCTGGTGGTGCATGTGTCCGAATGCACCGTGATCGAGCGCTCGCGAAAGAAAGAGCCAGAGCAGTGGATCGACGTCGAATGGGACCCGCGCACCAGCCGCCTTTTCCAGGCGGCGATCAACGTGACGGTCGAAAACCAGCGCGGAGTTCTAGCCAAGGTCGCCTCGGAGATCGCCTCCGCTGCCTCCAACATCGACGCGATCAGCATGGACGAGGACCGGGCACTATTTACAACGATGCATCTGGTTCTAGAAGTGGCGAACCGGCAACACCTGGCGCGGGTGCTGCGCGCACTGCGGCGCCTGCCCGACGTAAAGAAGATTTCCCGGACTCGGGAATAGGTGGCTTTCTTAGCTTTTTGTCCATTCCCGCGCTAAGGAGTGCGCTTTTGGTGTAGCCTGACTCCTTCAGTCAGTTCGAACAAATAAAAAGGAGCAGGGAATGAGGGCGTGCGTCAGCGTCATCGATGACGACGCGCTAGTCTTGAGGTCGCTCGACCGCCTGCTGCAATCGCGCGGATTCGAGGTACATACCTATTCCTCGGCGCAGGCCTTCCTCGAGCAGCACGATGCCAGTACCCCCGGCTGCATCGTGATGGACCTGTCCATGCCTGGCCTCAGCGGTCTCGAGCTGCAGCAGGCGCTCGCGCACTCGGCCGACCGACGGCCGGTCGTGTTCATCAGCGGCCGCAGCAGCGTTGAAGCGAGCGTACGGGCGATGAAGGCCGGTGCGGTGGACTTCCTCACCAAGCCGTTCGACGAAGCCGACCTCGTCGCCGCCGTGAGCGCCGCCCTGGAGAAAGACCGCGCCTCGCGCGAAGGCCTGGCCGAGCGCTCCGCGATCAACCTGCGCCTCTCGACGCTGACGCCGCGCGAGCGCGACGTCCTGAGCCGCGTGGTGGCGGGCAAGCTGAACAAGCAGATCGCGGCCGAGCTCGGCACCGCGGAAAAAACGGTGAAGGTGCACCGCGCGCGAATGATGCGGAAAATGCAGTTCGACTCGCTCGCCGAGCTGGTGCGCGCATGGACAGTCACTCAGCCTCTTCCGCCGGCGCCTCCCCAGGCCTGACCCACGCGGGCTGGCAGTTCAGCCCGCGAGCGACCTGGGCCGCGCCGGCGCTGCTCGTCGCCGTCGGCTACTACCTCGCCGCGCGCATCGGCTTCGCCTTCACGCTCCAGCCGTACCCGATCTCGACGCTCTGGCCGCCGAACGCGTTGCTTCTCGCCGCGCTGCTCCTTGCGCCGACGCGTGCGTGGTGGTGGCTCCTCGCAGCCGCCCTGCCCGCCCACCTGCTGGTCGAGCTGCAGAGCGGCGTGCCGGTCGTGATGGTGCTCGGCTGGTACATCAGCAACTGCAGCGAGGCGCTGATCGGCGCGGGGCTCGTGCGCGCCTTCGTCCCCTGGCCCCTGCGGCTCGACTCTCTTCGCAACGCCGGCATCTTCCTTTTCGGGGGCGCGCTCGCGGGCCCGCTCGTTTCATCCTTCCTCGACGCCGCGCTGGTGAGCCTCATCGGCTGGGGCGAGCGTGGCTACTGGGACCTCGTGGGCACCCGCATTTTCTCGAACACCCTCGCGGCGCTCACCGTGGCACCGCTCATCCTGACGCTGGCCTCGATCGAGATCCCGCGGCTGCGCGCGGCGCGGACCGTGCGCTTCGCCGAGGCGGCCGCGCTGTTCGCGGGACTGGCTGCGACCTGCCTGGTGGTCTTCGACCTGCCGCAATTCAGCAACCACACCGCGCCGGCGCTCTTCTACGCGCCGCTGCCCTTCCTGGTCTGGGCGGCGCTGCGCTTCGGGCCGGCGGGCACCGCGAGCGCAATCGCGGTGATGGTGGTGGCGACGATCTTCGGCACGGTCAACGGCCTGGGGCCGTTCGCCGGCAGCACGCCGCAGGAGACGGCGCGCGAAATGCAGCTTTTCCTGAGCGCGGTCGCGGTGCCGATGCTGCTCCTCGCCGTGGTGCTCCACGACCGTGCGCGGGTAGAGCTCGACGCGCGCGAGCAGCGCCTGCAGCTCACGCACCTCTCGCGCGTGGCGATGCTGGGGGAGCTTTCCGGGGGCATCGCCCACGAGCTGAACCAGCCCCTCACTGCGATCCTCAGCAACGCCCAGGCGGCGCAGCACCTCATCGCCAACAAGTCGGCGGACCCGGAGATCCTGGTGGAGATCCTGCGCGACATCATCGCCGCCGACCAGCGGGCGGGCGAAGTGATCCGGCGGCTGCGCACCCTGTTCAAGCGCGGCGAAACCCAGTTCCAGCCGCTCGACGTCAACGAGCTCGTCCACGAGGTCCTCGGCATCGTGCACGGCGACCTCGTCACGCGCTCGGTCGAGATCGTGCCGGAGCTTGCGGCCACCCTGACCAGGATCCACGGCGACCGGGTCGAGCTTGAGCAGGTGATGCTGAACCTCGTGATCAACGCTTGCGATGCCATGGCCGGGATTGCCCCGGAGCAGCGCCGGCTCACGGTGCGCACCCGCAAGGTGGACGTGGAGGACGGCGCGGTGCAGATCAGCTTCAGCGATTGCGGCCCCGGGTTCACCCCGGACCAGTACGCCAAGCTCTTCGAGCCTTTCTATACCACCAAGCCGCGCGGCCTCGGCCTGGGGCTGTCCATCTCGCGCGCCATCATCCGCGCCCATCACGGCCGCCTCTGGGGCAGCTCCACTCCCGGCAAGGGTGCGAGCTTCCATATCGTGCTGCCCGCCCCGAGGGGCCGATAAAGCGGCCGGTGAGCCGGTAAGCGCCCGCGTCGGCATTGGACCTTGGTCCAATTACTCCCCGCGCCGCGAACTGATCCAATGCTCGGACCGTGGCGTATGTCGCGATCGTCGATGACGAGGAGCAGGTCCGCAAGGCGCTGATGCGGCTGCTGCGCGCCTCGGGCCTCGACGCGGAGAGCTACGCGAGCGGCAAGGACTTCCTCGAGGCGAGCGCGCTGCGCGAGCCCGACTGCGTGCTGCTCGACCTCCACATGCCGCGCATGACGGGGCTGCAGGTGTTGCGCGCGCTCCAGGCGGCGCGACGCACGCTGCCGATCGTGATCATCACGGCGCACGACGCCCCCGAGACCCGCGAGCAGTGCCTCGCCGCGGGCGCCACGGCATATCTGCGCAAGCCGCTCGAGGAGCACGAGCTGCTCGACACGATCACCGCGGCGCTCGGCGCAAAGACGCGGTAACACCACCCCCTCATGACCCGGAGCCGTTCGATGATCTGGAAAATCCTTGCCCTTGCCATCCTCCTCGCCCCTCAGTTCGCGGCCGCGCAGTCGCGCCGCTCCGAGTTCTATGCCGGGCCGGTGTTCAGCGACAGCAAGACCTACAACTTCCAGGGCGGGTCGAGCGTGCGCACCGACACAGGCGTCGGCTTTACCATCGGCTTCGGCCACAACTTCAACCCGAAGCTTTCCGGCGCGATCGAGCTCGAGTGGACCAGCAACGACTATCGCGCCACGATTCAGCCGGGGGTCGGCAACGGGAATGCAGCCGCGAGCCTCAACAGCAATGTCGACACGGGAACGGTGCGCTTCCTCGGCACCTACAATTTCTCGACCGGCCCCTTCACGCCCTTCGTCACGGGCGGCGCCGGCTGGAGCTACGTCGATACCAACATTCCCTCGGGCCTGCCGCAGAACGTGTGCTGGTTCTATCCGTGGGTCGGCCAGGTCTGCACCGGGGTCACTCCGACCTACTCCACGACCCGGTTCAGCTACAACGCCGGCGCCGGCCTGCGCTACAACTGGGGCCCCAACTATTTCGTGCGGGGGCTGGTCAACGAGCAGTGGATCGACTTCGGCGGCTCGTACGGCACCGCCAACCTGACGCAGTACCGGATCGATTTCGGATTGCGCTTCTGATCGTCCGGCTGTTCGCCCCCGCTGCGTGCTGCATCGCGCTGGCGGCGCGCGCGGCCGAGCGGAAGCTGGGGCGTCGGCGCGGCGCAGTCGACGCGGCTGCGCGGCGACCGGATGCGCATCGACGGCTTCCTCGGCTATGTCGACCTGCGTTACCCCTTCTTCGGCGTCGGCTCGACCGCGGGCAGCGCCGGCGTCTCCGTGCCAATCGTGCAGAAAGGTTACGCCTTTGTTCCGGAGCTCCTGTACCAGGTCGCGAAAAGTACGTTCCTCGGCGCACGGTTGCGCGCCGTGCGCGTGGAAACGGCGCTCGACGGCTCGCCCCCCGCGATCGTCGAGCCGCTCACCGGCCAGTCGATCCTCGCCACCAGCACCGGCGTCGGTCCCGTCGCCGTCTACGACACCCGCGACAACGAGATGAATGCGGCCTCCGGCGTGCTGATCGATTTCCGGCAACTTCGCCGAGCAGAACCTCGGCAGCGACCTGGCCTATCAGACGTACACCCTGGCGGCGAACTACTACCGGCGCGCCGGGCCCGGGGTGTTGGCCCTGCGCGGCTACGTCTGCCGCGCTTCGGATGACACGCCCCTCTTCGACCTGTGCCTGTTCGGCGCCGGCAGTGACCTGCGCGGCTACGAGGTGGGACGCTACCGCGACCAGCGCATGGTCGCGTTTCAGGGAGAATACCGTTTCCCGCTCACCGGCCGCTTCGGCGCGGTGGTGTTCGGCGGCAGCGGCAAGGTCGCGCGCACGTTCAGCGAAATGGGCGACGAGCCCGACTTGTGGAGCGTCGGCGCGGGCCTGCGCTGGCTCGCCTCGGAAAAGGCGAAGGTGAACCTCAGCGTCGACGTGGCAAAAGGGCGCGACGGCACCTCGGCCTACGTCTACGTCAAGGAGGCCTTTTGATGCTACCGTTGCGAAGGATGACTCGATGAAGCTTTTAACCACGGCCCTCTTCGCGACCGCCTGCGCCCTGGCCGCGCCCGGTGCCGCCGCGCAGAACTGGGTCACCCTGCTCAAGAACACTCCCGCGGAATCGTTCGACGACGAGGACCTGCGGCTTTTCCTCGACACGGCGCGCAAGGCGCTCGACGGCGGCGCGCCGGAGAACCAGCCCCTCGGCTGGGAGAACCCGAAGTCGCGCAACCGAGGTGAGATTACGGTACTGCGCAGCTTCGAGTGGAAGGGGCGCTCGTGCAAGGAGGTCCGCGTCCGCAACGAATCCCGCGGGCGCAAGTCCGACAACCGTAGGAGCCTGTGCAAGGTGGATGACCGTTGGCGGCTCGTCAGCGAAGCACAGTTGAAAGGCAAGTGATGACCCAAAAAGCATTCGTTCTCGCTTCTATCGTGACCCTCGCGGCGCTCGCTTCGCCCCCCGGTGAAGCGCAAACGCTCGACAAGATCCGCAAGCAGGGCGTGATCACGCTCGGCTACATCGACGGCGCGGCGCCGTTCTCCTACGCCGATGCCAACGGCGACCCGCAGGGCTACTCGGTGGAGCTCTGCCGCGCGGTCGCCGAGGGAGTCGCGGCCCAGCTCGAGCGCCCCCAGCTCAAGACGCGCTGGGTGAAGCTCAGCATCCAGAACCGCATCGACGCCGTGCGTCGCAATCAGGTCGACGTCGAGTGCAGCACCACCACGTGGACGCTGGGACGCCAGCGGCTGGTCGACTTCAGCCTGGTCACCTTCCTGGACGGCGCGAGCATCCTGACCAAGCTCGACACCGACGCGCGCCGCCTCGCCGACTTCGGCGGCAAGCGCATCGCCGTCATCGGCGGAACGACCACCGAGACCGCCCTGCGCCAGGCGTTGACTAAGAGCCTCGTGAAGGCCGAGGTCGTGGGCATCAAGAACCGCGACGAGGGGCTCGAGCTGCTGCGCCAGGGCCAGGTCGACGGCGTGGCCTCGGACCGCACGACGCTGATCGGCCTCGTCGTCAGGAAGGCCGCCGGCGGCGATGCCTACAAGCTCCTCGAGGAGGACTTCTCCATCGAGCAGTACGCGCTGATGCTGCCGCGCAGCGATCCCGACTTCCGCCTCGCGGTGAACCGCGTGCTCGCGCGCCTGTATCGCAGCGGCGAGATCCGGCGCGTGTACGACCGCTGGCTCGGGCCGCTCGGAGCTCCGAGCCCGCTGCTCTCCGCCACGTATTTCATCCAGGGCCTGGCGGAGTAGCCGTGGCGTCAGGGCTTCGCTGGCTCGCGGCGCCGGTCGCGCTGATCGCGGCCGCGGCCTCGGCCTCGGCCCAGATCGACAAGCTCGACCTGCGGCTTCCCAAGGTGACCGACGGCGTCGTCGCGTCGATCCGCCAGGTGAATTCCGGCTCCGAGACCGCCCTCGCCCCGCGCACCGGTCCGCGCCAGGTCGGCACCCAGTCGGCGCTCGACCAGGCGCCGCTGGTCGGCGCAGTGGTGTTCATGCCGACCGGCCCCGCGAGCCCCGACCAGTGGCAGTTCGGCGCCGCGGGTACCTCGGAGATGCAGCCGTGGCTCTCGGAAGGCGGGGTGGAAGTCATCGTCACCATGGACGACGGCGAGCGGCGCACCTTCCGGCCGCGCGAGCCGGCACGCCTCTACGTCGGCCAGCGCGTCACCGTGCGCGAAGGCGAGCTCGTGCCGCTGGGGGGCCGCAAGGACGGGGGCTGACGCCTGCGCGCTCGAGCGCTCCTCGCGGCGGCGTTCACCCTGACCATCGCGATCTGCGGCTGTGCCAGCCTCCCGGCCAGCGTTGATCGGCAGCACTCCGCGGCGCTCGCCGACACCGGGAATACACGCCTCGGGCGCGCGCTCGCGCCGCTCGTCCGGGCGAACGCCGGCAAGAGCGGAATCCACGCCCTCGACAACGCGCGCGATGCCTTCGCCGCGCGCGTGCTGCTCGCCCGGGCCGCCGAGCGCAGCCTCGACGTGCAGTACTACATCTGGCACGCCGACACGAGCGGCGGGCTGCTCGCGCATGAACTCTGGCAGGCTGCCGAGCGTGGTGTCCGGGTGCGGCTGCTGCTCGACGACAACAACACCCGCGGCGCGGACGAAGCGATCGCCGCGCTCGACGCGCATCCGAACATCGAGGTGCGGCTCTTCAACCCGTACGCCAACCGTGGCTTCCGCCTTGGCGAGCTCGCGACCGACTTCGCGCGTCTCAACCGGCGCATGCACAACAAGTCGTTCACCGCGGACAACCAGGCGGCGATCGTCGGCGGGCGCAACGTCGGCGACGAGTATTTCGGCGCGGACAGCCCGGTGGAATTCGCCGACCTGGACGTGCTCGCGGTCGGCGCGGTGGTGCCGGAGGTATCGGCAGCGTTCGACGCCTACTGGAACAGCGAGTCCGCCTACCCCGCGGCCAGCCTGATCGACCAGGCCGGCCAGCTTCGACCTCTGGAAAGGATCGAAGAGCAACCCGACGCGGCGCGCTACCTCCAGGCGGTGCGCGCCACGCCGCTCGTCCAGATGCTGCTCTCGGGCAGCCTGCCGCTCGAATGGGCGGCCGCGCGCGTGGTGCAAGACGACCCGGCCAAGGTCCTGCATCCGCCGGAGAAAACCGAGCTCCACCTATTGCCTCGCCTGGAGAAGGCGATGGGCAAGCCGCTGCGCGAGCTCGACCTCGTGTCGCCGTATTTCGTCCCGACCAAGGACGGCGCAGCCGCCCTAACCGCACTCGCCGAAAGCGGCGTCCGGGTGCGCGTGCTCACGAACTCGCTGGCAGCCACCGACGTGTCGCCCGTGCATGCCGGCTACGCGAAGTACCGCGAAGAGCTGCTGCGTGCGGGCGTGCGCCTGTTCGAACTGAAACCCAATGTCGAAGACGTTAAGACGAAAGACAAAGGCCGTGGCGCCGGGAACTCGGACGCCAGCCTGCACGCCAAAACGTTCGGCGTCGACCGCAGCCGGATCTTCGTCGGCTCGTTCAACTTCGATCCGCGCTCTGCCCGGCTCAATACCGAGATGGGCATCGTAGTCGAAAGCCAGACGCTCGCGAGCCGGCTGTCCGAAGCGCTCGATCGCGACATGGCGAACGTCGCCTACGAGGTGCGGCTGTCGTCCGACGGCAGCCTCGCGTGGGTCGAACGCGATGTCCGCCACACCTCCGAGCCCGGCGCGGGCGTGCTCAAGCGACTTTGGATCGGGTTTCTCTCGATCCTGCCGATCGAGTGGCTGCTTTAAGGGGCTGTTCAGTAGTTGGTTGTCTACAAGCTTGTACGCAACCCAGCGACGGCGAGGCCACGTCGCGCGTTTCTCTCCGGCACTTGCGGCCGTCGACTTGCGGTCGCTAAGAGCCCTACATTGACCGACTGGGTGTGCCCGTTCTCTTCCTCCGCGATTGCCACCTGCCCCTACGTACGTCGCGAGCGCAACGACCGGCTGTCGATTGCAGATGCCACCAAAGAGAAGTACCGTTGCCAATGCGACGCCCGTTGGGCGGCGCACTCCCTCCGATCGACGGCTCGCTCTTGGATCACCTCCGCTTCAAGCCGGCCAGCATGGCGTCAAAGCGCCCGGTGATCAGGCTGCCGAGCTCCACCACGCGAACGCCACTCAAAGGACCTGCAATGAAAAACACTCTTGGACGCTTGCTTGCGTCGATTTTAGGAGCCGCCGCCGCGGCGCCGGCGTTCTGCCAGGAAGCGATCCCCGAACATCCCGCGTTGCGCGACCGCTTCTACTTCGCCGCCGGAATGTTCTTCCCGCGGACCACGACCTCGGCGGAGCTGGAATCGCGCACCGGCGTCGGTGCCAACATCGATTTCGAGAACACGCTCGGCATGAAGGAGTCGAAGGACGTGCCGATGGCGATGGCGCGCTGGCGCAGCGGCAACCGCTGGCGCTTTGAAGCCGAGTACTTCCAGATGAACCGCTCCGGCGACAAGACCGTTGACCGCACCATCAACTGGGGCGAGCAGACGTTCCCGGTGAATTCCACGGTGAGCTCGAAGTTCGACTTCTCCGACCTGCGCCTTTCCGCCGGATACTCGTTCTTCAGGACCAAGGACAAGGAGGTCGGCGTGGGCCTCGGCGCGCACGTCGCGGCGTACAACGCGACCCTCTCCGGAACATTCAACGGCGCCCCGATCGGCAACCAAACGGAAAAGGTCACCGCCCCGCTGCCGGTGCTCAGCTTCTACAGCCAGTTCGCCCTCACCGACCGCTGGGCGGTCGCGGGGCGGATGGACCGCTTCGCTTTGAAGTACGACAAGTTCTCCGGCAACCTGACCGGCATCGGGCTGGACGTGATGTACCAGCCGTTCAAGAACGTCGGCTTCGGGCTCGGTTCGCGCGCGCTCGCGCTCAAGATGTCCGCCGAGGACGAAGGCCGCAAGGCGGAGTTCAAGCAGACCTTCCAGGGGCCGGTGCTCTACGTGAACGCGAGCTTCTAGGCCGCGCGGCGGCGCCGCCTGGCTTCAGCGCTTGGCGGCGGAGTAGCCCTTGCCGGTCATGCACTTCTGGAACTCGTCGGCCTCGTACATCGCGCGCTGCTCTTCCCGCGTCAGCACCTTCGACGTGACCGACGAGGTCGGCGATCCCATGTAGCGCTCGGGCAGCGGGGTGAGGCGCGCTTTCACGCGGCAATCGTCGCTGTCGTTCTGGACCGTCGTCTCGGTCGCGCCGGCCTTCTCCCAGGTGGGCGGCGAGCTGCAGGCAGCGAGGAGCAACGGAAAGACCGCGACGGCCAGCCAGGCAGGACGGGAGGGGTTCATGGGTGCATTCTAGCTCCCGCTCCATTTCACCAAGTCAACTCGGGATGCTGGCGCCCCGGATGATGTACTCGGGCAGCTTGGCGGGCGCGGGGTGCGCTTCGATGTAGCGGACGTTGTCGAAGGGAATCACGAGCAGCACGCCGTCCACCTCGGCGACGATCTGGCGCGCGGCCAGGATTTCCTTCAGCTTCAGGACCGTGCCGGTTTCGTTCAAGGTCTGCTTCGGAAAGTCGAGCCTCAGCTTCGAGCCGTCGACGAAATAGATCGTGATGCCGCGTCTTTCAGCCACTTTCGGGCTCCCTTCTCGTTGATTGGGCCGGTGCCGGCAGGCTAGCACGCCGCGGAATGAGAAAACGCATGGCTTTTTAGCCGCTTATGGGACCTTGGTCCAATATCGCCGCAGCGGCCGAAAAAGGCAGACTCTCAAAGTCAGGCGATACCGAGGGCGAGCCATGCTGGGAGGCAAGGGGTTCTGCTGCGCACTGCTGCTCCTGATCTCGACCGGGGCTCTTGCGCAGTCGGCGGACGATATCAAGGACGGCAAGGTCTGCGCGAACTGCCACGCCGACGCGCCGCTCATCTGGGGAGGGAAGCACGGTACCAAGGCCGACAGCCGCACGCCAATCGCGATCGTCGGCTGCGCCACCTGCCACGGCGACCCGAGCGAGCACCTGAAGAGCGGCAGCCCGATGCCGAACCGCTTCAGCAAGATGTCCGCGCACGACAAGAACGAGGTCTGCCAGAGCTGCCACCAGGGCCGCGAGCGCATGCACTGGCCCGGCAGCACGCACGAGCGAAACGACGTCTCGTGCTCTTCCTGCCACAAGCTGCACACCGCCCACGACCGGGTGCGCGACAAGTTGACGCAGCCCGAGGTGTGCTTCGCCTGCCACAAGGTGCAGCGCGCCGAGGTGAACCGCCCGTCGCGCCACCCGATCCGCGAAGGCCTGGTGTCCTGCTCCGATTGCCACAATCCGCACGGCTCGGTAGGGCGCGCCATGGTGCTGCGCGACAGCGTCAACGACACCTGCTACGCCTGCCATATGGAGAAGCGCGGGCCGTTCGTGCGCACCCACCAGCCGGTGCAGGAAGACTGCGCCAATTGCCATAACCCGCACGGCACCACCGCGCCCAACCTCCTCAAGTTTCGCCAGCCGTTCCTGTGCCAGCAGTGCCACGAGCCCACCAGCCACCGCGGCAACGTCGCCTCGCTCACGGGCACCAGCACCGGCGCCAACACGCTCGCGCGCGGCTGCCTGAACTGCCACACCAATATCCACGGCACGAACAACCCGGCCGATCTTTCCAACGAGCGGACGTTCCGGCGTTGAGCGGCAGCGGAGGCCATATGAACCGACTTGGCACTTTCAAGCTCTCGGGGATCGCGCTCGCGCTCGCCGCGGCATTCGGCCCGGCGCGCGCGGTCGAGCCAATCGTGACGCAGAACATCGACCCGGCGGCGCCCGCCGCGTTGAACACCGGCGCGAGCACCGCGAGCGTCGGCATCGGCTACGCGAGCGACGACGCGCGCCAATTCGGCGTGTACAACGGAATCAACGAGGACGGCTTCTACGGCCTGATCGACTTCAACTGGGTGAAGCGCAACGACCAGACCGGCACCTGGACGCGGATCTTCGGCCGCGACGTCGGACTCGACGACCGGCAGCTGCGCTTCGAGCAGCAGCGGCAGGGCAACTGGGGCTACTCGATCGACTACAGCCGCATCCCGCGCTTCGAGCCGTTGATCGCCAACACCGCGGTGGGCGGGATCGGCTCCAACAACCTGGTCATCCCGACCACGCTCACCCCCGGCGGGCCCACCGAGCTCAAGACCAAGCGCGACGTCATTGGCCTGGGCCTCGAAAAATACTTCACCGGCAACTGGGACCTGCAGGTCAAGTTCCGCAACGAGGAAAAGGACGGCACGCGCATCTTCGCGCGCGGCACCACCGGGACCGGGCCGGCGGGGAGCTTTGGGCAGTTCGAGTTCGCGCCCGAGCCGATCGACGCCACGACGCGCCAACTCGAGGCGAAGGTCAACTACAACGGGGGCGCGCTCCTGCTCACGGGCGGCTACTACGGCACGATGTACAACAACAAGTTCGACAGCCTGAACTTCACCGGAGGCCTCGCCGGACTGTCCACATTCACGCCGATCGGGTTGCCGCCGGACAACCAGTCGCACCAAGTCTACGTAAGCGGCAACTACGCTTTTACGCCGACCACGCGGAGCACCTTCAAGCTCGCCTGGGGTCAGATCACGCAGGACGCGCAGTTCATCGTTCCGGTCTCGGCCGCGCTGCCCAGCAACCTCGGCGGGCGGATCGATACCAAGCTCGCGCAATTCGGCATCACGGCGCGGCCGATGCCCAAGCTCTCCGTGTTCGGCGACGTCCGCGTCGAGGATCGGGAAGACAAGACGCCGGTTCACGATTACTTCACCAATACCACGTCCTCCACGTCGAACGGCGAGAACGAACCGCGCTCGATCCGCACCACGACGGCCAAGGCGGAGGCGAACTACGCCCTGCCCGAGGGCTTCCGCATCATCGGCGGCGTCGGCTACGAGGAGAAGAAGCGCAACTTCTCCGCGGTGCGGGTGGTCAGCGCGCGCGAAATCACCGACGAGAGGACCTGGCGCGTGGAGTTGCGGCGTCCGCTGTCCGAGACGCTTACCGGCTCGGTCGCCCTGATACGCAGCGATCGCGACGGCTCGCCTTTCCTGACGACGGTCCAGACCAGCGGCGCCGTGGGCAGCAACCTCATCGCCCCGGTGTTCCTCGCCGACCGCAAGCGCGACAAGGTTCGCGTCAACGCCAACTGGGCCCCCATCGCCCAGCTCAATATCCAGTTCTACGCCGAGAGCGCACGCGACGACTACAGCGGACGCGACGGCTCCTCGCTGGGGCCGCGCAAGGGCGAGGCCACGAACTACTCGCTCGATGCGGCCTACGTATTCAACGACCGCTGGCAGGCGAACGCGTGGTATTCGCGTAACGACACGCTCTTCGACCAGGCCACCTGCGAAGCCGCTTCATCCGCCGGCGTGTGCCCCGGCAGCGCGGCCGATCCCACGTGGAGTGCGAAGCTGCGTAACCTCAGCGACAACCTGGGCGCCGGCCTGCGCGCCAAGCCGACCGGGCAGATCGATCTCGGCGCGGAGCTGACCTACTCTCAGATCCGCGACCAGTTCGACATGGGGACGATCCAGGGCGGAGCAGTTACCTCGCTCCCGGATATCCACACCAAGCTCATGCGCCTCAACCTCTTCGCGCGGTACGCGTTGCAGAAGAACACCGGCGTGCGCCTGGACTACATCTTCGACCGCTTCAAGACCGACGACTGGACCTGGCCGACCTGGACCTTCGCCGACGGCACGACCCTGACGCAAAACCCGAGCCAGAAAATCAACTTCCTGGGCGTGTCGTATTACTATAAGTTCCAGTAGGACATCCAAAACCAGGCACCAAAGGAGAGCGCAGCATGAAGATGACGTGGATCGCAGGGATCATCGCGGTCGCCGCCGGAGCGGCATTCGCGCAGTCGGGCGGCGACGTGGTCAAGTCCAAGGGCTGCCTCAACTGCCACGCGGTGGACACGAAGAAGATGGGACCGTCCTTCAAGGACATCGCCGCGAAGCACAAGGCCGACAAGGGCGCGGCCGACGCGATCGCCGCGAAGCTGAAGGACGGCAAGGGCCATCCCAAGGTCGCTGCGTCCGACGCCGAAATCAAGTCCGCAGTCGGGTACGTGCTCTCGCAGTAGGAGCGTGGCGCGGGCATGAAGCTCGCCAGGTACGTCAAGTTCCGCGAGGAGAAATTCGGCGGCGTGCTGTTCGAGACGCGCTCCGAGAAGGTGTTCACCCTCAACCCCACCGCGACCGCGGTGGTGCGCGAGATCCAGGCCGGGAGCGAGGCGCGCGACATCCCTGCCCGGCTGAAGGCGCGTTACAAGGACGAGGGTGATGCGATCGAGCGCGAAGCGCAGGCGTTCATCGCCGAGCTGCGGCAGAAGGGCCTGGTGGAAGACTGACCGTGCCCATCCCGGCGAGCACGCCGGCCGCCACCGGCTCGGGCGACCTCGGCGCGCCGCTCTACATCGCCTGGCAGGTCACGAACGAATGCAACCTCGCGTGCCTGCACTGCATCGAGGAAAGCGGGCCCGGCAAGGCGTTCCCCGACGAGCTCGACGACGAGCAGACCTTCGCCGTGCTCGAGCAGGCGATGGACCTCGAGGTCCCCTACCTCTCGTTCTCGGGCGGCGAGCCCATGGTGCATCGGCGCTTCTTCGACATGGCGCAGTACGTCTGCGGCCGCAACGGCCAGCTCAAGGTCGAGACCAACGGCCATTACCTCGGCCCGGAGAACTGCGCGCGCCTGAAGGAGATCGGCGTCAAGGCGGTGCAGGTGAGCCTCGACGGCGCGACCCGCGACACCTTCAATCGCATGCGGGTGCGCGGGAATTTCGATACTGCGGTCCAGGGCGTGAAGAACCTGCACGCCGCCGGCGTGCCGATCGAGATCAACTACTCGCCCACGTCCTTCAACGCGCACGAGATCGGCACCGCGGTCGATCTCGCTTTCGAGCTCGGCGCCTACAGCTTCTATACCGGGCGCACGATGTACACGGGCAACGCGGTCAAGACCTGGCACCGGATGGCGCCCAGCGAAGAGCAATACGGAGCGTATTTCGAAACCCTTCACCGCAAGTCCGAGGAGTATCGCGGCCGCATGCGAGTGCATTTTCACGAGATGGGGCTGCTCGAGGAGCTGCGCTACCGGCTGCATCACCCGGCGGCGCTCCTCATCGTGCTGCCGAACGGCCTCGTGAAGCTGATCAACGCCCTGCCTTTCGTGTGCGGAGACCTGCGGCGCCAGACCCTGGCCGAGATCTGGGGGCGCTTCCAGAGCGCCTGGCAGGACCCGCGCGTCGCCCGGTTCGTCGACGACCTCGCCACCGATCCGCGCAAGACCGCGACCCTTCATCAATGGATCTATCTCTAGATCTCCCGTGGAAGCGCTTGTGGCTGGTGTTCAGCCTGGTGCGCTACCGCTTCTTCCTCTATGCCGGGCTGCTGCCGTATCTGCTCGGGGCCGCCTGGGCCCATGCAATGGCCGGGGCCTTCGACGCCGCGGTGTTCTGGAGCGGACTCGGCGGCGTGGTGCTCGCCGTCGTCGGGGTCGAATCGTTCAACGAGTACTTCGATTCGCGAATGGGCACCGACCGCGTGTTCAATCCGGATGACCTGCCGCCGATGTCGGCGCTGGTGCTCTGGGTCGGCATCGCAGCCTTCGCCGGTGCGCTTGCGGTCGGGGTCTACCTCACCTACCGCGGCGGCTGGCCGATCTTCGCTTTCGCGCTCGCGGGCGGACTCGCGGCCATCTTCTACGTCGCGCCGCCGATCCGCTGGGCCTATCGCGGCCTGGGTGAAACGGTGATCGCGCTTTCGTACGGGCCGTGGATGGTGCTCGGGAGCTTCTACCTTCACACCGGCACCCTCTCTTGGGGCGCGCTTTGGGCCTCGCTCGTACCGGGGCTCCTCATCATGGCGCTCGCCGTGGTGAACGCGATCCCGGACTACCACCAGGACCGGCTGGTCGGAAAGCGCAACCTCGTCGTGCGGCTCGGCCGCAGGCGCGGCGTCTGGCTATACATCTCTCTCGCCGCGGCGGGGTTGATCGTCGCGGCGGCCGGCGTCGCCGCCGGCGTGTTTCCGGTGGCCTGCCTCGCGGCGCTCCTCGCGACGCCGCTCCTCGTGCAGAGCGCGCGGGTCGGCGTGCGAACCTACGAATCGCCGCGCCAGTTCGTGCCGGCGATCCGCGCCGTGGTCACTTGCTACCTTGTCGCCGTCGCTTTGTTTGGCATCGGAATCCTGGCTCATGCCTGAAACAGTGGAAAAGAATCGAATCGACAATCTGAAAGCACCACTGTTAGTTTCCTGGCAGATCACGCGCGACTGCGATCTCGCCTGCCTGCATTGCTGCACCGAGTCGGCGCCCGGCAAGCGCCTGTCCGATGAGCTCGACCGCGAGGAATCGATGAAGGTCGTGGGCGAGATCGTGCGCAGCGAGGTGCCCTACGTCATGCTCTGCGGCGGCGAGCCGCTGGTGTCGCCGCATTTCTTCGAGCTCGCCGAAGCGCTGGGCGCGGCCGGGATCCAGCTCAAGATCGAGACCAACGGCCAGCGCCTCGACGACGAAGCGGCCGGGAGGCTGGCCCGGCTGCCGGTGCGCTCGATCCAGGTGAGCCTCGACGGGGACACGCAGCAGGTCTACGAGCGCCAGCGCCCGGGCGGATCGCTCGCCAAGGCGCACGCGGCCTGCCGTGCCGTGCGCGCGGCCGGGCTGCCGCTCGAGATCACCTTCGCTCCCACGCGCCTCAACCTCCACGAGGCCGCCGCTGTCATACGCCGCGCGCGCGAGCTCGGCGCCTTCCGCTTCAACTCCGGACAACTCATGCGCGTCGGCACCGCCGCGCGCCACTGGCAGCGCCTCGCGCCGCCGGCCGAGGCGTGGAGCGACTTGCGTGCGCGCTTCGCGCGCGAGGCGGCGGTGGGCGGCATGGAGGTCTGCTTCGAGCCGTTCAGCCTCGCCGATGGCCTGCGCCGGAGCGCGCACGAGCCGCCCGCCACGCTGCTCGTCCTGCCGAACGGCTGGGTGAAGGTCGCCGCCGCGCTACCCCATGTATGCGCCGATCTGCGGCGCTGCAGCCTGCAAGACGCGTGGCACGCCTACCAACATGCCTGGAACAAACCTTTAATACGGGAAGCCGTGCGCGATGGACTCGCTGATGAGTCACGCCATCGGCTGGCGAACAGTTGGCAGCCCCTGCACCTCATCAGCGCATAGACCTTCGAGCGATTTCAAAGGGAGAACACAGCATGGCAATCGAACCGGGTAAGGCTGGAATCTGGCGGCGGCTCACACGGCCGAGCATTCACTGGTCGGTGCTGACGCTCCTCATCATCGGCATCATTGTCGGCGGGGCGGCCACGGTCGGCACCGCGGTCATGGTCGAGGTCACCGGGACCGACAAGTTCTGCGGCACCGCCTGCCATTCGATGCAATGGGTGGCACAGGAGCACAAGGCGAGCGTGCACGTGGCGAACCGCACCGCTTTCCACGCCGGCTGCCACGACTGCCACATCCCGAAGCACTACCCCGAACTCCTTGTTTACAAGGCGAAGGCGGGCCTCAAGGACGCCATCGGGGAAATGCGGGGCGTCATCGACACGGAGGAGAAGTTCAAGAAGGAGCGCCTGCGCATGGCGAAGGAGATCTGGGGCGAATACAAGGCGAACAATTCACAAAACTGCCGCAATTGCCATCAGTTCACCCCGGAGGCGCTGAAGAAGCAGAAGGAGTTCGCCCAGCCGATGCACCAGCAGGTCCTCGAGGGCAAGGCCACCTGCATCGACTGCCACAAGGGCGTCGGGCATGTCGCGCCAACGGAATGAAATTCTGCTATTCTGGTTTCGAGGTTTTCTTCGTCGGAGGCAACGATGGGTCACGCTGAACCGAATCTGCGGCAAGAGCAGCAAGAAACGAGGACCGAGAAATCCGAGCCGGCCGAGCGCCTGAACTGGGAAACGCCGAAGATAGAGGACGTTTCCGAGCAAGTGATGGCCCAGCCTTACATCCGCTTCACCTGAAATAAGCCAGCAGTCCGAAATGCCGGGGCGCGCGGTAGAGCAATACCGCGCGCCCCTTTTTCTTGCCTGGCAGCTCACCAATCGCTGCGGCGCTCGCTGCATCGCGTGCTGCGAGGAATCGGGCCCCGACCGCGCCTGGCGCGACGAGCTCGGCCGCGATGAGGCGCTCCACCTCGCGCGCCGCATCGTCGAGGCCGGCATCCCCTACGTCGCCTTCGGCGGCGGCGAGCCGCTCGGGGTACCGCACTGCTGGGAGATCTTCGAGCGGCTGGCGGCGGGCGGCGTCGCGCTCAAGATCGAGACCGACGGCAGCCGCATCGACGAGCGCGCGGCCGAGCGCCTGGCGAGCCTTGCCGTCGAATGCGTGCAGATCTCGGTCGACGGCGCGAGCGCGGCTACGCACGAGCGCGTGCGCCCGGGAGGGAGCTTCGGCGCCGCGACCGGCGCGATCCGGCGGCTCGTCGCCCGCGGCCTCGCGCCGCAGCTCGTGTTCGTTCCCACCCGGTACAACATCGGCGAAGCGACCGCCGCCTACGAGCTCGCCGCCGAGCTCGGCTGCAGCGCGTTCGTGACCGGGCCGCTCATGCGCATCGGCCGCGCCGCGGCTGCCTGGGACACGGTCGCTTGCACCGACGGGGAATGGCAAGCCACGGTCTCTGATCTGAGGAAATCTGCAAAGGAAAAGGCAGGAGCGATCGCGCTGTCGATCTATCCCTGGGACATCCTGACCGAGATGGAGCAGCGGCTGCAGAGCCCGCAGGCGATGCTGCTCGTCGTGCCCAACGGCAAGGTGAAGCTCCTCAATGCGCTTCCCTTCGCCCCCGCCGACCTGCGGCGCGACTCGCTCGAGCGGGCCTGGGATGCCTATCGCGAGGCCTGGCGCTCCGACGAGGTGCGCGATTTCGTCGCGGCTTGCCGCGCGAATCCGGCGCTCCTGAGGCACGCGAACGAAACGTGGGATAGGACCAAGGTCTAATTGCCGTTCGACGGCGGCTGCTTCACCCTCTGTCCGAGACTTCGTCTAATCCACAAAAAAGGAGCACCTCATGCGCAACACCCTCGTCCTACTGGCGGCCCTCGCCTGTTCCGCGGCGCTTCCCGCCGCCGCCCAGCAGAAGCCCGACGTCACCGGCGGGACCGCCGTCGCGAGCGAGCCCGGCAAGGCGGCGATCGCACGCACGATCAAGGTCACGGCGCAGGTCGTGGCGATCGACAAGGCGACCCGCACCCTTACGCTGAAAGGGCCCGACGGCAAGACCGTCGACGTCGTTGCGGACGAACAAGTGAAGAACTTCCCGCAGATCAAGGTCGGCGATTTCGTGGTGGTGCAGGTGGTGCAGTCGCTCGCCCTCGAGCTGATGAAGACCAAGGGCGGCGAGGCTGTCGGCGCGCGCGAAGGCGTGGTGACCGCCAAGCCCGGCGAGCGCCCGGGCGCCGTCGCGGCCCGCGAGATCACCGCCATCGCCAAGGTCACCGCGGTGGATCCGAAGGGGAAAACCATCTCGCTCAGGGGCCCGCGCGGCAACGTCGTGAAGCTCGACGTGCAGAATCCGGATCAATTCAAGGTGGTGAAGGTCGGCGACGAGGTCCAGGTCACCTACACCGAAGCCGCCGCGGTCTCCGTCGAGCCGGGCAAGAAGCCCGCGGCCAAGAAGAAATAGCCTAGAACTGGAACAGCGCGCTCAGGGAAAACAGGTCCACTCGGTCGACGTCCTTGATCTGGAAGCGCTCGTACTCGGCGCGGAAGCCGAGCTTCCAGATGTAGAACCCGACGCCGACGCCGTAGAACGCGTCGGTTCCGGATCGGCTGGTCGTCGATGCCCCTATCGTGGTATCGGCACTCCAGTTGATCGCGCCGCCCTTGCCGTACAGGTCGATCGGGCCGAGCGGAAGGATCACCAGGCCGGCCAGGCTCGGGCCGTGCAGCTTGGTCTCGACCCGTTGTGAGCCGAGCGTCTGCGAGGGCTTGCCGAAGTCGGTGTAGGCGCCTTCGATGGCGAGGTCGAGGATCGGCACTTTGAAGCGCCAGCCGATGAACGCCTTGTATGCGGCGTCGTTCGCATCGAAGGTGTCGGTATTGATGTTGTCCTTGATGCCCGCCTGACCGATGCCGGCGCCGATGTACAGGCCGTCGGCAGCGTGGCCCTGAGCGACGAAGAGACTCAACAGCGCTGCCGCAACGATCAATGGCCAACGTTGGTTCATACGCGACTCCTTCGACTAGAAAGCTGGATTCGGACTGCCATTAAAAGCTGCCGCCGAGAGCGAGGTGGAGGTTCACGCGCTGCACCAGGCGCTCGGCCTGCACGCGCAGCAGGGCGGTGCGTGCGGCGTGGAGCGCGAGGGCCTGCTGCTGTACGGCGCGCAGGTCGCCCACGCCTACGCGGTAGCGCACGTTCGCGAGCTCGAGCGCGCGCGAGTTCGCGCTGACGGACTCCGTCAGGATGGCCTCGCGGTCGTCGAGCGTGAACGCGCTCGAGAGCGCGTTCTCGACCTCGCCGAACGCGCGCGCGCCGACGCGGCCGTATTCGGCGAGCGCCTGCTTCTGCTCTGCGGTGCGCACCTCCACCTGGCCCTGCAGCGCCCCGCCGGTAAAAAGTGGCGCGCTGATCGACGCTCCGGCGCTCCACACGGGATTGTCGCGGTCCTTGAGCACGAAGAGCTCGCTCGAGATGCTGCTGACCGCGGCGGTGAGGGAGATGCGCGGCAGGCGCGCCGCCTTCGCCTCCTCGACGCGGTAGAACGCCGCGGCTACGCGCCGCTCGGCGGCGATCACGTCCGGACGGCGCTCCAGGAGTTCCGAGGGCATGCCCACGGGCACCGGCCCGGGTACCGTGGCGAGTTGCGCCGGAACCTGAAGAGCCGCGGCCGGATAGCGGCCGGCGAGCGCCTCGAGCGCGCGCACCGCCTGCTGGTGGGCGAGGTCGAGGCTGCGCACGCTGTCCCGGAACGTCGCGAGGTTCGCCTTGGAAAGAGCGACGTCGTACTCGTCGCCACGCCCGATGCGCAGCCGGTCCTGGGCAAGGGCCAGCTGCTTCTCGGAAGAGCCGACCATCTCCTCGGCTATCGCCTTCTGCATGCGCGCCTCGGTGGCGAGGAACCAGCTCTTGGCGACCAGCGCGGCGAGCGATTGGCGCGCGTACTCGGCGTCGAGCGCAGCCGAGGTGTACTGGTCGCGCGCTGCTTCGCGCCCCGCGCGCACGCGTCCCCAGAGATCGAGCTCCCAGTTGGCGAACACGCCCAGGCCCTCGAGCCCGCTCGAGTCGCCGCTCAGCG